>Ga0209526_10000035_pt1 | contig 77864 bp, 69 predicted proteins | sample JacPinW_OM2H0_M1_FD_188566 | JGI IMG/M metagenome (GOLD analysis project Ga0209526, IMG submission 188566) | Forest soil microbial communities from Algoma, Ontario, Canada - Jack Pine, Ontario site 1_JW_OM2H0_M1 (SPAdes) (version 2) | ecosystem: Environmental > Terrestrial > Soil > Boreal... | reverse complement strand
ACTTGAACGCAATCGTCGATGTACCCATAGGTTTGGAGCTGATTGCTGCGGTCGCCATCAACGACACGGGATGGATCGTGGGTACGACTTCGCAGGGCGCTTTCCTGCTCGCGCCGCGCTAGACCGCTTGCGCTCCGAGCTGCTGTCTTCTAGCCGAATAGGCTTTCGGCAGTGTCGTAGGGACGGGCGTAGGCGGCGCTTGGGTGCCTAGGGAAATGGGCCATAGGCAGATACTACGATCTGCCTCGCACTCTCGGCGGAATCATGACGGCCGGCGCAGGGCTATGCGCGCGCGGCCCTTCCGGACTGCATCGCTAATGCATCAGTTGGAACCGAAATCGCCGGAAATTCCAGACAGGCTGGACACGCTGGAACAGCTAACCCTGCGGAATTGGTGCCCAGGGGCGGAATCGAACCACCGACACGGGGATTTTCAGTCCCCTGCTCTACCGACTGAGCTACCTGGGCAAAGGCTCGCGGGCGCGTCTGTATGCCGCGCTCGCACGGGCCAGTCAAGGTCGAAGGAAGGTGCCGCTCCCCGGGTTGAGCGGCTCTCTTCCGCAATCGTGCGACGAGCACCACGCGCTCACCGCCTCGCGGCATCGCCCGGTCTCCTGGAACCCGTAGATGGCCGACGTCGCCGTTCCCAGGAGCACGACCCCGCTGATGATCGCCAGAGCCAGTCCGAGGTTCTCTGCGCAGTTCGGACTGCAGCTAAGCGCCTGACCGAGCGCGACCGCGCCGAACGTCAGCGCGGCCGCGCCGACGGCGGTGTCGGCGATCGGCGCAGCGCGGGATTCGGTGCACCTCGGCGCCTCGTTGCCTTGCGGCGAACGCGCCGGACGAACGAAGATGGCCGAGCAGCCGTTCATTGCGACCAGGCCGGCGACTAGAAGAACATGACCGCGCCTCGAGCTCGATGCCTGCATTCGCCCCCTGGTCGGACGTGCATAGCATGGCGGGGCGAAGGGGAGACCATGAGACGTCGCGGATTCCTGGCCCGTGCAGCAGTCCTCGGCGCTGCGCCGCTACTCACGAAGTGCCGCGCCCACGACGCCGCGGCCAGCAAGGCGCCTGCCGATCTTTCCGACTGGGAGAAGGTGCGCCGGCAGTTCTCCCTGGACCCGGCATGGGTCCACATGTCGATGTTCTTCCTCGCCTCGCACCCGACGCCGGTGAAGGAGGCCATCGAAGCGCACCGGCGCGGCCTCGATGAAAATCCTTACGACTACACCGAGGAGAACATCGGGCGCCTCGAGCGGGCCACGCGCGCCGCTGCCGGCGAGTACTTCGGCTGCCAGCCCGACGATCTCGCCATGACCGACAGCACCACCATGGGCCTGGGCACCTTCTACGGCGGGCTTGCGCTGCGCGAGGGTCAGGAGATCCTGAGCACCACGCACGACCATCCCGCCACCAACCGGGCGCTGGACTATCGTGCCGCGCGGAGCGACGCGGCCGTCCGCCGCATCCCGCTCTACGGGAAATCGAGCGAGGCCAGCCCGGAGCAGATGGCGGCCGAGTTGGCGCGGGCCATCACGCCGCGCACCAGGGTCATCGCGGTCACCTGGGTGCATTCGAGCACCGGCGTCAAAACGCCGTTGCCGCTGTTCGCCCAGGCCGTGGCCGCCGCGAATCGCGGGCGCGCCGAGCCGGACCGCGCCATCCTCTGCGTCGATGGCGTCCACGGGTTCGGAGTCGAGGACCAGACGGCGGCCTCGCTGGGTGTCGACGTGTTCATCGCCGGCTGCCACAAGTGGATCTTCGGACCTCGCGGGACCGGGCTGATCTGGGCGAACGCGGCCGGATGGGCGGTCACGGGCCCGACCGTTCCGACCTTCGACGGGATGTGGCGGGGCGAAACCCCGGACCGCATGCCGAGGGCAGGGCAGATGACGCCGGGCGGCTTCCACTCCTTCGAGCATCGCTGGGCGCTCGAGCCGGCTTTCCGCTTCCACCTCGCCATCGGCAAGGCGCGGATCGCCCGGCGCATCCGCGACCTGAACGAACAGTGCAAGCGCGGCCTTTCGCAGATACCGCATGTGCGGCTGCACACGCCGTTGTCCGGTGACGTGTCGGCGGGCATCATCAGCTTCGAGGTGGAGGGCGTCGCTCCCGGTCAGGTGGTCGAACCACTCAAGCAGCGCAAGGTCATCGCGAGCGTCACGCCCAGGTCGTACAGAGTGAACTACGCTCGGCTCTCTCCGAGCCTCCTCACTTCACCTGCGGACGTGGAAGCGGCGCTGCGCGCCGTCCGCGAGATCGTCTGACTGCTGCGCTGCCCGGGGGCCGCCTGCGCTTCAGCGGGACAGACCTGGGTCGAGCGATCTGAGCGCCGCGCCGAGATCGCCCTCCCGGCCGGTCCCGATGATCTGATCGCGGCTGTAGGTCCGGACTGGCGAGGTCGTCGCCGGCAGGCCGGAGCTCGGGTCGACGCGCTGCCGGATATGCGAACCGGTGACGACTTGTGCGGGCGGGGCGGTCCTTTGCCCGCCTTGGGCTTCCATGGGCGCCGGCGCGTGGGCGCAGGCGACCAGCGCCGTGCCCAAAAACGCCGCAACCAGCGACCGAGAGCGGATTCTCATGGACTCATCCTCCTGTGCGCCTTCGATTCTAATGGCCCGGAGTTGCCGCCGCTCTCTGGACTCGAGGCTGATCTCTCCTGACACAATGCTGTCAGGAGCTCCCGTGCAGAGTGCATTCCCAGAGGAGGAACGCACATGGCGAACCCGTTCACGTACCTGGAGCTGCACTCGACCGATGCCACCCGCGTAAAGGCCTTCTACTCCGAGCTCTTCGGGTGGAAAACGAAGGACACTCCGGCGCCAAACATCGGCGTGTACACGGAGATCGACACGCGGGAAGGGCCTCCTGCGGGGCTGATGCCGCAGCAAGAGCCGGGCGGCCGCAGCGCATGGCTCGCCTACGTCCGCGTGCCCAAGCTCGACCAAACGGTGGCGCGGGCGCAGAAGCTGGGCGCGAGCGTGGTGGCACCGCGCACCGAGATCAAGGACGTCGGCTGGTTCGCGATCCTGCAGGATCCGTCGGGCGCGCGGATTGGCGTGTTCGAGAAGGCGGCCGGTGCCTCGGACTGATGCTGCTGCCCAGGAGGAACGCGGCGCCTTCGAGCGCCGCGTCCTCCGTTCGCGAACTTGATGCGAGGACCCGGATGTCCGACCATGGTCGCGGCTTTCCCTTGCTCCGCCGGGGAATTGACACTCTGCTGACGACCGGCTTCGGGGTCGTTGAAGCGTCAAGGAGAGCGAATGAAGCGAACGGCGTTCGAGACAGCGCTCGTGATCGCGGTCATCGCACTGTTCCTCGAGGTGATCCATTACCGCAACGCCGTGCTGGAGGCGAATGTGGATCTCGGCCGCGCCTGGAGGACGGTGAGCGAGCTGAGAAAGAAGTGCGAGAGCGGCAAGTGAAGCTCTACGGCCCGAGCGGGCCGTCCGGAAATGTTTCGCGGTAAGCTGACATGCCGATGCGTCGCGCGGACAGGCTCTTCCGCATCGTCCAGCGGCTACGCCGGCGGGGGGCCACCACCGCCCGCCAGCTGGCCGAGGCGCTGGAGGTGTCGGAGCGGACGGTCTACCGTGACGTGCGCGACCTCCTCTCCTCGGGCGTTCCCATCCAGGGCGAGGCGGGCGTCGGTTACGCGCTCGACCGCAGCTTCGACCTGCCGCCGCTGATGTTCGACGAGGAGGAAATCGAGGCGCTGGTGCTGGGCGCGCGCATCGTGCGCGCCTGGGCGGACAAGAAGCTTGCCCGCGCGGACCGAGGAAGCGCTGCAGAAGATCGAGGCGGTGCTGCCGCCCCGGCTCAAGTCCCGGCTTTCGGATTCGGCCCTGATGGCCCCGGACTTCCACGTCAAGGCGCGGCTGCGCAGCGGGCTCGAGGAGCTGCGGCATGCGATCCGCGAGCAGCGCAAGGCGCGATTCCAGTACGTCGACAAGGCGCAGGCCCGAAGCGAGCGCGTGGTGCATCCGCTGGGCCTGGCCTACTGGGGACAGAGCTGGACGCTGACGGCCTGGTGCGAGATGCGCAACGGCTTCCGCAACTTCCGCCTCGACCGCATCGAAGGCCTCCAGATCACCGGCGAGCGATTCGACCAGGTCCCCGGCCACACGCTGGCCGACTTCCTCGCGCTCATGGCCGCGGAAGAACACGCGATCAAAGACGCCCATTCGCATGCGGCGAAGTGACGTTAAGCTGCCGCCCCATGCACCCAAGCAGCCCTCAAGCGAAGGAGATGGCGGACGAGTCGATGGTCCGCAACCTGGCCGCGCAGATCGAGGCCATCTGGCCCTTCGAGGAACCCGTCTTCAAGCGCCATCCGTCCCCGGCCCTCGTCCTCGACGTCGGCTGCGGGACCGGAGAGGTCCTCTCCCGGCTCGCGCGCCTCTTCCCGAAGGCCAGCTTCACCGGCGTGGACCTCGAGGAATCCCACCTCGAGCGGGCGCGCGCGAAGAGCGCGCCCTTCGGCGACCGGGTCCGGTTCCAGCGCGACGACGCGATGCACCTCTCGCTCAAGGATGCGCAGTTCGATCTGGCGATCAGCCGGCACGTGCTGCAGGCGCTGCCCGACGTGCGCCGCGCGGTCCAGGAGATGGTGCGCGTGCTCAAGCCCGGCGGCCGCCTGCACCTGATCGCCGAAGACTACGGCATGCTCTGGTGCCACCCCACCGCGCTGGACTCGGACGGGTTCTGGCAGCGCATCCCCAACCGCTACGGGCCCGCCATCGGCTGCGACCTCCACGTCGGCCGCAAGATGTTCACCCATCTCACCGACCTTGGCCTGCGCGACATCAAGGTCGATTACATCGTCATCGACACGCTGCGCGTTCCCCGCGAGACGTTCGCGCGCATCTGGGAAGCCTGGCGCGACGGTTATACCGACTCCATCGTCCAGCACACCGAAGTCCCGCGCGAGGAAGTGGAGCGGCGCTGGCGCGAGATGATCGCCTGCGTCCGCGACCCGCGCGGCTACGCGCTCTGGCAGGTCCCGGTCTGGACGGCGGCGAAAGTGACCTGATCCCGCCCGCGCGCTACGCTCGGAGCAGGTGAAGTCGCGACCGGACAAGCCGGGCATACTGCGTACACTGGTCGCGCTCGCGGTGGTCGCGGCCCTCGCCGCGGTGGGCCTGCTCGACTACGTCACCGGCCCCTGGGTCTCGTTCGCCCTCTTCTACGTCGCCCCGGTGCTCGGGGCGGCCTGGTGGCTCGGCCGCGGCCCGGCGCTGCTCGCTGCGCTCACCGCCGGAGTCGCCTGGTTCGAGGCGGAGGCCTGGGGCCACCGCGGCGAGCCGACCCGCAGCCTGATGTGGAATTCCATGACCCGGCTGGCGATGCTGATCGCCATGGCGGCGATGGTGGTGCGGATCCGCGAGGATCGGCGCCGCCTGAAGGACGTCAACGCCCGCCTCTCCCTGCTGCTCGACGCCGAGGAGAAGCTCTCCCGCACCGATCCGCTCACCGGCCTCCCCAACCGCCGCGCCTTCCTCGAGCGCCTCGCCGACGAGCTGGCGCGCGCGAAGCGCAGCCGCCAGCCGGTCTGCATCGCCTACATCGACATCGACAACTTCAAGCGGATCAATGACGACAAGGGCCACGTCGAGGGCGACGCATTCCTCAAGCAGGTTGCCCAGGCCATCCGCGAAACCATCCGGGCCAGCGACGTCGCCTCCCGCCTGGGCGGCGACGAGTTCGCGGTCCTCTTCACCGACGCCAAGCGCTCCGCGGTGGAACCGCTCGCGCATCGCCTCCTCGCCCGCTCCCGTTCCCTCGGCGAGCGGTATCCGGGCCTGGACATCGGCGCCTCGATCGGAATGGCCTGGTTCGAGGCCTCCCCCGACTCCGCCGAGCTTCTCCTCGACCGCGCCGACGCCGCCATGTACGAAGCAAAATCCGCCGGCAAGCACCGCTTCGCCCTCTGGCCGAGCACCTCCGAAAAACCCACCCTCCAAGCTTGATCAATTCTTCATTTCAACCGCAGAGCGCGCAGAGCCCACAGAGGTTGGGGGGGTGATCATCTCGCCATTACGGCGTCCGGAGTTGCTCCGACGGTCGGGGTCTGGCACCAAACCCAAGCAAAAAAATGATTCCTGAGACTCTGTTTCCGTCTCCGCGCGCTCTGCGCGCTCTGCGGTTGAAATGAAGCATTTGATTCCTTGATTCTGGGCGGGTGTCGGCTACCATGCGCCGCCCTCGGAGGAATCGCATGCTGCTTTCGCTTTTTGCCGCGCTGGTCGCGGCCTCCGCCGCGCCCGCCGCCGACGCGTCGAAGGCGTATCCGTTTCCGGTCGAGATGCATGCGTTGTCCAACGGCCTGCGCGTCGCCTTCGTCCAGTACGACGCTCCCGGCCTGGTCGCCTACTACACGCTGATGCGCGTGGGCAGCCGCAATGAAGTGGAGAAGGGCCGCTCGGGATTCGCGCACTTCTTCGAGCACATGATGTTCCGCGGCACCAAGCAGCACTCCGCCGAGGAGTACAGCCAGACCATGACGCGCCTCGGCCTGAACACCAACGCGTTCACCAGCGAGGACATGACCGTCTACCACCTCTACGGACCTGCCAGGTCGCTGCCCACCATCATCGAGTACGAGGCCGATCGCTTCCAGAACCTCTCCTACGACGAGCCCGCCTTCCGCACCGAGGCCGGCGCGATCCTCGGCGAGTACGTGAAGAGCGCCAGCAACCCCGGCCAGAAGATGTACGAGAAGATGGTGGAGACCGCCTTCACCCGGCACACCTACGGGCACACGGTGATCGGCTACCTGAAGGACATCGAGAACATGCCTTCAGGCTACGAATACTCGCGCCAGTTCTTCCGCCGCTACTACACACCCGACAACGCCACCATCTTCGTCGCCGGCGACTTCGACCGGCCCGCCACCCTCGCGTTGATCGAGAAAGCCTACGGCGGGTGGAAGGGCAAGCTGGACGCGATGCCGGTCCCGCGGGAGCCGAAGCAGCGACAGAGCCGGCGCGGGCAGGTGGACTGGGACAAGCCGACGCTGCCGCGCATCTGGATCAGCTGGCACACGTCAGGGGCCGACGACCTCAAGCGCGCCGCCGTGCAGAACCTGCTCAACGCCTACCTCTTCGGGCCGACCAGCACGCTGTACCAGAACCTGGTGCTGGGCAAGCAGCTGGTCGATTCGATGGAGCCGACCTACAACGACCACCGCGACCCGTACCTGTTCGGCGTGATCATGCTGGTGAAGGACGCCAAGAACCTGCGCACGGTGGAGACCGCCGTGCTGCGCGAGATCAAGAACCTGGCCGGGGGCCGGGTGGATGCGAAACGGCTCGAAGCGGTCCGCTCCAACCTGCGCTACTCGAACATCATGGGCCTGGACACGGCCGACTCGGCGGCCGTGACGCTGGCGGTGAGCACCGCGCTGACGGGCGACGTGAGCTACATGAACAAGGAGTTCGACGCGGTGGCCCAGGTGCAGCCCCGCGACCTGCAGGAATTCGCCAAGCAGCACTTCATGGACCTGAATCGGACCACGGTCACGCTGGTGACGGCGCGCAAGGGAGGTGGCCGATGAGGCGGGCCCTGGGCGTCGCCCTCGCGCTCGCGGTGGCGGTGGCCTGCGCCCAGCAGCAGGAGCGGGTGCGGAAGGAAGGAGCAGCGGACGACGGCGACGCCGGATTGCTCCCCGCCGCCGGGGCCATCGGGGCGGAGCCTCCCGCAGCAAAAGTTGCCGTTGCGCCGGACGGCGGCGTGATCCCTCCCGGCGCCGAGCCGCACAAGCCGGCCATCGTCAGGCCGGGCCGGACGGACGGCGGCACACCAGCGCGGGCGGAGCCGGGGGCGATGGTCGTTCCGCTGGTCACTAAGCTGCCCTCGGGCGCCACATTGTTCGAGATGCCTCCGAACGACAACGCGATCGTCAACATCCAGCTCCGCTTTCGCTCGGGCGCAGTCGACGATCCGCCGGGGAAAGCGGGACTCACCTCCCTCACCGCGCGCGTGATGGCGGAAGGCGGTACCCAGGCGCTGAACGCCAAGCAACTGCTCGAGGCCCTCTTCCCCCTCGCCGCCGAGCTGGACGTCCGCGTCGACAAGGAGCTGACCACCTTCCGCGCCCGCGTTCACCGGGACAACCTGGCGAAGTTCCTCCCCATCGTCAGCGACGTCGTCGTGCGCCCGCGCTGGGACCCGGACGAGTTCCGGCGGCTGCGCGATGCGGCCGTGAACGACGTCGAGAAGCGCTTGCGGCAGGGCGACGACGAGAACCTGGGCAAGGAGTCGCTGCAAGAGCTGATGTTCCGCGAGCACCCTTACGGGCGTCTGACGCTGGGGCACGCATCCGATCTGAAGTCGATGAGCCTTCAGGAATTGCAACAGCACGCGGCGCGCGTGTTCGCCGGCGAGCGGCTGACGGTGGGCGTGTCCGGCGGCTACCCGGCGAGCCTCGGGCAGGACCTCGCGAGGGCGTTCGCGTCGCTTCCCGGGAAGGCGCCCGCGCCCGCCGAGATTCCCGAGGCCCGCCCGCACCGGCCTCGGTTCCTGCTGGTCGAGAAGATTTCCGACTCCACGGCCATTTCCATCGGCACGCCCTGGAACCTCTCGCACCAGGATACCGACTGGCCGGCGATGTCCATCGCCCGGAGCGCGTTCGGCGAGCATCGGCAGTTCAACGGTCGCCTGATGCAGCGTCTGCGCGAGGCGCGCGGACTCAACTACGGCGACTACGCGTACATCGAGCACTTCGAGCAGGAGGGAGGCGACGCGGCCGCCGCACAGACAGGACGCGCCCGGCAGCAACAGGAGTTCACCATCTGGCTCCGCCCGGTGCGGGACGACAACCGCCTGTTCGCCGTTCGCGCCGCGCTCCGTGAGCTGGAGCGCACCCTGGGCGAGGAGCCCTTCTCGCCGGAGGAAGTGGAGCAGACGAAGGGCTTCCTCGACGGCTACATCCTGCTCTTCGACCAGACCGACGCGCGGAAGCTAGGTTACGCGCTCGATGACCAGTTCTATAGGCTACCCGGGTTCCTCAGCGCCTGGCGAGCGTCGTTGCGAAGGGTCACCGCCGACCAGGTGAACGCGGCCTGGCGCAAGTGGATCGATCCGTCGAAGCTGGAGATCGTTCTCGCCGGCAAGGACATGGCCGCGGTGAAGAAGACGGTGCTCGCGGGCGACCCGACACCCATCCAGTACCAGCGCGACGCCACCGGCAAGACGCCGGAGAAGCCCGCTGCCCAGCTCGCAGCCGACAAGGAGATCGAGAAGTTCCCCTTCGGCGCGCGGGGCGATGCGGACGTGCAGGTCGTGCCGGTCGATCGGATGTTCGAGTAGCGCGAGCGGGCCCCAACGATCCGGGGGCCCGCCCTGCGTCCGGTCACGCCGCGCCCGGCACGTCGATGTGCAGCTCGACCCGTCGGTTCTGAGCCCGCCCGGACGCGGTGGCGTTGCTCGCGACCGGCCGCTCCGGCCCCATGCCCTCGACCAGCATCTGCTCCGGCTTGACGCCGCGGCCCTGCAGCACGTCGCGCACGGCCTTGGCGCGGCGAAGCGAGAGCTCCTCGTTATGCGCGGTGGGGCCGGTGGAGTCCGTGTAGCCGGCGATCCGGATGCGATCGTCGGGATACTTCGCGAGGATGTCGCCCAGCTTCGCCACCAACTCCACCGCCTCCGGCTTCAGGACCGAGCTGTCGGTGGTGAAGAGCAGCTTGGACTTGAGATCGACCATGATCCCGTCCTTCGTCCGGCGCGTGGTCTCTGCCACTTCCTTCAGCTCCTGGGCCTGCTTGTCCAGGTAGTTCCCGACCGCGCCGCCGGCGACTCCGCCGACCGCGGCCCCGACGACCGCGCCCTGCCATCCGCCCACGATTGCGCCCACGCCAGCGCCTGCCGCTGCCCCGCCGCCGGCCCCGATGGCGGTGCGCTTCCCCGGGGTGGCGCAGGCCGCGAGGCCGGCGAGAGCGATCAAAATGAGAGATCTCCGCATGACGTCTCCTTGTCCTGCCGTCCAATTGGACGGCTGTCTTTCACCAGCCTTCAAACCACGGGGATGCCCGGCCGAATTCCGGCACGGCGGCCGAGGCGGCCTACATGTAGGCGTGACGACTACCCGCGGCGCCCGGGGTCAGAGACCCCCGCGCCTAATTCGAGGCCACGGCGCGGCGAGCAGGCCTGGTGTGGACTAGCGCCACGACCTTGCGCTTCTTCTTCACGGGTTCCTGGCGTTGGCGAGCCATTCGCGCCTCTTGCACCGCCTGCAGGCGGGAGAACTCCGCCACGTGCTCGTCGGTCACCTTGCAGGCGATCTGTTCGGTGCGCGAGTGCCGGCGGACCAGCTCGGAGTACGTCGCGACTTCGGCGTGGCCCGAATGCAGGTCGGCCTCCAGCGCGTCGAGCTGCTTCAGGATCCGCGCCGAGCGCTCCATCGCTTCCGACTGTCGCGGCGCGGGCGTCGTCCTCACGCACGCTGCCGCCGCCAGCACCAGAAGCAGACCCGTTCGCCGCATCACACCGCCCCCCTGTCCCGCCCGGAGCAAGGGTGGGTACCGCCCGGGCTCTCGGCAACTCCGGGCGCGCAGGGGCGCGTTGAGAACTGTTCAATTTGAAGCTGCGACTCACGTATGCGGGCAGGCTACTTGCCTGACTGGCGAGACCGCTACGATGCATAGGAGTCTTGCTGGATCTCGCGGGTCCGCGGCCTGAAGGCCGCGGGCGTCAGGTGTGCGGGACGGCCTTGAGGATGGCCTTGCCGCCCTTGATCACGACCTTGAACTCGATGTTCTTCGCCTTGTGCTTCTGCATCAGCTCCGGGACCTGGGCACGGATCCGGGAGGCGATGGAGTCGAAGGAGATGCCGGCCGTCGACTCGCCGCAGCGCTTCTTCGCGACCAGATAGGTGTCGTAGAGGCGGCGGAGGTTCGCGTCGGAGATCGTCGGCGCCGGCGCCGACGCGGGCCTGGCCGGCCCCCCCTCGTCGCGATCCTTGTCGCGCAGCTTGGCTTTGAAGACGTCGCGCTTGTACGTGCCGTCCTCGATCTCGCGCAGGGTGCGGTCCCACATGCGCTCGAAGGAGAGCAGCTTGGCGAAGAGCGTGTTGATCTTGAACTTCAGCGCAGTGTTCCGGATGTTGGTGGTGCGCATCTCGCGCGTCTTCTGCGAGACGCGCTTGCGCTCCTGCTCGGGCGGCCGGCGATCGATGCCGAGGAAATACTTCTCGTAGAGGACCTGGAGGTTGACGATGGCCTCGTCGAGCTCGGTGAGCTCCTCGGCGTACTTCTCCTGAGGCAGCTGCTGGGTCCCGATCGGCGACGCCACGTCGAAAGTCTACCTCACGCCGCCGCGGGGACTGAAGCTCCCGCCGCGCGGCGGCTCTGCGTCAGGTAGATGGCCAGGCCCGCGGCGAAGATGCCGATGCTGATCAGCTCACTGGTAGAGAGGTTCCACCATGCGTGCCGCGCCCACCCGCCGAGGAAATTGAACACCCGGCCGCGTTCCTCATCTCCGCGGAACGTCTCGACCAGCGCGCGGAGCGGCGCGTACATCATGAGGTACAGTGCCAGGAGCTCGCCGTGGAAGCGCTTGCGGGGCCGCCAGTACGTGAGGAAGAGGAAGATGAGCGCGCACCCGAGCGCTTCGTACAGCTGCGTCGGATGGATGGAGATGGTGCTCGGGGCGCCAGCCTCGATCACGCGCGCCGCCACCTGCGATTGATACGCGAGCGACTCGGGCGGGAAACGTGCCGCCAACGGGTAGTGCACGTCGCAGGCGCCGCCCCAGCAGCATCCGGCTGCGAAGCAGCCGAGGCGACCCAGGGCCTGCCCGATGGCGACGGTGGGCCCCATGGCGTCGGCGTACTGGAGGAACGGCATCTCGTTGCGGCGCATGTACCAGAGGGAGAACAGCACCGCGCCGATGAACCCGCCGTAGAAGACCAGGCCACCCTTCCAGAACTGGAAGATGCCCGGGAGGTCGTGCGCGTATTCGTCCCAGTTCACGATGATGAAGAGGATCCGCGAGCCCACCATCGCGGCGATCAAGATCCCGAACGACAGGTCCAGCACCTTCTCGCGGTTCAGGCCACTGCGCTCGGCCGCGCGCGCGGCCAGCGACATGGCCACCAGGAACCCCGCCGCGACCAGGATCCCGTAGGTGTGCACCGGGATCGCGAGCGGCCGCTCGAGGTGGAGGATGTTCTGTCCGCCGAGCAGCTTCACCGCGGCGAACAGAACGACTGCCGTGCCCGCGGTCCAGGTAGCGAAGGTCTTCCACAGACCTTTCTCGCCGGCGGCGCGCGCGGTGCGGACCTGCCAGGCGCCGGACGCGACGGACAGCGCCAGCCAGACCACGATGCCCAGGGAGGGCGGAATCGTCAGGGTGAAGAGGACCGGCAGCATCAGGCTTTCCTCGGGGCGGCCGCGGCGGGTTCCTTGGCGGCCTTTTTCGCGAACAGCATGTCCAGGAAGAGCATCACGAGTCCCACGCTGATTCCGCTGTCCGCCACGTTGAAGGTGGGCCAGTGGAGCGCCGGCCGCAGCCAGTTCGGATCGAACCAGTGCCAGTCGATGAAGTCGATCACGTAACCGCGCAGCACCCGATCCAGGGCGTTCCCGATGGCGCCGCCGAGCACCAGCGCGAGCGCGACCTGGAGGTAGCGCTGATCGGTCCGCAGCTTCCGGTAGTAGGAGAAGATGAAGATCACGGCCGCGATGCTGACCAGGTAGAAGAACGGCACCCGGAACTGTTCTCCCGCGCCCGACAAGACGCCCCAGGCGGCGCCGCGGTTCTGCGTGTATCGGTGCTGCCAGAAAGGTGCGATGGTGACCGGCACAGGGTCCGCCAGCCCGCGCTCCAGCAGGTCCTTCTGCTCGACGAAGGCGCGGAGCTTGTCTGGGAAGGCGCGGGCCCGCGCCACCCTGAACGCCGCCGTGAGATGCTCGACCGCGAGGTACTTCGTCACCTGATCGGCGACGACCCAGACGCCCGCGATCAGCGCGAGGAGCTTCCACTTGGAAATGCCGTTCTGCATCAACCCTCGCTCACGGCGCGCTGACAACGCGCACACAAACCCTTCTCTCCCACGTCGGGGAGCGCCCGCCAGCAACGCTCGCACGGCCGGTTCGGGCTCTTGCGCACCTCGGCCGCAGCGGTCTCCCCCGGACGGAGCGTAACGCTCGCGCAGAGGAAGAGATCTGCCAGCTCCTTCTCGTAACGCTGGGCGACCTCCCTTGCCATCCCGGGAGGGACCGTCAGGGTCACGTCCGCCTCCGTGGCCTTGCCGAGCTCCTTGGCGGCCCGCTTCTGTTCGAGGGCCAGGTTGACCACTTCCCGTAGACCCTGGAGCACGCGGAATTCTTCCTCCAACGAGTCGGACACCAGGCCTGGGTCCGGTGGCGGGAACCCCGCGAGGAACACGCTACCGGTCTCGTGCCGGGGGACGTACTTCCAGGCCTCCTCCGCCGTGAACGACAGGGCGGGAGCGAGCAGGCGGCTCAGGTCGCGCACGATCCGGTACAGCACCGTCTGGGCAGCGCGCCGCTCAGGCCAGCGCTTGCCCGAGCAGTAGGTCCGGTCCTTCAAGACGTCGAAATAGAAGGCGGAGAGATCCACTGCGCAGAGCTCGACGGTGGCCCGGTACACCTTGTGGAACTCGTACTTGTCGTACGCCTCGATCGCGGCTGCCCGGTACCGCTCGAAGCGGGACAGCGCCCAGCGATCGATGGGGAGCAGCTCGGTGGTGGTGTCCCGCCGCGGATCGAATTCGTGGAGCTGCGAGAGGCAGTAGCGCAGCGTGTTGCGGATCTTCCGGTAGCTCTCGGAGAGCGTCTCGACGATGGCGTTGGAGAAGCCGATGTCGTCGCGGTAGTCCGACCCGGCGACCCACAGGCGCATCAGCTCGGCACCGTATTTCTTCAACAGGCCTTGCGGATCCGGGGCGTTCCCCAGGGACTTCGACATCTTCCGGCCTTCGCCGTCGACCAGGAAGCCGTGCGTGAGCACGTTCCGGTAAGGCGCCTGGCCCCGGGTGCCGATGCCGATCATCAAGGAGGACATGAACCAGCCGCGGTGCTGGTCGGACCCTTCCAGGTAGAGGTCGGCGGGAAAGCGCAGCGTGGGCCACACGCCGCTCTCCAAGACCGGAGCGAACGACGACCCCGAGTCGAACCAGACGTCGAGGATGTCGGTCTCCTTCTCGAACTCGGTGCCGCCACACTTCGCACAGCGCGGAGCCGGCGACGGCAGCAGGTCACGCACGGAGCGGTCGAACCATGCGTCGGCGCCTTCCTTGTCGAAAATGCCCGCGACGTGTTCCATCACTTCCGGCGAGACCAGCGGCTCGCGATCCTTGCCGCAATAGAAGACCGGAATGGGCACGCCCCAGACCCGCTGGCGCGAGACGCACCAGTCGGGCCGGCCCTCCACCATGCTGCGGATGCGCTCCTTGCCCCAGGCAGGGATGAAGCCGCCGTGCGCGGCGATCTCGTCGATGGCGGCCAGCGCGGCCTTGCGGATGGTGGTGCGGGCGCGTCCGGGCAGATCGATCTCGAGATCCAGGCCGATCCACCACTGGTCGGTCGCGCGGAAGATGACCGGGTTCTTGCAGCGCCAGCAGTGAGGATAGCTGTGGCGGATCTGCCCCGGTTTTCCGCCGGCGTTGAGCAAGGCGCCCGCCGAGGAGAGCATCTCGACGATCTTCGGGTTGGCGTCGAAGACCTTCATGCCTGCGAGACCGGGAATGCCGACGTCGCCGGTGAAGCGCCCCAGGCCGTCCACCGGAGCCCAGATCGGCAGCCCAAGCTGCACGCCGATGTTGAAGTCGTCCTCGCCGTGGCCGGGCGCGGTGTGGACGAGGCCTGTGCCGGCCTCCGCGGTCGCGTGCGCGCCCATCACCACGGGGCTCTCCCGGGCGACCAGCGGGTGGCGGTACTTCCAGCCCTCGAGCTCGCTGCCCTGCAGCGTCTTCTTGATCCGTCCGGGGTGCCTGAGGGTGGCGCCGGTGGCGCGCGCGGCGGAGAGCAGATCGTCGCCGCGCGCGTCGGACGCCTGCGCTAGCTCCTCGGGCGCGCACTCCTTCAAGAAGGCATGGAGCAGGTCCTTGGCAACGACCGTGACGCCGTGGCGTGGCAGATCGTACGCGACGTACTCCAGGTCCGGATTGGCGGTAATGGCCAGGTTCGCCGGGATGGTCCAGGGCGTCGTGGTCCAGATGGCGAGGCCCCATCCTTCGGGCCCTCCCGAGGTGACCGGAAAGCGGACGTAGATGGAGGGGCTGGTCTTGTCCGCGTATTCGACCTCTGCTTCGGCGAGCGCGGTGACGTCGGTGAAGCACCAGTGCACCGGCCGCTTGCGGCGGTAGAGCGCGCCGCGGCGGGCGAACTTCGACAGCTCGCGTACGATGTCCGCCTCGTAGCGGAAATCCATCGTCTTGTAGGGGTGGTCCCAGCGGGCGAAGATCCCCAGACGCTTGAAATCCTTCCGCTGCAGGTCGATCTGCTCCTCTGCGTACTTGCGGCAGGCGCGGCGGAACTCGCCGACGCTCATCTCCCGCTTCTTCGGGCCGAGTTGCTTGTCCACCTGCCGCTCGATGGGGAGGCCGTGGCAGTCCCAACCCGGCACGAAGTCGGTCAGGTGGTCGGCCATGAGGTGGTACTTGCAGACCAGGTCCTTGAGGATCTTGTTGAGGAAGTGGCCCTGGTGGATGGGGCCGTTGGCGTACGGCGGGCCGTCGTGGAAGACGAACTTCGGCGCGCTGGCGTTCTTCTCCAGCAGCTTGTCGTAGACCTTTTCGTCTTCCCATGCCTTGACCTGCGCCGGCTCGCGCTCGCTGAGCGCGGCGCGCATCGGAAAGTCGGTCTTCGGCAGGTGAACGCTGTCTCTGTAGTCCATCCAAGGCCCGGACGAGAAAAGGCTTTCGCGTAACACGCGGACCGCGTCGCCGCAATGCTTCGCTGTGCTAGGTTCCGCGCCCACGATGCCGCTCGAGATCCGCCCCGTCGAGACGAAGAACGATCTTGAGGTCTTCCTGCACATCCCTTGGACGCTGGGCATGAAGTCGGACCCGAACTGGATCCCTCCTCTCCTCGACGACTACCGGCGCTCGCTGAATCCGAAAAAGAGCCCCTTCCTCAAGCACGGCGAGGTGAAGTGCTTTCTCGCCTTCCAGGACGGTGACCCGGTGGGGAGGATCTCGGCCCAGACCGACGCCGATTTCGACAAGCAGTGGCCAGACGAAAAGGGAGTCGGGTTCTTCGGCTTCTTCGACAGCCGGAACGACCCGGCCGTCGCGAGTGCCCTCTTCGACGCCGCCGGGGCCTGGGCCCGCTCGAAGGGCCGCACCCGCTTGCGCGGTCCATTCACCCTCGACTCCAAGGGCGAGGTGGGCGTGCTGATCGACGGCTTCGACACGCCGCCCCGGATCGGCATGCCGCACAACCGCCCCTACGTCGGCCCACTGATCGAGTCCGCCGGCCTCGCCAAGGCAAAGGACTTCTACGCCTGGTGGTACACGTCCGGACACATCGACGAGCGCACCAAGAGGATCGCCGACCGCACCCTGCAGCTCCCCAACGTGCGCGTGCGCCCGATGGACCTCGCCCAGTTCCGGCGGGAGGTGGACATCGTCCGCGACGTGTACAACTCCGCCTGGTCACAGAACTGGAACTTCACGCCGTTCACTTCCGACGAGCTGGCGATCATCGCCACCGAATACAAGATGTTTGTCGACCCCGAGATCGCCCTGGTCGCCGAGGTGGACGGCAACCCCGCCGCGATGTGCTTCGCCATACCCGACGTAAACGAGATGGTGAAGGACTTCGACGGCGAGCTGATGCGCCGCCCTCTGAACCTGGCCCGGCTGCTCTGGCGCCTGAAGTTCAACCGCCCCAAGCACGCCCGCCTGCTCCTCCTCGGCGTCAAGGAGGAATACCGCGCCTCGCACCGCTACGGCACCCTGGCCGCCGTCCTCTACGTAGAGGTCGCGCGCCGCGGCGCCGCCCGCGGCTACCTGGGCGGCGAGCTCTCCTGGACCCTCGAAGACAACGTCATGATCAACCGCGGCATCGAACGCATGGGCGCCCGCAAGTACAAGACCTACCGCGTCTACGAGAAACAAATCTGACTCCCTGAAAAGTAGTCTGATCCTTCCTTTCAAACGCCGAGCACGCCGAGCACGCCGAGGTTGGGGGGGTTGTGATCATCTCGCCAACCGCGGCCTCGGAGTTGCTCCGATGGGTCGGGGCTACCACCGACCCAACCCCAAAAGTGATTTCTCGAGACGACGTTTCCACCTCGGCGTGCTCGGCGTGCTCGGCGTTTGATCTGAAGCGTCGCCCTCTTTCCCAGTTACGGCATGAGGCTTGCTCATACGTTCCCTGCAAGGGAGGGGGCGTATACCGATGGGACTCGGGCGGATGTGGCGGAGGGTCAGGTCGCTTTCGGAGCGGCCTCACAACCTGCTCGCCATCTCGGACCTGCACCTGGGTTGCGACCTCCGCGCCGGGAACAAGCTCGACAAGCCGCGGCCGACCGACGGGCCGCTGGCCTCCTTCCTCAGCTATCACGCCACCCACCGCGAAGATGGCAAGCCCTGGCGCCTGATCCTGAACGGGGACATCGTCGATTTCGTCGCCGTCACCTTGGTTCCGAAGGAGCCGGTTCCTTTCGAGATTTCAACGGAGGAGCGCGCGCTGGGCCTCGCTCCCACCGAGCCGAAATGCGTCTGGAAGCTGCGGCGCACGGCCGAGCGTCACCCCACGGTCTTTGACGCGCTCGCCCTTTTTGTCCACAGGGGAAATTCCCTTCACATCATCCGTGGGAATCACGATTCTGAATGGCGCTGGCCCGCGGTCCAGGAGGAATTCCGCCGGATTCTCGCCGAGCGCAGCGGCGCCCCCCGTCGGAAAATCGACAGGCTAGTCGAATTTCACGACTGGTTCTACCTGGAGCCCGGCTTCTTCTATGCTGAGCACGGGCATGCGCACGACCACTACTCGGTCCAGACCGACTTCTTCTCCGCGCACAACGACGACACCGAGATCGAGCTTCCGCTCAGCTCGAAGGTGTTGCGTTACTTCGTGAACCGTTACACCGAACAGGTCGACCTCGCTGACGACGTGGATACCTGGGGCTTGAAGGAGTACCTGGACTGGGTGCTCAAGGCGGGGAACCCGCTGCGCGTCGCCGCCGACTACTTCGTGATGGTCTTCCGCGTCATCTACCCGATGGTCCGGCAGTCCCTGAAGATTTCGCGGGCGTTCGCGCGCGCGGCGGACAAGGCCCTGTCGCCCAAGGTGGACCGCAACGCCCACGTGCGCCAGCTCCTCACGAAATTCCAGGGCACGGACAACCAGGCGCAGCAGCTCGCCGAGACGGCGTCCCAGCCGGCGGAGCAGAGCCTGTTCGATTCGATGCAGCTCTTCTACCTCGACCGGATGCTGCTGGCGGTCGCCAGCCTCCTCACCGCCTGGAGCCTGACCTACGCGGTGGACGGGTTCTGGGCGAAGGCCGGCGCGCTGACCTGCGTCGGGATCATCTTCGCCGCCCTGAACGCGCTCTTGCGCAAGCGCCGCCGGACCGACGCGCACCCCATGTTGCAAGAGGCAGCGCGGCGTGTCGCGCAGATCTTCGACGTGAAGTACATCGTGATGGGCCACAGCCACCGTGCGATGGCCGAGCCCGTCGGGAACGGCACCCTCTATTTCAATCTCGGCTCCTGGACGCCCGGCCGCTCGAGCGACGGCTTCCCGCACGTGGCGGTGACCTCCGGATCGGCGGAGTTGCGGCGCTGGAAGGGTCCACCTTTGGTCGAGTTCCCGCAGCAGCAACTCGATCCCGCCGCCACCGTGCCCGTCCCGGCATAAACTAGGGGCATGACCGGGGAAGGTACGCACAAGCCTGGGTTGCTGGAGGCGGCTGCGGCGCTGCGCGAAGTCCATCGCGCACTGGTCCAGGCCGTCCGGAAGACGTACGAGCGCGACCGGGGGCCGGCGGGCGGGCCAGGACAGATGCTGCGGCTGCTCACAGAGGACCCCTATTTCGCCTGGCTCCACCCGATGAGCGAGCTGATCGTCGACCTCGATTCACTTCTGACGCAGGAGCTCCTGCCGCCCGGAACCGTGGCCGGAGTGCGTCAGGAGATCAATCGGCTCACGCAGGCGGGCGGGTCGCCGTTCTGGGACAAGTACGCGCCTCTCCTCCAGAGCGCTCCCGACGTGGTCATGGCCCACGGGCGCCTGCGTCGCGCGCTCAACGCGCTCCCCGAAGGCGCCAAAAAGCCCCACGAGCGCAAGGAGTGGACCACCCCCCGCGTCCACGCCAAACGCAGCCGCCGAAGCTAAAAAGAAAACCGCTGCTTCATTTCAAACGCCGAGCACGCCGAGCACGCCGAGGTTTGGGGGGTGATCGTCTCGCCAGCTGCGGCGCTCGGAGTTGCTCCGAACGGTCGGGGGTTGGCAGAGACCAACCCAAAAAAATGACTTCTTGAGACGACGTTTCCACCTCGGCGTGCTCGGCGTGCTCGGCGTGCTCGGCGTTTGATCTGCAGGTCCGTCGAGTGAATCGTCAGCCGACGGCTTCGACGATGCTTTCGAAGAGGCGGCGCCCGTCCTCGCCCCCCAGCACCCCTTCCGCGAGGCGCTCGGGGTGGGGCATCATGCCGAGCACGTTTCCGCGCGCGTTGGTGATGCCCGCGACGTCGCCGAGGGAGCCGTTCGGGTTCATGCCCGAGACCCCGCGGATGCCCGCCGGGTCGACGTACCGGAACGCGACCTGACCTTCGCTTTCCAGCCGGCGCAAGCCCTCGGGGTCGATGTAGTAGTTCCCGTCGCCGTGGCCGACGGGAATCCGGATCACGTCGCCCTTGGCGTACTTCCGCGTCCAGGGCGTCATCGCATTCTCGACCTTGAGGTGCACGTCGCGGCAGACGTACTTGAGCGAGTCGTTCCGGCGCATCGCGCCGGGCAGCATCCCCGCCTCCAACAGGATCTGGAAGCCGTTGCAGATGCCGATCACGTGCCCGCCGCGGTGGGCGAACTTGCGGATCTCCTCCATGATGGGCGAGAAGCGCGCGATCGCGCCGGTGCGCAGGTAGTCGCCGTAGGAGAAGCCGCCGGGCAGCACCACCACGTCCGCGCCCCGCAAGTCGCGATCCTTGTGCCAGACATAGCGGGCCGCGCAGCCCAGGACGTGCTTGGCCACGTGGTAGACGTCGTGGTCGCAGTTGCTGCCGGGAAAGACGACCACCGCGAACAGCATCAGCGGATCTCCTCCACCCGATACTCTTCGATGACCGTGTTGGCGAGGAGCTTCTCGCACATGTCCTGGACCCGCTTCTTCGCTTCCGCCGGGTCCTTGGCCTCGAGGTCCAACTCGATGATCTTGCCGAGGCGGACGTCCTTGACCTCGCTGAAGCCCAGCGAACCGAGGGCGCGGGTCACGGCCTGGCCCTGCGGGTCGAGCACCGACTTCTTGAGCGTGACGACGACGCGCGCTTTCATGCTGTTGGGCCTCCGAAGGCGCGCACCCTAATGCCGTGGGGCCGCCGTTTCAAGCGCCCTACTCCGCCTGCAGCTGGGGGTCACTCGCCCGATGTCGCTGGCCATGCCCCGCTGGACCGCGATCGGCGCGCTGGCGCTCTCCCCGCAGGCAGCCAGGAGCAGGAGGACGAGCGTGCGCATGCCGCCTCTTAGCCGGGTGCGACCACAGTCGCAATGGCATCTGCAGGACTGCTGGAAAAAAACAGCCGTTGGCGGCGCGCACCGGGCCGACTACGCTCTGCGGCAATGCTGGAGCTCCTGGCGGCGGGCGCCGCCCTCGCAGGCCGCGCCTTGCTGCAGGCGGCCGATACGGCCTTGCTCGCTGTCGGCGAGGACGAGCTTCGCGCTCTCGAGCGGGACCACCCGCATCGCGTGCGCTGGCTGTTGAAGCTGAAGCAGGAGCCGGAGACCACCGCGGCTGCGTTGCGCGGCGCTTCCTCCGCGCTATTGGCGTTCGCCGCCGTGGCCTGCGCGATCGTGGCCGGCGACATCCTTTTGCGCGCGGGCGTGCATTCGAGCTCGCGAAGCACGCTCCAGCTGCTGGCCGGCTTGCTCGCGGGCGTCGTGGCGCTGGTGATCGACCTCGCTCCGCGCTCGCTCGCCCTGGCCCGTCCGCTCGGCTGGGCATTGGCGCTGGCCGGATCGACCTACCTGGTCTGCATGATGCTGCGGGGCCCGGTGCGCTTGCTCCTGAGGATCTTCGATGCGCTCCTCCTGCGTCGTGGCGCCACCGCCCGCTACACGCCGCCGCGCCTGCCGCTGCAAGAGATCGAGAAGATGCTCAGCGAGGAGGCGCGCGGGGGCGGCGCAGGGGCCCCTTCCCCGGAGCTGGTGCACGGGCTCTTTTCGTTCGCGGAGCGGACGGCGAAGGAGATCATGGTCCCGCGGACGCGCGTGGTCGGCGTGCCCCTCGACGCGAAGCCCCAGGAAGTCATCGACCTCCTCGCCGAGGAAGGTCACACGCGCATGCCGGTCTACGACGGCGACCTCGACCACATCAAAGGGGTGCTGCACGCGAAGGACGTGATTCCGCTGATGGCGCATCCGGAGCTGATCGTCCTCCAGGACATCGTGCGGCCGGCCCTGTTCGTCCCCTGGACCAAGCCGGTGGGCGAGCTCCTGCGCGAGATGCAGCACAAGCGGTCCCTGCTCGCGATGGTGGTGGACGAGTACGGCGGGTTCTCCGGGATCGTCACGCTCGAGGACATCCTCGAGGAGATCGTGGGCGAGATCCACGACGAGCATGACAAGGAGGGGCCGGCGCCGCAGTTCGGCCCGGACGGAACTGCGCTGGTCCGCGCGGAAGTCCGCGTCGACGACCTCAACGAGTCGCTCGGGGCGAAGCTGCCGAACCAGGGCGACTTCGAGACCCTGGGAGGCCTGCTCAATTCCGCGGCGGGGGCGATCCCCCAGATGGGCGATCGCTTCTACATCGGCGGCCTGGAGCTGACGGTGGTGCAGCGCGACGACCGCCGCGTGCGACTGGTCCGCGTGGCCCGCTCCAAGTCGGCGCCGCCGACCGCGACGCGCGCCTCCTGAAAGGCTCTTCGCGCCGTCGCTCATCCATGCCTCAGCTCCATCAGCAGGCGCCGCGTGGACTGGCGGAAGCCGAGCGAGCGGTACAGCGCGCGGGCGGGCATGTTCGACTCCCCGACGGTGATCACCGCGCCCTCTCTCTTCTGGAGCGCGTGCGCGAGCAGCAAGCGCGCCACGCCCATTCGCCGGAACTGCGGCAGGACGCCCACCTCCTCGATGCCCAGCGTGCGCCCGAGCTCCACGCCGGAGAGGTACGCAATCGGCCGTCCTTCGGATTGCGCCACCAGCACGCTGCGGCCCTCCTCCGAAAAGAGCTGGACGATCTCGTCCGGTCGCGAGAGGAAGGCATCCGGAGTCCCTTCCCAGACTTGCTCCGAGAGCGAAGTGAGCACCTGCTCGTCCCGGCGCGTGGCATGCCGGATGCGCAGCGCGGGGACCCGGCGCGCATCGATCCGGGCCCCGCTCCATTGCAGCACGAGCTGCGCCCCGGTCTCGGAGAACCCCATCGCCCGGAGGAATGCTCGACCGGCGCTCGCGTCGTCGCGGACCCGGGCCCGGAGCGTCGCGCCGTTTCCGACCGCTGGCTCGCTGAGCGCGCGCGCCAGGCCCTGGCGCCGGACCGAAGGATGCACAGCGGCGTAGAAATCGTAGACGGGTGCGCGCGCCGATTCGCGCACGGCCGCGAACGCAACGCCGTACAGCCCGCCGTCCTCGCCCGCGGCGACGCGCCAGAGGTCGAGGACGGCCCGGGGACCTCTCGCTATCGACTCCAGGCGCTCGCCAAACGCCTCCACCGCAGGGTCGAGAGCGCGCGCCGCGTCGCAGAAGCGCGCGGCGGCGTCGAGGTCGGCCATCTCGAAGGGCCGGACTGTGACCAGGCCGCTCAAGGGAGGGCCTGGGCCACGAGCTCGGCGATGTCCTTCGCGTCCATCTGCTCGCTCCGGCCCGTCTCCCCGATCCCGTCCTTGATCATGGTCAGGCAGAACGGGCAGCTGGTGGCGACCGTTCCCTTGCCGCCGAGGGTCCTGGCCGCTTCGTTCACGCGGTTCTGGTTGATGCGCTGGCCGAGCGTCTCCTCCAGCCACATACGTCCTCCACCGGCTCCGCAGCAAAACGTCTCGGTGCGGTTGCGCTCCATTTCGCGCACTTGGATGCCCAGGGATACCAGCGCCTGGCGCGGGGCCTCGCTGATCCCGTTGTGGCGCGCGAGGTAGCAGCTGTCGTGGTACGTGACGGGCTCGCTCAGCTGCGCCTCCCCCGGCCGCAACCGTCCGTCCGCCACCAGCTGCGCGATCACCTCGGCGTGGTGCAGGACCCGGAAATGCCCGTTGAACTGCGGGTACTCCTGCCCGAGCGTGTTGAAGCAGTGCGGGCACTGGGTGATGATCTTCTTGACCGGGTATCGGTTCAGCGTCTCGACGTTCTGCTGCGCGAGCGCTTGGAAGAGGTACTCGTTCCCGAGCCGGCGGGCGGAATCGCCATTGCAAGTCTCCTCCTCCCCCAGGATGCAGAACCTCACCTTCGCGGCCCTGAGGATCTTCACCAGCGCGCGAGAGACCCGCTTCTGCCGGTCGTCGAAGCTGCCCGCGCAGCCGACGAAGAAGAGGTACTCCATGTCCTTCAGGGTCGCCGGATCCAGGGAGCCGGCGACGGGGATTTCCAGATCCGCGCACCACTCCGCGCGCCGGTTGCTGCCCATGCCCCAGGGATTGCCCTGCGTCTCCATTCCCTTGAAGACGCGCGCGGCTTCCTCGGGGAATCGGCTCTCCATCAGGACGAGATTGCGGCGCATGTCGACGATCCGCGGGAGGTGCTCGATGAAGACCGGGCAGGCCTGCTCGCACCAGCCGCAGGTCGTGCATGCCCAGACGGTCTCGTCGGGAATGACGCCGCCCTCGTTGCCCACCAGAGGAGGCATCTGCTCGATCAGCTCGGCGGGAAGCTGTAGCGAGCTCTGCGCGAAGGCCCCCGCGGAGCCGGTGGCCGGATCGCTCCCCGCGTGCCCGCCATGGCCTTCCTGCCCGTCCGAATGTCCGCCGCCGGTCACCGGGCGGATCCGGTTGAGGCGCCGCGCGAGCTGTGCGAGCGGCAGCGGCATTTTTTCCGCCATCTCCTGCGCGTGGTGGCGGATGGCGCGGTTCATCTCCTTGTGCGTGAGCGGCTTGCCGGTGTCGTACGTCGGGCAGTAGGTCTGGCAGCGGCCGCACTCAGTGCAAGAGTAGGTGTCGAGGATCTCCTTCCACGACAGGTCGGCCAGCTTCGCGACCCCGAACTTCTCGCTGTTCTCCAGGTCGAGCTTGGAGAGCTGGCCCATGGGCGTCAGCCGCTGGAAGAACACGGTCGGGAGCCCGGTGATGATGTGGAAGTGCTTTCCCAGGGGCAGGAAGTTGAGGAACGACATCACGATGGCGATGTGCAGCAGCACTCCCGCCGTCATCGTGTTGGTGGCCGCCTGCGGCGACATCCCGTAGAGGAACCAGGTCGCGACCTTGCCGGAGACCGGCAGGTACCAGGGCACCTCGCCCGCGCTCTTCGCCAGCAGCGCGGCATCGATGAGGACGTCCGTCCAGAGGACGCCGAGGATCATGCAGAGGATGAACACGCCCTCCCAGGAGAGCGTCAACCGCTCCTTCTTCTGCACCAGCCGGTAATAGAGGAACACCGCGCACCCGGCGGTGCCGAGCAGGTCGATGACGTCCTTGACCCAGAGGTAGAGCTGCCCTGCGCGGGCTTCGTGAGCGAGGAGCGGCAGGTGGAAGCCCGGGTCGTAGGCGAGCCCGAATGAAGTGAGCGTCCCCAGCTGGGCAACGATGAAGGCGAGGAAGATCCAGATGTGCGCGATGCCCGCCGGCCGGTCGGGCTTGGTCGGCATCCGCCCCTGGCCGATTCCGTAGAGCAGCAGCTTCTCGGTGCGCGTCGCCGGATCGTCCCAGCGCACGTCCCTGCGCCCGAAGAAGAGCGGCCGGACGCGGTAGGACAGGATCCAGGCGAAGACGGCGAGCCCGGCGAGGATGATCAGCGAGGCAAGGACGGGTGCCATGGCGCCGCGAGCATAGTCGAAGTCGACGCGGTACGCCGAGTCCGAAAGGGGGACACCATACGCGGGCGGCGGCCGGGGAGTTGGCTCGCGCTAAGGCGTAGCCCCTGAGCCGCCTGCGGCGGCCGGGGAGTTGGCTCGCGCTAAGGCGTAGCCCCTGAGCCGCCTGCGGCGGCCGGGGCTAATGCATCACGCGCAGTTGGGCCGAGGCGACCCGCTCGCGCAGGTACTTGTCGATCACCTGCCGGTACTCCGCGAGCTCACGGCAACCCTGCATCAGCCACTCGCCCCCGATCACCAGGGCCGGAACACCCCTGATGCCGAGCGCCTCCGCCTCCTCGACCGCGTCGTTCACGTCCTGCTCGAGCCGGGGGTCGTCGAGCTGCTCGACGAACCGGCCGAGGTCGAGTCCAACTCGCGACGCCAGCTCGAGCTGGACGTCGCGCCTGGCGACGTTGATGCCCTGCATGAATGCCGCTCGTCGCATGGCCTTCAGCAGCTCGCGCTGCAGGTCGGCACCCTGCGGGAGCGCGGCCTCGAGCGCCACCAGCGGCGGGACCGAGCTGGCCGGTGGATCCTGTCCCGTCCACAGGTCCGGCTTGACGCCCTTCCCCTCCTGCTCGCGCGCGAGCCGCCGGTAGTGGCGCGCCAGCACGGAGCGCTGCTTCTTGTCCGGGATCTGGTCGTCCGGACGCAGCGGATACGGCCTCAGCTTCCAGCGGAGCATCGGTCCGTACTCGTCGCGCAAGTACTCGAGGCGCGCGTCCGCGACGAAGCACCAGGTGCAGAGCACGTCGTGGTACAGCACCAAATCAACCTCGGCCGGAACGTCGGTGTGGGCCGAGTGCAGGCGCTGAAAGACCGCGCCCTGCGCCGGTCGGATCGCCATGCAGCCATCCTGACCCCAGGGCGGCGGGCGGAGCAAGAATGTTTTTGACGCCGAAACCTGCGAGAGTCAGGGGCTCGCTCGCTTGCCTGCATCGGCGGCCGATTCTCGACATGTAGGGGAAGCGGCCAACGGATGCGCCGATGTGGATTCGCGCCCCGCCGCCGCGGCTACAACGCCATCGCGCGGCGCGCACCCTCCGCGACCTGCGCCGCGAACGCGACGATCTCGCCAGCGATGTCCAACCCGGTCGCCCGCTCCAGCCCCTCGAAACCGGGGCTCGAGTTCAGCTCCACCACCTTGGGGCCCTCGCTGGACTCGAGCAGGTCCACTCCCGCGACGTCGAGACCGACCACCCGGGCCGCGCGCACGGCGGCCTCGGCGTAATCGGCGGGAAGCTCTACCGCCGTCCCGAAGCCGCCGCGATGCAGGTTGCTGCGGAACTCGCCCCGGCGCGCCTCCCGCCGCATGGCGCCCACCACGCGATCGCCGACGACCAACGCGCGGATGTCGCGACCCCGCGACTCCGAGACGAACTCCTGGAGCAGGATCTCCTGGCCGAGGTCCCAGAGCGTGCCGAGGATGCTCTCCACTTCGGCGACGCTGTGGGCGATCATCACGCCCACGCCCTGGGTGCCCTGGATCAGCTTGAGGATCGCCGGCAGGCCGCCCACCTGCGCGACCAGCTCCGCGACCTCCCCGCCGCCGCGGGCGAGCACCGTGCGAGGAATGCGCACTCCCGCCGCCGCGAGCTGCTGGAGCGCTGCCAGCTTGTCGCGGCTGCGGGCGATGGCAGAAGCGCAGTTGATCAGCGGAACTCCCATCGCTTCGAGCTGCCGAGCCACCGAGAGCCCGACAGCCGTGACCGAGGCGCCGATGCGCGGCAGCGCCACGCCGATCCCGCGCACTTCCTTGCCCTTGTGATAGAGCCGCGGGTTGCCGGATTCGAGCGCCAGGTTGCAGCGCAGCACGTCGATCACGCGGGTGCGGAAGCTGCGCGCCTTCGCTGCCTCGATCAGCCGCCGCGTCGAGTAGAGCGTCTTCTTGCGGGAGAGGATCGCCAGCGAGGGCCGCCGGTGCGCACGCCGGATCTTCTTCACCTTGCGACCCATCTCAGGCCGCCGGCTTGGGAGGGAGGAGTCGCTCGACCACGTCCTGCAGCTCTTCCAGCTCGAACGGCTTGCGCAGCGCCGCGCGGGCGTCGAGGTGCCGCGCCTTCTCGCGCGCGTCGCGATCGGCGGAGAAGACCACCACCGGCACGCCCGGGGCCACCTTCTCCTCGCGCAAGCGCTGGATCAGCGTCCAGCCGTCCATCACGGGCATCATGAGATCGACCAACATGAGATCTGGCCTGGCGTTCCGGGCAAGCGACAGCGCCGTCTGCCCGTCGCGCGCCTCGTCGACGGCGTAACCCCATTCGCGCAGGACCTGGCCGGTGGCCTCCAGGATCTCCGGGTCGTCGTCGACCAGCAACACGCGGGCCCGCGCGCCGGCCGTGTTGTCCGCTCGCGGCGAGAGCGGCAGATAGAAGGTGAACGTCGAGCCTGCCCCCACGTCGCTCTGCACCTCGAACCGCCCGCCGTGGTGGTGCACGATCTCGTGCGAGACGAACAGCCCGATCCCCAGCCCGCTATAGTTCCGGGTGGTCGCGTTTGCCGCGCGGAAGAAGCGCTGGAAGAGATTGGCCTGTTCGTCCCGTGGAATCCCGATGCCGGGGTCCTGGACGGAAGTGCGCGCTTCGGCGCCCGAGCGTTGGACGGACACCAGGATCTGGCCGCCCTGGGGGCTGTACTTGATGGCGTTTTGCAACAGGTTCACCAGCACCTGCTCGATCCGCTCCTGGTCCGCCTGGACGAGCACGGCCGTGGGCGCCCGGTGGAAGACGATGTCGTGGTTGCGGGTCTGCCCGCGAAAGTCCGCCACCACGTCGTCCACCAACTCGTTGAGGTCCAGCTCAGTTTCGCCAAGATGCATCCGGCGAGACTCCAGCCTGGACACGTCGAGCAGGTCCTCGACCAGCCTTCCCAGCCGATCCACCTGCCGGCGCGCCTTGCTCACCAACTCGGCCTCCACCTGCTGGCCCCGGGCAAGCCGCCGGTCGATGCTCTGCAGGTACATCGACAGCGGAGTGAGCGGCGTGCGCAGCTCGTGCGCCGCCACGGTGAGAAAATCCGTGCGCTGCCGGTCCAGCTCCCGCTGCTCGGTGACGTCGGTGTAGACGACGAGCCGGCCCAGGTACTCGCCCCCGACCCCGCGCACGGGGACGGTGGAGCGGGTGAGCCAGCGATGACGCGGCCGCTCCAGCTCGATATCGTCTTTCGAGGACGCGTCGCGATTCGCGAAGATCCGCAGGACATGGGCGAGCTTGGCCTCGCGGTCCTGGGGGACCGCCTGCTCCAGCTTGCGACAGTAGATCTCTTCGTACGACTGCCCGTACATGGCGCGAAGCGGCAGGCCGAAGATCTGCTCGATCCGGTGCGAGGCCATCCGCAGGGCGCCGCTGGCGTCGAAGAGCGCAATCCCGTTCGGTTCCCAGTCGAACACGGCCCGGAGCTCCGCCAAGCGTCGATCGGCCTCCATCCGCTCTGCCTTCTGCCGATCCCGTTCCTCCGCCAGCTCGCGGACGAGCCGAGCGTTGCGGACTGCCAGCGCGGCGCGGCCGGCCAGCGAGAAGGCGAAATCCACGTCGTCGTCCGAGTATCGCCGCCCCGGCCCAGTGCTGGCGAGGAGCAGGGTCCCGAGCGGCTGCGGCCCGTCGAACATGGGCGCGACCACCGCCGAGGTGAGCCCCACCTGCTTCAGGGCGAGGAACGCCTCCTCGGAAGACACGGCGGCGCGAAGCATCTCGTCCGTGATCTGCGAGATGACGACGGGCCGCTTCTGCACCAGCGCGTTCAGCTCCAGCGGCGGCGCGTCCCAGGGTTTGGGCGACACCAGGATCTCCAGCTTCTTCTCGATCTCGCGCTGCCGCGGATCCGCATGAGCGGTGGCCACGTTCTTGAGGGTGCCGTCGGGTTGGACGAGCGCGAACGCGCACCAGTCGTTCCCCAGTGCCTCGGTGACCCGGTGGACGATGCGCCGGAGCGGCTCGATCTCGTCGGGGCCTACGTAATCCAGGAGCAGGCGGGAGACGTCGGAGAGCAGCCGCTGGCGGCGCTCGGCCTCCTCGAACCGCAATCGCTCCTGCTCGATCCGCCCCTGGGTCATCGAGCGCGCGATCCGAACGCCAGCAGGCGAAAATTGCAACCTTTACTTCCAGCGCTGTCGCCCACGGATCGGGCGCGGTCTGGTATGTTGCGCGCCCCATGGCCGCCATCACTCCGCAGATCGTGGCAGCGCACGGCCTCTCGCAAGACGAGTATGCGCGCATCCGCAAGGCCCTCGGGCGCGATCCCAACCTCGTGGAGCTCGGGATCTTCTCCGCCATGTGGAGCGAGCATTGCTCGTACAAGTCGAGCCGCCGGTTTCTCAAGCACCTGCCGACAAAGGGAAATCGGGTGCTGCAAGGCCCCGGCGAAAACGCCGGTGTCGTCGACGTGGGAGACGGCCTCGCGGTGGCGTTCAAGATGGAGAGCCACAACCACCCGAGCTACATCGAGCCGTACCAGGGCGCGGCCACCGGTGTGGGCGGTATCCTCCGCGACGTCTTCACGATGGGCGCGCGACCCATCGCCTCGATGAACGCGCTGCGGTTCGGCGACCCCTCCCATCCGAAGACGGCGGGGCTGGTCGAGGGCGTGGTGGCCGGCATCGCCGGATACGGCAACTGCATCGGGGTCCCCACCGTCGCGGGAGAGGTGGCGTTCGACGCCTCGTACAACGGTAACTGCCTGGTCAATGCCTTCACGCTCGGTTTGCTGAAGTCCAACCGGATCTTCCGGGGCACGGCCAGCGGCGTCGGCAATCCGGTCATCTACATCGGCGCGCGCACCGGCCGCGACGGGATCCACGGCGCCACCATGGCCAGCGCCGAGTTCGACGAGGAGAGCGAGAGCAAGCGGCCCACGGTGCAGGTCGGCGATCCGTTCATGGAGAAGCTCCTGCTCGAGGCCTGTCTGGAGCTGTTCAAGACCGACTGCCTGGTGGGCATCCAGGACATGGGCGCGGCGGGGCTCACTTCCTCGTCGGTAGAGATGGCTTCGCGCGCGGGCAGCGGGCTGGAGTTGGACGTCGACGCCGTTCCCCGCCGCGAGACCGGGATGACGCCCTACGAGGTGATGCTCAGCGAGTCGCAAGAGCGGATGCTTCTGGTGGCGAGGAAAGGGCGCGAGAAGGAGGTCTTCGACATCTGTGACAAGTGGGACCTCGCGCATGCGATCGTCGGGCGGGTCACCGACACCGGCAAGCTCGTGGTGAAGAGCGGCGGGCAGACGGTGGCGGAGCTGCCCATCGCGCCGCTCACCGACGATGCGCCGGTCTATGATCGACCTCGCAAGCGGCCCTCCTGGCAAGACGAGGTGCAGAGGATGCCGGACGTTCCGCAGCCCAAGAACCTGGTCTCGGCGCTGAAGACCCTGCTGGGGTCCCCGTCGCTGGCATCGAAGGAATGGGTGTACCGGCAGTATGACCACATGGTCCGCATCGGGACCGCCGTCCGGCCAGGCCAGGGCGACGCCGCAGTGGTGCGCTTCACGGGGCAGCGCGAAGGTGGGGTGGCGCTGTCGGTGGGATGCAACTCCCGGTGGTGCTATCTCGAGCCGCGCCTGGGTGCAGCGCATGCCGTCGCGGAAACGGCGCGCAACGTCTCCTGTGTGGGGGGAGAGCCGCTGGCGATCACCGATTGCCTGAACTTCGGCAACCCGGAGCGTCCGGAGATCATGTGGCAGTTCGAGCAGGCTTGTCTCGGCATTGCCGACGCCTGCGTAGCGCTGGAGACGCCGGTGGTCTCCGGCAACGTGTCCCTCTACAACGAGACCGAAGGGAAGGCGGTCTTCCCTACGCCGATGATCGGCATGGTGGGCGTGATGGATGACTGCTCGAAGAACGCGGGCAGCTCCTTCGCTGCCGCCGGTGACCGGGTTGGCATCGTCGGGGGCACGGGCAACGGCCACCTCGGCGGAAGCGAATACCTCAAGGCGGTGCATGGCCTGGTCGCGGGCATGCCGCCGCCGTTGGACCTGGCGCGCGAAAAGGCCGTGCAGAAGGCCGTCCGCGAGTCGGTGCGGGCGGGGCTGCTGAGGGCTGCGCACGACTGCTCCGACGGCGGGCTCGCCGTCGCCCTCGCCGAGATGTGCTTCGGCAAGGACCTCGGCTGCCGCGTGACGCTGAGGTCGCGACTCCGCTCGGACGCCCTGCTGTTCGGCGAGGACGCCTCCCGCATCGTGGTCTCCTATCCGGCCGCCAACGGGGAGAAGATCGAAGCGATCTGCAAGGCGGCGGGCGCGCCGTTCGAGGACATCGGCCAGGTAGGCGGGAGCGCGCTTCTCATCGAGGGCGTTTTGGAAGCAAAGATCGCCGACATGAAGGAAGCCTGGAGCACCGCGGTCCCCAGGCTGGTGGGCGAAGGCATCCACCACGCCGCCCTCGAAAGCGTGCCGTGAGGTGGAGACGCGGCTCCTCAGCGCGCGGTCTCCTGCGGACCTGGACGAAGCGGCTGCGCTGCTCCGACGCGGCGGTCTCGTCGCCTTCCCCACCGAGACGGTGTACGGGCTGGGGGCCTTGGCGCTGGAGCCGCTGGCCGTCCGCGCCATCTACGCCGCCAAGAGCCGGCCGCTGACCAATCCGCTGATCGTGCACGTGCTGGGCGAGGACGAAGCGCGGCCGCTGTTCTCGCGCTGGCCAATGGAAGCGCGGCAACTCGCGGCCCGGTTCTGGCCCGGCCCTCTCACGCTGGTGCTTCCACGCACGGCCATCGTCCCGGACGAGTGCACGGCCGGCGGGGATACCGTGGGGGTCCGCGCGCCCTCGCATCCTGCCGCGCGAGGGCTCCTCCAGCGGGTCGGCGCACCGCTCGCGGCGCCGAGCGCGAACCGCGCTGAGCACGTGTCCCCGACGACTGCGGCGCACGTGCTGCGCGACCTCAACGGCCGGATCGACGCGGTGGTGGACGGTGGCCGCTGTCCCTTCGGAATCGAGTCCACGGTGGTCGCTCTCGACGGACCGCCGCGTCTGCTGCGAGCGGGAGCGATTCCACGAACCGAGATCGAAGACCTGATCGGCCCTCTCGAGACCGGGGCCTTGGGAACCGTGGCGCAGTCGCCCGGCCAGCAGCGCCGGCATTATGCGCCGGCGGCGGTGGTGCGCCTTGCCGCGCGGCCGGAACTGGCGTCCGTCGCAGCGACGCTCGGTGGGCGCGTTGGCGCGCTGCTTCGCGGCGATACCCCAGCGCCGCCGGCGGTCGCCGTGGCACGGCTCCCGGACGATTCGCAAGGTTATGCCCGCGGGCTTTACGCCGCCTTGCGCGACCTGGAGGACGCGGACTGCAACGCCATCCTGGTGGAGCAGGTGCCAGGCGGCCCCGAGTGGGACGCCGTGCGCGACCGCCTGTCGCGCGCCGCGGGAAGCTAGAAGAAGAAGGGCGCCTACACCGACCAACCATCGTTCCCTACCAAATAGAGAGGGCCGCCCTGAGGGGACGGCCCTCTCGCGTCCTGCTGCGGCTGCGATTACTGCTCCAGCTTGCTTGGAGCCTTCACTTCGTCCGCCTGCGGCGCGCCGTTGGCATCGTCCACCGACACGACCAGCCATCCGAGCGCTGGCGTCTTCTTCTGCTGCTTCTGGTCGATGGTGAGCGGCATCGTCGCCGATGCGCCCGGAGCGAGTGTCGCGAAGTCGCCGCTGGAGACGGCCGGGCTGAACGGGCTGAGCGTCGCCGAGCCTGTAGAGTCGACGAAATTCCCCGGTACGAGCGAGAACGCGTTGACGCTGTAGGTGAACGTCTGACTGCCACGATCGTTCGCGTTGCCCGGCCTCTGCTCCGGGACGATGCCCAGCTCGCTTGCCAGCGCCGGCAGCTCCATGGTCGAGCCGTTCATCGGAGCGTCGGCGTAGAAGGCGTCGACGACGGCGCCTGTCGCGGCGTCGATCGTGAAAGAGGCCATCTGGCCGTTGGCCGACCCCGACAGGACCGCGCCGAGGTCAACTCCGACCACGAAGAAGTCGGCCACTCCGTCGCCGTTGTTGTCGATGGCGATGTCGTACTCGTTCACCGCCTGATTCGTCGCCTGGCCCCAGGTGTTGATGACGAATACGAGGCTGCGGTCCGTGTCGGCACCGCCGAGCGCCGCGCCAGGAAGGACCTGGGCCCCGACATTGCGGACGTCCATCGGCTGGCCACTCTCCCTGGGGTCGGTGATGCCCCAGCTGTACAGGTCGGCGGTGCCCGTGTGGATGCCGGTGTTGGTCAACGGCACCGACGAGGTGAACGTGTTCCCGGGCCGAGGACCCTTCGTCCACGCGCTCGGAGCGCCGGCGGCCACGTTCGACAGGCCACGCGGCACGAACATGTAAGGCAGGCGGAGCGTCTGCTTGTCGGAGGATTGACCGGTCCCAGGCGTCGCCACGATGTTGCCGCGAACGGTCAGGACCCCACCCACGCCGATGGAGAACGTGTCGTCGCTCGGCAGTGCCGCGAACGCCGAGGCCGACATCGAGAGCGAGACCTGGACGGTCGCGGTCTGGCCCATGGGAACGGTGACGCTGGTCGGCGAAACGCTGACGCTCGCGCCAGACTGGCCGCCGTTTGGAGCGACGGCCAGATTGTAGGTCGCCGACGAAGAGCCATGATTCGTCAGCGTGAACGCCTTGCTCGCCGAGTAGTTGCCGGATCCCGCCACGTAGCCGAACGCGATCGCATCGAGTTGATCAATCGTAGTGGCGAGCACCGATGAGTTGACGGCGTTCTGGGCCTGAACGACGCCCGTGCCCGCCCGCCGGCTGTTATACCCGGTGTTCAGGGCGGGATTGGCCGTGTTCATGATCGCGGCCTTGATCTCCGATCCGTTCCAGCTCGGATGTGCCTCTTTGACCAGCGCGGCAATGCCTGCCGTCATCGGGCAGGCCATCGACGTTCCGGAGATGGTCGCCGCTTTCACACCGCTGCCGATGCCGGCGGACGCGACGCTCACGCCGGGGGCGATCACATCGGGCTTCGGCGACGAGTCGGGGTTGCGGGGACCGCCGGAAGAGAAGCCGGCGACAAGCTTGTAGTTCGTGTTGTCTACGGTCGTCGCGGCCAATGTCACCGAGCCACCGTCAGCCGCCACCAGCGCACTGACGGTGTCGGCATCGTTCTTCACGCCGAGGAACGGGATCGTCACGTTGCGCTTCTCGCCCGTGTCCGGGTTCTCGGTGATCTCGCCCTCGAACGGCGGATAACCCCCGGCATTATTGATCATCACCACGGCGGCGGCGCCGGCCTTGTCGCCGAAGACCGCGCGCGCGACGCGGGCGCACGTTCCGCGCGTCGTGACGACGACCTTGCCGGCCGTGGCCGCATACTCGGCCTCGTTGCAGCCCAGCGAGATTGTGCCGTCTGCGTTCCGCAACACCTTCACGGGGAACGGCCCGCTCGGGAGCGAGGCATTGTTGGCATTGATCGCGGTGACCGGCCCGGTCGAGGTGGCGGGCGTCAGGGTCAGCTTTGCGCCGGGATACTTCGGGACGCTCGCGTCCATCGCGGCCACCGAGAGCACGCCGTTCGAAGTGCTCGGTGAGCCGACGATGTACCCGCTCGCGCCCGCGTTGCCCGCCGATGCAATCACCGCGATGCCGTCTTCGAAGGCGTTCTGTGCCGCTACCGACGTAGGATCATCCGTACCGCCGAAGTCAGAGCCGAGCGACATGCTGATGACGTTCACGCCATCCGCGACGGCCCTGTTGATCGCGAGGTCGACGATGTTGCTCGAGCCTGTGCAGCCGAACACCCGATAGGCGTAAATTTCGGCGCGCGGCGCGACGCCGGGCCCGACGTTCCACGAGTGTGACGAGACCGTGGATGTGTCGTACGGTCCGGTGTAGGTCGAGCCGTTGCTGAGAACGCCGAAACCGCCGGCCGTTCCGGCTGTGTGCGTCCCGTGGCCGTTGCAGTCGAGCGGGTTCGGGTCCGGCTTCGGGACGGACGCCGGGTCGTTGGCGTTGTAGTCGTCACCGCTGAAGTCGAAACCTCCCTTGACCTTCGCCGCACCGGGTCCGAACAGGCTCGGAGCCGCCGGGGCCGTGCTGGTCGCCTTCGCCGCGTTGAAGGCGGCGACCGTTCCCGGTCCGCCGAAGTCCGCATGCGTATAATCGATGCCCGTATCGATGACGGCGACCTTCACGCCCGCTCCGGTGCGGCCGAAATTCCCCCAGGCCTGGGGCGCGCCGATGAACGGTGCGCCGTTGACGTTCGCGGGCTTGAACGTCCGTACGGCGTGCAGCGCGACGACGCCCGGAAGACTCGCAAGCTGCGGCACGTTCTTCTGCGGGACGATGACATGGATGCCGTTGTAGGCGTCCTGCATCTGGCCGACGATATTCGCGCCGGCATTCGCGAGCTGCCCGTGGAGCGCATCCTGCTGCGCCCGCAACTGCTGCCGGATCGCGTCCTTCTCAGCCCGCGCCAACTGTGGACCGCGCTGCTTCGCCTTTCCGCTGTGGACCGCGACCGGTTCCCCGGCGAGTTCGAGGACGACGCTGATCGGCCGCTCGCTGAGCGATGCCGGCACGAACTTGCCTTGCGGACCGCCTGACTCGAGTAGTGCCGGATCGATCTTCGCGAACCGCGCCGCGCTGCGTGAACCGTCCTCGCTCGTAGCGGTGGCGTCTCGTGCGGCGGCGACCAAGAGGATCCCGATGACAGCGGCCGGAGCCGACATCCAAAGTGCCCTTCGCATGTGGTGTTCTCCCCTGCTGTTTCGAGTCGAGTTCGACTCGGCACCGGACGTGCGCACTTCGCGCCCCCTGCCGATCTCCTGATCGGCTTGCGATTCGAAACGCACGCGTCGGAACGGTTGTGTGGAACAGTACGGCGCGGCACCATAAACGCTCCCTCAAAGGCCGGTCAAGCCCCCCTTCCGCAATCTGGACGGGCGGGCGGGCGCTTATAATAAATAGGAATATCAGCTACTTATCCGAAACACCTGGCTTGCGCGCACCCGGCGTTTGCGTGCTTGGCCCGCGCCTTTGCCAGCCATGCCCAGCGCCCTCGATGCGCGGGAACGTTGCGATTTCCGGAAAGGACGTGACGAGTAAATTTGGCTCGAATGATTTTTGACACATTCCGCTTCAAAAAGTGAAGGGCCGCCCGGAGGCGGCCCTTCGTCCAACAAGGCGTGGCGGGGTTCGAAGCCCGAACGACCCTTCTAGCCTACGGCGTGTCCACGCGCACGATGGTCGGGTTTGGCAGACCGGCGATGCCCGAGTACGCAACCGATCCGAGGTACTTGGTTCCACCCGCCAGCCCGCTGAACGTCAGACCGATGGTGCCGGTCCCGCCGATGGTGGCCGTGGCCGGAGCGCTCACCGACATGTTGCCGGAGGCCGTCGAACCGAGCGCCCAGGAGAACAGCGTGAAGGTGGACCCGCCCGCGGGGGTTCCGAAGCCGTGCACCCAGACCGTATAGGTCCCACCGGTCGGGCTGAGCAGGTTGACTTCCTCCTCTGCTGTACCGCCGGTGCTGGCGCCGACCCGGGTGTTTCCCTGGTACACGTAAAGGTCGAGGTCGCTCCCAGGCGTGCTGTTGGCATCGAACAGCGAGAAACGCGCGTAGGTGGAGCCCGACGGCACATTGACCGTAAAACTCACTGTCCCCGGTCCGCCCGGACTGAAGGTGCCGTTCGGATCCTGCGTCACGCTACTATTGACCGTAGCTGCTGCTGCGAGTCCACGCGCGCTCGCGGCGAACGAGCCGTTGTAACCGAACGTGACCCCATAGGAGATGGCGCCGCCCGTGCCGGAAACTTGAGTTGGAGCGGCGAGCGCCACTGGGCGCACGACAAGCGGGCTGCGGACCTTGTGCGCACCATCCGTCCAGGTCAGTTGTCCACCGGTGTAGGCGTTCAGTGCAGCGGTCGTCCGCGTGAACTTGACGCTGAACGTCCCGGTCTGACCTGGGTTGAGGGTCAACGAGGCCGGGTTTACCTCCACCGTGATTCCGGCCATCCCCGCGACGGACGAGGTGTAGGTCGCCCGTTTGGTCCCGACGTTGATCACCCTGCGGGTAACGGTCTGAATGCCTGCCATGTCGCCGATAGCGATGGAAGCGCCGTTCAGATCGCTGGCGTCGAGTGAGTAGCCCGAGCCCTTCAACGCGTTGCAGGTCGAGGCGCTGACGCCATTGGTCGTGCCGCAGAGGAAGGCCAGCCAGTCGAGGAAGCCGGAGTCGTAAACCAGTCCGGGGTCGGCAGCGGTGTTGGGCACGACATGACCGGCACCCTGCCTGAAGATCACCAGCGGGTTGGTATTGGGGCCGTCGAGGATGTCACTGCCGCTGGTCATCAGCGCCGACCTGATCATCATCGGGGTCCAGGTGGAGTGGCGCTCCTTCAACAGCGCCCCCAGGCCGGCCACGTGGGGGCTGGACATCGAGGTGCCGCTGTACAGGTTGAACTCCAGGCCGGCATTACCGGGAGGCGCCACGGCGGCCAGGACATCCACGCCGGGAGCGATGACGTCAGGCTTGAGCAAGTCGCCACCACCGGCACGAAGCGGACCGCGCGATGAAAAAGAAGCCGTGAACGGCGCCGGGTCTTTGAAGGTCAGCGTCGACTGATTGATCTTCGCTGAAGCGTTGGCCGTGGCCCCGTAAGCGAGCACGGCCGCTCGATTGGTGTCCGGCAGATGCACCGTGGGCACGAAGTGGAAGTCGGCGTTGAGCGAGTTCGGGCTGGTATTGAGCAGGATCATGCCGACGCCGCCTGCCCCCTTGACGGCAAGGCTCTTGTCCACACGGGCATTCACGCCCCGGTCGCAGACCACGATCTTCCCCGCGACCTTGCTTCGATCCAGGACGGGATTCCCCTTATCGTCGGTCGAGAAGCACAGACGAACCAGCTCGGAGTCAGCGCCGGACAGGCCCGCGGCCGTCGAGTTGATCAGGGGCGCTGGACCCACGGCAGCCGCCACCGAAGCGCCGTTGTAGGACGTGCCATTGCCCAGGGTCACGGAACCTGCGCCGTTCCGATTGTGTGTACCGGCCGCCACCGTCGTGATCCACGGCGAGGGGTGCGCGACGGTGCTGACGGTCGGGCCGCTGTTGCCCGCCGAAGCCGCCACGAACACGCCCGCATCCGCGGCGAAGAGGAAGGCCACCTCGACGGGGTCGAGGAAGTTCGTCTGCGTACCGCTGATCGAATAGTTGATCACGTCCACACCGTCAGCCACGGCCTGGTCGATCGCCGCCACGAGATCCGAAGTGAAGCCGCTCGCGGTGGACGCATCTTGTGTAGACCACAGCGCCTTGTACATGGCGATGCGAGCGCGAGGCGCCATGCCACTGACCTTGCCAAATGCGGCCGCCGGACCGGTGGGCGTTACGCCATTGTTTCCGCCGGCGGTCGAAGATGTATGCGTGCCGTGACCATTGTAGTCGCGGGCCGAGACGAACTCCCACGGCCTCAACGCCGCGATGGCGTCGTTGCCGCCCCAGGCGGCGTTGAAGTACCGGGCGCCGATCAGCTTGTTGTTGCAGTTGGCGGCGGTGAAACCTTCACCAGCCACGCACGTGCCGCTCCAGCTCTTGATGCTCTGGAAATCCCGGTTGCAATTTCCTTCCGAGGGCAACTTCGCGAAGCTGGCGCTCTCCGGCCAGATGCCCGAGTCGATGACGCCGATGATGATCTCGCCGCCGGCGCAGCCGGTGCCGCCGAGTTGAGCCCACAACCCTCCCGGCGCGTCCAGACCGAGAAAATGCGGGGTGGACGAGGTGTCGGCGAACACCATTTCGTCCTTGCTCACGGCCAACACGCCGGGCGCGCTCTTCAGCGACTCGGCCTGCAGTGCCGACAACTCGGCCGCAAAGCCGTTGTAGGTGTAGCGGTAGTCCATGACCTTTCGCCCGCCGACGCTGGCGACGACCTGGTCGTGGCGCGAATCCAGGTACCCCGCATACTGCGCGACGTCCGGGTTGGCCGGATTGATCTTCGTGCCCTTGGCGGGCTTGGTCGCCTTGTAGCCCGGGATATTGCCCGTGTATGCGACCGCGGGGTCTTCGAGCAGTTGAACAATGTAGAGGCTCGACCGCGGCTCGCCCGCATCGCGGGACGCGGCGAGCGCTCCCACGGGAGAACAGAGCATCATTGCGAGGATTGCCGGAACAACCGACAACTGCTGGCCGGGTAGAGCTCTGCGAATAACGAGCGCCGATACCGGCGGGCGCGAATTGGACCGGGACACGGGAATCCCCCTGGAAAAGGTGGAGAGGTTGGTGGGCGGCTGCCGAACGGTGCGGGGAAGGCGTATACTTGCCGGCTGAGGGTAGGGTCAAGCGCCGGTCGAGCGCCCCCCGGGCTGGCGCGCCCGGCAGATTACAGCCCGGCTGCATCACTGACGCGCATCGCCCCGGCGATTTCCGCCGCCACCCGCGCATTGTTCTCGAGAAGCTCGATATTAGCGGCGGTGCTGCGGTTGCCCGTCGCCCCAGCCAGCGCCGCGAGCAGAAACGGAGTCACATCCTGTTTCCAAAGCCACCACCGGGCGGCGCTCGCGCAGCGCCGTGGCGACCTCTTCGGCGATCTCGAGGATCATCGCGGCGCCGACCATAGCCCAAGCGCCTCGGCGAGGCCCGGGCCGAACCAGGTGCGCGAAGCCTCTCCCTCGCCTTGGGCCCAGCGCTCTGACGTTTCCACGTATCCGGCATAGCCGTCGGCGAGCCCGACCAGCACGTCGGGGGACATACGCCGGCCGAGCTCCCCGACCGGCTCACCCGGCACGCCGACCAACGTCAGTGGACCGATGCGAACGCGCGTCTCGATCACCGCGGGCTCCCGCGTCAGCGCGATCGCGTTGGCAAACGCCCGCCGCAACGGCCAGGGCACCGCGGGCGAAGCCTGCGGGGGTGGAAGGGCCACCAGGCGCGCCTGGCACCCGATCTGGAGGTGCCGCACTGGCTCCGCCCTGCGCAGGAGCTGCTCGGCCTCGCGGGCGACCGCCGCCGCCACGTCCTCAGCCCGATCCCAGGTCGCGTTGCCGCCCGCGCCCTGGACCACCAGCACCGGCGCGCCTTCCAGGGCCGCGGCCACCTTGCCCGGCCAGTCGGCCGAGAGCCGCCGCGAGGAGCGCGGCGTGGTGGTGGGGTGCATGGGGTAGTCGATCAGCGTCGCCACGTCTTCCCCCGATGGCCCGCGAACGCGCAGCGCTACCAGCTGGGGGTCGATGGGGCCTCCGCTTCGGGGCCGCGCCGGCCCCTCCGGCCAATCCTCTCGTGCCACCAGCAGCTCCGCCGGACCGAGAGCGTCGATCGCCTGCCTGAGCGCGTCGGCCGCGGCCTGTGCGATCGCATCCCGTTGCGCCCGATCGAACGGCCCCGCGCCCGACCATCCGGCGATGACGCTGTCCCACGCGCCGCCCGGGCCCGAATGCGTGTGCGTGGCCGCGAGCAGGAGGCAGGTGAGCGGTGGCAGCCGCGCGCGGCGCAGCACCTCCTCCTCCAGGCTGCCCGGCACGAGCAGCGTGTCGATCGAGGCCACCAGCGCGCGCAGCCCTTCCACCTCCAGCGCGATGGCCCTCGCGTACACCGGCTCCCTCGAGTCTTCCGCGCGCCGCTTCCCCGGATAGCCGGCGAGGATCGGGTGAGGACCGAGCGCAATCCGCACCTTGCCCGCGCCGGCGCGCAGCGAGCCCACGCCCAGCAACTCCAGCGCGACCCTGCCGTTGACTGCGATACCCGGAAGCCGCTGCGCCGTCCCCAAGGGCACCGCGCAGAAGAGCGCGGCCGCGGCGAGCGCCAGCAGCGCGCCGGCGAGGAGCGCCTTCCTCAGCGCACCACCCGCCTCGCGCCGAGATAGCGCGACTGGAACCAGGTGTCGTCGAGCGCCGCCTCCACCACTCCGTTCGACGAGCTGGCGTGGATGAACCGGCGGTTGGGCACGTCGACCATCATCCCGACGTGCGACACCCCGTTGCCGGAAGTGTCGAAGAAGACGAGATCGCCCTCGCGCAGCTCGCCGGACTGCACCGGCTTTCCGGTCGCGAACTGCTGGCGCGAGACCCGCGGGATCCCGATGGAGACTTCCCGGTACGAGCTCATGGTCAGGCCCGAGCAGTCGATGCCGCGGTGGCTCAGCCCGCCCCACACGTAGGGCGTCCCCAGGTAGCTGCGCACCGCCTGCTCCAGGCCCGGCCAGATCCGCGGCTGTTCGGGCAGCGCCAGAGGAGGGGGAGCTGCGGGAGGCGGGCGGCGAAATTCCTTCGGCAGCGGCGCCGGCGTCCAGACCACCGTGGGCGGAGGCGCTACCGCGACGGTGAACGCGCCCTTGTAACCGGGATCGGGCAGCGCCGTCTTGAGCGTCTTCGCGCTGGAGAACTTCGCCCGCAGCTCGGCCTGCAGCGCTCCGGGGTGCGTGGGATCCCTGCGCATGCCCTGGAGCATGTAGGCGGCGTACAGACGCGTGTCCCATCCCGACTTGGCCGCGTCGACCAGGGCCCACTTCACGGTCTTGAACGACGCATCCGGCCAGCCTCCCAGCATGGCCTCGTGGATCGCGTCCGCCATGACGTCGCCGGGCACGCCGCCCTCGGCGCCGTCGCGATATCCGTTGGCCCAGGTTGCGATGGAGTCGGCTGGGATCTTCTTCTGGTAGCCGTAGAGCGCGATGCCGTCGACCGCGTCCGCAGGCGCTCCCCGCCAGATCGCGCGGTACGCCGCGAAGCCCACGTCGGCGATGCGGGCCGGGTCGGCGCGGTCGAGCACGCCCTCGAAAATGACGTGGAGGAGCGTCCGCGCGTCCTCGGGTTTTTCCGGCTTCACGACGTTGAAGCCGTAGTTCGCGAACCGCTCCTTGATCGCGGATTCGATCGCCTGCCGCCTGCTCGCGTCGAGCGATCGATCCTGCAGCAGCTTCTCGTGCACGTACTCCAGCACGTTCTGCCGCGCCTCCGCCCGGGCCGACGACGCGAACAGGACCGCTAGGAGTAGCGATCGTTTCGCCAGGGATGCGCCGTATTCGAATAGCCGCGCAGCTCCCAGAACCCGAGCCGGTCCCGCGTCAGAAGCTCGATTCGATGGATCCACTTCGCTCCCTTCCAGGCGTAGAGCTGTGGAGTGATGATGCGCGCCGGCCCGCCGTGCTCGACCGGCAGCGGCTTGCCTTCGGCGGTGTGGACCAGCAGCACGTCATCTTTGAGCGCCTCTTCCAGCGGAAGGTTGGTGGTGTACCCGTCGTACGCGTGCGTCATGAGATGTGTCGCGTCCGGCTTCGGCCTGGCGAGCGCGATCACCGTCGACAGCTGCACTCCCTCCCACTGGACGTCCATCTTCGACCAGGTGGTCACGCAGTGGAAGTCGCTGGTGTCCTTGACCTGAGGGAGGGCGAGGAAGTCCTTCCAGGAGAGCCGCACCGGCTCCTCGACCGCGCCGTCCACGATCAGCTCCCACTTGGAGACCTTGACGTCGGGCTGGCGGCCGAGATCGAGCACCGGCCAGCCCTTGGTGACGGTCTGGCCCTCGGGCAGCTTCGGCATCCCGTGGCGGTTCGGAGGACCACGGCCCAGCGGGCGCGCATCCGCAGCCGCCGGCGTCTCCTTCATCTTGCCCTGGAAGCGCTCGCGGAGCTTCATGCGCGCCTCCACGATCCGGCTCTCCTTCTCGTCCATTGGAGCGATTGTACGCGCGCACCGCCGGAAGGGTTGCGGCATCTTCAGAATGCACGGTGATTCCGCGTTGTTCCGTCCGTGTTGCCCTAGCCCGCCTCCCACTGTACCCTCCGGCCCCTCCGATGCGACTCCCGATCCTGAACGGCGAGGACAAGTTCCACGACGAGTGCGGCGTGTTCGGCGTGTTCGGTCACGCCGAGGCGTCGAACCTCGCCTACCTCGGCATCCACGCGCTCCAGCACCGCGGGCAGGAGTCGGCCGGGATCGCCTCGTGGGACGGGAACCAGATCAACCTGCACAAGGCAATGGGGCTGGTCGCCGACATCTTCGATCAGCAGGCCATCGCCGGGTTGCCGGGAAGCTCGGCGATCGGGCACACCCGCTACTCGACCGCCGGCCAGTCCAACCTGGCCAACGCGCAGCCGATGGTGGCGCGGACCCCCGCAGGGTATGTCGCCGTGGCGCACAACGGGAACCTGGTCAACGCGGAGGAGCTGCGCGCGCAGCTCGCCGCACGAGGCGCTCTCTTCCAAGGAACCAGCGACACGGAAGTGATCGTGCACCTGCTCGCCCACCAGCGCGAGGGCACCATCGAGGAGCGGATCCGCGGCGCGCTCGCGAACGTGCGCGGCGCGTACTCGCTGCTCTTCCTCACCGAGAAGGGCATCGTCGCCGTCCGCGACCCGCTGGGCTTCCGGCCCCTGGTCCTGGGCAGGCTGAAGAACGGCGCCACCGTCTTCGCCAGCGAGACCTGCGCGCTGGACCTGATCGAGGCGGAGTACATCCGCGAGATCGAGCCGGGAGAGATGGTGGGGGTCGACGAGCACGGACTGCGGACGCACCAGACCCAATCGCCGCAGCGAGCCGGGAAGTGCATCTTCGAGCTGATCTACTTCGCCCGGCCCGACTCCCAGGTGTTCGGACGCAGCGTCTACGCGACGCGGAAGGCGCTGGGCAAGCGGCTCGCCATCGAGGCGCCGGTCGAGGCCGACGTGGTCGTGCCGGTCCCCGACTCGGGCGTGCCCGCGGCGCTGGGGTACTCGGAGCAGAGCGGCATTCCCTATGACCTGGGGCTGATTCGCAGCCACTACGTCGGCCGTACGTTCATCGAGCCGTCGCAATCGATCCGGCACTTCGGCGTCAAGCTCAAGCTCAACCCCGTTTCCGACGTGGTCCGCGGCAAGCGGGTGATCGTGGTGGACGACTCCATCGTCCGCGGCACCACCAGCCGCAAGATCGTGAAGATGATCCGCGACGCGGGCGCGCGCGAGGTGCACCTGCGCATCAGCGCCCCCCCGACGCGGTGGCCCTGCTACTACGGCATCGACACGCCGGTGCGCAGCGAGCTGATCGCCGCCTCGCACACCGAGAAGGAGATCGCGAAGTACGTCACCGCGGACTCGCTCGGGTACCTGTCTCAGCAGGGAATGCACGAGGCCGCCAAGGCGGAGCCGCGCGGCTTCTGCGACGCTTGCTTCACCGGCGAGTACCTGGTGCAGCTGGCGCCGCCGGCGGCCGATGCGCCCTTGGTCGGCGAGCATGGGCCGCGCGAGGGGAAGGCCACGGGCGCGGCCGAGAACCTCACCATCCTCCGCAACTAGGCCCGGCGCTTCAGATCAACCACAGAGCGCGCGGAGCGCGCAGAGGTGGATACGTCGTCTGAAGGCCTTTGTTGGGTTGGTGTGGAGCCACCCCGAACGTTCGGGGCACCTCCGGGGGCACGGGGCACCATGATCACCCCCCCCAAAAATCTCTGCGCGCTCTGTGCGCTCTGCGGTTGAAGGGAAGGATGAAGCCTTTGGGGGCTGTGCTCGAACCTCCCACCTCGTCGCTTTCCCGGCGCGGAAGTCGCCAGCGTCCAGGATGAGCGTTATCGTCTTCGTGGGAGGGACGCTTGGCGTCGATCATCGACCTGCTCGTCAAGATCCAGGTCCTCGACGAGCGCCAGCACGACGCGGTGATGAGCCGCTCCCGCTCTCCTGCGGGCGGCCACGTCGTGCAGCAGGTCGCCGAGATGGGCTACGCCACCGAAGCGACGGTGGCGCGCGCCGTCTCGGTGGAGCTCGGGCTCCCCCGCATCGACCTGGCGATGACGCCTCCGGAAGGGCCGGCGCTGGCGCTGCTGGATGCACGCACTTGCGCGGACAAATTCGTCCTTCCCGTCGCCCTGCGCGAGAACGGCGAGCTGCTCTGGCTGGCGATGGCCGACCCCACCGACGAGGATGCGATCGGGCTCGTCCGCCGCAAGGCGCAGAAGCGCGTGCGGCCCGCGGTCGCCGGCCCGACCGAGATCCTCCGCGCGGTGCGGACGCTCTATGCGGCCCCTGGCGCGGGAAGCACCCAGCCCGAGCCGGTCCAGAACGACAAGCTGGCCGCCATCGAGATCGAGGGCAACGGCGACGAAGCCTTCGAAGTGCTGAACGTCGCCGACGACATCGGGGAGAGCCCGCTCTCGCGGATCGCGAAGGAGCTTGGAGTCGAGGTCCCGGCGAACGTCCCCTCGCAGGTCCGCAAGAGCAGCCCCACCACGGGACCGCTCCGGTTCGAACAGCTCTTCACGACGGCCACCCAGCCGGGTCCGATCGAGACGGACGATCTGGCCGAGGGTGACATCTCAACGCTGGAAGCGCTGCGGTCGGCGCTGGAAAAGGGCGCGCTGGTGCTGCGTACGCTCGCGGAGCTGTGCGTGGATAAGGGCGTGTTCACGCGCGAAGAGATGAAGAAGCGCAAGCCGCCGACGGGGCCGGTCAAGCCTTTGTGACGTCGCGGTGCGTGATCTTCACGTTGGCGCGCTGCTTCTCGGTCAGCCTGCGCCCCAGCTCCTCCGCCAGCGCCACGCTGCGGTGCCGGCCACCGGTGCAACCGATGCTGACCGTGAGATAGCTCTTTCCCTCGGCCCGATACTGCGGAATCAGGAACTGCAGCAGGGACTCCAGCCGCGCCAGGAACTCCTGCGTCTGCATCCGCTCCAGCACCCAGGCCGCGACCCTCGGGTCGGTGCCGGGATGGGGCTTGAGGCCCTCGACGAAGTACGGGTTGGGGAGGAAACGGACGTCGAACACCAGATCGCTCGCGGGCGGGATTCCGTTGCGGAACCCGAAGCTGAGCAGGGTCAGGTTGAGCTTGTCGTCCTGTCCCGGACCGCCGAACTTCGCGGTGATGACGTCGCGCAGCTCGTGGACGTTCATGCGCGTGGTGTCGACGATCTGATCGGCGAGGGCGCGGAGCTGCGTGAGCATGCCGCGTTCCAGGGCGATTCCTTCCTGCACGCTCCCCTCGGGGCTGAGGGGGTGCCGCCGCCGCGTCTCCGAGAACCTTCGCATCAGCGCGTCGTCGGCGCAGTCGAAGAACACCACCTCCAGCTGGTGGCCCTCGCGCCGGACCTCCTCCAGGGCAGCCGGGGTGGAATCGAGGAACCGCCCCTCTCGCGCGTCGACCACGATGGCGAGCCGCTGCACCTCGTCGCTGGTCCCGTGGCTGACCAGCTCCAGCAGCTTCGGCAGCAGCATCACCGGCAGGTTGTCGATGCAGAAGAACCCGAGGTCCTCCAGCGCCTTGGTGGCGGTGGATTTCCCCGCCCCGGACAACCCGGTCACCACCACGATGCGGTGCGTGTCCGCGCCGCGCTTGGGCGGATCGTTCTCCGGGGACTCTGCCACTACTCGACCTCGTCGCCGATCCCGCGCGTGAGCGTCGCCTGCGCGATCTCGCGCGAGAGCTTCTCCTGGAACTCCTTGGCGGAATGGTGCCCCTGCAGCTTGAGCAGGTGGTTGCGCGCCGCCACCTCGACGATGGTGGTCAGGTTGCGGCCGGGCCGGACCGGAACGACGAGCAGCGGGACCTCGACGTCGAGCATCGTGTACTTCTGCTCTTCGACGCCGAGCCGGTCGTACTCGACCTTGTCGTCCCACTCCACCAGCTCCACCACCATCTCCACCTTCTTCCGCTCCCGCACGGCGGAGACGCCGAAGAGGTCTTTGATGTTGATGATGCCGATGCCGCGGATCTCCATGTGATGCTTGATGATCTCGGAGCCGCTGCCGTAGACGGAGCCGCCCTGCCTGCGCTTGAGGTCGACGATGTCGTCGGCGACCAGGCGGTGGCCGCGCGTCACCAGATCCAGCGCCAGCTCGCTCTTGCCGATGCCGCTCTTGCCCAGGATGAGCACGCCCACGCCGATCACGTCGATCAACACCCCGTGGACCGAGGTGCTGGCGGTGAGCGCCTCCTGCAGGAACTGCTCGACGTTGTCGATGAAGGCGGAGGAGAGGTGGCTGCTGCGCAAGAGCGGCACGCGCGCGTCGGTGGCCTCGCGCTTGATCCAGTCCTCCACCGGCAGGTTCTTGGTCACCACCAGGCATGCGATGGGGAGCTGGAAGAGGTTGCGGACGCGCTTGAGCGCCTCGTCATGCCGGAGCGTCGCCAGATAGCTGATCTCGGTGTTGCCGAAGACTTGCAGCCGGTCCTTGTGGATGTGCTCGGTGAAACCGCTGAGCGCGAGCCCGGGCTTCTGGATGCGCGAGCTCACCACGCGCCGGTCGAGGCCGTTCTCGCCCGCGAGCAGCTCGAGACGCAGATCGAAGTCCCGGTCCTTGACGAGCTGCTCGATCTTGATCGAATCCATCGGTCGGCCAGCGTAACAGAGCGCGCGCCCGCCCTCTACTCTACCTGAACAGCTGTGGGTACAGCGGAAGATAGGCCGGGCGGCGATTACCGTTCAGGCGTAGCCCCTGAGTTTACTGCGGCGCCGGGAGTTGGCTCGCGCTAAAGCGTAGCCCCTGAGTTTGCTGCGGCGCCGGGCTAGTATTTCGCGTCCTCTTCCGAGATCAGCCGGAAGATCCCGGGCGCCCCCTCTGCATTCAGGATCGCCTGCCGGAACTGCGGCTGCTTGAACAGGCGGGAGATCCGCGCCAGCGCCTTGAGGTGCAGGCCCGCGGAGTTGTCCGGCGCGAAAAGAATGAAGAAGAGGTGGGTCGGCTTTCCGTCGATGGCGGCGAAGTCCACCCCGGCGCGTTTGCGGCCGAACGCGGCGAGGAGCCCAGGGAGCCCAGGGAGCTTGCCGTGGGGGATCGCTACGCCCTCGCCGATCCCGGTGGAGCCGAGCTTCTCCCGCTCGAGCAGCGTGTCGGTGAGCTGCTGCGCGGAAAACGATGGATAAGCCCGGGCGAGGCGAGCGCACAGCTCGGCGAGCACACCCGCCTTGTCCGACGCGGCAAGGTCGGGGGAGACCAGGTCCTCGCGCAGGAACTCGGCGATGCGCATCGGAAACCGAGCTTACTTCACTTCGCGGCCGCTTGCTGCCGGAGGACGCTTTCGCCCTCCGGCGCGATCAGCCCGAAGTTGCCGTCCCTGCGCCGGTAGATCACGTTGACCTCCGAGCTCTCCGGCCGGGTGAAAACGAGGAAGTCGTTGTTGAGCAGGTCCATCTGCACCAGGGCCTCCTCGACGCTCATGGGCTTGGCAAGGAACTCGTCGGTGCGGATCACCTCGGCCTGGATGCCGTCGAGGTCATCCCTGGCGGAGAAGACCTCGTAGCGCACGCGCACCGGACCGGTCTGGTGGATGTGGGCGGGGCGGTGGTTCTTCAGCCGCTCCTTGTGCTTCTTGAGTTGCCGCTCGATCTTGTCGATCGCGGTGTCGATGGACGCGTACATGTCCTCCGACTTGTCCTTCCCGCGCACGTGAAAATGTCCCGCGTGCAGGTTGATGTCTGCCTGGTGCAGGTAGCGCTCCAGGGAAAGCGTGACGTGGGCCTCGGTCACCTTGTCCAGGTACTTGTCGACCACCTTGCGCAGCTTGTCTTGCGTGTGGTTCCGCAGTGCATCGGTGGCGAACATGTTCCTGAAGGTGATGTTGACCTGCATGGAGTGACCCCCAAGACCTCGGAGTAGAGGCTAAAGCGTCAGCCACGACCCTTCATTGGCGGCCGCGGCTAGAAGAACCGCTTGCGCTTGCTGGACGGCAGGATCCCGAGCACCTCCCTGTATTTCGCGACGGTGCGCCGCGCGATGTCGACGTTCTGCGACCGGAGCACTTCCACGATCTTCTGATCGCTGTACGGCTTGTCCCCCGGCTCCGCCGAGACGATCTGGCGGATCTGGTTCTTGACCGCCTCGGAGGCGATGTCGTCGCCGCCGTTGGCGCGAGCGATCGAGGAGTTGAAGAAGAACTTCAGCTCGTAGATGCCCTGCGGCGTGTGCACGTACTTGTTGGTGGTCACGCGCGAGACCGTGCTCTCGTGCATCCCGATGTCCTCGGCCACGTCGCGCAGGATGAGCGGCCTGAGGTGCGCGATCCCCTTGTCGAGGAAGTCGCGCTGGAACTTGATGATCGAGTCGGTGACCTTCACGATGGTGCGCTGGCGCTGGTGGATGGAGCGGATCAGCCACACCGCGGAGCGCAGCTTCTCCTGGATGTACTCCTTGCTCTGCGCGCTCGCCCCGTTCTTCAGCGCATTCCGGTAGTGCTGGGAGATGCGGAGCTTGGAGAGGCCGTCGTCGTTCAGCACCGTGACGTACTGGTCGCCGACCTTGTGGATGTAGACGTCGGGCGTGATGTACTGGGGCTCCTCGCCGGAGTAGTTCCGCCCGGGCTTCGGGTCGAGGCGGGAGAGCAGCTTTATGGCCGCGACCACCTCGTCGAGGGAGACCTCCAGGTCGCGGGCGATCGCCTGGTACTTCTTCGACTCGACGGCCTTGAGGTGTTTGCGGATGATGGAAGGGAGCAGCTCGGCATCGGGATCGTCCTTGCCCTCGCCCTCGGTGGTGTAGTGCCGGGCCTGGATCAGCAGGCACTCGCGCAGGTCGCGCGCGGCGCACCCGATCGGGTCGAAGCGCTGGATCCGCTTCAACACCTTCTCCGCGATGACCGCCGACACGCCCGCTTCCAGCGCCAGCGGAATCAGCGGATCGGCCTCGGACTTTGGCTTCTTCGCTTCCTGCTCGCGCCGCAGCGCTTCCAGCGCCTCGGGCGCGACCGCCGGCACTTCGACCGGCTTGTCGGGATCCACCGGCCCGGGGTCGACAGCGGCCACGGGGGGTGGCAGGTCCGGGTCCAGGACCAGGTACCCGTCCCGGTTCAGGTTGCCGATGATCAACGCCCCGATGTGCTCCTCTTGCTGCGAGAGCCCGGCCATGCGGAGCTGCTCCATCAGGCGCTCGGTCAGGCCCTGCGTCCTCGTGAGCGTGCTCTCGATCGAGGGGAGATCCTCGGAATTGAAGCCCCCTCCCGACGGCGCCGTGTGCTGCGTCTGGTAGTTGTCGAGGTACCGCTCCCAGTCGATGTCCTCGCGCTTGACGTCGCCCTCGGCGCGCGCCTGCAGATCCGGCTGGGCCACTTCGGGGGTGGGCGCGGCGAGCTCGCTCGCCTCGATGCTCTCGCTCAGCGTGGAGACCAGCTCCGCCGGGGCCTCGTTCAGCTCCGCCTCGGCGCCGTCCTGCGGCTCCTCCAAGAGCGGGTTCTGCTCCATCTCGGAGCGGATGAGATCGACCAGCTCCAGGCGGGACAGCTGCAGGAGCTTGATCGCCTGCTGCAGCTGGGGCGTCATCACCAGCTGCTGCGACAGCCTCAAACTCTGCTTGAGCTCCAACGCCATCCCGTCCCCCTCCTTACTCTAGCCTGAAGCGCTCGCCGAGGTACACGGCGCGGGCGCGCTCCGATGCGGCGATTTCCGCCGGTGTCCCTGACTCCAGAAGCTTTCCGTCCACCAGCAGCACCGCCCGATCGCAGATGCCCAGAGTCTCGCGCACCGCATGATCGGTGATGAGGATACCGAGGCCCCTCTCGCGCAGCTTGTGGATCAGCCGCTGCAGGTCGTGCACCGCGATCGGATCGACGCCCGCAAAGGGCTCGTCGAAGAGCATGAACGCCGGCTCGGCTAGCAGCGAGCGCGCCACCTCCGCCCTGCGCCGCTCGCCGCCGGAGAGCGTCTCGCCGCGCGCGTCGGCGACGCGCAGCAGGTCGAATTCGGTGAGCAGCTCGTCGACCTTGGCTTCCTGCTCCGCGCGGGGAAGACCGAACCCCTCGAGCACGAGGAGGAAGTTCTGGCGCACGGTCAGCTTGCGGAAGATCGAGGGCTCCTGCGGCAGGTAGCCGATCCCCATCCGCGCCCGTTCGTGCAGGGGGAGGCCCGACAGATCGCGGTCTCCCAGCTGGACGGCGCCGGAGTCCGGCACCAACAGGCCCACCACGCAATGGAAGCTGGTGGTCTTGCCGGCGCCGTTCGGACCGAGCAACCCGACTACCTCGCCCGGCTCGACGGAGAAAGAGACGTCGTCGACGACGCGGCGGCCGCGGAAGCTCTTGCTCAGGCCCTTGGCGTGGAGCGCGGTCATGGCGCGCCCCGTTCGCCCTTGTGCGCCTCGGGCCGCAGCCGGCCTCGAGCCCGTTCGACACGCACTTCCTTGGAGTCGAGGCCGAGATCGATGCGGTCCCCGCTGAGCACGTCGCCCTGATCGTAGAGCTTGGGATCTCCCAGCAGCACCAGCGTGCGGGCCTGCGCGTCGTAATCGGCGGTCTCGCCGGTGGCGCGGCGCTCGCCCTGGCGCACGTCGACGCCGCCTCGGAGCTCGAGCCGGGTGAGCTGACCGTCGGGATCGTAGCGCGCCTCCATCCGGGGGCTGCGCACCACCGCGTCGCCGCGGCGCACCACCACGTCGTCGGTGAAGCGGGCGAGGCGCCTCGCCTGCAGCAGGACCAGGTGGTCCGCCTCGACCCTCACCGGCGTGGGCTTCGCCTGACCGTCCTCGGCCAGCGAACGCTTGAGCACTAGCCTGGGCCGGATGACGTCCACGTCCTCGCTATCGAGGCGCAGCAGGATCCGCTCGCCGGACAGGACCTCGGAACCGTCGCGAACCACCGGCGGCGCGTCCGGCGTCCCGGTGAGCACCAAGGTCTGCCCGGGCACGTCGACTACGCCCTCCTCGCCGTTCGCCGTCCGCGAGCCGCGTTGCACGTGCACATTGCCCCGCACGGTGAACCGCTGGACGGTCTGGCCGCCCAGGCCGGCTTCCGGATGGGTGGACTGGCCCCGCCCCCGGGGTTTCTGCGCAGTCGCAGGCTGATCCCTCCCGTACTCCGCCACGGCATGCTGGCCGGTCACGTTGAGGTCCCCGCGCGAGAGCTGCACGTCGCCCTGCAGCACGACGCGACGCTCCTGCGGCTCGATCCGCATGTTCCGGGCCTTGAAGTCGAGCGGACCAGCGGGAAGCGCCGCGGCGGCCACCAGGAGGGTAAATTGGAGGCCAAAGCCGATCATCGCGGAGCCTCCATCTCGAGCTGACCCTCGACGCCGGAGGTGAGCTGGATGGCGGAGCCGTCGACGCGTGCAAACAAGCCGTTCCCGTTCACCCGATAGCCCGGCCCGTGCGCCGCCACCGGAGCGTTGCCGCGCAGAACATCGCCGTCGTACTCAACGCGTTCCGTCAGCGCCGTGTCCCCCCGCGCTGCATCGAGCCGGACACCTCCAGAAGCGGTACCCCGCCGATTGGGAACCTCCCCCGCGGCGTCCTGGGCGACGAACCGGAGCGTGCCGAAGGCTGCCAGGCTGCTACCCGGCAACGGCTGGACGTCGGCGGTGGCGCGAGAGGCCACAAGCCGGCCGCCGCTGCGGCGGTAGTCGAGGCGCGCCGCGGTCCCGCGCGCGACAACCTGCCCCTCGGACAGGCGGGCAAACGCCACCACCTGCAAGGACAGGTCAGGAACGTCAGGTATGGAAATGGAGGATACAGGCGGGTTTGCGGAATTCCCGCATCCCCAGACCAGGGCCAGCACGAGCACACCCAAGACGGCCCTGACGCTCTGGCTTCTCATTTGCAAGAGAACGCTATCACCGCGCCCGTCCGCTGTCGAGGCGCTCGAGCGTGTTTTTCTGTTGGTTCGAGAACTACTTTTCCCTTGCAATATCCGCTGGCTGTGTCCGCCAGCGGGGGTGCATCCACACCCACTCGTCCGGCCTGCTTCGGACCTCGTCCTCGATGCATCGGGTGGCCGCCGCGGTAAGGGCCACTGAGTCTCTATCGCGATCGCCGGTGCGCTGCACGTCGATCCGCCGGACCACCATGCGGTGCATGTCCCGCGCCACTCGATGGGCGCAGGCGAAGAGCATCGGCGCACCGAGGCGCGCCGCCAGATCGCCGGCGGCACGCGGCGTGAATGCAGGCCGGCCGAAGAACGGGACGAAGTGCCCTGCCACCTGGGTGTCCTGATCGATCAGGACGCCGACGATCCCTCCCTCGCGCTGCAGGAAGCGGAGGATCTCGCGGGCGGACATCGGGGTCCCCCGCCAGAACACGCGCACGCCCGCGCGCTCGCGAACATTCATCAAGAGGGCCGTGATCCGCGGGTCGTGCGCCTCCTTGGCGACCGTGCTGCAGGGGATCCCGGTGGCCGCCATGCGGCGCCCGAACAACTCCCAGGCGCCGATGTGCGCGGTCACGACCACGATGCCCTTTCCTTCCGCGTGAGCGGCGTGCAGCAACGCTTCGTCGCGCGGGTCGAGATCGACGAGCGCGCGGATGTCCATGCGATCCGCGCGCGCGGTCTCCAAGGCGGCCCGCCCGAGATTGACGAAGCTGGCCCGCCCGATGCGGTCGCGCTCGGCGTCGCTCTTTTCCGGAAAGGCCAGGCGCAGCTGCTCCCGGGCGAGCCGACGTTGGCGGGGCACCACGTACCAGGCGAGCCACCCCAGCGCGGCCCCGGCCGCTAGAGGGAGGATCCTCAAGAGGGGAAGGGAGAGCAAGAGCACCCGCACGCGCAACTCCCGCCGGATCCGCTTGCCGGCGCGGGAGAGGAAGCCCTTCTCTCTCGCCTGGGCGCTCATCCCTGGGGAGCCGGCTTGGCTGCCTCTTCGGGCGGAGGCCAGCCGACTTTCGCAGCCAGCAGGATCTCGCAGAGCTCGCGGACCGCGCCGCGGCCAGCCGGACGCCGGGAGACCCAAAGCACTTCCTCGAGCACCTCGGGCGCTGCGTCCTGCGGCGCGCAGGAGAGCGCCACCTTGCGCAGGGCAGGCAGGTCGTTGACGTCGTCGCCCATGAACGCGGTCTGGTCCAGCGGGACGCCCAGCTCCACGGCAATCCTCTCGATCGCGTCGCCCTTCGCGCGACTTCCCCCGACGACGTGATCGATGGAAAGCTCCTGGCAGCGCTGTTGCACGAGCTCAGCGCGGCGGCCCGTCAGGACGGCGAGCTTCACGCCCCCGTGCATGCTGAGCAAGCGCAGCCCATGCCCGTCGCGGACGTCGAAGGCCTTGAAGGCCTCGCCTTCCTTGCCGTAGTAGAGCCGCCCGTCGGTCATCGTTCCGTCCACGTCGAGGACGACGAGACGGATGCGCTGCAGCAGCGAGCGGGGCGGGCGGCGGGGCATCAGCCGGTGAGAGCGCCGCGGATCCGGAGGACGTCGGCGACGAGCGCATCCCAGAGGGGAAAAGTGAGCGAGTTGGGCCCGTCGCTCAGCGCGTGGTCTGGGTCCTCGTGGACTTCGCAGAAGAGCGCGTCGATTCCCACCGCGGCCGCCGCGCGGGCCAGCACGGGCGCGAGGGCACGGTCGCCTCCGGTCGAGGTCCCCTGCGACCCGGGGCGCTGGACGGAATGGGTGGCATCGAAGCAGACGGGGGCGAACCGGCGCATCGTCACCAGGGCGCGCATGTCCACCACCAGGTTGTGATACCCGAACGAGGCGCCGCGCTCGGTCAACAACACCTCGCGGCAGCCCGCCTCGCGCAGCTTGTCGACCACGTTCTTCATGTCCTCGGGGGCGAGGAACTGGCCCTTCTTGACGTTGACCGCGCGGCCGGTCCGGCCGGCCTCGAGCAGGAGGTCCGTCTGCCGGCAAAGGAAGGCCGGGATCTGCAGCACGTCCACCACCTCCGCCGCCGGAGCGCACTGGCTGGTCTCGTGCACGTCGGTGAGCACGGGCAACCCGACTTCCTTCTTCACCCGCGCCAGGATGCGCAGCCCATCCTGCAGCCCCGGCCCGCGGAACGAGCTCCCGCTGGTCCGGTTCGCCTTGTCGAAGCTGCACTTGAACAGGGCCTGGACGCCGTGCTTCTGCGCGATCTCGGCCACCCTGCGCGCGTGCCGCAGCGTGAACTCCTCGCCCTCGATCACGCAGGGACCCGCGATCAGCAGCAGCGTTTCGCCGAAGGTCACGCCTTCGCCACCGGGGTGCCGGACGGGAGCACGATCTCCTGCGCCGCGCCGGACTGCGCCTGGGGCGGCATCGAGATCCCCTTGCGCGTCCGCTGCTCGAGGGCGGCCTTGATGAACCCCGCGAACAGCGGATGGGGCTGGAACGGCTTGCTCTGGAACTCAGGGTGGTACTGGCAGCCGATGAAGAAGGGGTGTCCGTGCAGCTCGATCACCTCGACCAGCCCGAGCTGCTCGTTGACGCCGGACGCGACCATGCCCTTCTCTTCGAGCTGCGCCCGGTACGCGTTGTTGATCTCGTACCGGTGGCGGTGGCGCTCGCTGATCTCCTGGCGCCCGTACAGCTTCGAAGCCAGCGAGCCCGGCTTGAGCGTGCAGGGATACGCTCCGAGCCGCATGGTCCCGCCCTTGGCGGTCACCTGCTTCTGCTCGGCCATCAGCGACACGACCGGGTGCGGCGTGGCCTCGTCCAGCTCGATGGAGTTGGCCTTCTCCAGGCCGCAGACGTTGCGCGAGAACTCGATGGCCGCCATCTGCAGGCCCAGGCAGATGCCGAAGAAGGGCACTTTGCGCTCGCGGGCGTACTTCACCGCGGCGATCTTGCCCTCGGTCCCGCGCACGCCGAATCCGCCGGGCACCAGGATGGCGTCCGCGTGCTGGAGCAGCGTGTCCGCTCCGAGCTGCTCGATCTGGGTCGAGTCGATGAAGTCGAGCGAGACGCGGGAGTCGTTGGCGATCCCGCCGTGGACCAGCGCCTCGTTCAGCGACTTGTAGGACTCGGTCAGGTCGACGTATTTGCCCACCACCGCGATGCGCACCTCGCGCGAGGGTTCCTTGATCGCCTTGACGATCCGTTCCCACTTGTCGAGCCGGGGCGCGCGGCTCCAGATGTTGAGCAGCTCGGCCACGCGGTCGTCGAGCCCCTCCTCGTGCAGCGCCAGCGGCAGCTCGTAGATGGTCTGCACGTCGGCGGCGGTGAAGACGGAGCCCGGCTCCACCGAGCAGAAGAGCGCGATCTTGTCCTTGATCTCCTTGGAGAGTTGCCGGTCGGTGCGGCAGAGAAGGATGTCCGGCTGGATGCCGATCTCGCGCAGCTTCATCACCGAGTGCTGCGTGGGCTTGGTCTTCACTTCGTGCGCGGTCGAGATATACGGCACCAGCGTGAGGTGGATGTAGATGGCGTTCTCGCCACCCACGTCGTACTTCATCTGCCGGATGGCCTCCAGGAACGGCAGCGACTCGATGTCGCCGACCGTGCCCCCCACCTCGACGATCACGATGTCGTTCTGCTCCGAAGAGGCGAAGATGAAGCGCTTGATCTCGTCGGTGATGTGGGGAATCACCTGAACGGTCTTGCCCAGGTACTCGCCCTGGCGCTCCTTGTTGATCACGTTCGAGTAGATGCGCCCGGTGGTGGCGTTGTTGCTGCGCGACATCTTCGCCGAGCTGAAGCGCTCGTAATGCCCGAGGTCCAGGTCGGTCTCGCCCCCGTCGTCGGTGACGTAGACCTCGCCGTGCTGGAACGGGCTCATCGTGCCGGGGTCGACGTTGATGTAGGGGTCGAGCTTGAGGTGCGTGATCTTCAGACCGCGGTTTTCCAGCAGGGCGCCGAGCGACGCGGACGAGAGGCCCTTCCCCAGCGAGGAGACCACGCCGCCGGTGACGAAGATGTACTTGGTCCGCTTGCCTCGAGCGGGGTCGCTGCGGCGCTCCGTCCGAAACGCGCTCATCCATGCCTCCTTCGGTCTCCGGCGATCAACTGACGGACAAGCTCCAGATCTTCCGGCGTGTCCACGGCGGCGGAGGGGAAGTTGCCCACGCCGACGTCGATGGGGATGCCGTGGAAGAGCGCGCGCAGCTGCTCGAGACCCTCCGCCCGCTCGAGGGCGGTCTCGGGCAGCCGGGCGAGCTGCTGCAGCGTTTCCGCAGCGAATCCATAGAGCCCGACGTGGGCCAGCGGAGCCAGCTCTCCCGCACCCCGGGGGTAGGGGATCATCGATCGCGAGAAATAGAGAGCGCGGCGGCGGATGTCGAGCACCACCTTGACCACCTGGGGAAGCGACTCCTCTCCGGGTTGGAGCGGACGCGCCAGCGTGGCCATCTGCGCCCCCTGCCGGACCAACCCGGCGACTTGCGCTATCGCCCGAGGATCGATCAGGGGCTCGTCTCCCTGGACGTTCAGGTATCCGTCGGCCGGCAGGTCCCGCGCGGCCTGCGCGATGCGCTCCGTCCCGTTGCGGCACTGTGAGTCGGTCATGATCGCGCGGAAGCCCGCCCCCTCGACCGCCGCGGCGATCCGTTGGTCGTCCGTGGCCACGGCGACCTGATCGATGCCCTGCGCCTGCGAAGCGCGCTGGGCCACGCGGACGACCATGGGCACGCCGCCGATGTCGGCGAGAGGCTTTCCGGGCAATCGCTGGGCGGCGTAGCGCGCGGGAATCAGGGCTGCGAGGCGCACATCGCGTTTTACGTCGGTTGGGCCGCCTCTGCAACCGGAACGTGCTATCCCCTCTTCCCGCATGGGCGTTCTCGACGACATCCGGCACGCCGCTTTCGACCTGCGGCAGACGGATCCGCAGGAAGCCGTCCGGGTCCTGAGGCGCGCGGCGCAGCAGGGCGGCGAAGCCGAGGTGCTGGCGCGGGGCGCCCTGGGCGAGATCTACCTGGACGAGTTCGGCGATCTGGACGGCGCGGAACACGAGTTCCGGCGGGTGCTCCAGCTCGCGCCCGGTCTCACGGCGGCAGAGATCGGCCTCGCCCGGGCGCGGCGCCAATCCGGCGACCTGAAGGGGGCCGAGACGGCCTTTTTTCGCGCCATCGAAGGCTTGTCGCGCGACATCCGCGGGTTCCGCGAGGCCGAGACCCTGCCGGAAGGGGCCGAGGAAGTCGTCCTGACCCTGCTGGAGACCGCGGTCGAGCTCGCCGAGCTGCGCAAGGGCGCGGTGCCGCTCGACGAGGAGATCCTCGCCTGGGCGGCGGCGCAGAAGCTGTTCGACGAGGAGGAAGACAAGGACGATTGGGTGCGCTTCCACGCCCTCTGGACGCAGCTCCGGATCCTGACGGGCCGGCCCGAGGAAGCGGTCACCGCGTTGCGAGAGGCGGAACGCCAAGGCGAGCTTCCGCCGGAGGAAGCAAAAGAGCTGCTCGGCCTTTCGCTTCGTGAGCTGGGCGTGGCGCCCGTGGTGCAGCTCGGCAAGAGCACGAAGAGCTGATCACCGCTCCCGGGCCCAGAGCTCCAGGCAGAGCAACGCCCATGCCTGCCGCGGGTTCCCGCGCGGCGCCAGGGACTGCGTCAGGGCCCGGTCGATGGCGCGCGGATCCAGCAAGGTCCGGACCCGCGCGGTGGGGGCCCGCACCAGGTCCTGGAGCATCTGGCGCAACGGTCCCCGCAGCCAAGCGCCGACCGGCACCGAGGGGGAGCGCGGGGGGCGCGTGAGGACCTCGCGGGGCAGCAGATCGGCGACGGCTTCGCGCAACAGCCTGCGCACGTGAAGGCGGCCGAGCTTGTCCTGCCAGGGCGGCGGGACTACGGCCTGCGCCAGGTCCACGTCGACGAACGGCGTCCGGACTTCGCGCCCGCCCGCGGCCACATCCAGGCGGAACATCACGTTGTCCGGCAGCGACACCTCGAAATCGAACGCGAGCGCTGCGTCGAGCCCCTGCAGATTGTCGGTCGAGGGCCCGCGCGCGGTGCGGGCGGTCACCCCGAGCAGCGCGGTCCGCTCCTCGGGGTTGAAGATCTCGATCATGGCGCGGGCCCGTTCCGCGCCGGTGGTCCGGAGGGTCGCCGCCGCCCGATGCAGGGTGCCGCGGTGGCGGGCGGGCGCGAGCTTGCGGAGGAGCTCGGCGGCGCCCGCGGCCGGGCGCAGCTCGGGGATGCGCGCGGCGCGCAGATAGCGCAGGTGCCCCGCGAACAGCTCGTCAGCGCCGTCCCCGGTCAGCACCGGCCCGCGCATCTCTCGCAGGAGCCCGGCCATCGCGAGCAGCGCCGGGTCCGCGAAGGGCTCGCCGGCCTCGGCGATCAGCGCGGGCAGCTCCTCGGCGGGCCGGTGCGTGATGCGCAGCTCGTGGTGCTCGGAGCGAAACCGATTCGCGATCTTGCGTGCCAGCTCCAGCTCTTCGTCCGTGCCCGCCGCGTAGGTCCGCACCCGGCCGGACAGGCGCGTCATCAGCGCCACCAGCGCGCTCGAGTCTAGCCCTCCCGACAGCATCGTCGCCGGTCCTCCGGCGAGCCGCCGGCGAACGGCTTCCTCCAAGCGCGCCCGGACCGCGATCCGCGATGGGGGTCGGCCGGATCCGGGTACCGGCATCTCGAACCAGCGGCGGACCTCGGCGCCCTGGGGGCCGAACCGGAGCAAATGCCCGGGGGGCACCTTCCGCACGCCGCTCCAGGCAGTCGCGGGCGCGGGGACGTATCCCAGCTCGAGGTAGTCGGAGAGCGCGGACCGGTCGATCTGACCCCGGGGGCCGCCCTTGGGAACCCGGGTTCCGAACCAGAGCTGGCTTCCCGAAGCGCAGTAGTACAGCGGCTTCGCACCGAGCGCGTCACGCGCCAGCACGAGAGAGCGCGCCTGCTCGTCCCAGACGGCAAGGGCGAATGCGCCGCGGACGTGCGCGAGCGCGCCCTCCCGGTGCTCGGCCCACAGGCGCTGCACCTCGTCGGCGGCGGGTTCGCCCTCAAGCGCCAGCCCTTCGGGAAAGCCGCGCGCCAGGTCGACGTGGCCGTTCACGCGCTGGGGCCTTCCGGATGACGGGAACGGGGCGGACGGGCGCGGCGATCGCCCGGGGTCCAGCTGCGCTCGTCGCCGGGCTGGCGCAGCCTGACGGTCATCCCGTGCCGGGGAAGGTACGCGCCGCAGCGCGGACAGGTCTGCACCTTGAGGTTCCGCACCATCCGGCCACAAGCGTCGCAGAACCGCGTCAGGTACAGGTAGCCGACGGTGACGATGATCACCGCCAGGACCAGCGCCAGACGGAAGCCGATGGATGCGTGCGAGAGCAGGCCGCGCTCGGCTGCGGCAGCCACCAGCGCGCCGGCCAGAGCGAGCAGCGTCACGCGCAGCGCGACCCGCTTCACGCCACCCCGCGCGCGCCCGTGGGCGAGGAACCAGAGCCAGAGCGCCGCAAGCGCTCCGGCGGCGCCAATCCAGATCACCTGCACCGGCCCCGTTTAGGCCCGCTCCGGCGCGAACGCAAATCCTCCGCCGAGTGCGGTCACCCGCGAGCACGGGGCTTGCGAGTCACCGCGACCCGATGTAGTCGCCAAGCCGCCTTCGGCGGCCGGCCGTGTCTGACGCTCAAGCCCCTGAGTTGGCTGCGGTGCCGGGCTAGAACAAGCGCGCCCGGAGCCTGCGCAGCCGCGCGAGCCGCCGTCTCCCCTTCCGCTTCATCCCCGCCCTCCGTTCCTCTGTTCCCGCCGGCCGCAGAACCGGACCAGGATCTCCGCCACCCGCTCCGCCGCCCTGCCGTCCCACAGCTCCGGAACGCGGCCCTGCTTCCCCCGGCCCGCGAGCACCTTGCGAGCCGCCGCCACCGCCCGAGCCGGATCGGTCCCCACCAGCTCGTTGGTCCCCACTTCCACTGTGACGGGGCGCTCGGTGTTCTCGCGCATCGTCAGGCAGGGAACGCCCAGCGCGGTGGTCTCTTCCTGGATGCCGCCCGAGTCGGTCATCACCAGGCGGGCGTCCGCGGTCAGCGCGAGGAAGTCGAGGTACCCGAGCGGCTCGACCAGCTTGAGCCCCCTGGCCTCGAAGCCTGCAGGCAAGCGCGAGCGAGTGCGGGGGTGGATGGGAAACACGACGGGGATCTGGGCTGCGACGTCCGCAAGCGCCGAGAGCAGGCGTGAGAGCGCGGCTGGCTGGTCGACGTTCGCGGGGCGGTGCAAAGTGGCAAGCGCGTACCCCTTGGCCGTCAGCTCCAGGCGCTCGTGGATCCGACTCTCCCGGGCGCGCGGCAGCGCCGCCTGCAGCGAGTCGATCATCACGTTTCCCACCAGGTGGATCCGGGCAGGGTCGATGCCCTCGGCGCGCAGGTTCTCGTCGCCGTCGCGCGAGGGCGTGAAGAGGAGAGCGGAGAGCCGGTCGGTGAGGACGCGGTTGATCTCCTCGGGCATGGTCCAGTCGCGCGACCGCAAGCCCGCTTCGACGTGGGCGATGGCGAGGCCCATCTTCGCCGCCACCAAGGCGACCGCGATGGTGCTGTTCACGTCCCCCGCCACCACCACGACGTCCGGCTTCTCGCGCGCGAGCACCGGCTCGATCTCCACCATCACCTTGGCGGTCTGCTGCGCGTGGGAACCGCTCCCCACGCCCAGGTGCACGTCGGGTTCCCGCATCCCCAGATCCTGGAAGAAGACGTCCGACATCTTCGCGTCGTAGTGCTGTCCCGTGTGCACCAGCACCTGCTCGACGGAGGGGCGCTTCTTCAGCTGGGCGAGGATGGGCGCGACCTTCATGAAATTGGGCCGGGCGCCCACCACGTGGAGGATCTTCACAGGGCCAACCGTGCGCACGGAAGCCCGCTGCTGCAACTTGCGCTGTTATAGAGAGAACGGAGGCCGGCGCGTTGGCGGACGATTCCCTGGTCCATTACGAGGTGGAGCCCAACTACGCCGGCTGGACGCTGGCCTCGTACGTGGCCGAGAAGCTGAGGCGGCCGCTCCCGCCCGACCGGTTGGAGCGCCTGCTGCGCGGCCGGTCTCTGGTCCACGCCGAGCCGGAGCTGCTTCCTCACACCAGGGTGTGGCCCGGCCTGCGATTCGCGCTGCGCAAGAGAAGCCCCGGCGATTCGGGCGAGCCGCCGCAGCTCCCTGTCGTGTACGAGGACGAAGCGCTGCTGGTCGTGGACAAGCCGTCTGGCCTCGCGCTGCATCCCACTGCGCGCTACCACGTCAGCACCCTGACCTGGGCGCTCGAGCGGCACCATCGCAACTCCGCGGGCCAGAAGCCGGATCCGGCCCACCGGCTCGACCGCGAGACCAGCGGCCTGGTCGCCTGCGGCCGGACGCCGGTGCATACGCGGCGGCTGAAGGCCGCGTTCGCCGCCCGGCAAGTCGAGAAGGCATACCTCGCGGTGGTGGAGGGCTCGCCGCCGGAAGATCGATTCGATGTCGATCTCCCGCTGGTGGTCGGAGGCGGCCGCGTCAAAGTGAAGGTGCGCGTCGACCCGGCCGGCGCGCCGTCCGTCACTTCCTGCCAGGTCGTGCGGCGCCATGCGGGAGTGACGCTGATCCGCTGCGTGCCGCGAACCGGCCGGCAACACCAGATCCGCGCCCATCTGCAGGCAGCCGGGTTCCCGCTGGTGGGCGACAAGCTGTACGGTCCCTCCGAGGAGATCTTCCTCCGCCTGGCGGAGAGCGACGGCTCGCCGGCGCCGGCCGGGATGTTCGACGACCTGATCACGGCGCGCGAGCGCGCGCAGCTGCGACTCTGGAGGCAGGCGCTGCACGCGAGCGAGCTGACGGTGCCGCACCCGGTCAGCGGGGAGCTGCTGCGATTCGAGTCGCCGCTGCCCGCCGACATCGCCGGGCTACTGGAGACGCTCAGGCCGCTTTGACGTTCACGCCCCGAAAGAACTCGACCACTCCCGCGAGCCCCTCCTTGAGCTGTACGCGAGGCTCGTACCCGAGCACGGCGCGCGCCTTGGAGATGTCCGCCGAGGACTCGCGCAGATCGCCGGCGCGGGGGGCCTGGTGCTCGATCTCCAACCCGGCGGCGGAAGATCCGATCACCTGCTTGAGCGCGGCGATCAAGTCGATCAGCGACGAGCTCACCCCGCTGGCTACGTTGACGACCTCGCCCGGGGCCTTGTCGCTCGTCGCCGCCAGGAGGTTCGCGCGCACCACGTCCGAGATGTGGACGAAGTCGCGCGTCTGCAGGCCGTCGCCGAAAACGATGGGCCGCTGCCCCTTGAGAAGCCGCGTGGTGAACCGCGGGATGGCCGCCGCATAGTCGCTCTTCGGGTCCTGCCGCGGGCCGTAGACGTTGAAGTAGCGGAGCGCGACGCAGGGCAGGCCGTACGCGCGCGTATAGGTCTGCGCGTACAGCTCGCAGGCGATCTTCTGCGCCGCGTACGGGCTCATCGGCCGGGGCACCAGGCCCTCGTGCTTGGGCTGCTCGGGCCCGTCGCCGTAGGCCGCGCAGGAGCAGGCGAGCACCACGCGCCGCACGCCCGCCTTGCGCGCGATCTCCAGGAGATTGACGGTGCCGCCCACGTTGACCGCGTTGGTCCGCTCCGGCTCGGCCACCGAGAGCGGAACCGACGGAATCGCGGCCAGGTGGAACACCCAGGTCGCGCCTGCGACGGCCCGGAGCGCTGCGTCGGGGTCGGCGATCGAACCCTCGACCAGCGTGAAGTTCGGGTGTAATGCCAGCAGCGCCGCGTTCTCCCGCTTGCCGCTGGAGAAGTCGTCGAGCCCCGCCACCTCGTGCCCCTCGCGCAGGAGTTTCTCGGCCAGATGTCCGCCGATGAACCCTGCCGCGCCAGTCACGCAGATCTTCGCCATGGACCCTCCCCCGTTGCTACCTCGAGGTCGCGGGGACGTCGAGCGGAGCGAAGGTGTAGGCGATCCCGCATGCCTGACGTCCCTCCGGCGTGAGCAGGTGCTGGCAGTCGCAGATGTGCGAATCCAGCGCCTTCTGGCAGACCTGCTCGTCCTGGGTCCGCACCGGAAAGATCGACGCCTGGTCCCGTGCCCGCTGCTGACAATTCGCCCTCGACGTGTCGTCCGGCTGACAGCTACAGATCTGGTCGGCCAGCTGGAGGCAGGCGTTCCCGCAGCCGGCGGCCAGCGAGACAGTGAGCACGCAGGCGAGCAGGAGCAAGGGTTTGAGGCACCTCATGGAGGTGCGCGATCTAGCACAGCCGCCTCTCCGACGGGATAAAAGAGCGGCATGCGCCATCTGTGGCTCCACGGCTTCGCGAGCGGTCCCACCTCCAGCAAGGGCCAGTTCGTCAAGCAGCGCCTGCGGGAACGGGGCATCGAGCTCGAGATCCCCGACCTGAACGAGCCGGCGTTCTTCGACCTCACCGTCACCCGGATGCTGCAGCGCCTGGATGCGCTCACGGGCGGCGACGACGGGATCGTGCTCTTCGGATCTTCGCTGGGCAGCTTCACCGCCGCCACCTGGGCAGCCCTGCATCCCGATCGGGCACGGGCGCTGGTGCTGCTCGCCCCCGCGTTCGAGCTCGGTCCTCGCTGGTCTGCGCGGATGGACCCGGCGGAGCTCCGGCAATGGCGCACCACCGGGCGCCACGCGTTCGATCATTACGCGCGCGGCCGCAAGGAGGAGCTCTCCTACCGGTTCCTCGAGGACGCGCAGCGCTACCCGGGCTTCCCGCTGCCACGCTGCCCGACCCTGGTGATCCAAGGGACCTTGGACGAGGTGGTCGATCCGGCGCTGGCCCGCGAGTTCGTCCGGCGCATGGAGGGACGCGCGGGCCTGATCGAGCTGGAGGAAGGACACGAGCTGACCGGGGACCTGCCCGGGCTCTGGCGCGGGATCGAGCGATTTCTCGACGCCTACGAGGCGCGGCCCACTCCATAGTAGGTGAAGCCGATCTCGCGCAGCCGCTTCGGGTTCCAGATGTTGCGGCCGTCGAAGAGGATCGGCTGCTTCATCGCCGCCTTGACGCGGGCGAAGTCGGGCTGACGGAACTCGTTCCACTCGGTGACGAGGAAGAGCCCGTCCGCGCCGTCCGCCGCCAGGTAGGGGTTCGGGACGAACTGCACGCGGTCGTCGAAGATCCGCCGCGCGTTGTCCGCCGCCACGGGATCGTGCGCCCTGACCGTGGCGCCGTCCGCCAGCAGCTCGTCGATGAGCGCGAGCGCCGGCGCATGCCGCAGGTCGTCCGTCTTGGGCTTGAAGGCGAGTCCCCACACTCCGAACTTCCTGCCGCGCAGGCTGCCGAAGTGCGCCCTGGCTTTCTGGGCCAGCAGGCGCTTCTGCCGATCGTTCACGGCGTCGACGGCGGAGAGCAGCGTGAAGTCCAGCCCGTGGTTGCGGGCGGTGGCGATCAGCGCCTTCACGTCCTTGGGGAAGCAGCTCCCGCCGTACCCGCAGCCCGGGAAGAGGAACTTCTGGCCGATCCGTTCGTCCGCCCCCATCGCCCTGCGCACGGAGTCCACGTCCGCCCCCACCCGCTCGCAGAGCATCGCCACGTCGTTCATGAAGGAGATCCGGCTCGCCAGCATCGCGTTCGCGGCGTACTTGGTCAGCTCCGCCGAGCGCGGGTCCATGAAGTAGATGGGGCCTTCGGTGCGAACGAACGGCGCGTACAACTCCGCCATGATGCTCCGGGCGCGCTCGCTCGGCGATCCGATCACGATGCGGTCGGGGCGGAGGAAGTCGTCGATCGCGGCGCCCTCTTTGAGGAACTCGGGGTTGGAGACGACGTCGACCTCCACCTTGGCCCGCGCAGCGATCTCCGCCTGCATGCGGGCCGCGGTGCCCACCGGAACGGTGCTCTTGTTGACCACCACCGTGTAGCGCTCCGCGGCCTCCGCGATCTGGTGAGCGACCGACATCGCCGCGCGCAGGTCGGCGCTGCCGTCGTCGCGCTCGGGAGTGCCCACCGCGATGAAGACCACGTCGCTGCCGCGGACCGCCTCTTTCAGCTCGGTGGTGAAGGCGATCCGCTCGGCCGCGAGGTTCTTCTCCAGCAGCTCCTCCAGGCCCGGCTCATAGATCGGGCTCCGGCCCTGGCTCAGCGCTTTGATCTTCGCTTCGTCGATGTCGACGCACGCAACCGTGTGCCCCGAATCCGCGAAGCACACGCCGGCCACCAGCCCGACGTACCCGGTCCCTACGACCGCAATCCGCATTGCCCGCTTCTACCGCGCCCGCCAACTCCCGGTCGAGTTCTTGCAGCGAAGTCCCGCGAGAGACCGAGGGGGTACCAGAATGGTACAGGCTTCAGATCAACCGCAGAGCGCTCAGAGCGCGCAGAGGTTTTTTGGTTTGACGCGGCAAGTGATCGGCGCCGCGATCGAGGTGCATCGCCACCTCGGGCCGGGAATGCTCGAATCCGCTTACGAGGCCTGTCTGACTCAGGAACTCGTGAACGCAGGACTCCTCGTGGAGCGACAGAAGGTCCTGCCGATCGTGTACAAAGGGCAGCGGCTCGACGTGGGTTACCGACTCGATCTGGTGGTCGAACGCTCCTTGATCCTCGAGCTCAAGGCTGTCGAGCGGTTGGATCGGGTTCACCTCTCTCAGATGCTTTCTTATCTGAAGTTGTCCGGCCATCAGCTCGGGCTGCTGATCAATTTCAACGTCCCGCAATTGAAGGAGGGCATACGCAGGGTCGCGAATACCCTCCCAAAATGAAACCTCTGCGCGCTCAGCGCGCTCTGCGGTTGATCTGAAGCGTTATTCGACCGTTACGGACTTGGCCAGGTTTCGAGGCTGATCGACGTCGGTGCCGCGGTGGTCCGCCACGTGATAGCTGAACAGCTGGGTCGGGATCACCGAGATGATCGGCATCAGCAACGGATTGGTCTGCGGGCAGGGGATGGCCGCTTCCGCCAGGGTGGGGACCTTGGTGTCGCCCTCCGAGTGGATGGCGATGACGCGGCCGCCGCGGGCGCGGACTTCCTGGATGTTGCCGAGGATCTTCTCGTAGTTCACGCCTGCCTCGGTCGAAGAGTCGCGCGGCGCGAGCACCATCACCGGCATGTTCTCGTCGATGAGCGCGATCGGGCCGTGCTTCATCTCGCCCGCCGCGTAGCCCTCGGCGTGGATGTAGGAGATCTCCTTGAGCTTGAGCGCTCCCTCGAGCGCCACCGGATACTGCGGGCCGCGCCCGAGGAAGAGGAGATCGCGCGCCTGGCTGAACTTGTAGGCGGCCTGCCGGATCGCCTCCTCGTACTTGAGGACGCGCTCCACCAGCATCGGGACCTCGTTGAGCGCCTGCAAGTGCTTCTGCGCCTCCTGCGCCGAGAGCGTGCCGCGGAGCCGCCCCAACCGGACCGCCAGCAGGAAGAACGCGGCCAGCTGGGTGGTGAACGCCTTGGTGGAGGCGACGCCGATCTCCGGGCCGGCGTGCGTGTAGAGGACGTCTTCCGCCTCGCGCGCGATGGCGCTGCCGACCACGTTGCAGATGGCGAGACCGCGGGCGCCGCGCGCCTTGGCCTCGCGGAAGCTGCCCAGGGTGTCCGCCGTCTCGCCGGACTGCGAGACCGCGATGCAGAGGGTGTCGCGGTCGACCAACGGCTGGCGGTAGCGGAACTCGCTCGCCAGGTCCACCTCGACCGGGAGCCTCGCCAGCGTCTCGATCATCAGCTTGCCGGTGAGCGAGGCGTGCCAGCTCGTCCCGCAGGCGACGATGGAGACCTTGGTGAGCTTCGCCACCGCCTTCGCGTCCAGGCGGCAGCCGTCGAGGTAGACGTCGCCCTCCTCCACGCTGGCGCGGCCGCGGATGGTGTCGGTGAGCGCGCGCGCCTGCTCGTGGATCTCCTTGTGCATGAAGTGCTTGTGGCCGTTCTTCTCGGCCATGGTGGGCGTCCAGTCGATCCGCTTCACGCCGCGCGCGAGCTTGTGCCCGGCGTTGTCGGTCAGCTCCACGCCCTGCTTGGTGATGACCGCGAAGTCCCCTTCCTCGAGGTAGATGACGTCGCGGGTGTGCGCGAGGATCGCGGGCACGTCGGAGGCGACGAAGTTGCAGTGCTCCCCAAGCCCCACCACCAGCGGGCTCGCGTTCTTCGAGACCACCAGCATGTCGGGGAACTTCTCCGAGACCACCGCCAGCGCGTACGTTCCCTTCACGTTCCGGAGCGCCGCGCGCACCGCGTCGGGCAGCCGCAGCCCCTTCTCGATCTCCAGCTGGATCAGGTGCGCGAAGATCTCGGTGTCGGTCTCCGAGCTGAACTTGTGCCCGGCCTTGGCGAGGGCCTCCTTGAGCTCGAGGTGGTTCTCGATGATGCCGTTGTGGACCACCGCCACGCCCCCGTACTTGTGAGGATGCGCGTTCTCGTCGGAGGGCTTGCCGTGCGTGGCCCAGCGGGTGTGGCCGATTCCGGTGGCGCCCTTGGGCATCGAGACGCCGAGCAGCTTCTCGAGATTGGCGAGCTTCCCCTTGGCCCGCACCACCGACAGGCCCTTGTCGCCGAGCACCGCGACGCCGGCCGAATCGTACCCGCGATACTCCAGCTTGCGCAGGCCGGCGACCAGCAGCCCCGCGCATTCCTCGTCGCCCACGTATCCCACGATGCCGCACATGCTTATGGCTCTCCCGAATCCTTCTTCGGCGCCTTCCGCGGCGCCTTCTTTTCGACCCAGCCCTCGATGTTGCGCTGCTTGCCGGCGCTGACCGCCAGCGCACCCGCCGGAACGTCCTCCCGCACGGTCGTGCCGGAGCCCACGTACGCCCCCTTGTGCACGGTCACCGGCGCGACCAGCTGCGTGTCGCTGCCGACGAACACGCCGTCTTCGATGGTGGTGACGTGCTTGCTCTTGCCGTCGTAGTTGCAGGTGATGGTGCCGGCGCCGATGTTGCACCCCTCCCCGATCACCGCGTCCCCCAGGTACGTCAAGTGGCTGGCCTTGCTGCCCTTGCCGAGCACGGTCTTCTTCAGCTCCACGAAGTTTCCCACGCGCGCCTGCTCGGCAAGCTGTGCACCGGGCCGGAGCCGCGCAAACGGGCCTACACTTGCGTCTGGCCCGATGGTTGCGCCGTTCAGGTGGCAGTAGGGCAGGATCGTGGCGCCGTCGGCGATCACGCTGTCGACAATCACACATCCCTGGCCGATCTGGACCCGCCGCCCGACCCGCGTCTTCCCCCGCAGCGAGACCATCGGCTCGAGCACGCTGTCTGCGCCGACTTCGATCCCTTCGTCGACGTAGGTGACCGACGGATCGACCAGCGTCACGCCGTCCTTCATCAGTTGCGCATTGCGCCGCTCGCGAAGCTGCGCCGCGCTCCTGGCGAGCTGCGCGCGATCGTTGATGCCGGACACTTCAGTCTCCTCCGCCTCGACCGCGACCGCGCGGCCCCTGGCGACGATGTCGGTCAGATAGTACTCGCCCTGCGCGTTGCTGCGGCCCACGCTGCGCAGCGCCGTGAACAGGAACCGCGCGTCCGCCAGGTAGATGCTGGCATTCACCTCGGCGATCTTCCGCTCCTCGGCCGAGGCGTCCTTTTCTTCCACCACCCGGGCCACCGTTCCGTCGGACCGCCGTACGATGCGCCCATAGCCCTTCGGATCCCCTGCCCGGAAGCTGATCAACGCCACGTCCGCGCCCTGCCTGGCAGCCACCAGCTTCTGCAACGTTCCGGGCCGGATCAACGGAACGTCGGCGGCGAGGATCAGGACGCTCCCTTCGAAGCCCCGGAGCGCCTCCTCCGCGCACAGCACCGCATGTCCCGTCCCGAGCTGCTCGGACTGCAGGGCGAAGCGGATGGGAGCGCCGGAGAACTGCCGCGACAGCTCTTGCTCGACGGCGGCGGCCTGGTGGCCCACCACGACCACGACGGGCGAAGCATCCAGGGCCAGCGCCGTCCGGATGGGAAAGAACGCCAGGGGGCGGCCGCAGGCCTCATGCAGCACCTTGGCCTTGTCCGACTTCATCCGCGTGCCCTTGCCCGCGGCGAGCACGACGGCGGCAATCTTCTGTCCAGCGCTCGACAAGGCCCTCCCCTTGCGCAGGTGTCCCGGTTTGGTAGGCAGTCGAACACCTCCTGCCAAGTCCATGGCACATGTTACCGTCGCGGCAATGTTCGTCGATCTCCATCTTCATGCCGATGGGATCCCTGATCCGGATCTCGCTACCCTCGCATATTTCGGCGTCAAGGCGGCGGTCACCTGCGCGCGAGACGCCGGTGCGGGAAGCGCTGCTGCCCTGCGGCGGCACTGGGACGAGCTGGTCGGGGTGCAGGCGCAGCGCCTCGAGCAGGCCGGTATCCGGCCCATGGTGGCTCTCGCGGTTCATCCTGCGCGCCTTCCCTGGCACGGCGTCGACGATCTTCTGCAGCGGCTGCCGCATTACTTCGACGATCCGCACGTCGTGGCGTTGGGCGAGCTCGGCCTCGACCAGGGTGGAGAGCGGGAGGAAGAGATCTTCTCCCGGCAACTGGAGCTGGCCGCACAGCTGCGCAGGCCCGCGATCGTCCACACGCCCGACCGGGAAAAGCCCGCGCGCACGCGGCGCATGCTCGCCTTGCTCAAGGGCTCCCCGCTCGATCCCTCGCGCGTGCTGGTGGATCACGTCAGCCCGGAGACGTTTGCGCTCGCCCGGGGAATGGGCTGCTGGTGCGGGCTGACCCTGCAGCCGGGGCTCTTCGAAGCCGAGGCCGCGGCCGGGTTGATCTCGCGCCATGGCGCCGAGCGGATCGTGCTGACCAGCGACATCGGCGAGGGCGCCACGGACCTGCTCGCGCTGCCGAAAGCCGATGAAGCCCTGAAGGCGGCGGGCCTGACCGCGGGTCTCCGCCGGCGCGTGCTCTGGGAAGGACCGCTGGGCTTCCTCAAATCGTAGGCGCTCGAAGATCCGCCCACTCCGGCGGCGCGGCCCGGCTGGCTGGCCGCCTGGGCGAGCGTGTGGTCGCGTTGCAGGTGAACGGGAACTTGAGCGCGGGCGCAATGCCGGACAGACTGTAGAGCGAGGGCCTGCCCGGCCGGTCGCCGTGTGGTACCGTGTGGGTGCTAACTGGGCCGTTCATCGGGAAGGCGGAGGCTGAGGCCGCGTGTTGGACAAGCCAGCGATGACAGAGATGCGTTGCTGCCACCGGGTGTTCTTGTTCGCCGCGACCGCAGTCGCCCTCGCTGCGTGCCACAAGCAGGCAAGCGCGACGAATGCCGCCGTGCCAGTCCAGAAGGCTACCGTCGCGGGTGGGCCCTCAGCGTCGATCGCCAAGCCACTCGACGCCCCGCCGGCCGATACGCGGCCACAACCGCATCCGCCCGCGGCCCCTTGCGTGGTCACGGCGGGCGGACGCGATCCGGCGCTCCCGGATCTCCTGGAGCAGGCGGCGCGCGACTTCGAGAAGGGCCGCTACGAGGACGCCCTGGAGTGCGCCCGCGAGGCCACCCGGACGGACGGGAGCAGCGTGGCGGCTCACCACTTTCGCGGCGCTGCGCTCGCCGAGCTGGGCCACGTCGAGGAGGCGCGCACAGCCTTCGCGCGGGCGCTGGCGATAGACCCGGACGATCCCGAGGTGCTGCGCTCCAGCGCCGACCTCCACGTGCGCCGGCTCGGGTCACGCGACGATCTCGAGTTGGCCCTGCAGTACGTGAAGCGTGCGCTGCCCCGCGCCCAGAAGGGCCGCGACCGCTCGCTGATCAAGGAGCTCCACCTGCTGCAGGCGATGGCGCTCGACGACCTGGGCCGGCCCGCGGGCGCCCTCGCGGCGGCGACCAAGGCGCTCGAATACGAGCCGAAGGATCGCGAGGCGCGGCGCGAGAAGGGCGTGGCGCTGTTCGAGCTCTGCCGCTTCGACCAGGCGAGGTCCGAGCTGTCCCGGCTGGCCAACGAAGTGCCTGACGCCTGGGCCGAGCATTACCTGGGGCTGATCGCCGAGCGGGCGGGCGACGACGTGGCAGCGGCCGCGCATTTTGCCCGCGCGCGCAATCTCGATCCCGACGCCTTCAAGCCCACCGCCCAGGCTCCGCGGAGCGTGTTCCAGAAGATCGTCCAGGAGGAGATGGAGAAGCTGCCGCCGGCGATCAAGGCCGGGCTCGCGCGCGCCCACTTCGAGGTCAAGGACCTGCCGGAGGTCAGCGACCTCGTCGCCACCGATCCTCCGCTCTCTCCAGGCATCCTCGGCCTCTTCCGGCCTCCGCCGGAGAGCACGGCCACGGACGCGAGGCCGACCATCCTTCTGTATCGCCGCAACCTGTCCCGCGCCGCCCACAACGACGACGAGCTGAGGCGCGAAGTTCGCGACACGCTCATGCACGAGGTCGGTCACCTGAACGGGGAGGATGACGAGCAGCTCCGCGATCGCGGACTGTAAACTCTCCGTATGAAGATGATCGACATCGCGGAGAAGGACAAGACCTCGCGAGTGGCGATCGCGCGGGCCGAGCTGCGTTGCTCGCGGGAGACGCTGAAGCTGCTGAACGAGGGGCGGCTCGAGAAGGGCGACGCGCTGGCGGCGGCCCGCCTCGCCGGCATCATGGCGGCGAAGCGGACGCCGGACATCTTGCCGCTGTGCCATCCGATCGTCCTCGCCGGCGCCGACGTGGACGTGGCCTGCGACGAGAGCGCGGGGGTGGTTCGCATCGAGGCCCGGGTCCACGCGGTGGAGCGGACCGGGGTGGAGATGGAAGCGCTCACTGCCGCGATGGCGGCGGCGCTCACGCTCTACGACATGGCCAAGCGCCACGACCGCGGAATGCAGGTGGTCTCGGTGCGGCTGGTGCACAAGAGCGGCGGCCGCTCGGGCGAGTGGAACCGCGAGGACGAAGCGCCCCAGCCGCGACCCAACCAGCCCCTGACGCCGCCGCGCACACGCAAGCTGCCGCGGTAGGCCGGCGGGAGGTAGCGTCTGAGGCTCAAGCGTAGCCCCTGGGTTGGTTGCGGCGGCCGGTCGTGTCTGAGGCTCAAGCGTAGCCCCTGAGTTAGTTGCGGCGGCTGGTCGTGTCTGAGGCTCAAGCGTAGCCCCTGAGCCACCTCCGGTGGCCGGGGCTAGTGTCCTCCGCTGAGGAACCGCTCGGCGTCGATGGCCGCCATGCAGCCGGTCCCCGCGGCGGTCACCGCCTGCCGGTAGACGGGGTCGGCCGCGTCGCCCGACGCGAATACTCCTGGAACCGAGGTCTGGGTGGTGCCGGGCTTGACCTTGATGTAGCCGACGTCGTCCATCTCCAGCTGGCCCTTGAAGAGCTCGGTGTTCGGCTCGTGCCCGATGGCGACGAACAGTCCACCCATGGGCAGCTCGCGAACCTCGCCGGTATTCGTGTCGCGCGTGCGCACCCCGCGCACTCCGCTTTGCTTGTCGCCCAGGACGTGGGTCACCTCCTGGTTCCAGGCCCAACCGATCTTCGGGTTCGCCATCGCGCGCTGCTGCATCACCTTGCTCGCCCGCAGCGCGTCGCGGCGGTGGATGACCGTCACCTTGTTGACCATCTTGGCGAGGAAGTTGGCCTCCTCCATCGCCGTGTCGCCGCCGCCCACCACCCCGACTTCCTTCCCCCGGAAGAAGAAGCCGTCGCAGGTGGCGCAGGCGGAGACTCCGTGGCCGGAGAGGGCCTTCTCGGAAGGAATGTCGAGCCACTTCGCCGAGGCGCCGGTCGCGATGATCACCGTCTCGGCCAGCATCTCGTGCGCACCGTCGCCGACGATGTGGAAGGGGCGCTTCTTGAGGTTCACCTTGGTCACCATGCCGTCGATGATCGTGGTCCCGAAGCGCTCCGCCTGGGCGCGGAAGAGCTCCATCATCTCCGGGCCGAGGATCCCCTTCGGGAAGCCCGGATAGTTCTCCACGTCGGTAGTGATGGTGAGCTGCCCGCCAGGCTGCAGGCCGGTGAACAGGACAGGCTTGAGGTTGGCCCGGGCGGCGTAGATCGCAGCGGTGTACCCGGCTGGACCCGACCCGATGATGACGACCTGGTGCTTCTCCACGATATCTCCTTGCAATTGCGCGGGCAGTGTAACCCGGAAGGGGGGCGCCTGCCTGGCGCTTCTGCTACAGTCCCCAAGACGAGGGACGCTTGGATCCCGCCCAGCTCAAGAAGATTCCCCTGTTCGCGAACCTGACGGCCGACCACCTGGAAAAGGTGTCCCACATCGCTGCCCAGAAGCAGGCGCGCGCGAACGAGAAGATCTTCCAGGAGGGCGAGGTCGGCACCGAGATGTACCTGATCGCCTCCGGCAAAGTGCGGATCTCGAAGATGGTCCCGGGAGTGGGAGAGGAAGCGCTCGCGATCCTCGAGCCGGGCAGCTACTTCGGCGAGATGGCGTTGATCGACGACACGCCGCGCAGCGCGGACGCAACGGCGCACATGCCGTGTACCCTCTACGTCATCCAGAAGGCCGACCTGGAAGAGCTGATGTTCCTGCACAAGGACCTGGCCTACGAGCTGCTCTGGACGTTCGTGCGCACGCTCTCGGCGCGCCTGCGCGAGACCAACGACAAGATCAAGGCGTTCTTCGCGCTGAGCGCCCGGTTCTGAGACCGGGGGTCGCGTCCCCGGGGTCCTGTTCTGGCACCCTCCGCTCGCGCGTGGCGTGGCACAGGCGCTGCACTGGGCGGGGATCGTGCCCGCTGAACGAATCCTGAGCGAGGGCGCGGCCGGGCTTTCGGACGCGGAGTTGTTGCGCGTCGTGCTGGGCGCCCGGGACGATCTCCTGGCCGGCCGCCTGCTCGCGCACGGCCTGCCAGCCTTGCGCAGGGCCAGCGCGGGCGAGCTGCTGTTGGAGCCAGGGATGAGCTCCGCGCTTGCGGTGCGCGTGCTCGCGGCCCTCGAGCTGGGTCGCCGCGTCGCGCTGGCGCCCGCTTCGGGGCGGCCGCGCCTGCTGCGCGCACAGGACGTCGCCTCCGTGCTCTGGTCGCGGCTCGCGCACTTGCCGCACGAGGAGTTCTGGGCCGTCCTGATGAATGCGCGGCTCCAGGAGATCCGGTGCGTCCAGATCGCCCGCGGGGGGCTGACGCAGTGCTCCGTTTCCCCGCGGGAGGCCTTCGCGCCTGCGCTGGTGCACCGCGCGCCCGCGGTCGCGTTCGTGCACAACCATCCTTCTGGCGATCCCGCTCCCTCCGGGGAAGACCAGAGGCTGCAGCTGCTGCTCGACGAGGCCGGGCACGCGCTCTCCGTCCGCGTCGTCGATCACCTGGTGCTGGCCGAGTCCGGAGTGCACAGCGCGGTGGAGGGAGCGTGCGCTCCGCCCGATCCGGTTTCGCTCGTTCCGCGCGACGGCGTGGGGTAAGGAGGAGGGAGATGGAGCTGTCCGAGGCGTTGAGGCAGCATTTCGGGTACGACGCGTTCCGCAAGGGGCAGGAGGCCATCGTCCGCTCGGTCCTGTCGGGCCGGCCCACCATCGCCATCCTGCCCACCGGAGGAGGCAAGAGCCTCTGCTACCAGCTGCCGGCGCTGCTGCTCGAAGGCACCACGGTGGTGGTCTCGCCGCTGGTGGCCTTGATGAAGGACCAGGTCGACGCGCTGCGCGCCCGCGGAATCGCCGCCACCTTCATCAACAGCTCGCTCGCCGAGTCCGAACGGCAGGAGCGGCAGGCGGCGCTGCGCCGCGGTGAGTACCGGCTGGTGTACGTGGCCCCCGAGCGGTTCAGGTCGCCCTCGTTCATCTCCGCCATGGCGGGGCTGACGGTCCCGCTGCTCGCGGTCGACGAAGCGCATTGCATCTCGGCCTGGGGCCATGACTTTCGGCCCGAATACCAGCAGCTTGCCCGGGCGCGCGAGCAGCTTCGCGCCGAGCGCGTCCTCGCGCTCACCGCCACCGCCACGCCCGAAGTCCGGCGCGACATCGCGGATGCGCTGGAGCTTCGCGAGCCGAGGGTGTTCGTCGCCGGGTTCGATCGGCCCAACCTGTTCATCGAGGTCCTGCGGGTCTCGGGCGACAAGGACAAGCTGGGCCGGCTCCTGGCGGTGGCCCGCTCCGGCGGTCCGGGGATCGTCTACGCCGCCACCCGGAAGAACGTGGAGAAGGTCGTCTCCGCACTCCGCGTCGCCGGAGTGGATGCGCTCGGGTACCACGCCGGCATGGCCGACGGCGAGCGCACCTCGGTCCAGGAGCGTTTCGTTCGGGGCGACGCTCCGGTGATCGTGGCCACCAACGCCTTCGGAATGGGCGTGGACAAGGCGGACATCCGATTCGTCGCCCACTTCGACGTGCCGCGCTCGCTGGAGGCGTACTACCAGGAGATCGGCCGCGCCGGCCGCGACGGTCTGTCCAGCTACGCGCTTCTCCTCTTCAACTTCGCCGATGTGATGATGCAGCGGCGGATGATCGAGGCGGGCCGTCCCTCGCGCGACCTGGTGGAGCGCGCCTGGGAGGCCGCGCGAGGCCTGCTCAAGGGATCGACCGAGGAGCTCGCGCGGGCCTGCGCCGTCAGCGCTTCGGAGCTGTCCGGAGCCCTGCGCCTGCTGGAGAGCGCCGGCCATCTCGAGCGGGGGCTCGGCCGCGACGGGCAGTTCTTCGTCGCCACTCCGTCGGTCCCTCCTGACGACCTGGCGGTGGACTTCGAGCTCCTGGAGCTCCGGGTCGCGCGCGAGCGGCAGATGCTGGATCGGCTGGTGCGGTTCGCAGACACGCGCGGATGCCGCCGGCAGAACCTCTTGCGGTACTTCGGCGACGCGGACGCTCCGCGGGGGTGCGAGGCCTGCGAGAGCTGCAAAGGAAGTCGCGCTCCCGCGCCGGAAGAGGTCGGGCCCACCGCGTCCAGGCGGAAGCCGGCGCAAGCCGCATCGCCGGACGAGGGCCCGTACGACGAGCAGGTGTTCGAGAAGCTGCGCGCGCTCCGGACGGAGCTGGCGCGGGAAACGCGCGTGCCGCCCTACGTCGTGTTCCATGACGCCACGCTGCGGGAGCTCGCGCGCGCGTTGCCACGAGACGAGAAGAGCTTCCTGCTGGTGAAGGGCGCCGGCCCCAGCCGTTGGCAGCGATACGGCGAGCGCGTGGTCGCGATCACTCGCGACGGGGCCCCGCGCGACGCCCCGCCTGTCGTGCGTGACGCCCCGCCGGCCGTGCGTGACGCCCCGCCTGTCGTGCGTAACGCCCCGCTGTTCGTGCGCGAGCCGGAGCCCCAGCGGGATCTGCGCTTTCCGGCCCCGGACCCCGTCGCCCATGAGCGGGCCGTCGGGGCCGGCTATGGAGCTCCGGCGGGCCTGGCGGCGGCCGGCGTGGAGCTGTGGAGACTGTGCGCTTCCGGCGCGACCCTCGGCGACATCTGTACGCGCCTGCGGCGCACGGCTGCCGACGTGGCTTCCGAGCTCGCGGACGGCGCTCGGCAGGGGAAGACGGTCGACGTGACCCGCCTGCTCGGACTGGACCGCGTCGAGGCCATCCGCGCCGCCGCGCGCGGCTCGAACGGCGACATGGTCGCAGTCCGCCGCCGACTCCCGTTTCCGGCAGCGCTCGCCGAGATCCGGCTGGCGCTGACGGTCTCGTAGCCCCTGGCCTGGTCGTTGGGTGCCCCTGGGTGATCGCCCATGGCCGTGCCGGCGCGGCTTGCTGTTCGGCGGGGGCGAGTCTTTGTGGCCTGGGTGCTGGCTCGGGGACGTATCGTTCCTTGGGTACCGGTCCGCGGGCTTGTGCCCTGACGTCTTGGCTGACCCCGGGCCGAGTTGGACCTGCGTATCGCCGGTGGTTCAACCCCGGTTGAACTGCCTATGAGGCATGGCTGTCGATCCACGCTCTTCAACGCTTGCCGGCGACAATAGTATTCGCGTCAAGTCTCGAGACCCTTCCAAAAGCTCGAGCCTCCACTTCTCATTGGCGCAGTAGTGGAGGAGTATGTGTGCGGATAGAATGAGCGGGATAGTCGCCCAGTCAAAAACATTGTAAGAGGACGGCCTGTCGAATTTAGCAAAATGCCGCGCCATGAGCCTTGCGCGCCATCCACGTGCTACTAACTCCAGCGTCGGGCGTCTCTTCAATGTCTCGAGCATTTTCGCATCGGCAGAAAATGCTCCTACGACGAGAGTCATCCGGGTCTCATTCACTAGCGCAGTCCTCGCCTCGCTCCACCGCACTTCGGAGTAGCTTCACGTCTAGTGCGGCAACCGTCGTCGTTATAGCAAAGATCGTTGTAGTGCACTTCGGGTCCGTGGGCTGGCTCTTATTCACCGAGGAGGACTTGCCCTTTTAGCTCAGCGGGCTGCCCGGTTCGGACGCCTGCGTACATCGGGGCGGTTCAACCGGTTGAACCAGTCCCCTTCCCGCCGGGCGGATCGCTCCGAAGCAGGCGCCTGCGGAGTGGCGTCCTTGGCCAACACCGGGCAGGCGCTGTGCGAGAGGCTCGCGCGATTTCAGACCGGGTGAGGGGCATGACGCAGCGCGGCCCGTCCCGCAACGAGTTCCGGGGCGCTCCCATTGCCCGCCTGCCAATCCTCTCGCGTCTTGCGGCATTCCGATAC
>Ga0209526_10000034_pt1 | contig 78525 bp, 61 predicted proteins | sample JacPinW_OM2H0_M1_FD_188566 | JGI IMG/M metagenome (GOLD analysis project Ga0209526, IMG submission 188566) | Forest soil microbial communities from Algoma, Ontario, Canada - Jack Pine, Ontario site 1_JW_OM2H0_M1 (SPAdes) (version 2) | ecosystem: Environmental > Terrestrial > Soil > Boreal... | reverse complement strand
GGCGTCGTCGTCAGCTGGTTCAGCTGGCACGACGTCAGCTCCTGCACTTGCAAGTCCTTGGGCCGCCTGCGATGGATTCACGCCGAACCTGCCGGCCACCGTGCAATTCCCGCTGCAGCTTCGAGGCCGGCAGCGCTCCATCGAAATCGAATCTGGACCGCGAGACCCAACAACGATTACAGTTGATGAGGTAGCGATGGACGTCGCGCACGTTGCGCGCAAGGAGGGTTTCATCGCTGCGTCCCTCGATGGGGTGCGCGTGAAGGCACGCGCTTTCGTATACGAAATCCGCGTGCACGTGTGGCTCGATGGCGAGCACTATGAGTTTCTGCATGAGGACCCCCGTTCGAAGGAGTTCTCGGCATCCGCATCGCGCGGTGCCGCAAACAGTGTGACGCGGTGCACGCGGTGGAGCTTTGCGAGCATCGTCGCCTCGGAGCCTCCGAACGAGAAGCCGCTGATAACGATCTTCGACCACTTTGGCTCACCGTGCTTCAGGAACTTGGACCACCCCTCGTTCGGGAAGTTCTCGTCCAGGTGCTGGAGGAGCTTGGTCAGGCGATTGTAGATGCTGTGCGCCCGGGTGACCGGGATCAAACTGGTGCGATCGATGCCGTCGATGATCTCCAGGCGCAAGCTTTCTTCGCAGGCCGGATCATTGCCGCAGACAGTGATCGCCAACGTGTTGGGGTACATCAGCACGATGACGTGATAGCCCAGCCGAGTCGCCTCCCGAGCTACCAGCTTGAACGACGAGGGCGGATTGTTGGTACCCGGCAGGTGCACAAACAGCTTTCCCCGATGATTTACCGCCGGGTCGATCGAGACGTAGTGCTTGGTCAACCACAGTCCTTGGATCGCAGAATCGGTGTCGTTCGGTGCGATGTCATGCTCGATCAGCGCAGTGGTCGTCGCGGCACGCGACAACATGGGCGCGTTGCCTGGCGGCGGGGGGTCAGCGCCGCCGCAGCCAATTGCAAGCGCGGTGGCGAGCGCCGTCGTGGCCTCGAGCAATCTGTACCGCATCTGTATAACCTTTGTCATCGGAGTCCTCCCATTTGGTAAATTCACGTTCGCTTCCTTCCTCGTTGGGCTCACCGCCTCGGCATGGAGTGAGCGATCCCGATGCTGCTCCGAGGCCCTACAAGGCAGAACGTGAAAACCGAGTGAGGGGGGCCATTCGCCGTTGCGCCGCGGCAGCAACCCTGTTGTCGAACCGATGTTCGACGCGATCAGGTCGGATCGGCACTTCCACGAACTGGCGCGTTGAGTCGGACACCGGGTCGAGCCCTGAAAAACCGGGCGGGGCCCCTGCCGGGCCCGCCCCTCACGTACGCTTGTCGACGACCTGAGTACCTACGGTGGATCGCACCGTCGTCACTACGGCCGCGTTCGCCGCCGCTCGAGGTATGCGGCCAAGACCTCTGGGCCGATGCGAATCGCGTTGCTGACGCGGAGATGCGCCAGCTCGCCGCGTTCGCAGAGGCGGTAGACGATGGCGGTGCTCACGCCGAGGACCTGAGCCACCTGCCGAACCGAAAGGAGCGGTCCAACTCGGGGCCGATCACCGCATCGGGCCAGATCCCAACTCAAGCGAGGGAAGCATCGAACAGTGCGACCCTCTGCTCGCCCGCCTGACGCCGCCTTGCGAAGAGGCCGCCGGATCCGCAGGTTTTTGCCGTTGGGGGACACATGCGTGCGTTCGCGTTGGTTTGCGCTCTCTTGTTCGGCTGTGGTAGCGCGGCGGGCGGTGGTTCCGGTACCGCAGGATCTCCGGCCGGATCTCCTTCTACGGATGGCGGAACACCGAACGCGGGCAAATTCGGTCTCAGCGTCGCCGTCAGTGGCCAGGGTAAAGTTGTCTCTACGCCCGCGGGCATCGACTGCGGCAGCACCTGCGTGGCGGCATTTGGTGGGGGCATTTCGGTCTCTTTGGCAGTGCAGCCCGCTCCAGGCTGGCGTTTCGACAGCTGGGGCGGTGCATGCACCGGTGCCACTCTGTGCAGCGTCGTCATGTCGTCTGACACGCAGGTCTTCGCGACCTTCGTCCTCATCCCGCCGCAGCAGCATGCACTCCAGGTGACGCTGACCGGTACCGGCGGGGGCCGCGTCCCCTCGGATCCCGCCGGCATCGACTGCGGCGCCAACTGTTGGCTCACCTTCGCCGACGGCAGCATGGTCACATTGACGGCCGTCGCAGCAGCAGGATCGTACTTTGCGGGTTGGGCCGGCGCGTGCAGTGGCACGACGTCCTGCACTTTGACGATGACCAGCGACGAGCACGTCTCGGCACGATTCGACCCCTCGACGGATTCGCGACCGCGCATGTACTCGATCACGGAAGTACCGGGCGTGGAAGGAGTCGCCGATCTTTCTCCGACCTCGATCAACCAATCTGGCGATGTGGTCGGTTCATACCGGCTCTCGCTGTCGAGGGCGCACGCGTTCCTGTATGACGCAGCGAGCGGGACCACGCAGCGCATCGCTGCAGACTCGACCGATGTCCAGGGGGCTGCCGCAATCAACTCAGCACGCGATGTGGCAATCTCGACCCTCATTTCGCCGCCCGTGCAGCAGCGCGCCTATCGGTGGCAGGCCGGCGTCGAAACCAATATCGGCGCCCTTCCACCTGGCCCAAATAGCCCTCAGTCCGGCGCGAACGCGATCAATGAGAGCGGGTGGATTGCCGGCTGGTCACTAGGCTCGGCCAATTGGCAACGCGCGGTGCTCTGGGATGGGACTGCGCTGTACGACCTCGGCTCTCTCGCCGGGACGTGGAGCATGGCGAACGCCATCAACAGCAATGGAGTGGTGGTCGGTTCCACCGCCGTGAAGGACGACGTTTACCCGCACGCGGCTGCCTTCGATCGAGGAACGATACATGACTTAGGCTCGCTGGGACCGACGGGATCAACTGCGTACGGAATCAACGACAGCGGCCGTGTCGTGGGAGCGTCCTCAGTCGGCGCCGGCCCGCTTCTCCACGCCTTCGTGTACGATCTGCCGAGCGGGCCGATGCGCGACGTTTCGCCAAACCAACCTTGCACGCTAATCGCGGTCAACGGTTCTGGCGATGCAGTCGGGAGTTGCTCGCCCGCCGACCGCGTCAACCACGCTGCACTGTGGCACCGAGATACGATGGCGGATTTGAACGATGCCATCTCCGACCCCTCGTGGCTTCTGATCATCGCGCGCGCCATCAACGATGCGGGCCAAATCACCGGGACGGGGACGCGCAACGGTGAGGCGCGCGCTTTCATCTTGACGCCACAGTGAAGTGTAGGAAACGAGTGCGACGCGCGCTCGCGAAGCGACTTCACGCACCCTGAGCCACGTTGCACCACGCAGCCCGGATCAGAATTCGATCTGGAGGGCGAGCGCGATCATCTAGCACCGCGCCGCATTCGAGCGACGTACCTAGCGAGATCTCGCGGGATGATTCGAATGGCTTGGCTAACGCGACAGTGCGCGAGTTCTCCGCGTTCGCAGAGGCGATAGACAATGGCGGTGTTTACGCCGAGTCGCTCTGCGACCTGGCGAACAGAAAGCACCGGTCGATGAGAACCCCCGGCGGAAAGATTGTTTGAGCTCCAAGATTGGACCCAATTTGGACCCAGCCGCGGGAAAAACGGTGCCAAAGAGTGCCGAAGGCCGGAGCTGGCCGACTTCCTCATCTCCAATGATTGCGAGGACTTGCTAAGGCCGGTGTAGGTCTGCCGACTGCCTGGCGGCGATTCACACGGCAGGGGTCGCAGGTTCGAATCCTGCAGCGCCCAGCCACCAAACAGCGTAAGTCGCAGCGGATTTACCGCATTGCACCGGCCGTCGCGTGCTGCTGTGGCTCTTGCATGACAGCCGTATGACGACCCATGCTTGCTCTCAGGGGGCTGCAGCCGCGCAGGTTGCGCGAACGAACGGCACCCGAATCGGACCGCCTGGCGATCTCCGGTTCCGAGCCGGCCTGCTCGACCATGAGATACCCGGCGCGGCCCTTCATCGCGCCAAGGAACGTGATGGTCCCTTCGATCGGACCAGGAATCAAATAGCCCGGGCCGAAGTAGAAGCGGTCTTTCGACTCAGGAAACAGCGCCTTTCGGCCGCCCGAGCGACCGACGTAAATCAGCTGCTGCCATCCAAGCTCATCGGTGCAGTCTTCAATCGAGCGAGAATCGCCGTAAGCGCCCGCGTAGGCGTCGAGCAGGCGGCGATCGATCTCCATGGTGCGATAGAGCGCGAAGGGGAACTGCTGCCCGGCATGATGGACGCTGCCGGTGAAGGACCCCTTCTGAAAAGCGCCGACAAAGACGAACTCATCGTGTCCTCGTCTCATTTCGAAGTAAGCGTGGCTACTGCTCTCGCCTGCGCGGACCAGGGTCAAGTCGCCTGCGCCTTCGAGATGGAGCGTGCCCTTCACTCCTGAGTGGAATTCCGCGCGGATGAATTTCAGGTCTCCTCCCACTTCCAGCGTTCCCACCCACACGCCTCGCAGCCGTTGCGGCGGCGCGTCCGGGTGACAAATGGAGAGCGAGAGAAAGGCCACGGTCAAGTGAATGCAGTTCATCGCCAGCCTCCGCGCGCAGGATCGCCCAGGGAGAAAAAGCGGCAACCAATGTGGGACGAAACGGACTGGCCGCGGGACCAGCGGGCCCGCTACTGGATGATCTTCCGCAGCCGCTCGCTGTAGGTGCGGCTCGACATCAGCTTCGTTCCGTCGCGGAGGACGACGGCATACTCGCCGTGGAACCAGGGCTCGAGCCGCTGGATGGAGTCGACGTTGACGATCGCCGACCGATGCACCCGCAGGAAGCGGTCTTTGTCGAGCCGCTCCTCGAAGTTCTTGAGCGTTTCGCGCAGGAGGTGCTCCTGGCCGCCAGCATGGATCTTCACGTAGTTGCCCGAAGACTCCAGCCACTCGATGTCGGCAATGCGGACGAAATACACCGCCTCGCCGGTGCGGATGGCCACGCGCTCCTGGGTGCGCCTCTCGGCGCGGATCGATTCCAGCAGTGCTAGGACCTCCGGCTCCATGCCGTTGCGCGCGGGTTGCGCCAGCTTCGTGAGGACGTGGCCGATCGCCCGGCTGAAGCGTGCGCGCGTGAACGGCTTGAGCAGGTAGTCGACGGCGTGGACCTCGAAAGCGCGGAGCGCAAAGGCGTCATAGGCAGTGACGAAGATGACGGCCGGCGTCGCCGCGGGAGAGAGCTTCTCCAGGACGCTGAAGCCGTCGCCTTCAGGCATCTGCACGTCGAGGAAGAGGAGAGAGGGCTGCAGCTCGCGCACCTTCGCCAACGTCTCGTTCCCATCGCGGGCCTCGCCGACCACTGCCACTTCGGGAAAGGCGCTCAGGAGCGTCCGGATCCGCTCGCGTGCGAGCGGCTCGTCGTCCGCGATGACGGCGCTTATCATTTGTTCCCCTCTCGCGGGATCCTGACCACCACCTCGGTCCCCGATTCCGGATTCCCCTTCAGCCCGATGGCGCCGCGCGTCGCGTAGAGTTGCTCGAGCCGCATCCGGATGTTCGACAAGCCGATGCCTTCGCGGAATCCGTTCTGGGAAAGCCCTGCGCCGTCGTCGGCGACGCTGATCTCGATGGAGTCTCCCGCCGCCCGGGCGCGGATGTCGATGCGGCCTGCGCCCGCGCGGCGATCGATGCCATGGCGGATGGCGTTCTCCACCAGCGGCTGGAGGATGAAGAGCGGGACGGTGACGTCGAGCAGCGCGGGATCGACGTCCACGCCGATCGAGAGCCGATCGCCGAAGCGGATCCGGAGGATGTTGAGATACGGTTCGAGCACCGAGAGCTCCTCGCGCAGCGGAGCTTCATGGACGCTCTTCCGCTCCAGGCTCAGGCGCAGCAGATCGCCCAACTGGGCCAGCATCTCGTCGGCGGCGTCGACGTTGCGGTGCATGAGGGTGGAGATGGAATTCAGCGCGTTGAAGAGGAAGTGGGGCTGCAACTCGTTGCGCAGAATCTCTAGCCGCGCCCGGGTCAGGCGATTCTCCAGCTGCGAGGCGCGCAGCTGACCCTCGCGCACGGACCGCTGGTACTCGACCGCGTGAACCACTCCGACGACCAGCGTCAGCATGAAACCTTCGTAGAAGAAGCTCTCGATCAGGTGCGACTTGATCTGCGCGAGCGGCGTCGGGAACCACCACAGCCGGATGGGGAGATAGATGGCGTACTTGAGCACCACCAGCACAGGGATGGCGCCGAGGTAGAAGGGCGCATATCGCCAGCGCCCGGCGCCGAGCGGCCAGCGCCGGACGGCCCAGACGAAGACGAGGGTGGCCGGGATGCAGAGCTCGAAGGCGAGCAGGTTGAGCGTGAGCAGACGCGCCCACTCGGGCGGCTGGTCCGAGTAGATCCGGTTGAGAGCTCCGAAGCCCGCCGAAAGAAGCGCGACCGCCGTCCAGATGACGACGATCGCCGCCGCGTCGCGCAAGCCGCTTCGCGCCGCGGGCGCCAGCGCGCGGGCCGGCGCCGGCTGGGTCGACACATTTGCGGTGAGGACGGAGCCGTTCATCGGGAAGTGCCTGAACCTATCCGCGAATGCGGCCGGGGAACAATCCCGAGGGACGACCCGGCCGCCCCGAGGGACGAGCCGGCCTGAGTGCGGAATCATGGAACGCCACGGCGCACTCCAGCGGGTCTCGCCTGCTCGTCTTGTCGTTCAGGTGGATTCGGGTGGATTCGGGTGGTGGATTCGGGGACACCATACGCAACTCCCCATGCTAACCTCAACTCGTCGCGGCCCCGGGGCGAGTTGGCATGCTCAGTTGCGTATGGTGTCCCCGAATCCCTGCGATCTGGGCGATGCTGGCGGCCGGCCTGGAGCTGGTGACCGGAGGCGCCGGCAGGGTGAACAAGAAATGATTCAGAAGAGAGATTCGGGCGGCACCTGATTCTATGCGTGATAGCTGCCTGCACCGGCCGACACACGATGGGTCAGGGCTCCGGATCGTCGTCGGCGGATACCCCTCCCCCGCTCAATTGACTTCTGTACAAGTTGAAGTTTGGCGAGGTCATCGCCTCAGCGCCTGATACCTTCGCCGATGCCGAGGACGAACCGACAGCGAGAAAGCCGATTCCCGAAAGCTCGGATGGGTGAGCACTCGCCCGCGCTTCTCAAAAGACGCATGATTCAGGCGCGGAAGGGACGGAATGCATGAGAGCCGCTGTGCTCGCCGCCGCGTTGGCACTTCTCGTCGGATGCTCATTCCCCAGCACGCAGGTGCGGAACCGCGCCGCGAACGACTTCGGCTGCCAGGACGACGAAATCGTCGTCCACGAGTTGCCGTCCGGCTACCTCGCCCGAGGTTGCAGGAAGGAGGCCGAGTACCTCGTCCAGGACGGCCGGGTGACCCGGAATTCGGAGATCACGAAGGCGATGGTGGACGAACGACCGCCGCTCCCGATCGATCGCATTCCGAACACCAACTCCATCGGCCTGGATTAGCGCCCCGCATCGACGCGCTTCAACGTCGGGGCCGCGGGAGCCGTGGCGCTGTACGAGGTGGCGCGGCAGCGCGCCGCGCGCTGATTCCTCTTGACGCGCTTGGTCTTGACTGCGCGAGCGACCGCATGCCGTAAGGTCCGCGCGCTCCGGAACCGGGCAACCGGGAACGGGACCAAGGGAGACAAGACATGTGGCTCGAATCGATTCGAAGAAGCGTGGCTTGTGCGCTAGTCGTGCTCTGCTCGCTCGCGAGTTCCGCGTTCGCGCAGACGCCGGCCACCGACTGCCACATCGTATGGGCCCCGATGCGCGACGGGGTGAAGCTCGCCACCGAGGTGTACCTGCCGACGGCGCAAACGGCGAGGTTGCCCGTCGTCCTGCAGCGCACTCCGTACAACCGCTTTCCGCCCGGCCCGGGCAGCAACTGCGACAGCGCCGCCTTCGCGGCTCTCGCGGCGCGCGGGTACGCGGTCCTGAACCAGGACGTGCGCGGTCGCTACCGCTCGCAGGGCGCGATGAACGCGCTGGTGCAGGAGGCGAATGACGGCTACGACGCCATCGAGTGGGCGGCGGCGCAGCCATGGTCGAATGGCAAGGTGGGGACTACCGGCGGCTCCTACGTCGGTTTGACGCAGTGGCAGCCCGCAATCCACACGCCGCCGCATCTCGCGGCGATCGTCCCAGGGGTCACGGCGTCCGACTACCACGACCATTGGACCTACGTGGAGTCGGTGTTCGATCTCTGGTTCGGACAGAGCTGGATGCTGCTCACCTTCGCGGGCGAGCAATACATGCGCAACCTCGAGACGAGCGGCGCGTCTCCCGCGGAAGTGCAGGCAAAGACGGCCGCCTGGGAGGCGCAGGGCAACCAGGACATCCTGACGAAGTGGGTCTGGCAGCTGCCCCTCACCTCGTTCGGCGTGTTCCGCGATCTCGCGCCCTACTATTACGACTGGCTTGCTCACCCGACCTACGACTCGTTCTGGGCGCGGCTCGACGTCGAGAATCGCTGGGAGAACGTGAAGGTACCCGCGCTGAACAGCGGGGCATGGTACGACATCTTCCAGGTCGGCACGGTGCGGAACTTCCAGAACATGCGCTCCGAGGGCGGGACCGCCGAGGCGCGGACCGGAACGAAGCTCGTCATGACCTGCTGCGGCCACGCCGGAACGAGCGGCAATCTCAACTGGGGGCCGACGCGCACCGACACCACGTTGACCAACCGCTTCTACGATCGGTACCTGAAGGGGATCGCCAACGGCGTCGAGAACGAGCCGGCGGTCCAGATGGACATCCTCGTGCCGCCGGATACCGGAAACGTCGGCACGAGCTTCCTGCTCACCGCCAACCAATTCCCGCTGCCGGGGACGGAGACGGTCAGGTTCGATCTCCGCAGCGGTGGGCGAGCGAACACCCGCAATGGAGACGGCGTCCTCGTCGCGCACGGGGCGGACCGGGACGACGACGCGGGGCGCGGCAACCACGGGGCGGACCGGAACGACGCGGGGCGCGGCAGCCACCCGGACCAGTTCACCTACGATCCACGCAACCCGGTGCCGACGAAGGGCGGCAACATGTGCTGCATCCCGGCCGTCCTGCCTGCCGGCGCGCACGACCAGTCCGAGATCGAGCTGCGCGACGACGTGCTCGTCTACACGAGCGCGCCGCTCGACCGCGATCTCGCCGTGATCGGTCCGGTGAGCGTGAAGCTGTGGGCGAAGACTTCGGCGCGCGACACCGACTTCACCGCCAAGCTCGTCGACGTGCACCTCGACGGGTACGCGCACAACGTGGAGGATCGCATCGTCCGCGCGCGCTACCGCTGGGGCTCGAAGCTGCCGCCCTCGCTCATCGAGCCGAGCAAGCCGTACGAGTACACGATCAGCCTCGGCAACGCGGGCACCATCTTCCGAAGGGGCCATCGCATCCGGCTGGAGATCTCCTCGTCGAACTTCCCCCACTACGCGCGCAACCTGAACACCGGCCGGTCGAACGAGACCGACGACCGCATCGAGGTGGCGCGGCAGACCGTGCTCCACGACCCGGAGCATGCCTCGCATCTGCTGCTGTCGGTCGCCCCGGGGGTGAAGGCACCCTGACCGGTCGATTCCCTCGACCGCGATCGTCGGGGGCGTGGAGAGGGGGGAGCGAGCTCCCCCCTGAGCGACTAGTGCTTAGCACAGCCGCGTGGGGTCTGGCACGCTGGCGACGCGCACGAGTGCCGGGCCCGAGTCGACAGACCCGTCCCTATCTGACTCGAAACTCCCGTGTGATCGCCCTCCGTCCTACGGTAAGACCGCGGGAGGAGGGTCGACCCGTGGCCAACACCGACGACTTCATTCCCGATCTGCCAGCCTTGCCGCCCGGTTCGGAATTCGCGTTCCTGGAAGGGCGGCTTCACGAGATCTTCGCCCCAATGAACGAAGCCGACATTCCCCGGGCAGCCCGTTTCGGGGAACGCCGCTCCTACCCGGATGGAGCGATGCTGTTCGAGGTGGGGAAGCCTGGTGCGGGGATGTTCGTGCTTCTCTCCGGTCGGGTGGCCTTCAGCCGGCGCGATGCTCTCGGGCGGAGTATCCCCATCTGGGAGCGTCAAGGCCCGGGTCATTTTCTCGGCGAGGTGGGACAGCTCTCGGGAGCCGATGCCTTGGTGGACGTCCAAGCCCGCGGCCCGGTGGAAGCGCTGCTGCTCCCTCCGGAGGGGCTCCGGGCCTTGCTGGTGGCCGAGGTCGATCTGGGCGAGCGCATCCTCAAATCCCTCACCCTCCGGCGGCTCGGCTTGCTGGCGCTCGGCTTCGGCGGCCCGGTTCTGATTGGTCCGCCAACCGATTCCCGGATGCGGGCGCTCCAGGAATTCCTTCTCCGCAGCGGCCATCCCCACTCGGTCCTCGACCCGGAGACCGACACCGATGCCGCGGGCCTGGTCGAGCGCCACGCCGCAGGGCTGGACGACCTTCCTCTGGTTGTCTGCCCCGGCGGAACGGTTCTCAAGAATCCGGGGGACATCGCCCTGGCGAGGTACCTGAACGTCCTGCCCAACTCAATCCGGGAACGTGGCTATGACGTCACCGTGGTGGGGGCCGGCCCGGCCGGGCTTGCCACCGCGGTCTATGCGGCGTCGGAGGGCCTGTCGACTCTAGTGATCGACGGTCGGGGCTTCGGAGGTCAGGCGAGCGCAAGCGCGCGCATCGAGAACTACTTCGGCTTTCCCACGGGGGTCAGCGGCCAGGAGCTCGCCGGGCGCGGTTTCACCCAGGCCCAGAAGTTCGGAGTTGATTTCGCCATGCCCGCCGTTGCAACCCGGCTCAACTGTCATCCTCGCGAAGCATCGGGACCCCCACTCTCCCTCGTGCTCGAGGATGGGCGGACCGTCTCCACGCGCGCCGTCGTCATCGCATCGGGTGCGCGCTACCGTCGTCCGTCGATCCCGGCGCTGGACGACTTCGAGGGCCGCGGGGTCTCCTACTGGGCCTCTCCCATCGAGGCTCGGAGCTGCCGGGGAAAGGACGTGGTCCTCGTCGGAGGCGGGAACTCGGCGGGACAGGGAGCGGTCTTCCTCTCCGGTCATGCTGCCCGCGTGCTGCTGCTCATCCGGGGTTCGAACCTGTCCCAGAGCATGTCGCGCTACCTCGTGGACCGGATCGCAGCCACCTCCAACATCCACGTCCACCCTTTCACCGAGCTCACGGCGCTACGGGGGAACGAACGGGGGGAGCTGGAAAGGGTCCGGTGGAAGAACAAGCAAACCGGAGTCGAGAACGAGGCGAACGTCCGGCACGTCTTCCTCTTCGTGGGCGCCGATCCGGCGACCGAGTGGCTCCGGGGCTGCGAGGTGGCGCTCGATGGGAAGGGTTTCGTGAAGACGGGGGCCGACCTCACGCTCCAGGAACTGGTGCGGGCGGGCCGCAAAGACGTCCCCCGACCGCTGGAGACGAGCGCGCCGGGTGTCTTCGCCATCGGCGACGTGCGTTGCGGCTCGGTGAAACGCGTCGGGGGCGCCATCGGCGAAGGGGCGGCGGTGGTGGCCCAGCTCCACTCCTACCTGGCCGAGTTGGACGAACAGAGTATGGAGGGCGAACGGAGAGCATCGAGCTGAGCGAGTCTGCGTCTCCGCGCAGGGCGCCTCATACCAAAGTATAAGTCGATGGGGAGGCGCCGTCGTTATTGTCGAGGCATGCGGGCGGGAGACGCTGAGGGCTATGACGTAGCGGTCGTGGGCGGGGGTGCGGCGGGTGTGGCTGCGGCGATCGGCGCCGCACGGCTTGGCGCACGGACACTGCTCCTGGAGCAAATGGGCTTCCTGGGCGGCGCTGCGACGGTGCGCAACGTCCTGACCTATTGCGGGCTCTTCACGCTCGGTGACACACCAAAGCAGGCCGTTCGCGGCGTTGCGGAGGACGCCCTGGACGGATTGAGACGCCTGAACGCCGTGACAAGGCCCGAGCGGCATCGCGGCGTGTACGTGGTGTTCGACCCCGAGGCAGTCAAGCTGACGCTCGATCGGCTCTGCGCGGAGGCGGCCGTCGATGTCTTCCTGGACAGCTTCGTGAGCGAGGCGGAGCGGAAAGGCGAAAGGATTACCTCGATCGTTTTCGACGACCACGGTGGTCGGCACCGGATCAGAGCCAAGGCATGGGTGGACGCGAGCGGCGACTGCGATCTCGCGACATTCGCCGGCGCCTCCGTGCGCTATGGGAACCACGGTCAAGTGAACCTGGGCACGCTCGGCACGCGCTATGGCGGGATTCCAGCGGGGGTCGAGATCGATGCGCATCGGTTCAAGCAGGCCGTAGACGAGGCGCGCGCATCCGGTCGCCCGGTGACGAAGGACGCGAGCCTGTTCGCGCGCCTGCCCATTTCGGGTGATGTCTGCTGCTATCTCGCGTCGGCCGACTATGATCCGCGCGACGTGCGCAGCATCAGCGCGGCGGAGGCCGATGGGCGTCGCCAAGCCTATGAGTATCTCGAAATCCTCCGCACCATGCCCGGATGCGAGAAGGCATATCTCGTCTCCACCGGACCTGGGTTCGGTACGCGAGAGTCACGCCACATCAACGCTGTCGAACAGCTCAAATGGCAGGACGTCCGCGATGGGCGCAAGCGATCCGATGCCGTGGCGCTCGGCGCCTGGGGCGTCGAGTGGCACGATCGCAGAACGTTCGGGAGCACATTTGAAGTCCCGCCGAACGGCACGGCCTATCCGATTCCGCTAGGCTGCCTCAGAAGCCGCGATACCGCGAACCTGTTCGCCGCCGGCCGCACTGCCGATGGAGATCGAGAGAGCGGCGCCAGTTTGCGCGTCTGGGAACGTCCTTTGCAACGGGACAAGCAGCCGGGGTCGCGGCCGCCTTCTTCGCCAACGACGGCGCCGTCGAAGTCCAGAAGGTGCAATCCGCGCTGCGCAATCAGGGCGCCGTTCTCGATCCGAGCGACATGCGCGAGTGGCGTAGTGGAGCGCGTTGATTCCAATCACAGGAAAGGAGCGCCCACACTCTACTCTGGAAACGGAACCCCGACTACGCGGGGTTCATTAGATGAACGCGTCCCTGCCGGATCTCTGCGAATCAGCTACGATGACGCAAGCGCGAGCAGGCTCACAACCGGACGAGTCGGCATCCTCAACTACGACGCAGGAGTGAAGCAGTAGCGTGGTTCCATCGTTACGCAGAGGGCCAGCCGGCTGCACAAGGGCTGGCCCTCCGCCACAGTGGACATGCACACCGTCAAGGTGATCTCGGAGGATGTGCGCTTCTCGCGATCTACCTCTCGCGACGCGCCTGATCGGCAGCGCGCAGCAGGGCAATGGCGCGGGCGGAACTCATCTTCCTTCCGCTCTGGATACCAGCGCTAGAGCGGCGCCGACAGACTGCCTCGTGGAGCCACCCGCCCCCACCGCGCCGCACCAGTGATGCTCGTCGACGACATGGCTCGAGATGGCGGGTGGGCGTACGATCTGCCGAACACCAAGTGGATTCCAGTATTGCTCCGTTTTCTCGGGTTCGTACGGCTCGTGGACAACCACCGCTCGCTCCGTAAGGGCGTCGAAGCGCCCCCAAAGCGGAAGGAGATGAGCTGATGGAGAAGGCATCTGTTGAGCACTCCTGCTCAGCGGTCATGAAGAAGCTGAAGGGCTTCACGCTTATCGAGCTGATGATCGTGGTCGCGATCGTCGGCATCCTAGCGGCCATCGCCATCCCAAACTTCGTCAAGTTCCAGGGCCGATCGAAGCAGAGCGAGGTCAAGGCGAATTTGAAAGCGATGTTCATGGCTGAGAAAGCGTTCTTTCAGGAGAAGGACCGCTACTCGTCCCTCGTGGGCGAGGTGGGCTTCGCCCTCGAGCGCAACAACCGTTACGCGTACTTCATGGACAGCGGCAACGGCGGCAACAATGGGGGCAACAACAACAACGGCAACAACAACGGCGGCGGCGGCACCCTCGTGGACCGCTCCGCTCAGCAGGAGCACGCCGTAGCCCCGACGGATATCGGATACTCAGTCGACACGTTCAAGTACGCCGACCCGATCGCCAAGACCGCCAACACCTACGCCGATGGCAGTTGCGGCTCGACGGCGGGCATCACAGGCACGCCTCCGGGCCTCTTCGTCGGCCTGGCGCAGGGCAACATCGACACCGACACCACGCTGGACATCTGGACGGTCAGCACCAACACGCGCACGCTCACGCCGAGCCTAACCTGCGACACCAGCGGCAACGGCGCAATCGCGGCGGGCGAGCCGGCGAACGAGACGAACGACGTCAACCGATAGCACGGCCCTCCAGCAGCGGCTCTACGTCAACCTCGGCACCTGGACGGAGCGCGAATGGGAGTGGCGCGGGAACCGGCGTCGCCCGATGGCACTCGCACGGCGGCTTGAGGATCAGCCCGGCGGGCTCGTGTTGACGTGCCGCGAATTGACACTCCGATCAGCGGAGGAGTAGACCGGCCGTGGTTTCTCGGGGGGCCCTGTAGATATTCGATCCGTCGCCACTTGCGGGCCTCCTCTCACGCCCGGGGGGTCGTCAGGCTCAGAAATTCTGCTTCGAGAGAACCGTACCCGTGGTCATTGCAGAAGGGGGCGGCCATGATCCGCCGTTATTTCGTGACGCTGATTACTGCGATTGCATTGGTATCTTCGAAGTCGGAATCGGCACCCACCCAATCCATTGTATCCGCCGGTCTCAGGAATGAAGGGGGACACCGCACCGTCCTCGTTGACCCCGCGGGCGGAGGGGACAGCATCACCATCCAGGGAGGGATCGACATGGCGCCGCCGGGAGGTCGGGTGAGGGTCCTCCCCGGGACGTACGACGAAGCGCTCGTGATCGCGAAGGGACTCACGCTCGAGGGTGTCGGCAGGCACCGAGCACCTGTGATCATCGCGGCGAGCGGCAAACCCAACGTCGCCGTGCTAGTCACGGCTTCACAGCCGGTCACCATCCGCAACGTGACGGTGCACTCGCGCGGCGCGAATGGCATCGGGGGGCAGGGCGCACTGGACCTCACCGTCGAACGGGTCACTGTCCTCGCTATCGAGCCCAGCGCCGCTGGCAACCTGATCGTGGTATTGAACAATTCCGACTCTCGGGTCCCACGCGCCAGCCTCGTGGTGGTCGACAGTCATTTGGATGGCGCCATCGCCGGTCCGGCCTCGTTCCCGCAAACGTTCGGCATCCGGGCAGGCGGCGACATCGACGCCTCGCTCGTCGGAAACGAGATCCGCCGTGTCGGCGGCGCCTGCATCTTCGTCTCCCTGCGAGCCGACCTCACAGGAGCGACGAACGTCGACGTCATGAACAATGATGTCGACGAGTGCTACCCGACGGGGCGCGTGGCGTCGATTCTGGTCGGACCTGGTTTCCCGCCACCGTCGCTTTCGCCAACCGCGACGGGTACCGTGAACGTCATCGGAAACAGAATTGCCAATACCACCCGTGCGTGCCGGCCAGCTTCCGCGATCAGTTTCGAGTACTTTAGTGGCCGGATCGAACGCAACCAGATCGTCGGCGTCGTTCAAGACTGCGCCCTTGCTACGCCGCGCAACCTGCCCGCGGCAATCTGGGTCGGCAGCCTCTATGGCTTTCCTCCTGCAACACCCGTGGTCCGCTACAACGACATCGCCGGCAATTTTCACGCGGGCCTGCGTGTAGCTGCCCAGCAAAAGAGTGCGATCGACGCCACCTGCAACTGGTGGGGATCGGCGACGGGTCCATCGGGTGAAGGGCCGGGAACCGGCGATGCGGTCATCGTTGAGACCGGCGCCGCTACGCCGCGTTTCATACCGTTCGCTACCAGGCCCGTCACGGAAACCGAGGGGCAGTTCGAGGGCGAGGACGCTAGCGAATCCGAGAGGTGCGCCGGCGACTCCGACTAGAGCTCGATACATCGCGGTTTCGCGAGACCGCCTGGCTCGCAGAAGCCGCGGAAGGCTGCGGCGAGGCCGCTGAAAAGTCCGGTCGTCCCGCTAGGTTCGTCCTTGGGCGCTCCGGGAGGGGTGCACCCAGCTCCCGTTCCAAAATCGCTGCGCGGTCTCCGCGCGCCGGGGCCTGCGGGTGTTCATTCTCGTCCTCATAGTGGCCAGTTTCCGCGGTCGCCAGCGCTGGGACGACAGCCATAGGGTAGGGTGCAACATCAGACAGACAATATTGCACCCACGGTGATAAAGGTCTGCAGAACCCGAGGTGGAGGCGCCCGACCGGCGGTGCCGGGAGTCGTTGCGGGCCTCGTTCGAGAAGCGCACCGGCGGTCTTCAGCGTCACGTTGCACGGTCGACGTCGTGTCCTCTTGCGGCAGTTACCCTGAACCGGGAGTCTCAAGACATGAAGATGAAACTGGTCGTGGCGGTGATGGCGCTGTTCGGCGTTCAGGTCGCCCGGGCAGAGGAGCAGGCAGTGGAGGTGGTGCACTGGTGGACCTCAGGCGGTGAGGCGGCCGCGCTGAACGTGCTGAAGGAGGACATGCAGAAGCGCGGCTACGCTTGGAAGGACAGCCCCATCGCCGGCGGCGGCGGCGAGCAGGCGCGGACGGTGCTGCGCGCGCGGGTGGCGGCCGGGAACCCCCCGGACGCCATGCAGATGCTGGGGTTCACCATCCGCGACTACGCCGACGAGGGCCTGCTCGGCGACCTCTCCAGCGTCGCCACCAAGGAGGGCTGGGACAAGGTGGTGCCGGCCCCGCTGGCCAAGTTCTCGAAGAACGCCAAGGGCCAGTGGGTGGCCGCGCCGGTGAACATCCACCGGACCAACTGGATCTGGGCGAACAAGAAGATCTTCGACGAGCTGAAGATCTCCCCGCCCAAGACCTTCGACGAGCTCCTCGCCGTCTCCGCGAAGATCAAGGCCGCTGGATACATCCCGCTCGCGCACGGCGGCCAGCCCTGGCAGGAAGCCACCATCTTCGACAGCGCCGTGATGTCGGCCGGCGGGCCGGCCTTCTACAAGAAGGCGATGATCGAGCTCGACTCGGCCGCGCTGGGCAGCAAGACCATGGAGAAGGCCTTCGATCAGATGGCCAAGCTCCGGACCCTGGTGGACGACAACTTCTCCGGCCGCGACTGGAACCTCGCCACCGCCATGGTCATCAACGGCAAGGCCGCGATGCAGATGATGGGGGACTGGGCCAAGGGTGAGTTCATCAAGGCTGGCAAGAAGCCCAACGTCGACTTCCTCTGCTTCCAGTACCCCGGCACCGAGGGCAATTTCATCTTCAACACCGACCAGTTCGCCATGTTCAAGGTCGGCCAGAAACAGGCCAAGGGGCAGCTCACGCTGGCGAGCGCCGTCATGAACCCGAGCTTCCAGGAGGCCTTCAACCTGGCCAAGGGCTCGATCCCGGCGCGCACAGACGTGCCCGACACCAAGTTCGAGGCCTGCGGGAAGAAGTCGATGGCAGACCTCAAGGTGGCCATCAAGAACGACACCATGGTCGGCAGCTTCGCTCACGGCCACGCCATGCCGGACGCGGTCAAGGGCGCCGCATACGACGTGGTGACGAAGTTCTTCAACCACCCCGGCTCGTCGTCGGCCGGGGCGGCCCAGGAGCTTGTGAAGGCGGTCGAGGCCGCCAAGTAGCGCGTCTGGCGGGGCGGCGGGGCCACACGCCTCGCCGCCCGCCCTGTGCCCCGGCCGCCGCGGCGGTCGGGACGTCGGTGCCCGTCGCCCGAGGGTGAGCCATGCAAACACCCGTCACGACCGAGCAGGAGGTCCGCGCTCCCGCCGGTGGCGCCATCCGGCCGGCAGCGCGCGTCGGCTGGTCGAGCCCCAGGGGGTGGCTGCAGCAGCAGCTCCCCAGACTGGTGCTGTCGCCCACGGTGCTGATCACCTTCGTCTTCGTCTACGGCTTCATCCTCTGGACACTGTACCTCTCCTTTACCCGGTCGCGCGGCATCCCCAGCCACGAGCTCGTCGGCTGGCTCAACTATCAGCGCGTCTGGAACCACCCGCGCTGGTCGGTGGCGCTCCACAACCTGGCGGTATTCGGGATCCTCTACATCGCCCTGTGCCTGGCCCTGGGCCTCCTCATCGCCATTCTCCTCGACCAGCGAATCCGGCAGGAGGGCGTGATCCGGGCCATCTACCTCTATCCGATGGCCCTCTCCTTCATCGTCACCGGGACCGCGTGGAAGTGGATGCTGAACCCAGGGCTAGGGCTCGAGAAGCTGTTCAAGGACTGGGGCTTCGCCAACTTCAAGTTCGACTGGATCATCGACGAGAGGATGGCCATCTACACCGTGGTGATCGCCGGGGTATGGCAGGCCTCGGGGTTCGTGATGGCGATGTTCCTGGCCGGCCTGCGCGGCATCGATCAGGACCTGATCAAGGCCGCCTTTATCGACGGCGCCTCCCTGCCGCGCATCTACCGCCGCATCATCATCCCGCAGCTCCGGCCGGTGTTCCTCTCGGCGGTGGTGATCCTGGCCCACCTGGCCATCAAGAGCTACGAGCTGGTGGTCGCGCTCACCGGCGGCGGCCCAGGCTACGCGACCGAGATGCCCTCCACCTTCATGTACGCCCACACCTTCACTCGCAGTCAGCTGGGATGGGGCGCCGCGAGCGCCACCATGATGCTGCTCACCGTGGCCGCCATCATGGTCCCCTACCTCTACTCCGAGGTCCGCACCGTCCGCAGCCGGCGGGAGTGACCCGCCCGGGAAAGACTCCATGGCCAAAACCTGGGAGACGCCGCAGATGGTGCAGAGGACGGGCTTCCGCTCGTCACGGGTGGTCGTGTACGGACTGCTCGTCTTCTTCGCCGCCGTCTACCTCTTGCCGCTGCTGGTGATGCTGCTCACCTCCTTCAAGCCGCTCCCTGAGATCTACGCGGGCAACATGGTGGCGCTGCCGCGGCAATGGACGGTGGAGCCGTGGTTGAACGCTTGGACCAAGGCGTGCGTCGGCCTGAACTGCAACGGCATCAAGGGGTACTTCTGGAACTCCACCAAGATGACCGTGCCGGCAGTAGTCATCTCCACCGGCATGGGGCTCCTCAATGGCTACGTGCTCACCAAGTGGCGCTTCCGCGGCGCCAACGTGCTCTTCGGGCTGATCCTCTTCGGCTGCTTCATCCCGTTCCAGATCGTCCTCATTCCCATGGCCACGTTCCTGGGCCGCATGGGGATCGCCTCGTCCACAACCGGGCTGGTGTTCGTGCACGTCGTGTACGGGCTCTGCTTCACGACCCTCTACGCGCGCAACTACTACATGGCCTTCCCGGACGAGCTGGTGAAGGCGGCCATGATCGACGGCGCCCGCTTCTTCTCGATCTTCCGGCGGGTGCTGCTGCCCAACTCCGGACCGATCATCATCGTCACTGTCATCTGGCAGTTCACCAACATCTGGAACGACTTCCTCTTCGGCGCGTCGTTCTCCACCGGGGAAAGCGCCCCCATGACGGTGGCCCTCAACAACGTGGTCATGACCTCCACCGGCGAGCGCGAGTACAATGTCCACATGGCGGCCGCCATGATCGCGGCCCTCCCGACGCTGATGGTCTACGTGTTCGGCGGACGCTACTTCGTACGCGGCCTGATGGCCGGCTCGGTGAAGGGCTGACCGGAGTCCCGATGGCATCGCTCGAGATCCACGGCGTCAAGAAGCGCTTCGGGGCCCAGGAGGTCCTGAAGGGGATCGATATCAGCGTGGACACCGGGGAGTTCCTGGTGCTGGTGGGCCCGTCGGGCTGCGGGAAGTCCACCCTGCTCAACATGATCGCGGGCGTGGACACCATCTCCGAGGGCGAGATCCGTGTGGCAGGGGCGCGGGTGAACGAGCTCCACCCCAGCGAGCGCGACATCGCCATGGTGTTCCAGTCGTACGCGCTCTACCCGAACATGACGGTGGAGCAGAACATCGGCTTTAGCATGGAGATGCACAAGGTGCCGAAGGCCGAGCGGCTGGCCGCGGTGCGCGAGGTAGCGAAGATCCTGCAGATCGAGGACCTGCTCAAGCGCCGCCCCAGCCAGCTCTCCGGCGGGCAGCGGCAGCGCGTGGCCATGGGCCGTGCCCTGGTCCGCAAGCCGAAGATATTCCTCTTCGACGAGCCGCTCTCGAACCTGGACGCGCATCTCCGGGTGGACATGCGGACCGAGATCAAGAAGCTGCACCAGCGGCTCTACGCGACCATCGTGTACGTGACACACGACCAGATCGAGGCCATGACGCTGGCCACCCGCATTGCCATCATGCGCAAGGGCGAGCTGTTGCAGCTGGGCACGCCGGCCCAGATCTACAACCGGCCGGCCAACACCTTCGTGGCCGCGTTCATGGGCTCGCCCAGGATGAGCCTGATCCCCGCCCGGCTGGTCCCGCAGGGCGAGGGCCTGGCGCTCGAGATCCAGCGCGGCGATCGGCCCAAGGTTTCCATCCCCTTGCCGCCGCAGCCGCCGGCGGTCCAGGCCTTCGCCGGCCGCGAGGTCATCGCGGGCCTGCGGGCCGAGGCCATCAGTAACGGGTCGCGGCCCGCCGGCAACGGCAATGGTGCGCAGCGCCGGGCGGTGGTCGATGGGCAGGTCGTGGTCCTCGAGCCCACCGGCCCAGACACCTTGGTCGTCTTGAACGTCGGAGGCCACGAGCTCACCGCCCGCCTCGAGCCCGACCTCGACCTCCGCCCCGGCGATCGCGCGGAGTTCAAGCTCGATCTCACGAACCTGGTCTTGTTCGATCCATCCACGGAGAAGCTCATCGCCTGACGCGGCGCACGTCTGAGATCACGGAGATCGTGAAGGAGATCCTGGAGCACCTGGGCCTGCCGACCACAGGCCCGCCCGTTGCGCCCGCCCGGATTGCCGCGGCATACGAAGACCCCCCCTGGCAGGGCGACTTGCCGGAGCTGCAGCAAACGGTGCGCTGACCGCGGCCGGACAGCTCTGCGTCTATGCCTTGATTTCGCCCTGCGCGGCGGGGTGTAGCGCACCCCCGCCGCGTTCTGGTAGCTGAGGACGGTATGAGGGAACAGGGCCGAGGAGACAGAACCGCGCTTGTCCGTCCTTTCGCCTCAAAGGACTAGAGTCAGTGCCTTGAAGACGCTGCTGATCGCGGTTCACGAGGAGGCGCACGTGCTGGAGACCCTCCAGCGCGAGCTTGTCGGGAGGTACGCCTCCGACTACGAGATCCTGTGCGAGGCGTCGGCGGCATCGGGGCTGGAGCGTTTGGAAGAGCTCCATCGTAGGGACGGTGTCCAGGTCATCGCGCTCTTCGCGGCGAGCCAGATGACCACGATGAGCGGGCTCGAGTTTCTCCGCCGGGCCCATGCGCTCCATCCCATCGCCCAGCGCGTGCTCCTCATTCCCTGGGCAAACCGCTCGGACACGCGGCCTCTGCTCAAGGCGATCTCGATGGGACAGATCGATCGCTATGTGACACAGCCGGGCCGCTCGCCGGACGAACGGTTCCACCATCTGGTGACCGAGCTCCTCCGGAACTGGCAGGAGCCAAGGCACGCAGAGCCGGTGGTAACCGTGATCGCCGAGCGCTCGTCGGCTCGGTCACATCAGATCCGGGATCTTTTGCAGCGAAGCGGGCTGCCCTTCCGCGCTCACGATGCGGATTCGGAGGAAGGACGGGCAATGCTGCAGCGCGTGCAGCGTCCGACGGGCCCCTTCCCCGTGCTCGTCCGGTACGATGGTCTGTCGCTGGCGGATCCCACCAACGAGCAGGCGGCGACTGCGCTGGGCGCGCGACACAGCTCGGTCCAAGGGATCTACGTCTGCTCGTCGTCGGCGCCGGTCCGGCCGGCCTATCTGCGGCGGTCTATGGCGCGTCGGAGGGACTTCGCACCCTGGTCGTCGACCGAGAGACGATTGGCGGGCAGGCCGGCACCAGTTCACTCATTCGCAACTATCTCGGCTTTCCGCTCGGCATCGCCGGCGCGGAGCTCTGCAATCGAGCGCTCGATCAGGCATGGTCCTTCGGAGCCGAGACGTCGGTGCTGCGCGAGGCCATCGATCTTCGCAGTGAGGGTAACCTTTTGACCGTGGTGCTCGCTGACGGAGTAGAAATCCGGGCGCGGGCCGTCGTTCTGGCGATGGGGGCACGGTACCAGCGTCTGCGGATTCCCCGCCTCGAGGCCCTGGTCGGCGCCGGCGTGTTCTACGGGGGCGGCGTGACCGAGGCGCAGGCGATGGAGGGAAAGCATGTCTGCGTCGTCGGTGCCGGCAATTCGGCTGGCCAGGCCGCCGTCCATCTGGCGAAGCACGCTGAGCGCGTGACGATGCTCGTCCGAGGCGCGGACCAGGCCAGGACCATGTCGGACTACTTGGTGAAGCAGATCAAGCTCAGCGCGAATATCGACGTCGCGCTCCACACGACGGTCGTCGACGTACATGGGTCTTCCAGCCTCGAGGGGCTCACTCTGCGAGACGGCAACACGGGCGAGAGCCGGACCCTTTCGACCGTCGCGCTCTTCATCCTGATCGGCGCCCAGCCGCACACTGGCTGGCTGCCCGCGACCATCGCCCGTGATCCGCACGGATTCGTCCTCACCGGCCTGGATCTCCCAGCTGGGACCGCGGCCGCGACGATGACCAGACCCGTTTTCCCGCTCGAGACGACTGTGTCGGGCGTCTTCGCGGTGGGCGACGTACGCCACGGCTCGGTCAAGCGTGTGGCCTCCGCAGTCGGGGAGGGCGGGGTCAGCATCCAGTTCGTACACCGGCACCTGGCGCACCTTCACGATTCCGCGACTCGCCCAGTTCGCTGACCCCGATGCGTGCCCGACCACCTGCGCGGAGCTGTCGGATGACCCCTGCGCGAGGTTCGGTGGCAGACCCGAGACTCCCGACGGGTCAGGATGCGCCTTGAACCCTCGATCCGGCGTCCCACACACCCGCCTGACGCGGTCTCAGCCGAACTGCACGGCCACGCGGCGGCCGGTGCGGGCGGACTCGAGCGCGGCGAGGGCCGTAGCCAGCGAGCGCAGCCCGTCCTCCCCGGTGCAAGAGGGTTGCCCCTCGCCCCGGATCGAGGCGGCGAAGGCGTGGATGGTCCGGGCGTACAGGTTCTCCTGCTCGAGCGGCACAACCTCCTCGCCGCGCTCCGTGCGCAGGACGACCTCGCCGATGGGGCGTTGGGTCATGACGTCGCGGGCGAAGATCGAGCCCGCGCTCCCGTGCACCTCGATGCCCGTCCGAGCAAACGGGACCGTGAACGCGTCGTGGAGCTGCGCCACCACCCCGTCGTCGAAGCGGATGGTCGTCATCGCCCCGTCCTCGATGTCGCCCGAAGCCATCCCGGCCTGCTGCGTGAGGGCGACGACCTCGACCGGCTCCGCCCCAAGCAGGAAGCGCAGGGCGTCGGCGTCGTGCACCGTGAGGTCGAGAATGGCACCGGCGCCGGCCCTGCGGTCCCGGAGCCTCCAGCCCTGGAGGTGGGCGGGGAGTAGCCCGGCGTGGAACACCTTGGCGAAACGCGGCTCGCCCACGGCGCCCGACCGGATCAGCTCCCGGATCTTCCGGTGGGAGGCGGCCTCGCGCAGGTGGTGGTTCGTGCCCAGCACCACGCCGGCCCGGCTGCAGGCATCGATCATCTCCCGCGCCTCGGCGACCGAGAGGGCCAGCGGCTTCTCGCACAGCACGTGCTTGCCGGCTGCTGCCGCCTCGACCGTCTGCGCCCGGTGCATCTCGTTCGTGGTGCTGACGTACACGGCGCCGACCTGGGGATCGCGAAGCAGGGCCGAGAGGCTCGCGTAGGCGCTCGGGATCCGGTGGCTCGACGCGTACCGGGCGCCTCGCTCCGGGTTGGTGCTGAACACCGCCACCACCTCGTTGTCGGGCACCGCCCGGATCGCGTCGATCACCCACTCGTGCGCGATGGTGCTTGCTCCGACGAGCCCCCAGCCCAGCGACCTGGTCATGTCTGCTCCCGCGTTGGACGAAGCTAGCAGACTCCCGGCGCTACCAGGGGTCGAGGCCCATCTGGCGGCGTCCCAGCGGTGTCAGGTCGTCCTTGGTGGCGCGCCCCTCGAAGTCCACTTCGTAATCCTCGGCGGCGAAGTCAGGGCAGCTCTTCCCCTCCAGGAAGCACTGTGCCTGTCGAGGTAGGAAGGCCGCGTTCTTGGGACACCAGGGCGCGGCTCCGATGTAGACGACGTTGCTCGAGCTCTTGCCCCGGTGCTCGGCCTCGACCGCATGGATGATGTCGTTGTGCCACCACACTGTGTCGCCCGGCTGGACCCGTGGGATGGAGACGAGAGCCTCCGCCGCGGCGGCGTGCCAGCGCGCATCGAGGGGCAGGGCGTTGCCGGCCTTGGCACCGCAGAGCTCGTCGCCGGGGACGTCGGGCTGCAAGGCTCGAAGGACGATCCATCCCATCAGATTGGCGATGGGGATGAGCTGCAACGTCCCGTCCCCAGGCCCCTGCTGCGAGAGTGCCGTCCAGCCCTGGAAGGTGCGAAACACGCTGCACACCGCCGGGGACGGGATCTGCTCGGTGGACACCCGATGCGTCGCGTCGAAGGGGTCGTAGCGTGTGGGGTCGCCGAAGAGCACCTCGCCGTAGACGCGCTGGTAGGCCGGGTCGCACCAGCGCTCGACCGACCCGCCGTCCGCGTGCGGCGACAGGCCCAGCGTCGTGTCGCCGGGTCGGCGCCTGCGCAGACGATCGGCGTACGTGCACTCTCGCGCCGCGTCGAAGGCGGGCGCTTCGGTCGAGGGCTGGCGCCACACGCGGTTCAGAGCCGCTCGAACCCGCGCCAGCTCATCGCTCTGCCGCGCGCTCACCTGAGGCTTCGACCAGTAGAGGCTGTAAATCTGTGGGGAGGTGGCGGCCAGCGTGGCGAAGTAGCGGTCCAGACCGGCCCGGCTCTTCTGCTTTTCGGCGTAGCGGTTCCGCTCGACGTACTCGCCGATCTGGTCGTTCCAGGAGGCGATGCGGGAGGCCGGGAACACGCCGCGGACCACCGCGCAGCCGCGGCGCCGGATCCTGTCGGCGACCGGTCCGGGGACCTGGCCGGCGGCAAGGTCGCTATAGAGGAGCTCGGGGACCGCTCCTCCAATCCTGCCTTCCTGCACCACGGTAGCGACCTCCCGCTCCAGCTGCGCGGTCAGCGTGCGGAAGCGGGCCTCGAGGTCCGGGACGCTCTTCCGCAGCTCGGCCTTCACGCGCACGATCGCTGTGGGAACGTCGCTCATCCAGGGTTGCATCGTTCGAACCTCCTCTTGGACTGCCCCTTCGAGACTCTTCTCGCGCGCCGAGGCCTCACGCGCAAGACTAGGCGCGGCGCCGCGCCCGGAGAACCCAGGGGCGTGGCGAGAAGGTAGACGCGAGTGAACCTGGCCCGCCCCCACGCGGGTCCCGTGTTCACGCGTGGCGGTTCTGCTTTCGGAACTCGCTCGGCGCCGATCCCGTCTCTTTCTTGAACACGCGGGCGAAGTACTTGACGTCCTTGAACCCCACCCGCTCCGCGACCTCCTCCATCTTGAGCTTCGGGTTGAGGAGGAGGAGCTTGGCCTTGTCCACTCGGACGAGGTTCCGGTAGTGCATGGGCGTCACGCCCTTCCTCTTGCGAAAGATGCGGAACAGGTACGAGGGGCTCACGAACACGTTCTTGGCGAGCACCTCGGCCGGGAAGTCGCGCGCGTAGTTCTCGTGGATGTAGTTCAGGCAGCGCCCGACCTGCGTTTGGCTCTCCGTGATGGGCTCCGCGAAGTGCTGGCGCACCAGCCAGACCAGCGTCCGCAGGTGGCAGGCGACGATCTCCTGCGCGAAGTGATGCTTCCCCGTGAACTCCGCGTAGATGGACTCAAAAATCTGGCGGAAGGCTCCCCGAGCGTCGGGGAGTTTGATTGCGTGGTCGAAGCGGGCGCAGGATCCCAGGTCGGCCCAGAGGCAGATGATCTCCTGTCGGCGACCCAGCTCGAGCTGTTCGGTGTGCAGCAGGCCGGGCGGGTAGATGAGGACGTCGAACAACGAGATGTCGAGCGAGTCGTCGCCGGCGTGGATGTTGGCCTTGCCCTCGAGGAAGAGGATGAGCTCGAAGTATGGATGGGAATGCTTTTCGAAGTTCCAGATGCGACTCTGTTCGTCGAAACGCTCGCAGAACTTCAGCTCCGCTCGGTCGAGCGAGATGGACTCGAGGAAGGCGAGCGTCGCGTCTGCCGGCATCGATTCCCTCCGCGCTTCGGAAGGCGGCCGGGTCCGTCCGCGTGGATCGAGCGCGTTCATGGCATCAGCATCTCGCGCCGCCGTTCGAACTGCAGGGCAGTGCCCGTTCGGGTGATACCGCTCATGTTCGCCCTGGGCGGAACGTAAGTCCAGTAGCGTAGTGGCGTCGCCGAAGAGGCCCGCGTCAGCGGCCGACCGCAGCACCTCGAGGGCGGGCCCTCCGAGGTAGGCGCCGGAGATGCACTTCTCGAAGATGTACTGACCCGGCGGTGCGGGTCAGCGCAGCGAAGCCGCATCCGCGATGAACGGACGCGCCGCTCGTAGCAGAGCAGCGCACGGCCGTGCTATGCACCACCCGCGCAGGAGTGGCAGCGTTATCTGGCGATCGAAGCGCGCCGGTGTGGCTGACGAGGTAGGGCTATGCGCATCGCGATGTTCACGAACGAGTACCCCCCGCACGTCTACGGTGGGGCCGGGGTTCACATCGAGTATCTGGCTCGCGAGCTGGCTGCGGCCGAGGGCGGCACCCATTCCATTGATGTTTTTCCTTTCGGAGAGCAGCGCGAGACGCGCGGCAACCTCCGCGTGCACGGTGTGGCCCCGGCGCTGGGCTTTTCCACGCAGGACCCTCGTCATGCGAAGCTCCTCGACGCGCTTTTGCGCGACCTGGCCATGGTGAGCGCGGTCCAGTCTCCGGACATCGTCCACTGCCACACGTGGTACGCGCATCTTGCCGGTTGCCTCGCCCGCCCGCTCACGGGCGCGAAGCTTGTGCTGACGACACACTCGCTCGAGCCGCACCGCCCGTGGAAGGTCGAGCAGCTGGGCTCTGCGTACCATGCGACGACCTGGATCGAGCGCACAGCGTACCAGAATGCGGATGGCGTCATCGCCGTTTCCAAGGCGATGAAGCAGGATGTGCAGGAGCTCTACGGAGTGCCCCGAGAGCGTGTACGGGTCATCCACAACGGAATCGACCTGGACGAGTATCGCCCCCGTGAAGCTCCGACGACGCTCCGCGAGGTCGGCGTCGATCCGGAGATTCCCATCGTCCTCTTCGTCGGGCGCATTACCCGGCAGAAGGGGATCCTCCATCTGGTCCGCGCCATCCGGCACCTGAAGCCCGGGGTCCAGGTCGTGCTCTGCGCTGGAGCACCGGACACCGATGCGATCGCCCAGGAAATGACGACGCTCGTCGGCGAGGCGAAGCGCGAGGCGGCGGCCAAGGTGATCTGGATTCCGGAGATGCTGCCGAAGGAGGTCGTCATCGCCCTCTACTCGCACGCCGCCGTCTTCGTCTGCCCTTCGGTGTACGAGCCTTTCGGCATCATCAACCTCGAGGCGATGGCCTGTGAGACGCCAGTGGTCGCCGCCGAGGTCGGCGGCATCCCCGAGATTGTCGTACCGGGGGAGACCGGAATCCTCGTCTCGTTCGAGGCCGAGGGCGGGGGCTCGGCGGAGCCGCGCGATCCCGACCGGTACTCGCGCGCCCTGGCCTCCGCGATCAACGAGTTGATGGGCGCACCCGAGCGGCGGACGGCAATGGGGAAAGCGTCCCGAGCGCGCGTTCTCGCCAACTTCAGCTGGCAGTACATCGCCGCGGTGACGCTCGATTTCTATCGTGACCTGCTGGGCGCGGGGAAGCGCGGTCAAGCATAGTCCCCTGTAAGGTCTGCGCGGAGGTCGGACGGTCTTACGGCCGCAACGCACCCTGGGTCTGCACGAAGATCGCGTAGAGCGACGTTGTCGCGGCGATGAACAGGCGGTTGCGCTTGGGGCCGCCGAAGCAGACATTGGCGACCACCTCGGGAACGTTGATCTTGCCGAGGAGAGTGCCGTCCGGGCTGTAGCAATGGACGCCATCGTCGGCGCTCGTCCAGATGTTGCCGCGCACATCGAGCCGGAAGCCGTCGAAGAGTCCCGGATCGCAGGTCGCAAAGACCTCGCCACCCGAGAGCGCGCGGCCATCCGGGCCCACCGCGAAGCGCCGGATATGGCGGGGACCGTCCTTCACGTGGGTCGCGCCGGTGTCGGCGATGTAGAGGAGCTTTTCATCGGGCGAGAAGGCCAGCCCATTGGGCTTCACGAAATCGGTCGCCACCGCCGCGCAGTCGCCGCTCGCCGGATCGTAGCGGTAGACGAAGGAGGCGCCGATCTCCGACGGAGCGGCGTCGCCTTCGTAGTCGGAATCGATGCCGTAGGTCGGATCGGAGAACCAGATGCTACCGTCGGATTTGACCACCACGTCGTTGGGCGAGTTCAGGCGTTTGCCCTGGTAACGCTCGACGAGCACGGTCCGCGAGCCGTCGTGCTCGGTCCGCGTCACGCAGCGACCCTGGTGCTCGCAGGAGACCAGACGGCCCTCCCGGTCGACGGTGTGCCCATTGGCGTAGTGGCTGGGCTGGCGGAACACCGACACCGAGCCATCGGTCTCGTCGTACCGCATCATCCGGTTGTTGGGGGCGTCCGACCAAACCAGGTAGCGGCCGGCTGCGAAGTAGGCCGGACCCTCCGCCCAGCGGGACCCGGTCCAAAGCATCTCGAGATGGACGTTGACGAGCGTCACACCGAGAAACCGTTCGTCGAGGACGGTATATGGGGAACTCGGAGTCAACTCACCACCTTCTGGCCGCGGCCGTAGACGAGCAGCATGAGGATGATGACCGCGCCGTAGATGATCTGCCGCGCGGCCTCGGGCACCTGCACGATGGAAAGAATGGACTGCAAGAGCGTCACCAGGACCACGCCGGCGACGGTTCCGAGATAGGTTCCGCGGCCGCCGAGAATGCTCGTCCCCCCCAGCACGACCGCCGCGATCGCCGGCAAGAGATACGGATCGCCCATCGCTTGATACGCCTTGGTGGAATAGCCCGCCAGCAGCACGCCGGCAAACGCCGCGCAAGCTCCGGCGATGGCAAAACAGGCGACCACGACGCGATCGACGTTCCCCCGCGACAGGAAGACGGCGCGCTCGCTGTTTCCGATCCCATAGACCCGGCGGCCGAAAGTCGTGCGCCGCAGCAGCACCACAGTGCATCCGCCGATCGCCGCCCACATCCAGACGGCATTGGGAATGCCCAGGATCGAGCGCTCGACGGCGATGAAGCGCATCGCGGGCGTGGCGTGCTCTTGCGGGGCGAAGCCGCTGGTGTGGACGACCATCAGACCTTGCGCGATCGCGTTGATCGCCAGGGTGAAGATCATCGACGGAACGCGCAGATAGGCCACGCCGATGCCGTTGATGAGGCCGATCCCGAGGCCGCAGCCGATGGCGAACGGGATGGCGAGCGCGCCGGCCATCCCGCCGTGACCGGCGGCCGCCGTCGACATCATTCCGCCGGTGGTCACCACCCACGGGATCGACAGATCGATGTGCCCGAGGAGGATGACCAGCATGACGCCCGTTGCGATGACGCCGAGGAAGGAGGCGACCTGGAGCTGTTGCAAGAGGTAATCGAGAGACAGAAAGTTCCGCGAGTACAGCGCGCCCCCGAGGAGGAGGACGACGATGCAGCAGAGTGCCGCGAGGAGCGCCTTGTCGATCCTGTCGATCATTCCCCTCATCGATACAGATCTACCCGCCTCTTAACCCTGAGCAGCCGGAACGAGCCGAGGCTGACCGAGATGAGGAGGACCATGCCGAGGAAGAGTGGTTGCCAGAGCGGGTCCAGATCGAAGACGAACAGCAGATCGCCGATGGTCCGGAGCACGAACGCGCCGAAGATGGTGCCGATCGCGCCGCCGGAGCCGCCGAACAGCGAGGTGCCGCCCACGACGACGGCCGCAATCGAGCTCAGCGTATAGCTGCCGCCCAGGAGCGCATTCGCCTCGCCCGAATAGGTGAGGCCGGTGAGCAAGAGGCCGGCGATCGCGGCGAAGAGGCCGGCGAGCACGTAGGCCAGGAACTTCGCCCGGGCGACCGGGACTCCCGACATGTATGCCGCCTGCTCCGACGAGCCGATGGCGAAGGCCGCCCGGCCCAGCACCGACCGCCGGTAGGGAATCCAGATGAGCAGGACTGCGCCTGCGAGAAGGACGATCGAGAACGGAACCGCGTTGCCGAGTGAACCGGTGATGAAGTCGGCGAAGCCCTCGTTGACGGCGCCGCCCGGCGCAGGCCGCAGCCAGAGCGCGACGCCGTAGTAGATCGCGCCGGTCGCCAGCGTCGCGATGATCGGCTGCAGGCGTCCGAAGACGACGATGAGGCCGTTGAGCGCGCCGCAGAGGAGCCCGCTCACCAGCACGACCAGCACGCCCAGTGCGGCTTCGACCGGCCTGCCGACGACCAGGGTCGACGCGAGGCAGTTCGCCATCACGAACACCATGCCGACCGACAGATCGAGGCCGGAGGTGAGGACCGGGATCGTCTGGGCGATGGCGACGAAGGCAAGGAGGGCCCCCTTGTTGGCTGCGGTGTTGACGATATTGAGGCTGAAGCCCGCCGGGTGTTTCGAGACGAAGAGGGTGAACATCGCGACGAAGAGCGCGGCGGCGATGAGCGGGCCCCGGTTCGACGAGAGCCAGTAGCTCCAGTCTCTTCTCATGGCGGAACGTCCGCGGCGATAGTCGCCACGTTGTGGGCGCTGGCCACGATGTTGCGCTCGCTCATGGCGTCGCGCTCCAACACGCGGACGATGGCGCCGTCGTACAGGATGAGGACGCGGTCGCAGCAGCCGATGAGCTCGGCATAGTCGGTCGAATAGAAGAGCACAGCAGCCTTGGCTTCCGCCAGGGCGTGCAGGAGCTGGTAGAGCTCCTGCTTGGTGCCAACGTCGACGCCGCGCGTCGGATCGTTGAGGAGGATGATCTGCGGCTTGGTCATCAGCCACTTGCCGATGACCACCTTCTGCTGATTCCCGCCCGATAGCGCGGCGACCGGTCCGTCGATACCGTCGGCGCGAATGCCGAGGAGCCTGATCATGTCGCCGATCGCCGCCTCCTCGGCTTGCCGGTCGATCAGGCCGAAGCGGCTGAACTGGTCGATGGCCGCGAAGGACAGGTTGTCGCGCAGCGACATCGGCATCATCAGCCCCTCGGTCTTGCGGTCCTCGGGGATGAGCGCGATCCCGCCGCCGGCCAGGTTGGTGCGTCGAGGGCTGGAGAGCATCACCACCTTGCCGTTGACCGCGACCGATCCTCCGACACCGGTCAGGGCGCCGAACAGCGCCAGCAGGAGGTCGCGCTGGCCCTGGCCGTCGAGGCCGCCGAGCCCGACGACCTCGCCGGGCCGCACCTCGAAGTCGATGTTCTTGAGGCGCCCGGCCCACGACAGGTTCGCTACCTTTAGCACCGGCGGCTGGGTCGACTTCTGGGCTGGACGCGGGGGGAACGCGCTCTTCACGTCGCGCCCGATCATCATCTCGATGATCTCGCTCGGGCTCTTGCTGCCGGCGCTGAAGGTGGCGACGTGGCAGCCGTTGCGGTAGACGGAGCAATCGTCCGCAAGCTCGGCGATCTCGTGCATGCGGTGGGAAATGAAGACGATCGCCAGCCCTTCTTCGCGCAGCTGCCGCAGCACGGTGAAGACTGTGGCGACGTCGGCCGCGGTCAGCGCCGACGTCGCCTCGTCGAGGATGAGGAGCTTCGGATCGCGGGCGAGGGCCTTGGCGATCTCCACCATCTGACGGCGCGAAAGCGCCAGATCGCGGACCCGAGCGAGCGGATGGATATCGGCCGCGCCCACCCTCGCCAGCGCCTCTTCGGCGAGGCGCCGCTGCGCGCGCTGGTCGATCATGCCCCACTTCTTCGGCGGATCGACGATCCCGATGTTGTCCGCTACGGTGAGATCGGGCAAAAGGGACAGCTCCTGGAACACGCTGACGATGCCGGCCCGGTTCGCCGCTGCCGGAGTCGCGAGCACGATGGGCTTGCCCGCGAGCTCGATCGTCCCGGCGTCGGGCTTCACGACGCCCGCGAGCACCTTGATGAGCGTGGATTTGCCCGCGCCGTTCTCGCCCAGGACGGCGTGGATGCGCCCGCGCCAGCATTCCAGGCGGGCGCCCGCCAGCGCGCGAACGCCACCGTACCGCTTCGAGATGCCCTCCAAGCGGAGTAGCGGAGTCATGCTGCCCGGGGCGTTAGACTACTGATTGGCCTCCGACTTGCCCATGATCTCTTCCGCGGAGAAGCCGATCTTGCACGCGGGAAAGGAGTTCCCGACGAAGAAGTTGTCGGAGAGGGCCGGATAGAAGTCCGAGCCCTCCTTGATGTTCGGGTACTCGACGTACGACGCGGGCAGCGCGATCGACTGCGGGACCTTTTCGCCCTGGAGCGCAGCGATCGCCGCCTTGATCGTCACCGCGACCTGGGCCGGGCCCGTCCCTGCCGAGGAGCAATGCAGCCCCTTCGCCGCGTTCTGGGCGCACAGCTTGCGGAAGCCGTTCTCGGTCTCGCCGGAGATCGGGACCATCGGATGCCCCGAGTCGAGGAGGGCGCGCACGGTGCCGGTGGAGCCGCCCTGCACATAGATGCCGGCGAAAGTCTTGTGGATGGCGATGGCGTCGGCGGTCGCCTTCTGCGCCGTGCCGTCATCCCACTTGCCGACCACCTCGACCACCTCGAACTTCTTGCCCGATTTCTTCAGGACCTCGTGAAACCCGTCGTGCCGGTCGCGATCGACCGAGTTCCCCGACGGGCCGCGGACCTCGAGGAGCTTGCCGCCGTCGGCCTTGATCTCCTTGAGCAGCCATTTCGCCGCCAGACGGCCGAGATCGACCTGGTCCACGTTGACGACGATGTTGTCATCGGACTCGATGACGTTGTCGAACGACAGAAGAACGACCCCAGCCGCCTTGGCCCTCTTCGCCACCGGCGCGAAAGCCGCCGGATTGAGCGCATTGACGATGACCGCGTCGTAGCCGGCGTCGATGAAGTTGTTGGCGGCGGCGATCTGCGCGGGCAAGTCTTCGCCCGTCGAGATCACCTTGAACTCCTTCAAATTCCCCTTGACGCCCGGTTGCTCGGCAAACGCCTTGGCGGTCTTGATCATCTGGATGCGCCAGGTATTGCCGATGAAGCCGTTGTCGAGCGCGACGCGGTAAGGTCCGTTCTTCTTCTTCCACTGAAAATACTTGGTGTCCTTTCCCCAGGCCTTGAAGCACTCGGGGTCGTGTCCGGGCCCTTGCACCGTCGTCGGCCCGGCGGCGAACGCGGCCGCGGCCAGAAGGAAGATGAACGAGAGGCCCCCGATGGTAGGCAGGAGCAGCCGGTTCTGATGAAAGCGCTTCATCGCGATTTCTCCCTTCCGAGTTGTCGGGTGGCCTCGATCGAACCTACTTCTTGCGAATCGTAGGGCCGAAAAATCGCGGCTGTCAAATCGCTCCTGGATATTTCTCCTCTCAGTGGTTGTCGCGGGGCACGAAGTCGCCGCTCTTGCCGACGAGAAAATCGAGGTCGGCGCCTTCGTTCGCCTGCAGCACGTGGTCGAAGTACAGCTTCCAATAGCCGCGCTCGAGCGGCGCCGGCGGCAGCTTCCACTTTTTTCTTCGCTCGAGGAGAACGTCTTCCGTCACCAGGAGCGCCAGCCTGCGCTTTTCGACGTCCAGCTCGATCATGTCGCCGTTCTCGACCAGAGCGAGCGTGCCGCCTGCCGCCGCCTCGGGGCAGACGTGCAGCACCACGGTGCCGTAAGCGGTCCCGCTCATGCGCGCGTCCGAGATGCGCACCATGTCGGTGACGCCTTTCTTCAGCAGCTTGGGGGGCAGCGGCATGTTGCCGACCTCGGCCATCCCGGGGTAGCCCTTGGGGCCGCAGTTTTTGAGCACCATCACGCAGTTCTCGTCGATGTCGAGCTTGGGGTCGTCGATGCGGCGGTGGAAGTCCTCGATGTCCTCGAACACCACCGCGCGGGCGCGGTGCGTCATGAGCTTCGGCGTCGCTGCGGAAGGCTTGATGATGGCGCCGTCGGGGCAGAGGTTGCCGCGCAGCACCGCGATGCCGGCGTCTTTCTTGAACGGCGACTTGAAGCCGTGGATGACCTCCCGATTCCAGCACGGCGCGTCCTTGTTGTTCTCCCAGATCGTCTTGCCGTTGACCGTGAGCGCGTCGCGCTGCAGGAGGTTGTTTTCGCCCAGCTCCCGCAGCACGGCCGGCAGGCCGCCGGCGTAATAGAAATCCTCCATTAGATATTTGCCCGAGGGCATCAGATTGACAAGCGTATGCACGCCGCGGCCGAGCCGGTCGAAGTCGTCGAGGTCCAAATCGACGCCGATGCGGCGCGCCAGGGCGGTCAGATGAATCACCGCATTGGTCGATCCGCCGATGGCCGCCAGGACGCGGACCGCATTCTCGAACGCCTCCCTGGCGAGAATCCTGGAAAGGTAGACGTTCTCGTTTACCAGCTCGACGATCCGCCGGCCGGCCATGCGCGCAAGGTCGTATCTGCGCGCGTCCACCGCGGGAATCGCCGCGTTGCCAGGCATTCCGACGCCGAGCGCCTCGACCATCGACGCCATCGTCGACGCGGTTCCCATCGTCATGCAGTGGCCGTGCGAGCGGTGCATGCAGGACTCGGCCTCGTGGAACTCCTCGAGCGTGATCTTGCCGGCACGCAGATCCTCCGACATCGACCAGGTGTTGGTCCCCGAGCCGATGTCATTGCCGTGGTACTTGCCGGAGAGCATCGGCCCGCCGGAGACGAGGATGGTGGGCAGGTCGACGCTGCACGCACCCATGAGCGTAGCGGGCGTAGTCTTGTCGCAGCCGGCGAGAAGGACCACGCCGTCGAGCGGATTGGCGCGGATCGACTCCTCGACGTCCATGCTGGCGAGATTGCGGTAGAGCATCGCGGTAGGACGCATCAGCGTCTCGCCGAGCGACATGACCGGGAACTCGAGCGGAAAGCCCCCGGCGTCGAGGACGCCGTGGCGCACGTGGTCGGCGAGGACGCGGAAGTGCGTGTTGCAAGGCGTCAGCTCGGACCAGGTATTGCAGATGCCGATCACCGGGCGGCCGTCGAACATATCGTGCGGCACGCCGCGGTTCTTCATCCAGCTGCGATAGATGAAGCCGTAGATGTCCTGGCGCCCGAACCACTGGATCGAACGCTGCTTTGGATTGGGCTTTTTCATTCAGTAGGTGGCCCTGCCGCCGGAAATGTCGAACACCGCGCCGGTTGAAAACGAGCAGTCCGCGGAAGCGAGCCAGCACGCGAGCGCCGCGATCTCCTCGACGAGCACGAAGCGGCTCATCGGGATCTTGGAGAGCATGTACTTGATGTGCGTTTCGGTCATCTGGTCGAAGATCGCGGTCTTCGCCGCCGCCGGCGTCAAGCAGTTGACCAGCACGCCCGATTGCGCCAGCTCCTTGCCGAGCGACTTGGTGAGCGAGATGACCCCGGCCTTGGACGCGGAATACGCCACCGCGTTGGGATTGCCTTCCTTGCCGGCGACCGAGGCGATGTTGACGATGCGGCCGTAACCCGCCTTGACCATGTGCGGAGCGACCGCCCGGCAGCACAGGAACTGGCTGGTGAGGTTGATGCGCAGCACACGCTCCCACTCCTCGACGGGATAGTCCACGGTGGGGACGTTTTGTCCTGCGACGCCTGCATTGTTGACCAGGACATCGATCTTCCCCAGCTCCTTCAGCGCATCTTCGGTCGCTCTTTTTATGGAAGAAGCGTCCGCGACGTCGACTTTCGGCGCGCCGTTCAGATCCCAGACGCGCACCTTCGCCCCCGATGCTTCCAGGCGCTTCACGATCGCCTCGCCGATGCCCTGCATGCCGCCAGTGACGATCGCCGTGCGGCCCTTGAAGTCGAGCTGGTTCATTCGTTGACCGTGCCGCAGCGTAGCAGAGCACGGCGCGGGCGTGCTACACCGCGCCGTGCACGGCGTATAATCGCGCCCTCATGGCGGGACGTCTGGCAGGCAAGGTCGCGTTCGTCACTGCGGCGGCGCAGGGGATGGGACGCGGCGCGGCGCTGGCTTTCGCGCGCGAGGGCGCGAAGGTCTGGGCCACCGACGTCAACAACCAGGCTCTTTCCTCCTTGCAGGAGGAGCGAATTCAAACGCGCGTGCTGGACGTGACCGACGAGGTCGCGATCGACGGCGTGGCGCGCGAAGTCGGCGACATCGATGTCCTGTTCAACTGCGCCGGGATCGTGCAACACGGCAGCCTTCTCGACGCCACGCCAAAGGACTGGGACCTGGGCTTCGCGGTCAACGTGAAGTCCATGTACCTGGTGTCGCGCGCCTTCATCCCGGGGATGCTGAGGAAGGGGCGCGGCTCGATCATCAACATGGCCTCGGTCGCCTCGTCGATTCGCGGCCTGCCCAACCGCTTCGTCTATGGCGCGACCAAGGCCGCGGTCATCGGACTCACCAAGTCGATCGCCGCCGACTACGTCAAACAAGGCATTCGCTGCAATGCCATTTGCCCTGGCACGGTCGACACGCCGTCGCTGCAGGGAAGGATCAATGCCTTCGCCGACCCGGTGCAGGCGCGCAAGGACTTCGTCGCGCGCCAGCCCATGGGACGGCTGGGCACGGTGGACGACATCACGGGGATCCTGGTGTTCCTGGCCTCGGACGAATCGCTGTTCGCCACCGGAAATGCCTACTCGATCGATGGGGGAATGACGATATGAAGCTGTGCCGGTATGGCAAGCCGGGCTACGAGAAGCCCGGCGTGATCGACGGCGAAGGCCGCTTGCGGGACCTCTCGAAGGTGATCGACAACATCGGCCCGAACGAGATCTCGCCGCGCCAGCTGCGCACGCTTTCGCGGCTCAAGCCCGAGACGATGCCGCTCGTGAAGAGCATGCCGCGCTACGGCGTGCCCTATGTCGGCATCGGCAAGTTCATCGCCATCGGCCTGAACTATTCCGACCACGCCAAGGAAGCCGGGCTGCCGATCCCATCCGAGCCGATCGTGTTCATGAAGGCGATCACCTGTATCAGCGGGCCGAGCGACGACGTGATCCAGCCCAGGAACTCGACCAAGCTCGACTGGGAAGTCGAGCTCGGCGCGGTCATCGGCAGCACCGCGAAGTACGTGAGCGAGGCCGAGGCGCTCTCCCACGTCGCCGGCTATTGCATCGTCAACGACGTCTCCGAGCGCTCGTTCCAGATGGCGACCACCCAGTGGGACAAGGGCAAGGGCTTCGACACCGCGGGGCCCATCGGACCCTGGCTCGTCACCACCGACGAGATCACCGACCCGCAGAACCTCGACATGGCGCTCGATGTGAACGGCCAGCGCATGCAGACGGGCAACACGCGCACCATGATCTTCAGCGTGGCGAAGATCGTGTCGCACGTCAGCCAATACATGACGCTCCTCCCAGGTGACATCATCGCGACCGGCACGCCTCCGGGGGTGGGCCTGGGCATCAAGCCGACGCCGGTGTTCCTCAAGCCGGGCGACGTCATGACGCTGAGCATCCAGAACCTGGGCGTGCAAAAGCAGCGCGTCGTCGCGCACCAGGGCTGAGCGTTACGTACGCCGCGCGGCTGGGCGAGCGCCTTGCCGGTCCCTCTTCCCTCACATCGTCCTCAGCTACCAGAACCTCTTGAGCAACTTCCGGACCATGCCTGGCCTCTGGCAATAGCGATCGTTCGTCGACACTGATGTCGAAACACCGCGCATCGCTGTCTAACGATTAGACAGCAGCGCGACCTCGGAAAACCAAGGCGCATTCCGCTGGAGCACTTCCCGCGAGACCAACCAGCACTTAGCGGCACAGTCCGTGCAGCGAGGGTCCACGATACCGGAGAGCCGGGTGGAGGATCGCAGATAGTGTCGATCATTGCGGCATTGGGACAGCCCGCCCAGCCCCCCTTGAGCCCGACGAACATCTTCGCTCCGGTCTCCACTCCCGCTCAATCGATTTTCGAGCTGTCGCTGCTCGTGCTCGCGGTCGTCGGCGCCATTTTCGTCATCGTCTCCGGTTTGCTGGCGTACGCGAGCGTGAAGTTCAGGAAGAGAAAGGACGACGATGGCCGCGAGCCGGCCCAGGTCTATGGAAGCAACCAGGTGGAGCTTGCCTGGACCATCACACCAGTCGTCATCGTGCTGGTGCTCTTCCTGGCAACGGCGCGAGTCATCTTCAGCGTCCAGGACGCTCCGCGCACGCCAGGCTCGCTGGAGGTGACGGTCATCGGCCACCAGTTCTGGTGGGAGTATCGGTACCCGGGCCTGAACGTCGTCACCGCGAACGAGCTGCACTTGCCCGTCGGCGAGCCGGCCTTTCTCACGCTGCTCTCCGGGGATACCGATCACAGCTTCTGGGTGCCTCGCCTGGCAGGCAAGACGGACCTGATTCCCAACCACCCGAACAAGATGTGGGTCGAGCCGCGCGAGACGGGGCTCTACCTTGGACAGTGCGCACAATACTGCGGGACCCAGCATGCCAAGATGCTACTGCGCATCTACGTCGAATCCCGCGAGGACTTCGATCGCTGGATCCACGAGCAGGCCGTGGCCGCGCGCACCGACGACTCGTCGTCGGAGGGGCGGAGGATCTTCGAGCGCACCGCCTGCATCAACTGCCACACGGTGGCAGGAACGCCGGCGAATGGTCGGTTCGGGCCAGACCTGACGCACTTGATGAGCCGCGAGACCATCGGTTCCGGAATCGCGCCGAACACCCGCGAGAATCTTCGCGCCTGGATCCAACGCCCTGATGCATTGAAGCCCGGCTCTCTCATGCCGCCGATGGGGCTGACCGATCAGCAGCTGGACGCCGTCACCGCGTACCTGGCGAGCCTCAGATGACCGCCGAGGAGGATGCACGTGTCGACGACTGATTCCGTGGGATGGGCCGGGACCCGGATCGCTCCGCGGCCGTTCGTGGACAAGCTTCACGAGTGGGTGACGACGGTCGATCACAAGCGCATCGGCATCCTCTATGTCGCCTATGGACTGACGTTTCTCATGGTCGGCGGAATCGAAGCGACCGTCATGCGGCTCCAGCTCATCCGCCCCCACAACGACCTGGTCACGCCGCAAGTCTTCAACCAGATGTTCACGATGCACGGCACGACCATGATCTTCTTCGTGGTGATGCCGATCGTGTTCGGGTTCGCCAATTACCTCGTTCCCCTGATGATCGGCGCGCGGGACATGGCATTCCCGCGCCTGAACGCCTTCAGCTTCTGGCTCACCGCGTTCAGCGGCCTGTTCCTCTACTTCAGCTTCGTCGGCGGCTACGGCCTGTACGGGGCAGGAACCGCGCCGAACGTAGGTTGGTTCGCCTACGCGCCTTTGACCGCGAAGACGTTCTCGCCGGGGCACAGCACGGACTTCTGGACGTTGTCCCTGCTGGTTTCCGGTTTCGGCAGCATCGGTACGGCGATCAACATCATCGCCACCATTCTGTGCTTGCGCTGCCCGGGAATGACGTTGGCCAAGATGCCCTTGCTCGTGTGGCTGAATCTAGTGATGGCCGGCCTGGTCATCCTCGCAGTCAGTCCACTCACCGCCGCCCAGCTGATGTTACTCGTCGACCGCTATCTCGGCGGGCACTTCTTCGATACGCAGGCGGGGGGCTCGGCAGTCATCTGGATGCACTTCTTCTGGGTCTTCGGCCACCCCGAAGTCTACGTGCTCGTCCTCCCTGCGTTCGCGTTCGCTTCCGAGATCATCCCGGTGTTCTCGCGGAAGGCGATATTCGGTTACCCGGTGATGGTCGCGGCCACCGTCGCGATTGGATTCATCAGCATGAGCGTCTGGGCGCATCACATGTTCAGCGTCGGCATGAGCTCGGGCGGCAATCTCTTCTTCGTGCTTTCCACCATGGCCATCGCCGTTCCAACCGGGATCAAGATCTTCAACTGGCTCGCCACGATGTGGGGCGGGAAGATCTACTTCAAGGCGCCCATGCTCTTTTGCGTGGCGTTCCTCTTCCAATTCCTCGTGGCCGGTCTGACCGGCATCATCCAGAGTGCGGCGCCCTTCGACTGGCAGCTGACCGCGTCGTACTTCGTCGTCGCGCATTTTCACTATGTGATCGTCGGCGCCATCCTCTTCGCGGTTTTCGCCGCCTTCTATTATTGGTTCCCGAAGGTGACCGGCAGGATATACGGCGAAACGCTCGCGAAGGTGCACTTCTGGCTCTTCCTGATCGGATTCCACCTGACCTTCGACTTCATGCACGTTCCCGGTCTCCTCGGGATGCCCCGCCGCATCTACACCTACGAGCCGGGGCGTGGATGGGACACCTGGAATGTCATCGTCACCATCGGCGTGTTCTTCCAGGCTGCGGGCGTCCTGGCTTTCGTCGTGAACATGATCCGGTCGTATTTCAGGGGCAGGCCCGCAGGGAGCGACCCATGGGACGCATGGACCTTGGAGTGGTCGACCACGTCGCCTCCGCCCGAATACAACTATGCGTCCATTCCGGTGGTGAAGAGCCGGCGGCCGCTCTGGGACCTCAAGCATCCTGAAGATCCCGATTGGAAGTACGAATGAACACTTCCGGCGCGGACGTCCGATGGACCCTTCCGTCCCCGGGACGGGTCGGCATGTTTTCCCTGATTGCCGCGGAGGCGGCTATCTTCGTCATCTTCGTGGTCGCGTATCTCTTCTATGTGGGGAAGAGCATCAGCGGCCCGACTCCGAGCGTGCTGCACGTACCGGTGTTCTTGACCGTCTGCTTGCTCTGCAGCAGCTGGACGATTCATCGGGCGGTGGCCGCCTTGAGACGGGGAGAGACCGGCTCCTTCGCGCGCTGGTGGACCTCGACGATCGTGCTGGGAGCGGTGTTCCTCGGGGGCACGGCTCGGGAGTGGCAGCATCTCATCGCCGACGAAGGCCTGACCATCCGCACCAACCTCTTTGGAACCACCTACTACTCGCTCGTCGGCCTGCACGCGTTCCACGTGACTGCGGGCGTGATTGCTCTCGCGACCGTTTCGCTGTTCACGCTGTTCGGACACGTCAAGCGGGAACATGCCGCCCGCGTCGATCTCGTGTCCCTCTATTGGCACTTCGTGGACGTCGTCTGGATCGCGGTGTTCATGGTCGTTTACGTCGTCGGTCGCTGAGAAGGAAAACATGGCCGCAGAGTCTCAACCGCAAGCCGAAGACGTTTCATCGGACACCATCGCAGTTCCTGCGCCGACCGCGTGGCCGATCGTTCTCGCTTTTGGCCTGCTTCTGCTCTTCGCCGGATTGGCGACGAGCGCGGCGGTCAGCGTCCTCGGGGCGGTTGCAACCCTCGCCGGCATGATCGGCTGGTTTCGCAAGGTCCTCCCGCGCCAGGCGCATGCGTTGGTCGAGAAGGAGCCGCCACCACCACCGATCGCGACCACCCGCCGCGAGGTCGTCCACCTCCACATCGTCCGCGAATCGTGGCGCGCGCGGGTGCCGGTCGAGATCTATCCAGTGTCGGCCGGCATCAAGGGCGGCCTCGCCGGCGGACTCGCCATGGCGCTCCTGGCGATGCTGTATGGCGTACTGAGCGGTCAGGGCATCTGGTACCCGATCAATCTCTTGTCCGCCGGCTTCTTCCCCAGCGCCGTCACCGAGTCGACGGCCCAGCTCGGCCACTTCCAGGCGAGCTCATTCGCAGTGGCCGTCGCAATCCACCTCACAGCCTCGATCCTGGTGGGAATCCTGTACGGCGCGATGCTGCCCATGTTGCCCGGGCGGCCCATTCTGCTCGCAGGGCTTGCCGCGCCCGTCCTCTGGACAGGTCTGCTGCACAGCATCATCGGAATCGTCAACCCGGTGCTCAACCAGCGCGTCGACTGGGTCTGGTTCGTCGTCTCGCAGGTGGGATTTGGACTCGCGGCCGGAATCGTCGTTTCCAAGCAGGTACGCGTGCGGACGTGGCAGGGCCTCCCGCTCGCCCTCCGTGCGGGCATCGAAGCTGGCGGCCTCGAGCGCGAGCCCGGAAAGGAAGACGAGCGATGAAGCGCGAAGCGAGCCTCGTCGCTACCCTGACCGTCGTCATCTCGGGCTGCGGAATTCGCGATCGCACGCTGCCGGGTCAGCCGGCGGCGGACTCGCAGGTGACGCGGCCCGACAAAGTGACTGCATTCGCCCGCCTCTACGACGCCAATTGCGCCGGCTGCCACGGCGCGCAGGGAAGAGGTGGAGCTGCGCTCGCGCTCGCCGATCCGCTGTACCTTGCCATCGCCGACGATGCCACCATTCGTCGCGTCATCAGTGACGGGGTCCCGGGAACGGCCATGCCGGCGTTTGCGCAAAGCGCCGGTGGAATGCTGACCGACCAGCAAATCGACGCAATCGTCGGCGGACTCCGCGCGCGGTGGGCGAGGCCCGACGCTCTTCGCGGGGTGGAACCTCCGCCCCATGCAGCGAACGGCGACGGCGACGCGACGCGGGGCGCAAGCGTCTACGCGGTGTACTGCTCGTCGTGCCACGGCGCGAAGGGCCGCGGAAGCGAGCGGGCCAGCTCCATTGTCGACGGCTCGTTTCTCGCGCTGGTGAGCAACCAGTACTTGCGCACGATTGTCATCGTCGGACGGCCCGAGCTGGGCGCTCCGGATTGGCGCGGCAATGTGCCAGGCACGCCCATGTCGGAGAAGGACGTCTCGGATGTGGTGGCCTGGCTTGCCGCGCAACGGCCAGAAGTCGCCGGACAGCCGTATCCAGCAGTCCGGGCCGCAATGGAAGGACGCCAATGAGCTCGACTGAACGACCTTCGCGGCGCGGGATCTTCATCAAGCTCGGAGTCCTGCTCAACGGCGTCGCCGGAGCGATGCTGGCCGTTCCCATCCTCCGCTACGTCCTTTCTCCCCTGATTCGCAACCGCAAGCCCGGCTACCGGGCATGGGTTTCGCTCGGCTCCGTCGGGCAGTTCCCTGCCGGCCAGACCCGATTTGCGACGTATCGAAACCCGGTGGTGACGCCCTCCGACGGCGATACCGCGAAGATTGCCTGCTGGGTGCGGAACATCGACGGCGAACGGTTCCAGGTCTTTGCGATCAACTGCGCACACCTCGGCTGCCCGGTCCGTTGGTTCGCGCAATCGAATTTGTTCATGTGCCCCTGTCACGGTGGCGCCTATTACGAGGACGGGTCGCGCGCCTCGGGCCCGCCGGAGCGCGGGCTCTTCGAGTACCGCTACAAGATCGATGGGGGCGCTCTGTTCATCGAAACCGACGACATGCCTACGCCCGGAGCTCCCGGAGCTCTGGCGAGCCTCACCCTGAGGAAGCCCCCGTGCGCTTGATTGGAAAGGTCGGCCGCTGGTTCGACGACCGTCTTCAGCTCGGCAAACCGATCATGGCCACCATGGCCCATCCGGTCCCGCGCCGGACCGCAAGCTGGTTCTACGTCTTCGGTAGCGCCGCGCTGACCGTCTTTGGACTGCAGGTTGTCACCGGGATCCTCCTCGCCATCCTCTACGTTCCCTCGGCGGGAGAAGCATGGAACGCCCTGCTGGTCCTCAATCACCAGGTCTCGGCAGGTTGGTTCATCCGGGCGCTGCACGGTTGGGGCTCCAACTTCATGCTCGCCATCGTCCTCATCCACATGGTCCAGGTCTTCCTCTTTGGGGCATACAAGTTCCCCAGGGAGCTGACCTGGATCGTGGGCGTCCTCCTTCTGCTCATGACGCTTGGAATGGCGTTCACCGGGCAAGTGCTGCGGTTCGACCAGGATGCCTACTGGGGACTCGGCATCGGCGCCTCGATTGCGAGCCGGGTCCCGCTGTTGGGGCCCGCGCTCGTGAACCTCCTGTTGGGAGGTCCGATCATCGCCGGCGCGACCCTGTCCCGGTTCTTTGCCCTGCACGTGTTCGTGATTCCCGGACTCTTGATCGCGTTCGTCGGACTGCACCTTCTCCTGGTGCTGAAGCTCGGAATCAACGAGTGGCCGATGCCCGGACGCATCGTCCGCCGCGCAACCTATGTCGCGGAGTATCACGAGCTCACGCAGCGCGATGGCATTCCCTTCGTTCCTGCCGCCGTCTGGAAGGACGTCATCTTCTCGGGATTCGTGCTCCTGTCGATCGTCGCCTGCGCGGCCCTTCTCGGTCCGTTCGGTCCCGGTGGACAGCCCGACCCCACCATCATCCAGACGGCGCCGCATCCCGACCCCTTCTTCCTCTGGCTCTATGCCCTGCTGTCGTACCTTCCGCCCGCCGCAGAGACACCCGTCCTCTTGATCGGGCCGGCCGTCGGCCTCGCCGTGCTGCTCGCGCTCCCCCTCTTCGCGGGAGAAGGCGAGAAAAGCTGGAAGCGCAGGCCGATCGCCGTCCTCACCATCCTGCTCGCCGCTGTGACGCTCGGAAGCCTCACGCATCTCGGCACGCACACGCCCTGGAGCCCCGTGATGGATGCCTGGAGCGGCGAGCCAATCCCAGAGCAGTACCTGAAGGGCCGGACCGCCTTGGAGAGACATGGCGCGCTCGTTTTTCAGCTCAAGCAATGCCACAACTGCCATTCGCTCGACGGCAAGGGAGGACAACGCGGGCCTGCCCTCGATCGAGTCGCCGTCGAGCTCACAAAGGACCAGCTGATCCGCCAGGTGATCCAGGGCGGCGGCAACATGCCGGCCTACGGAAAGAACCTCAGCCCTGCGGAGACCACCGCGCTCGTGGCGTTCCTCGAGACGCTGCATCCGGCCGGACAGGCGCCCGCCCGCGATGCATCCCGGGCCGCCATCCTCCCGTAGGTGGACATGGCCTGCGAGCTGGATCCGGGAGCAGCGACGTCGTGGTCCGTCCCGATCCCGACCACGCTTGGCATCGCCGCGGCGGTGCTCCTCTATCTTCGCGGCTGGCGACTTCTTCGACGAAGCTCCCCCGAAGTGGCCACGGGCCATCGGCCCTGGGCCTTCGTCGGTGGAATGCTCGTCCTCTGGGTCGTGGTCGGATCTCCGCTCTCTACGTTGGACCACGCGCTGCTCACCTTTCACATGGTGCAGCATCTTCTCTTGATGACGGTCGCTGCTCCGCTCATCCTGCTGGGAACCCCTGGTGTCGCGTTCGTTCGCGGCGCGCCTTGGCTCTTCCGCCGCGCCGCAGGGGTGTTCCTGCGTTCCGCCGCAGTTCGGCGGATCGGGCGCTCGCTGACCCATCCCGTGTCCTGTTGGGTCGCCGGTACGGCGGTGGTCGTGGCCTGGCACGTTCCGCCGGCGCACGAGCTCGGCATGAGCTCGCACTGGTGGCACGCGATCCAGCAAGCGAGTTTCTTCGCCGCCGGGCTTCTCTTCTGGTGGCCCGTGATCGGTGCCGGGCCCAGCTCCAATGCGTTGCCCCGCGGTTTCGTTCCCCTGTATCTGTTTCTCGCGACCTTGCCTTGCGACGCTCTTTCCGCGTTTCTCGCCTTCTGCGGTCGAGTCGTCTATCCATCGCACCATGCCGCAAGCCCGCTCCTCGGCCTCTCGCCACTCCAGGACCAGGAGTTCGCAGGCGCCTTGATGTGGTTCTGGGTGACCGTCGCCTATCTACTCCCGGCAATCGCCATCACGCTCCGGATGCTCTCGCCTTCCGGGCGAGCGCCAGATCACTATGCGCGGCTTGGCGGCGCAAGCAACGTGAATTGAAAGATGGCACCCTCGGGTACGTTCGCGGTCGCCCACAATCGTCCCGGGCCAGCCCAGAAACTAGACCGGAACACCGCGAGCCCTGAGCGCTGCCCGAACCCAGGGCGACACGCCGCCGGCAAAACCGCTTGGTGCTCCGCACGAGTCACATAGGAGAACCTTGACTCCATCGACGTCGTGGACCCACCAGCCGGGTGGCGTGATCTCTGGGTCATGGCTCGGCTTGTACTTGACGGTGACATCACACGCCCTGCACGTGAATTCCATCGCTGCAGAATACTCCGGCGGAGAGGGCGGACCTATCCTGGCGTCGCCCCGCGGTCATCTCGTCCAAGGGGACAGGACCGACTGCACGTGCTTGATGAGCACCCGGTCAGCCGGTGGCTGTCCTCGGACGCTGCCAGTCGTCGGGCTAAGTCTAGAGCAGCAGCTTGTCCGGCGTGATGGGCAACGAGCGGATGCGCTGGCCGGTGGCGTTGAATACCGCGTTGGCGATGGCGGCGCCCGCGCCGGTGATGCCGATCTCGCCGATGCCTTTTACACCGGAGGGTGCCACGTGCGGGTCCTCCTCGATCTCGAGGAAGAGCGGCACGATCTCGAGCACGTCGGCGTTCGTGGGCACGTGGTAGTCGGCCAGGTCGCGGCTCATGATCCGGCCCAGCTTCTCGTCGTAGACGGTGTGCTCGTGCAGGGCCATGCCGATGCCCCACACCATTCCGCCCATGAACTGGCTGCGCGCGGTGCGCGCGTTGAGGATGCGGCCCGCGGCGAAGGCGGCCACCAGCCGGGCCACGCGCACCTGCCCCAGCTCGGGGTCGACGTGGACCTCGGCGAACTGCGCGCCGAAGGACTGCAGCGCGTACTTCTTGCGCTCCTGGTCGGGCTGCGCATCGGCGCGCGCCTCTACCGGCCTGCCACCTGCGCGCGCGACGACGTCCGCGTAGGCGTCCGACGCTCCGCCCGCCGAAAGGCGGCCGTCCGCGACCTTCAGATTCGCGGCCGCGGCGCCCTTCAGCGGCGAGCGTGGATCGGCCACCGCCATGCCGATCAGCTTGTCGCGCAGGGCGCGGCAGGCCAGGAGCACCGCCGAGGAGACGCTGGCGGCCGTCTGCGAACCGCCCGACCGTGGCGCCTCGGGCATTTCGGTGTCCCCCAGGTCGAACTTGACCCGCTCCGGGGAAACGCCGAGCGCGTCCGCGGCCACCTGCGTCATCACGGTGTAAGTGCCGGTGCCGATGTCGACCGCGCCGCTTTGCACGACCGCGCTCCCGTCGGGCAAGAGCCGCGCCACCGCGGAGGCCTTGTTGAAGTTGGCCGGATACGAAGCGGTGGCCATTCCCATCCCCACGAGCCAGCCGTCGCGCCGCACCGCACGCGGGGAGGGGTTGCGGCGCTGCCAGCCGAAGCGGTCGGCGGCCATCCGATAGCAGGTTCGCAGCGACTTGCTCGAGAAGGGCTTGCCGTTGGACGGATCGACCTCGGCGTAGTTGCGCAGGCGCAGCTCCAGCGGATCCATCTTCAGCTCATGGGCCAGCTCGTCCATCGCCGACTCGAGCGCGAAGCTGCCGCTCGATTCACCGGGCGCGCGCATGTAGGTCGGCGTGCCGATGTCGAGTCGGACCAGCCGGTGGCGCGTTTCCAACGCCGCGCTCGCGTACATGTGGCGGCTGACAGACGCGGCGGGCTCTAGGAAGATGTCGAACCGGGAGGTGGTCGAGGTGCTCTGGTGGGACAGAGCAGTGAGCCGCCCGTCCTGTGTGGCGGCGGCCCGCAGGCGTTGGCGAATGCGAGGACGGCCGCCCACCATGCCGAACATCTGTTGCCGCGTGAGCACCAGCTTGACCGGCCGGCCTACCTGCTTCGCCGCGAGCGTCGAGAGCACCACGTGCGACCAGACCGAGCCCTTGCAACCGAATCCGCCTCCCACGAACTTGGTGAGCACCCGCACGTTCTCGGGCGGCAGGCCAAAGGCCTTGGCGAGCTTCTTGCGGACGCCGAAGACCCCCTGCGTGGCGTCGTAGACCGTGACCCGGTCGGGCCCGCTCCACACCGCAATGGTAGCGTGCGGCTCGATGGGGTTGTGCGTCTCGGGCGGCATTTCGTAGGTCTGGTCGATGCGGGCCGGGCCCCGGCTCAAGCCCCCCTCGATGTCGCCGTGCACCTCGTCGGCAGGAAACGTTCCCGCCGAGCTGAACGTCTGCTGCGGAAAGGCCCGGTCGATCTCGTCGTCGAGCCGCACGGTGAACTTCTCCGGCTCCTCCCGCGCGCGCACCAGCAGGGCCGCGTGCGTGGCGCGCTCGAGCGTGTCGGCAACCACCAGCGCGATGGGCTGGTTGCTGTAGAAGATGCGGTCGTCTTGCAGCACCTGCACCACGCGGTCGCTCGGATCGACCGCCCCCTCGCCGCCGGGAAGGCGCATCGCGTTCTGGTGGGTGAGCACCGCTAGCACGCCTGGCTCGCGCTCGGCCGAGGCGGTGTCGAAGGACGCAACGCGGCCGCGGGCGCTCCTGCTGGTGACCATCACCGCGTACGCCACGCCCGCCACCTGCACCTCCGCCGAGTACCTCGCCTGGCCGGTCACTTTGGCGCGCCCGTCGGCGCGCACCAGCGGCTTTCCCACCGAGTCCTTCATGTGGCCTCCGCCGCACGCCGGAGGGCCCGCACCGCCGTCCGTCTGGCCAGCTCCACCTTGAAGGCGTTGTCGGGCCGCGTGCGCGCCCCGCGCAGGGCGATCTCCGCCGCGCGCGCGAACGCCTCGGCCGAGGGCGCCTTGCCGATCAGTGCCGCCTCCGCCTCCGGGACGCGCCAGGGTTTGGTGCCCACGCCGCCCAGCGCCAGCCCTGCCGCGCGGATCCTGCCTCCCTCGACGTGCAGCGCGGCCGCGCAGGAGGCGAGCGCGAAGGCGTAGGAGGCGCGGTCGCGCACCTTGAGGTAGCGCGATCGGGCGGCCTGCGGCGTCACCGGCACGAACACCGAGATGATGAGCTCGCCTGGCGCGAGCGCGAACTCCCGTTCCGGGTGCTCGCCGGGAAGCAGGTGCAGCTCGGCGAAGGGGATGTCCCGTTCGCCCGCAGCTCCGCGCACGCGGACGGTGGCGTCCAGCGCGGCCAGCGCCACGCACATGTCCGAGGGGTGCGCGGCGATGCAGTGGTCGCTGGTGCCGAGCACGGCGTGCATGCGTGTCCAGCCCTGCAGCGCGTCGCAACCCCCGCCGGGGTTTCGCTTGTTGCAGGCGGTTGCGAGGTCGCGGTAGTAGGCGCAGCGCGTGCGTTGCAACAAGTTCCCGCCCACGGTGGCGGCATTGCGCAGCTGCGGCGAGGCGCCGGACAGCAGCGCCTCGCTGAGCGCCGGCAGCTTCTTCTTCACCTCGCCGTTCTGGGCCACGTCGGTGTTGGTGGCGAGCGCTCCGATGCGCAGCCCACCGCCTTCGCTGTCGATGCGCGTCAGCGCGAGGCGGCCCACGTCGACGACCCGCGCCGGGTGGAGCACCTCGAGCTTCATCAAGTCCACCAGCGAGGTGCCTCCGGCGAGGAAGGCAGTGTCCGGCACCGATCCGGCGCGGAGGGCTTCGTCGATGCCGGAGGCGCGCTGGAAGTGGATCAGGCGCATGGTCAACTCCTCCCAGCGACGCCGCGCACGGCGGCAACGATGTTTGGATAGGCGCCGCAACGGCACAGGTTGCCGCTCATGCCCTCGCGGATGGCGTCGTCGTCCAGCGCCTGCCCCTTGCGCTCCGCGAGCAGGGCCACGGCCGAGAGGATCTGGCCCGGCGTGCAGTAGCCGCACTGGAATGCGTCCTGCTCGAGGAACGCCGCTTGCACCGGGTGGAGATCCTCGCCGCGCGCGAGGCCCTCGATGGTCGTGATCTCGCGCCCCTCGTGCTGGACGGCGAGCGCGAGGCAGGAGTCGATGCGCTTGCCGTCCACCAGCACGGTGCAGGCGCCGCACTGGCCCATGTCGCAGCCCTTCTTGGTGCCGGTGAGGCCGAGCTGCTCGCGCAGCGCATCGAGCAGCGTCACCCGCGACTCGATGCGAAGCACGCGGCGCTCGCCGTTGATCACCAGCGCCACGTCGGTCAGGTCCGGGCCGCTGGAGGCCGTCTGCACCGGTCGCTGGTCAGCGCCCCGGGGCGCTCCCGCGCAGGCGTCGAGCACCGCTGCGGCCACCGCCGGCGCGAGCGCGCACACCAGGAGCTCGCGCCGGCCTACCCGGCGCGCGGGAGCGAGGGCGCGAGCAGCATCGCGCAGCGCGCGCAGCAGCATCCACTCCACGTCGGCGGAGGCGTCCAGCGTGCGGCACAAGCGCACTTGGCCTTCGTTGTCGAGGACCACCAGCGTTGCGCGGTCCGGAGGTGCCCCGTGCCGGGCCCAAAGCGCGGGCGTGGGGCCCAGCGGCTGGGGAGAATCCTCTGGGCGCAGCAAGGTTCCGCCGTCCGGCCGCAAGACTGCGAGGCTCGCTCCCAGCCCGCGCAGCTCCGCGAGCAGCGCCTCGCTCGGGCGCGGGCAGGTCGAGCCGGAAGGGCCTGGGCAGAAGGCGAGCACCCAGGGGCCACCGGAGATCGCGTTCGACGCGTCAGCCGGCTTGCAGAGTCCCTGGCGTTCCCTGCGTTCGCCATGCGACGCGTCGCCGTTCGGTGGCTTCAGTTGCGGGCCGTCTGCCATTCCGCATGCCTCCAGCCGGGCCTTCCGCAGTGCCAAACCTCGTTCGGGTCTCGACACAGCAACGATCGCGCCAGTTGTGAGCATGCCTCGCTGGAGCGCGCACTAGCCGCCGCGATGTTCATGGCTCAGACAATCTGTCTACGGATTGATCAGCAGCGGCCTTCCACTTGGACAGCGATGGGCGGGCATTTGACAGCACTGCCGCCGAATCGACGCGTGTTGCCAGAAGCCAGTGATGGTCCGGAAGTTGCTCAGGAGGTCCGAGCGCCAACGCGCAGGACCAGGAGGATCAGTGAACCGCGCCATTCTCGCCGCCGGACTCGTCTCGATCGTTTCCCCAATCGCTGCAGGCGCCGATGCGAAGCTCCTCGCCGTCGCCCGTTTGGAGAGAAGCGACGGCAAGAGCGCAGGCTCCGCCGTGCTCGAGCAGACGCCGCATGGAGTGTTGATCCGCGCGGCGTTCCAGAACCTGCCGCCCGGCGAGCACGCCTTCCATATCCACCAGACCGGCAAGTGCGAGGCGCCAACTTTTCAGAGCGCCGGAGGTCACTTCAACCCCGCTGGCCACAAGCACGGAATCAAGTCGCCCCAAGGGGAGCACGCGGGCGACATGCCCGACATCTTCATCCCGGCGAACAGCAAGCTGACGGTTGAAATGCTGGTGCCAGACGTGACGCTGGAAACCGGAAGACCCGACAGCCTGCTCGACGCCGACGGCTCGTCGCTGGTGGTTCATGCCAAGGCGGACGATGACGTCACCGATCCAGCGGGGAACTCCGGCGATCGCATCGCCTGCGGCGTCATCGTGAAGGGGTAGCGGCCACACTCATGCTGAAGGGCCTGGTCGCCGCCGTGCTCGCAGGTGCCGCCGCGAGTCTCGCCGTGCCGCAAACCGGCCCGGCCGGTGCAGCCGGAGCGCGCGAAGCCGCTGGAGAAGCGGCCAGCGCGCCGTCGCAGGTGCCCGGTCCGACTCAAGACGGCGGCCTGGGCGTGTGGATCCCGTCGGACGGCGGCCCGATCTATCTGGGCGAGCCGCCCGGCTCGATTCTGAGGCCTGAAGGAGAAGCTCCCGCCGGCGAAAGTGTGAATGCAGGTGGCGCCGAGTCACCAGACAGCGGACCGGCCGCGGACGGCATGGCGCAGCTGCGCAGCCGGATCGCAGCGCTCGAGCAGCAGGTGGTGCGGGCACGCGCGGATTCGCAGACCCAACAGCTGTGGCAACTCAACGGTCAGGTCGCCGCGCTCCGCGAGCAACTCGCGCAGGACCAGGCGCGCAGGGAGGTGGAGGCGGTGCGCACGCTGCAGGCGCGCCAGTTGACGCAGGAAGCGGTCACGGCGCTGTCGGACGCGCAGTACCAGCTCGCGCTCGGCAACTCCCAGGTGCTCTACACGCTGGAATCCGCGTCTCGGGTGCTGCCGTTTCCCGCGCAGGAGGCGGTTCACTACGCCCGCGAGGCGGTTGAGCGGGAGGACCTGGCCGAGGCGCGATACTGGCTCTCGGTCGCCATCTCCGAAGTGCAGCGGGCGCAGCTGAGCCACTGATGCAGACCTGTCCTGTCGGGTCGGTATACACGCGCTGCGCACTCGCTTGACATCGGTGCTTCGGAATCGAGCAAAGGCAGGCCCTTGTAGCCCGAAGCAAATTGGCCGGGAAATTGCCTAACCTCGCCACGGCCATGGGGACTGATTCGACAACGGTTGTCAGGTCGTTGCGCGGCGCAAGCCGCGAACGGCCCCCACCTCCGGGCGGCATGGGCCCCCTGATCACCGAACTGCTCCGACCCTACCGGGGGTGGCTTGCCATCGTCCTTCTGGCAACGGCGATCGAGACGGCCATGGGCCTGGCCGCGCCGTGGCCGCTGAAGATCGTGCTCGACAACGTGATCGGCGCGCACGAGCCACCCGCTTGGTTGCGCGACATCGCGAGCTGGATGCCGGGCCACGGTGCCATGCGGATCGCTGCGGCGGCTGCGCTCGGGGGCGTGATCATCGCCGTGCTCGGCGCGATCGCCTCGTACCTCGACAACTACTACACGGAGAGCGTCGGTCAGTGGGTGGCCAACGATCTGCGCGTGCGCGTCTATCGTCACCTCGACCGCCTGTCGCTCGCGTACTACGACACGCATCGGACCGGGACGCTGCTGAGCACCATCACCGACGACATCGCGACCATCCAGGGCTTCGCGTCGGCCACGACGCTCGGCATCGTCATCGATCTGCTGACGATCGCGGGGATGCTCGGCCTGATGTTCTGGCTCGAATGGGACTTCGCGCTCGTCGCCGTGGCGGTCGCGCCCTTTTTGCTGCTGTTCGTCACGCGGTTCAGGAAGGCAATCAAGGCAGCCACGCGCGAGCTGCGGCAGCGAGAGAGCGATCTGCTCAGCGTGGTGCAGCAGGGCCTGGAGTCGATCCGCGTCGTGAACGCATTCGGCCGGCAGGAGCTCGAGGAGAAGCACCTGGCGGCCGCGAGTCAGCAGGCCGTACAGGCCGCGCTGCAGGCGAGGCGGGTCAAATCGCTCCTGCCGCCTGTGGTGACCGTGATCGTGTCCCTCTGCACCGGCTTCGTCCTCTGGCGGGGCGCCTCGCTGGTGTCGGCTTCCGCAATGACGCTCGGATCGCTCACCGTCTTTCTTTCGTATCTCGGCAAGTTCTTCAAACCCGTGCAGGACGTCGCGAAGATGAGCGGCGCCATCGCCCAGGCAGCGGTCGGGGTGGAGCGCGTCCGCGCAATCCTCGACATCGACATGAGCATCCCCGAGCGTCCGGACGCGCGCGACCCGGGAAGGCTCAACGGGGCGATCCGCTTCGATCGCGTGTCGTTCGGCTACGATCCCGCGGTCCCGGTGCTGAGGGACCTGAGCTTCTCGATCGCGCCCGGCCAGTTCGTCGGGATTGCTGGCGCCACCGGAACAGGAAAATCCACGGTCGTCAGTTTGATCCCGCGATTCTACGATCCGACCGCGGGGCGGGTCCTGATCGACGGAGTAGACGTCCGCGACTACGTGCTCCAAGGCCTGCGCGCGCAGATCGGATTCGTATTGCAGGACACGATCCTGTTTCGCGCCACGGTGCGGGAGAACATCGCCTACGGGAGGCCCGACGCCAGCGATGAAGAGATTGTCGAGGCCGCGAAGCTCGCGAACGCGCACGGGTTCATCGTCCGGATGCCCAAGGGTTACGACACCCTGCTGGGCGAAAGAGGCCAGACGCTCTCCGGTGGCGAGCGGCAGCGCATCGGCATCGCGCGCGCGGTCATCCGCAACTCGCCCATCCTCATCCTCGACGAGCCCACCGCGGCGCTCGATTCAGAGTCGGAGAGGCTGGTGATGGAGGCACTCGAACGCCTCATGAAGGGGCGGACCGTCATCACCATTGCTCACCGCCTGAGCACCATCCGCGATGCCGACAAGATCATCGTCTTGAAAGGTGGCCGCGTCGCGGAGCAAGGCACCCACGACGAACTGCTCGCGGCCGGCGGCGCCTATGCCGACTTGAGCCGCATCCAGACCGGAGCGCTCGCTGTTGTGGACGGAAACGATCTTCAACGCAAAGTAGGAGCTTGAGAGTGTCATCTCGATCGCTGGTGGTTCTCCCTGACGATTCGGCCAAACCCCTTCTCGACGCCATCGCGGGGGCTTCGAAGTCGCTGCGGGTGAAGATGTTCGTCTTCTCCGACCCGGTGCTGCTCCAGGCCGTCGTCGGCGCCCGCCGCCGGGGCGTGAAGGTGTTGGTGATGCTGAACCCCGCCAGGCGCAGCGGCGAGGTGGAGAACGAGGCGACTCGCGAGAAGCTCATCCGCGCCGGGGTCGAGGTCACCAACGGGAACCCCGAGTTCAGCCTGACGCACGAGAAGTCGATGGTGGCGGACGACGCGATCGCATTCGTGAGCTCGCTGAACTGGGCGACGCACAACCTGAGCGCGACGCGCGACTATGCCATCGCCACGAGCCACGCGCGCGAAATCCGGGAGATCGTCGATTGCTTCGAGGCGGACTGGCACCGGCAACGTTTTCGCGGCCGCGAGGGAGGCCACCTCGTCTGGTGCCCCGGGGGCCGCGATCGGATCTGCCGCTTCATCGATCAGGCGAGGCATACCTTGCTCGTCCAGAACGAGCGCTACCAGGACGCCGTGGTGATCGAGCGCATCGTTCGCGCCGCCCAGCGCGGGGTGAAGGTGCGCGTAATGGCCCGGCCGCCGCACGCGCTCAAGAAGAAGCTGGTTGAAGGGACCGCCGGGCTGCGGATCCTGGATGACGTCGGGATCAAGATCCACAAGCTCAGGCATCTCAAGCTTCACGGCAAGATGCTGCTCGCCGACAGCGTCGCCGCGATCGTGGGCTCGATCAATCTCACTCGCGGCAGCCTCGATGACCGGCGCGAGCTGGCCATCGAGGTGCGCGACGACCACGTCGTCGAGCGGCTCGAGAAAGTGGCTCACCACGACTGGAAGCAGTCACACCCGCTAGACCTTTCGGACGAAGGACTCCTCGCCGACCTCGAAGACCGCGCCGGCGAGGCGAAGAAGCTCGTCCTGGTCGGCGGGACCCGTCGGTAACGCCAGGCAGAGCGCGGCGATCAACGCTGATCGGCTACGCGTGCGGGAACTTGTCGAGAACCGCTGTGATCGTCTTCCAAAGGTCCTGCTCGTACTGCGGCTCGTCATCCGAAACCCTGGCGACTCCCTGTCCGCGCCAGAGGAGCTCCTTGGTGCTGGGATTGATCACGTCGATGATGACGGTCCCCTGCGTGTATTTCGTGACCGTTGCGTCGTCGTCTGGACCCCAGCCGGGGCCCCACCAGCCAGGGTAGAATGGGTACCCATAATCCCAGTGCGTAACGTCCAGCTTGTTCTTCGCGCATGCATAGTAGGCGACCACGAAGTCCGGGTTACCGGAGACCGCGTAGCCACGGTTCTCGAATCCTTTGACGAGGTCGGCGCGCAAGGCGCGGTTCGTGATCGAGTTCACGAGCATCGGGTCGTCCGTCGACTGCGCGGCCGGTGATCGCCGCTTGGGATTCGGCATCACGTTGAACGTGTGCAGAGCCCCCAGATTCGCGTCGGGGCTCGTCGTCGTGTGCACGTCGACGGACGCGCAGGCGGTGAGGGCAAGAATGATGGCCGCGGGTGCGGCGAGGGAGCGGCGGGTCGTCATGGCATCCTCCAGCGATTGAGACCGCCGCAAGGCTGATGGCGGGCGACGCTGGTATGTGCACGCGATGTGCCACCGCCGATCTGCTGGGAGCGAACTGCTCGGGGCGTCGTGCGCTGATCGATTTCGCTACGGCTCCACGACACCGCTGTCAAATGATTGAACAGGGCATATCGCCGCGCGCGTGGATCGGGTCAGGCTCGCTGTTGGCGCGCCGGCTGCAAGGGTGGCATCGGAGGCCGCAGATGACTGGAATCGGGAGAACCTTCGCATTGCTGGCCCTCGCCGACCATGGCTCGCTTGCACCGACTGCTCCGTGAAGCCTGGGCCATGGCCGCCCCGTACTGGCGCTCGGAGGACCGCTGGGTCGCTCGAGGGCTGCTGGTCGTCGTCGTCGCGCTCAACCTCGGGATCGTGTACCTCAACGTACTGCTCAACCAGTGGAACAACGGCTTCTACAATGCGCTCCAGGACAAGAACTACGCCGTCTTCGTCCACCAGCTCGTGCGGTTCTCCTGGCTCGCGGGCCTGTACATCATCGTCGCCGTCTATCAGCTCTACCTCAACCAGATGCTCCAGATCCGCTGGCGGCGCTGGCTGACGGAGCGCTATCTCCAGGCCTGGCTCGCCGACGGCGCCTACTTCCGGATGCAGCTCGCGGCCGGCGAGACCGACAATCCCGATCAGCGCATCGCCGAGGACTTGCAGCTCTTCGTCTCCGGCACCCTCGCTCTCGCCATCGGTGGACTGCGGGCCGTGGTGACGCTGGTCTCTTTCGTGGCGATTCTCTGGGGGCTCTCCGGGTCCGTCACGATCCCGTTCGGCCGCTCCTCGGTAATCCTGCCAGGCTACATGGTCTGGACGGCTCTGGTGTACGCCATCATCGGAACCTGGCTCACGAGCCGGATCGGGCGTCCGCTCGTGCGACTCAACTTCGACCAGCAGCGGTACGAGGCCGATTTTCGCTTCGGCCTCGTCCGCTTCCGCGAGAACGCCGAGGGGGTGGCGCTCTACCACGGCGAGGCCGACGAGCTGCGGGGCTTTCGCGAGCGGTTCGGGGCGGTCGTGCGGAACTTCTGGGACATCATGCGCCGGCAGAAGCGGCTGACGTGGTTCACGGCCGGCTACGCGCAGGCGGCGGTCATCTTCCCCTTCATCGTCGCGGCCCCGCGCTACTTCCGGGACGTCATCCACCTGGGCGGGCTCATGCAGACGGCCACGGCCTTCGGCCAGGTGCAGGACTCGCTGAGCTTCATCGTTTCCTCGTACACGGACATCGCGGCGTGGCGCTCGGTGGTCGAGCGGCTCTTGGGCTTCGAGCGGGCCCTCGAGCACGTGCGCAGCGAGGCAGCGACCGGCGGCGGCATCGCATTTGCGGAAGGGGACGCCGCGCGTCTCGCCCTCGAGGACGTGGAGCTCGATCTCCCCGGTGGCCAACGGCTCATCGCAGGCGTGAACCTCGGGCTCGATCGTGGGGACACGGCTCTCCTGGCCGGACCTTCGGGCGTGGGCAAGAGCACGCTCATCCGCGCCATCGCGGGAATCTGGCCGTTCGGCCGGGGCGAGATCCGCGTGCCGCGCGGTGCCCGCGTCCTGGTTCTCCCCCAGAAACCGTATCTGCCGATCGGCAGCCTCCGGGACGTGGTGAGCTATCCGAGGCCGGCGGACGGCGTGGACGATGCGATGCTGCGCGATGCGCTCGAGGCGGTGGGGCTGCCCGGGCTGGCCGGTCGACTCGACGAGGACGGCCACTGGGCGCTGCAGCTGTCGCCTGGCGAGCAGCAACGCATCGCTTTCGCACGGGTCCTCGTCCAGAAGCCCGATTGGCTTTTCCTCGACGAGGCGACCTCCGCGGTGGACGAGGCGACCGAAGCGCGCCTCTACCACCTCGTGCGCGAGCGGCTCCCCGGCACGGCCCTGTTTAGCGTCGGCCACCGCGGAACGCTTCGCCCCCTCCACGGCCGCGAGCTCGTCGTGCGACCGGAGCAGAGCGGACCCGCCTCCATCGTGGAGGTCACCGGCCACCTCTCCCAGCGGAGCGGCTGATCGGATCGTAGCCCTGCCGCCACCGCCGCGGCGCTCGCTCCTCCCGATCGAAGTAGAGTGCGCGCCAATGTCGGCGACGATGATCTGCACGCGCGACTTCGAGTGGACCTCCAGCACCCAGGGCGATCCGGCCCGCCTCGCCAGCCTGCAGGAAGCGATGGACTCGTTCTACAGCCGGCCCGAAGCGCGGCAGGCGTACCAGGATTTCATCGACAAGCGCGAGGCCGAGTCCTTTGAACACCCCTTCGAGCGTCTCATCGCCGGGTATCTCACGAGCCTGAAACCCGAATCCGTGCTCGAGGCTGGCTGCGGCAGCGGCCGGCTCTTCCGCACCCTCCGCCGCGCGGGCTTCGCCGCCAGGTACGTCGGGATGGAGGTCGCCGACTGGATCGTCGCGGACTGCAGGCGGCGCCATCCGGATGCCGAGTGGATCCAGGGCAGCGCATACAACATTCCGGCTCCCAGCGGCGCTTTCGACGTCTGCTTCTCCTATGGCGTGATCGAGTCGCTGGTCTATCCCGAAACGGCGCTCGCCGAGATGGTCCGGGTGTTGCGCCCCGGTGGACGGCTGGTGCTGCTCTTTCCGGACTTCGTCGAATCGGGACACCTCGGGTCGCAGCTCACGGGCTTCTCGCCGGGGCGGCTGAACGCAAAGCTGAGACGCGGGAAATGGTTCGACGCCGCGGTAAGCTGGTACGATCAGAAGATACGCCTGCCACGCGCGCTGCGGCGCGCGCGGGAGCGCCTGGGCCCATTCCCCATCAATCTCGCGCCTGTCGCGCTCGCGCACCCGCGCGTCACGCTGCCGGACTACGACGCCGTCTACGTGAGCTCGAAAGCCGACATCGAGGCGTGGGCCGCAGCCCGCCGGCTGGCAGTCGAGTATCCGCATGGCCGCCAGCTGGCCAAAGCCTACCGCGCGCGCAGCTGGGTATTTGCAGTAGTTACGGCTACTTAGGCCTTCGCTAAACTTTTGGGTCTCTTGGTCTACTGACAGGTGTCGTCTTGCGATGACACATTCAGCAACAATGCGAAACATTCCGTTCAACCGGCCAGTCCACACCGCCCAGGACATTCCGCGAATCGCGGAGGCACTGGCAGGCACGACTTGCGGAACGGGGCGTTTCGGACGGCGCTGCGAGGAGCTGTTGCGCGGCGTGCTCGGGTGTCCCGCGCTCCTGGTCAGCTCCGCGACGCACGCGTTGGAGATGGCTGCGCTGCTCTTGGACATTGGTCCCGGCAATGAGGTGATCGTACCGGCGTTCACCCTGTCGGCGACCGTGAACGCGTTCCTGCTGCGCGGGGCGAAGCCGATCTTCGCCGACGTGGATCCGTCGGGCAATCTCGACTTGGCCGACGTCACCCGCCAGCTGTCGCCGCGAACGCGGGCAGTGGTCCCCGTCCATTACGCCGGCAATTCCTGCGATCTCGATGAGCTGCGTGCGGCGATCGGAACCGTACCGATCGTGGAGGACGCTGCGCAGGCGATCGGCGCCTCGTTTCGAGGAAAGCCGCTGGGAACCTTCGGCGGCTGCGCGGCCATCAGCTTTCACGAGAGCAAGAACGTAGGCTGCGGAGAGGGAGGAACGATCGTCTTGCGCGACACCTCGCTGGTCGAGCGTGCCGAGATCCTGCGCGACAAGGGCACGAACCGGCGGCGCTTCGAGCAGGGCTTGGTCGATCTGTACACATGGGCGGACGTGGGCTCGAGCTACACCTTGAGCGAGCTGAATGCGGCGTGGCTCAGCGCGCAGCTGGAAGAGCTGCCTCGCATCCAGGCGCGGCGGCAGCAGATCTGGGACCGCTACCTGGCCGGGCTCGAGACTTCCGTTCAGCGCGTCGGGGCGAGCGTGTTGCGCGGGCGGACCGACTGTTCGGGCAACGCCCATCTCTTCGCCATCGTCTTCCGCAGCGGCGAGCAACGCTCGAGCTACATCGCGCACATGAAGGAGAACGGAATCGATTGCCGCTTTCACTTTGTCGCACTGCACACCTCCCCGATGGGGCGGAAGCTGCACGACGGTCGGGCGTTGCCTGGGTGCGAGAGGCTCTCCAAGTGCCTCGTCCGCCTTCCGCTCTACTTCGAGCTGACGGATGTGGAGTCGGATCGGGTGATCGACACGACGGTCGAGTTCCTCCGGAAGCTCTGAGCGTGCTCACCCGCCTCTCGATCGTGAGCTTCGGGGACCGCGACGAGTGGTATGCCCAGGCGCATCTCGCCATCCTCACGGCGCTGGCGCGGATTCCGCCGCCGTGCGAAGTGGTGGTGACCACCGATCGCCCGGAGTGGTACCGCTGGTTCGGCGATCGGATCGAGCGGGTCGTCCTCACACCGGACCAGATCCGCGCCTGGGCCGGCCCGCAGATGTTCATCTGGCGGGTAGTCCTGCAAGCGATGGTGGAGAGTGCCCGGCGGCAGCCCCGAGCGAATTTCCTCTACCTCGACGTCGACACTCTCGTTCGAGAGCCGCTCGACGAACTCATCGCGGCGTTGCGGGACGGCGACGTCTTTCTCGACGCGAACGAATCCCCCTTGCACAGGCGTTCCGGCGCCCACCGGGATCTCTGGAGCCAGGTGCGCGGGCAGACTTTTGCTGGAATTCGCATCGACGAACGTACGGAGATGTGGAACTCCGGGGTCGTTGCGCTCGGGGTGCAGAACCTGCACCTCGTCGAGGATGCGCTGAGGCTCTGCGACGCGATGACCGCGACGGGGGTGGACAACCGGCTCGTCGAGCAGCTCTCCCAGAGCGTGGCGCTGCAAGTGAGCGGGCGTCTTCGCGAGGCCCGGCCGTGGATCGATCACTACTGGGGGAACAAGCCTGGCTACAACGCGAGCGTGCATGAGCAGCTCGCGACCATCCTGATCCGCGCCATGGACGTGGACGAGGCCATCGCGTACGTGCGCGAGCACCCCATCCGCAGGCGCTTGCGGGTCAAGCCGCGCTGGTGGCAGGCGCACTTCCGCCGGCTGGCGGGCGTGGAGCGCTGACGGCATCCGTGCGCGGCTGGCGGAGATCTTCGGCGCCATGCATCCGCAAGGGGGAATTTCCGGCGCTCGCCGCCTGGCCAGCGCACCTCTCCCGGTCTCGCCGCCCGGCAGCCTGACCGCTTCAGATCGCCGCCCGCCGACGGGCCTTGGGGGCGAGCGCGCGGGGTGCTACGGTGCCGATCCGTGGAGAGAACCCGTGCGCGGTCGCCCACTGGTCTTGCTCGCGATCCTCGTCGGTGCCGGTGCGCAGGCCGCCGAGATCGAGGGCGACGACCCATCTGCGCGTCTGCGCGCCACGCGCGAATGGTACGGGGACGATGCCGCCGGCCGGGAGCGCATTCTCGAGGCCGCACGCAGGGAGCGCGATCGGTACGCGATTGGCCAGAACCGTGCGGGCCAGGGGAGCCGTGCGCTCGCGCGGGTCCCGGACAGCGGGTTCATCAACGTCGGTCCGACGCGCGCTGATTTCGCGGTGAATGGCGACAGGTACGTCGAGATAGACTCCGGGCGCACGCGCCAGATCCTGCCGCATCCGATGGATCCCGACGTGCTCTACCTCGCGACTTCCGGCGGAGGCGTCTGGAAGACGTACAACGCCCGGGCTCCGAAGGTCCGATGGGACCCGCTCACGGATGCGCTCGGCACCACTTCCGTCGGCACGCTGGCGATGGACCCCTCGAACCCCGACATCCTCTTCCTCGGGTTCGGCGACCCGTTCGACGTGCGGCAGCCAGGCATCACCCGCAGCAGCGACGGAGGGGGCACCTGGTCCGCACCGATCCGCCTCAAAGCGACCTACCTGCTCGGCACGGAGACGCGGGAGATGACCGCCGCGAGCGTGACGGACATCAAGGTCGATCCTCGCAACAGCCTCGTCGTGCTTGCGGCGACCGACGCGGGTCTCTTCCGCAGCAGCAACGGCGGCGCTACCTGGAAGCACTTGCCGCTCGCGTCGGACGCCCCGCGCTATTTCTACATGTGGAGCCTGGCATACGCGGGAAACGACACCTGGCTCGCCGCCGGCCAGACCGCGGACATCGCGGCGCCACCGGATCCCGCCGCCAGCGGCACGCTCGCACTCTGGCGCTCCACCGATGATGGCGCCACCTGGACCTACGCCATAGCCGCGATACCGGGTGGCGAGAGCACCGCCCAGCATGCCGGACGCGCCACACTGGCCACGGCGCCGAGCACCCTGGATGATCCCGTCAGCACCCGGATCTACCTGCTTACCGCCCGGAGCGACGGCAGGGGCCAGTTCGACCTGTTCCGCACCGACGACGCGGGATTGAGCTTCCAGTCGTTGCAGGTCGACGGCTATCACCGCCCGATCAATCCGAACCCGGACCAGTCGTCACTCGACGTCCTTGCTGGCCAGGCCTGGTACAACCAGGCGCTGCTCGTCGACCCGGCGAATCCGGACACCGTCTTCATCGGGGGCCAGCTCGCGATGGTCCGCTCGCTGGACGCCGGCCGCAGCTGGTCCGTGCTCTCCGACTGGTTGCCGCACAACTCCGAGAACTACGACATCGACCGTCCATACGTGCACGCCGACATCCACGCCTTCGCCGTCGGCGCCGACGGGACGTTCTACGCCGGGTCGGACGGCGGCCTCTTCGTCTCCGAGAATGCGCTCTCGGCCGCCGCGAAGGATGTCACCTTCACCAGCGCGGCCAACGAGGGCCTGGTCACGCACCTCGTCTACACCGTCGCGTGTGCCCCCGAATCCTGGCCCGCGAGCGCGCAGACGTTCATCGCGGGAGGCCTGCAGGACAACGGGACCCGGCTCCGCGTGCGCGACACCACCACTTTCAACCAGGTGCTTGGCGGAGACGGCATCGGCGTCGCCGTGAGCACGTTGACGCATGTCGATCCCACGCTGCAGACGGACGTGCCCGACGTGTTTCTCGCCTCGGCTCCGGGGTTCTTGTACAGGAGTACGGACGGCGGGCAGACATTCCAGCGCTTCACGACGGGCCTTGCGCCGCTTCCGTTCTTCGTCCGCATCGGGCGGGACGCGACACCGGGAGACGCGTTCGTCACTTTCAGTGTCAGGCCCGCGGGCTTCTACCGCTGGCAGAAAGGCGAATTGGCCTGGAGGAATGTCTCCGGCACGCTGCACTGGCAAGACTCAAACCGGAGCACGGTGGGATTCACCACCGTGGAGGGCACAGTCATCGGGTTGCGCAACCTCGCCACGCACCCACGGCGGGCCGGGGCCTGGGCTGCGGTCTCCAACCGGTACACGTACATGACAACCGACGGCGGCGCGAACTGGCTCGTGGGCCTGCAGCCGCGGCCGGCCGGAGCGACCGGCGGAACCTACCTGTTCTCCAGCATCGAGTTCGACCCGACCGACGATTCGGGGAAGACCTATTACGTCACCAGCCTCGCCACCGTCCTGATCGATGCGCAGAACAACTTCTATCCTTACCCGCCCGACTTCGGGCACGTGTTCCGTACCCACAACGGCGGACTCACCTGGGAGTCGGTGGGCGCGCAGGACGTCGCCAGCGGCGGACTGCCTAACGTGGGCGCGGCCGTGATCAAGGTGGACCCGAACGATCCGGCCACGCTCTACGTCGGGACGGACGTCGGGCTGTACCGGTCGACGAATTCCGGCGCGACCTGGTCGCGGTTCGGCGCGGAGACGCTGCCCCTCGTCGAGGTGCGCGATCTCTGCATCGCTCCTGCGAGCCAGCGCCTCACAGTCGCGACCTACGGCCGCGGGTTCTGGCAGATCGACACCACTGCCGCCGGCTCCGCCGCCGGCGTCCGCGGTCTCGGCGATACCAACTTCGACAGCCGCATCGACGGCGAGGACCTGATCGACCTGGCCGACGGCTTCGGCGCGACGCAGTCGAGCCCGGTCTATCGCTGGCAGGCAGATTTGATCGGCACCAGCAACGGCATCGATCAGGCCGACCTGGCCGCTCTCCTGGCCAAGTTCGGGGGCCGGCCATGAGAAGGGCGCTGCTCATTTCGCTGGCCGTGGCGACGTTCTCCTGCGCGCCTCGCCCCGTGATCGACAGCTTCACCGTGGACGAGCCGAACCCTGACTCCCTGGCGCCTGTGCAGTTCTCGTACTCCGTCCGGGGCGCGACGGGCGGCGTGCGCATCGATCCGATTCCCGGCATCGTCCATGAGAGCCCGGTCACCGTCGTCCCGCTCGACTCGGGCACGTTCACGCTTCGCGCCTTCAATTCGGATGGCGTGGAGGCTTCGCGCCATCTCCCGATCACCGTCCGGGCGCCATTCCTCATCCAGTCAGCCGATGCCTCCCCGGGCCAGGTCGCTCCCGGCGCGGCCGTCACGCTTTCCTGGCTCACCAGCAGCGCGGAGCGCGCCACTCTCACGGACGGCGCGACGGGCCAGGTCTCAGAAGTGGAACCGAACGGCTTCGTGGTTGTACGGCCGTTGACGAGGACCGTCTACACGCTCACCGCGTACAACAAGCCAGGCCGCATGCCGGAGTCGCGGACTGCGAAGATCACGGCGCGGGTCACTGTGCCACCGACCGTCAGCGACTTCATGGCGACTCCCTCCTCCATCATGCAGGGCGACGCCGCGACGTTGAGCTGGAGCGGAGACGCCGTCAGCTACTCCGTCACCGACGGGACGTCGACGTTCAGCATGGGCGCCAGGCGCTCGCTCGTCGTCCGCCCGACGGCGACGACCACCTACGCGCTCCACGCGGCAGGTCCCGGCGGCATACTCCCGAATCCTCCCACGGTGAGGGTGACCGTGAGCCCATACCTCGCGACGGGTCTGGTCTACAGCGCCCCTCCGGGCGCCGCGTTGCAGCTCGTTGCCGACGACTGTAGCGGTTCCTGCGCCGCGGTGACGCTGCGGATTAAGGCCACGGCGAGCGTGCAGCTTCGTGGCGCCGCGCTGGACCTTCCGCTCGACGCGACGAAGGTGAGCTTCGTACCCGCGAGCTTCGCCGCTGGGCTGCCGGGGGCGGTCGCGCAGGCGACGATGGGAAGCGGGCTGCTGCAGGACGTCCTGGTCGTCGGAATCGCGCTCAAGGGATCGGGGACGGCGCCGGCGCCGGACCTGACGCTGAACCCTGGCGCCGAGCTGGCCAGCTTCAGGCTTGCGCTTCTGCCGGCCGGCGGGCGCGGCACCGTCTTCGACGGGGCGGCTCCCTCGCCGGCGTACAAGGCAAGCATCCAGGCTGCTTCGGGACGGGCCGCCAACGCGATTGCGGTGGGCAAGCTCGTTGCGCAATAACGACGCGATGGCAGCGACCACCGGCGCGCAGCTCGTGGTCGAGTTCCGCGACGCTGTTCGACGCCTTCTCGGGAGGGCGGTACAGCACGGACACCTCCATCAGCGCGGCAGTGCCGCAGCGGGCTGCTCACCGCCGGGTCGCGCGTTCTTCTCCGACGAGGCGATGAGGGCCTGGTACTTGTGGCGAAGATGCTCCTGCAAGAGGCCCCGCAAGCGAACACCGTCGCGGCGCGAGAGCGCCTCGAGGATCTCGCCGTGCTCGCGCACCGCCTGGTCCCATCTCTCGCGCGTGACGTTGGCCATGAATCGCGCCGGCCGAATCCGCCCGCGCAAGCTCTCATACATCACCGTGAGCACGCTGTTGTCGGCTGCGGCGATGATCGCTTCGTGGATGGCCTGGTTCGCAGCGAAATATGCGGTGCGATCGCCGCGCGTGTAGTGCGCCAGCATTTCGTGGTGGCGCGCCCGGATCTCGTTGACCGCTTCGTCGGCGATCTTGGCGCAGGCCAACTCGCCTGCGAGTCCCTCCAGCGCTCCCATCAACTGAAAGACATCGGCCATGTCTTTTCCGGTCAGCTGGGCGACGCGCGCTCCGCGGTTGGGGAACAGGACGATGAGGCCTTCGGTGGCCAGCACCTTGAGCGCCTCCCGCAGCGGAGTGCGCGAGATGCCGAACACTTCGCAGAGATCCTTCTCAGACACTTTGCTGCCCGGCTCGAGTCGGCCTTCGATGATCATGTCGCGGATGCGCGCCACCGCTTCGTGGTGGAGCGACGCCTTCACGATCTTCATCATCGCTTCCGCCCCCTTCCGTGCGTGCCGAGCCAATGTAACATTCCGATTCTAAATTCAAAAAGCAAATTCAGATGACCGATGCCGCGCTGTGTCTTGAAATGGGGCTGAATGTATGCTGAATTCAGTATGCAGCCAGTCGAACCCTCCCAAGCGCCCATGCAACCCAAGAGCGGACGTCACTTCCTCCAGATCCCCGGACCTACCAATGTCCCCGATCGAATCCTGCGGGCGATGGATCGGCCGACGATCGATCACCGCAGCCCGCAGTTCGCGCGCCTGGTGGCGGAGATCGCCGAGGGTCTCGGGCCTGTCTTCGGCACGAAGGGGCCGGTGATCGTCTTCCCCTCTTCCGGCACCGGAGCGTGGGAGGCGGCCATCGTCAACACGCTCGAGCCGGGCGACAAGGTGCTCATGTTCGAGACGGGTCACTTCGCCACGCTGTGGAAGAAGATGGCCGAGCGCTTCGGCTTGTCCGTCGATTTCGTCCCAGGTGACTGGCGGCGCGGCGTCGATCCCGGCGTGGTCGAAACGAAGCTGCGCGAGGATCGCCTGGGCGCGGTGAAGGCCGTGATGGTCGTCCACAACGAGACCTCGACCGGCGTGGCGAGCCGCATCCCGCTCATCCGCCAGGCCATCGATCGCGCGCGCCACGGCGCAATGTTGATGGTCGACACCATCTCGTCGCTCGCCTCGATGGACTACTGCCACGCCGAGTGGGGCGTCGACATCACCGTGTGCTGCTCCCAGAAAGGTCTCATGCTTCCGCCGGGGCTGGGCTTCAATGCCGTCAGCGACAAGGCGCTCGCAGCGGCGAAGCAGGGCGGCATGCCGCGCTCGTACTGGGACTGGGAGGACATGCTGAAGAACAACGCGAGCGGCTTCTTCCCCTACACGCCCGCGACGAACCTTCTCTATGGATTGCGCGAGGCACTCGCCATGCTGCGCGAGGAAGGGCTTCAGAACGTCCTTGCCCGGCACGCGCGCCACGCCGAGGCGACCCGGCGCGCGGTGCTCGCGTGGGACCTCGAGATCCTCTGCGTCCAGCCGGCCGAGTACTCCAACGTCCTCACCGCGGTGATGATGCCGAAGGGCCACGACGCCGACGCCTTTCGCGCCGCTGTGCTGGAGCGCTTCGACATGTCCCTCGGCACGGGCCTTGCGAAGCTCGCTGGCAGGGTGTTTCGCATCGGCCACCTCGGCGACTTGAACGATCTGACGCTGTTGGGGACGCTCGCCGGAGTGGAAATGGGACTCGCCGTGGCAGGAGTCCCGCACCGCGCCGGCGGTACACAGGAAGCGATGAAGTATCTCGTGAGCAACGCAGAATCCTGAGATGACCCGCCCATGAAGATCCGGAAACCGACCGCCCCTGGCATCGTTCTGTTCCTGCTCTGTCTCATGTACTTCCTCACGTACATCGACCGGGTGAACGTCTCCACGGCCGCGGGCAGCATCAAGAAGGAGTTCGGCTTCTCGAACACGCAGCTCGGGCTCATCTTCTCGGGCTTCGCGTATCCGTATGCGCTGTTCCAGGTGATCGGCGGATGGGTCGGCGATCGGCTTGGCCCGCGCAAGACGCTGCTCATCTGCGGCGCCATCTGGGCCGTGGCCACCGCCTTGACCGGGCTCGCGACCGGTCTCGTCTCGCTGATGTTCTTCCGGATCGCGCTCGGCTTCGGCGAGGGCGCCACCTTCCCCACGGCAACGCGAGCGATGCAGAGCTGGACGCCCGCGGGCAAGCGCGGCTTCGCCCAGGGCGTGACGCATTCCTTCGCGCGGCTCGGCAACGCAGTGACGCCGCCCATCGTGGCGGCGCTGATGATCTGGCTGAGCTGGCGCGGCGCGTTCGTGGTGCTGGGCGTGGTGAGCTTCGTCTGGGTCATCGTCTGGTGGCTGTACTACCGCGACGATCCCCGCGAGCACCCGGCCATCACTTCCGAGGACCTCGCGCGCCTTCCTCCGCCCGCCGCGGCGAAGAGCGCGGCCAGTCGCGTCCCGTGGCGGAGGCTCATCCTGCGCATCCTGCCGGTGACGCTCACCTACTTCTGCTACGGCTGGTCGCTGTGGCTGTTCCTCAACTGGCTGCCGTCGTTCTTCCTCCAGGGCTACAACCTCGACATCAAGAAATCCGCGCTCTACGCGAGCGGCGTATTCTTCGCCGGCGTGGTGGGCGACGCGCTGGGCGGCATCATCAGCGACTACCTCCTGCACAAGACCGGCAACGTCACGCTGTCGCGCCTCTCGGTGATCCTCACGGGCATGCTCGGCGCCACGGCATGCCTCATTCCGGTCCTCTTCTCGCGCGACGTCTTCACGCTGGCGCTCTGCCTTTCGGGGGGATTCTTCTTCCTCGAGCTGGTCATCGGGCCCATCTGGTCGGTGCCGATGGACATCGCGCCGCAGTACTCCGGCACGGCCAGCGGGTTGATGAATACCGGCTCGGCGGTCGCGGCCATCGTCTCGCCGCTCGCCTTCGGCTACATCGTCGACGTCACCGGCAACTGGCACCTGCCCTTCATCGGATCGGTAGTGCTGCTGCTGCTCGGGTCCGCGCTCGCGTTCACCATGCATCCGGACCGCAAGTTCGTCGAAAAGCCGGTGGCGGAGGGCGCCGTCACGCTGAGGTCGGCCGGGTGACCGCGAAGCCTGCATCGCGTCCTCGCCTGAACGCGTCTTGACGGGCTCGACGAACAGCCGGATGCTCTCCCGCGCGCTGGAATTCCTGGCGGCGCATGAGATCGGGTCATGAGCCGGGTTGCTGCGGCGGCCATCATCGAAGCCTTTGGGGCGGCGGGCCGCAAGTGACGCTGGCGCGGCACAGAGTCGGCGATCACGCGCTGGCGTCGCGGCTGCGCCAGGTGATGCGCGGCGAAGTACTCTTCGACGCATTCACGCGCGGCCGCTATGCGACTGACGCTTCGATCTACCAAATCGAACCCATCGGCGTGGCGCTGCCACAGGGAACCGAGGACGTCGCAGCGGCCATTGCGCTCGCGCGCGAAGAAGGATTCCCCATCATTCCCCGCGGCGGTGGCAGCTCGCAGAATGGCCAACCGCTCGGTGAAGCGGTGGTGATGGATACGAGCCGCCACATGAACCGCGTCCTGGAAGTCGATACGGCGGCGGGTACGGCCGTCGTGCAGCCCGGCATCGTTCTCGACGAATTGAACCGGCAGCTCAAGGAGAGCGGATGGCATTTTCCCGTCGACGTCTCCACTTCGGCCCACGCCACCATCGGCGGGATGACCGGCAACAACTCGGCGGGAACCCGATCGATCAAGTACGGCATCATGGTGCACAACGTGCTCGAGGTGGAGGCCGTGCTGGCCGACGCGTCGCGCATCGTGTTCGGCGAGTTGCCTGACGACTTGAGCGGCTCGCCCTGGCGGCTCGTGGAGCTGGCGCAGGCCATGCGCGCGCTCCATGCGAACAATGCCGAGGAAATCGCGCTGCGAGTGCCAAAGCTATTGCGCAGGGTCGGCGGCTACAACATCGACGCGCTCGGCGAGCCGCGCCAGAACCTGGCGAAGCTGTTGGTCGGCTCGGAAGGAACGCTCGGCTTCTTCACGCGTATCAAGCTCAAGCTGAGCCGCATTCCCCGTTACAGGCTCGGCGCCGTCTGCCATTTCAATCGCTTCTACGATTCCATGGACATGACGCGCTTCATCGTCGAGCTGGGGCCGACGGCGGTCGAAGTGGTGGACCGCACGATGATGGACCTGGCGCGACGCTTGCCCGTTTTCCGCGCGACGCTCGAGCGCCAGGTCAAAGGCGCGCCCGAGGCGATTCTGCTGGTCGAATTCGCGGGCGACGAGGAGGCCCCGCTGCTGGAATCATTGAAGCGCCTCGAGCAGCTGCTCGCCGATCACGGCCATCCCGAGTCGGTCGTGCGGCTCTCCGACGCGAAATCGCAGGCGGACATGACCGCGGTGCGCAAGGCGGGTCTCAACATCATGATGTCGATGAAGGGCGACGGAAAGCCCGTCTCCTTCATCGAGGACTGCGCCGTGCCGCTGAACGATCTGGCGGAATTCACCGACCGGCTGACGAAGGTCTTCCGCAAGCACGGGACCGAGGGGACCTGGTATGCGCATGCCTCGGTCGGCTGCCTCCACGTCCGTCCCATCCTCAACATGAAGGACGAATCGGGCGCGCGAAAGATGCGCGCCATCGCGGAGGAAGCGTTCTCCATCGTCAAGGAATACAAAGGATCGCATTCCGGCGAGCACGGCGACGGCCTCAGCCGCTCGGAATTCCACCAGATGATGTTCGGCGAGCGCATGGTGCGCGCATTCGAGTCGGTGAAGGACGCCTTCGACCCGGAGGGGTTGCTCAATCCCGGGAAGATCGTTCGCGCGCCCAGGATGGATGACCGCAGGCTGTTTCGGTACAAGCCCGGTTACTCCGGTTTGAAGATTGAAACCGCGCTCGACTGGGGGGAGTCGGGCGGCCTCCTTGCCGCCACCGAGATGTGCAACAACAACGGGAGCTGCCGCAAGTTCGATGCGGTGATGTGCCCCAGCTATCAGGCGACGGGCGACGAGAAGGACGTCACGCGCGGGCGCGCCAACAGTCTGCGGCTGGCATTGACGGGGCAGCTGGGGCCGGACGCGCTCGTTTCGGAAGCCATGAAGGAGACGATGGACCTTTGCGTCGGCTGCAAGGCGTGCCGCCGCGAGTGTCCGACGGGCGTGGACATGGCGCGGATGAAGATCGAGTTCCTCCACTCCTGGCACGCGCGGCACGGCATCTCGACCCGGACGAAGCTCACCGCATATCTCCCTCGCTATGCGGCGTCCGCCCGGCGGTTGGCGCCTCTGATCAATTTGCGCAACCGCGTGCCCCTGCTGGCAGTCCTCGCCGAGAAGCTCACCGGCATGAGCAGAAAGCGCAAACTACCGGCGTGGCGCAACGATATCTACTTGACCGCGCCGCCCAGGAGGGCAGGAAAAGAGGTTCTGTTATTCGTCGATTGTTTCTCGCGATACTTCGAGCCGGAGAACGCGCGCGCCACGCGAAAGGTGCTGGAGGCGGGTGGATATACGGTCCTCGAAGACACCTCGTCCCGCCCGCTCTGCTGCGGGCGCACGTTCCTCAGCGCGGGGTTGGTGGACGAGGCACGGGTGGAGCTGTGGCGGCTGGTGACTGCGCTGGGGGCCCATGCGCGCCGTGGTGTGGCCATCGTCGGCATCGAGCCCTCTTGCCTGCTGACCCTGCGCGACGAGCTGCCGGTGGTGGTCAAGGACGAGGCGGTCCCCGCGATCACGAAGCAATCAGTCCTGCTCGAGGAGCTCCTCGCGGGCGAGTCGCGCCGCGGAAGTCTGAAGCTTCCATTCCGCGAGAACGGAAAGCGAGAGGCATTTCTCCACGGCCATTGCCATCAGAAAGCGCTGGGGACCATGCCGGACGTGGTTGCCGCGCTGCAGCTCGTCCCCGGGCTGTCGGTCAAGGTCATCGAATCGAGCTGCTGCGGCATGGCCGGCGCCTTCGGATACGAGAGGGATCATTACGACGTCTCCATGCGCATGGCGGGTCGCAATCTGCTTCCAGCGGTGCGCAGCGCTCCGCCCGAGGCGCTGATCGTCGCCGACGGCACGAGCTGCCGGCACCAGATCGAAGACGGTGCCGGCCGTCCCGCGGTCCACGTTGCGCGCGTCCTGGAATCGGCGCTCGCGCCTGGCCGAGGCACCGGGCCACAGGAGTAAGCCGCTGCTGGTGCTCGGCGACTCGCATCAGCCTTCGGGACCGCGGCGGAGGGCGTCCCGCCACTCCTCCGGACCGTAGCGCGCTGGCGCGGTGGTGGCGAGGAAGTCGCGGATGATCGAAAGGAAGCGGGCGCCGTCGGTGAGGTGAGGGAAGTGGCCGGCGCGCTCGAACACCTCGAGCCGGCTGCCCGGCATCGCGAGGTGGGCAATGCGCGCCTGACGGGAAGGGATCACCGCATCGCGCGCGCCCCACACGAGCAGCGTGGGAATGGAGCGTGCCAGGTAGCAGCGATCGAGCATGGTGATGGCTTGTCCGCGCCAGTCGACGGCCGAGCGCAGCGCTCGCAGGAAGGCGCGGCGGGTGCGCGCATCCGGCAGAGCGTCGAACATGGCCAGCAGATGATCGGCGTCGAGCCCGGTGTCGGTTCCCAGGAGCTCGAGCAGCTTGAACATGCAGCGACCGGCCGCACGTGCGCCGGGGAATTGCAACAGAGGAAGGATCAGGTCGGCGTTGGGGGCCGATGCCAGACGCAAGACTGGATGGATCTCGGCGTTCACGCCGCCGGTGCTGACGAGCACCAGGCGTTCACAGCGCTCGGGGTACTGATAGGCGAACTGCATTGCCACGCCCCCGCCGAACGAGTGCCCGATCACGGTGGCGCGGTCCACGCCGATGACGCTCAAGAGGTCGCGCATGGCGTTGGCGTAGGCGGCCACCGAATAATCCGCGCGCGGCTTGTCCGACCGGCCGTGGCCGAGCAGGTCGGGCGCGATGACCGTGTGGTCGTGGGCGAGTTGCGGGATCAGCTCACGCCAGGTGTCCGAGCAGTCGCCGATGCCGTGGATGAACAGCAACGTCGGACCCTGACCGGCGTGGATGAATGCCCGCCGATAGCCGTGGATGGTCCGGTACTGCACCTCGTGATCCATTGGGGCTGGTCGCCGGGATTCGCGAGCTTGAGGCAAGTCGTTCACGCCAGCAATCTCCACTCACGACTCCGCGGCCCCTGGGCGACAAAACTGTCGCCTGCGCCGATGCCGTACCTGGAGCCTAGCAGAGCGGAGGACGGACTCGCTCATTCAAGCCGGCGGCATGCTCCGCACCGGTACGCGCCGGGTGCCTCGCAGAACGGTCCGCGGCCGTGCGATGTACCGGCCGCACAGGAGCGTTTCCAGCGCATCAGCGCGCCCCGTAGAAATCGTAGTTCGCCGAATAATCCACGCGTGCTTCGGCGCCTGCATGTGCCGCGTCGCAGCCCGCGGAGGGCGCAACGCCGCCGACAGTGTCGACACGCTGGATGTACTTCACGCCCGCAAACGTGCCGGCGCCTTCGTTCGACTTCGCGCGCAAGAGCAGCCACGGTATTGCGCCCTGCGCCGCCGAGCGCTGGATCACCTCGCCGACGACGCGGCTGCCGTCGGCGCTCTCCCAAGTGGGGCCGGCGTAGTGTCGGCCGATCCTGGCTCCGCTCTGATCGAACAACTCCGCGTCGGGCGCCTTGAGCACCCACTCGAATGCCGCCGGCTCCGCGGTGTTCCCCTTGCACGTGTAGATCTGCGCGCCGCGCGCGGCCGCGCGGAGGAGCAGCGGCTGGCCGTCCGGCACTCGGAGAGTTTCCGGAACCGCCGCCGGCTGCGGCCGCGGAGTGGACGCGCAAGCGGCGATCATGAGCGCGCAGACAAGCCTGAACAGGGACATCTTCACTCCTTGGTTCGCGTGGGCTGGGGAGCCTACTCCAGCACCGCCAATAAATCGCCGGCCTGCACCGTTGCCCTCAACCCCGGCACCACCTCCTTCACGGTCCCTGCCTTCCCCGACCTCACTACCGTTTCCATCTTCATCGCCTCGAGCGTCATCAACGGCGTCCCGGCCTCCACCTTCTGCCCCGCCTTTGCGTGCAGCGCGATCACCAGCCCGGGCATGATCGCGCCGATCTGATTCGCGTCGGCCTTGTCGGCCTTGCGCCTCTCCGCCGTAGCGGACGCGCGCGACCGGTCGCGCACGGCTACCTGCCGGCCGTGGCCATTGACCTCGAAGTACACCGTTCGCCATCCGTCCTCGTTGGCGTCGCCGACCGCGGAGAGCGAGATGACCAGCGTCTTGCCCGGCTCGAGATCGACCCAGACTTCCTGTCCCGGATCCAGGCCATAAAAATACGTGGGGCTGTCGAGGATGGAAACGTCCTCATATCGGCTCAAGTGGACCCAATAATCGTCCAGCACGCGCGGGTAGAGGGCAGCGCTGATCGCTTCGTGCCGCGCGATCCGCCGCCCGTGCTTCTTCGACAGATCGGAGGCCAGCTTCTCGAGATCCACAGCCGGAAGCCCGTCGCTGGGCCGGCCCGTCAAGACCGGCTGGCCCTTCAAGATTGCCGCGCGAAGGTCCTCGGGGAACCCACCGGGCGGCTGGCCGAGATGCCCTTGGAAATAACCGGTGACGCTGGAGGGGAAGTCGAGCGACTGCGCCTGTGCCAGCAACTTCGCGCGCGTGGCAGCGACGGTCTCGTCGAACGTGTCGCGCAGTTCGAGAAGCCCGTTCTTCACCAGGAAGACGGCGAAGTCACCGACCATCTTGCTCGACGGTGTCACCTTGGGGATGTCGCCGACGAGCTGGTTGACGGCGGCAAACGCGGTCTTCACGTCGTTCCAACGGTTGAGCAGCCCCATCTCGGCGACCTGCGGCCGTAGATTCGAGTATTGGCCGCCGGGGATCTCGTGGAAATAGACCTCGGTCGTGGAGCTCTTCAAACCCGCCTCGAAGGGGGCGTAGATCTCGCGCACGTCCTCCCAATAGTCGACGAGCGGCTGCACGTCCTTGTTGGCCAGGCGCGTGTCGCGCCGGTGCTCGCGCAGCGCCGCCACCAGCGAGTTCCAGGAGGGCTGGCTGGTGAGCCCGGACATCGACGCCAGCGCGACGTCGACGATGTGGACGCCGCACTCGATGGCCGAGATCAGCGCCGCGATGCCGTTGCCGCTGGTGTCGTGCATGTGCAGGTGGATGGGCACGCGGACGGTGTGCAGCAGCCGGTCGATGAGCAGCGAGGCGGCGCGCGGCCGCAGCAGCCCGGCCATGTCCTTGATGCAGAGAAGATGAGTGCCCATGTCCTCGGCGCGCTTCGCCAGATCGGCGTAGTAATCGAGGCTGTACTTGGTGCGCTTTGGATTGGCGACGTCCCCGGTGTAGCAGATGGCGAGCTCGGCCACCTTGCCGGTCTTCCGCACGCGATCCATCGAGACCTTCATCGAATCGAGATCATTCAATGAGTCGAAGATGCGGAAGACGTCCACGCCGGCTTCCGCGGCCTCGTCGATGAACGCCTCGACGACGTTGTCGGGGTAGCTCGTATACCCGACCGCGTTCGCCCCCCTCAGCAGCATCTGCTGCAGGATGTTCGGTACGGCCTGCTTGATCTGGCGCAAGCGCTGCCAGGGATCCTCGTTCAAGAAGCGATACGCGGTATCGAACGTGGCCCCGCCCCACGACTCCAGCGAGAACAGCTCGGGCGCCAGCCGCGCCGTCGCCGGCGCAACCGCCAGGATGTCGTGCGTTCGCATGCGCGTCGCCAGCAAGCTCTGGTGCGCATCGCGCCAGGTGGTGTCGGTGAGCAGCGGCCGGCCCTGCTGCAGGACCCACCGGGCCAGGCCCTCGGGACCGCTCTGTTGAAGAATCTGGACGGTGCCCGGCGGCGCTGGCGCGGGCGAGGGCGCGGGTACGCGCGGCGCCCGCAGGCCCGACGGCTTCAGCCGCTGGTCCTTTTTGATGGTCGGATGGCCGTTGACGATCACTTCGGCGAGGTAACGGAGCACCTTGGTGGCGCGGTCGCGCCGCGCCGGGAGCCGGAAGAGCTCCGGAGTCTCGTCGATGAACCGCGTCCAGGTGAGGCCCGCCTCGAACTTGGGGTGCGAGAGCACGTTCTCCAGGAAGGGAATATTCGTCTTCACCCCGCGGATGCGGAACTCGCGCAGCGCCCGCAGCATCTTGCGGACTGCGAGCGGGAAGGTGTCGGCGTAGGAGATGACCTTGAAGAGCAACGAGTCATAGAACGGCGATACACGGGCGCCCGTATAGCAATTGCCGGCGTCCAGACGGATTCCGAATCCGGTGCCGGCGCGCCAGGTGTTGATGCGGCCGGCATCGGGCAGGAAGTTGTTGCTGGGGTCTTCGGTGGTGACGCGGCATTGCACGGCGAACCCACGGGGCCGCACCATCTCTTGCGAGCGGATGCCGATCTCCGGCGAGGACAGCTCGTATCCTTCGCAGATGCGCAGTTGCGACTGGACCAGGTCGATGCCGGTGACTTGCTCGGTGACGGTGTGCTCGACCTGCAGGCGAGCATTCACTTCGATGAAGTAATGGCGCGGTCCGTCGACGAGGAATTCCACCGTCCCGGCGCTCGAATATCGAGAGGCTTCCGCCAGCTTCAACGAGTCGGCGCAGATCCGTTCGCGCAATTCACCGTCGATGTTCGGCGCGGGCGCGATCTCGATGACTTTTTGATGGCGCCGTTGCACGGAGCAATCGCGCTCGAAGAGGTGGATCACGTTGCCGTGCTGGTCGCCCAGGATCTGCACCTCGATGTGCCGCACCTTGGGCAGCCATTTCTCGACGAAGACGACCTCGCTGCCGAAGGCGAGCTTCGATTCGCTACGGGCGCGTTCGAGCGCTTCCTCGAGCTCGGCGGGCTCCTGGACGACGCGCATGCCGCGGCCGCCGCCGCCGTGGGCAGCCTTCACCAGGGTGGCGCCGTGCTCGGACATGAAGCTGCGCGCCGCGTCGATCTGTTCCTCGGCCGAGCCGCGAAGCTCGACGCCCGGAACCACGGGGACCCTGGCCTTCACTGCCAGGCCCTTCGCCTGCACCTTGTCGCCCATCAGCGCGACCACCTCGGACCGGGGCCCGATGAAGCGCACGCCGCGCTGCTCGCAGGCGCGCGCGAACGCCGGGTTCTCGGAGAGGAAGCCATAGCCCGGATGGATGGCGTCGGCGCCGCACTGCTTGGCCAGGTCCAGGATCTCCTCGATGCCCAGGTAGGCGTCGATGGGCCGCTTGCCGCGCCCGACCAGGTACGCCTCGTCGGCCTTGTGACGATGCTCGGAGACGCGGTCCTCCTCGCTGTAGATGCCGACGGTGCGGATGCCGAGCTCGTTGCATGCGCGGAAGATGCGGATCGCGATCTCGCCGCGGTTCGCGCACAGCACCTTGCGAAGGGGTACGATGGCCATGCGCGTCATGCTAGATCAGTGCGCGCAACGCCGGGCGAGGAACTGAGCTGGGCAATCTGGTGCCCCGGCGCCGCGCGCCAATGCCGGATCATTGTGGGAACGTGCGAGCGCACGGTCTCGGGGGCAGCGAGGAGCAGGGCAAGGATATCGACCGGGCAAGGAGCCAACCACACGATGGATGACCGTCCAGGTGTCTTGCCAAAGCATTCGCATTGTGAGTTTCCCTTTTGCGATGACGACGCTGACCCTCGCCAAGGGCTCGGCCCCGCCTCCGGAGCCTCTGCCACTGCGCGGACACATCAAGCCGCTCGATGGTTTGCGCGGCATCGCCATCCTGCTCGTCATGTTGTTCCATTTCGCGTGGCCCGAGAAGGCGCAGGGTCTGCTCACGAAGCTCTACGTCTTCATTGTCGCGCTCGGGTGGGTCGGCGTCGATCTCTTCTTCGTCCTCTCCGGATTCCTGATCACGGGCATCCTCCTCGATTCAAAATCAGGCCCGGGCTACTTCCGGAATTTCTATGCGCGCCGCGTGCTGCGCATCTTTCCCCTCTACTATGCCGTCCTTCTCATCACGCTCGTCATCCTGCCCCGCATCGTCGCCTACGACACGCCGGAGCTGAAGCGGCTTCTCGCCGGTCAGGGTTGGCTCTGGCTCTACTCGACCAACATCTCCGTCGCGGTCGAGCACGGCAACTGGATCGCGACTGCAGGCTGGCTGCGCATGGGCGCCCTCTGGTCGCTCGCGGTCGAGGAGCATTTCTATCTCGTCTGGCCCGTGATCATCTTCTTCCTCTCGCGCCGCGCGCTCCTCCGCACTTCGATCGCCATCATTGTCCTCGTGCCCATTCTGCGGACGCTGGCGGTCTTCGGTGGGGTCGCGCCCGACACGGTCTACTGCCTGACGATCTTCCGCATCGATGCGCTGGCCATGGGTGGCTTCCTGGCCGCCCTGGTGCGTGATCGGGAGCTCTTTTCGCAGGTACGCGCGCGCGCGCCGCTCGCGGGTTGGCTGGCGCTCGGGGTCCTCGTTGCCATCGGTGCGCGCCATCGCTGGCTCGATCGCATGGGCGTTTCCGTCCAGACGATCGGCTACTCTGCCATCGCCGTGATGTTCGGCGCCCTGCTGCTCATGGCCGTGACGTCGCCGCCGGACTCCCTCCTGCATCGTGTCCTTGCCCACCGCACGCTCGTCTTCTTCGGTAAATACAGCTACGGCGCATACATCGTGCATTTCGTACTGGGCACGCTGTTCGACCGGATCTTCCCGGTCCGGGCATTCCAACTCGTGCTCCATTCGGAGCTGGCCGCGTTTGTCTTTTACGCCCTCCTGTCCATGGCGGTCACGCTCGCCCTCGCCGTCGCGAGCTACGAGATCTACGAGAAGCGCTTCCTCGGCCTGAAACGCTTCTTCGAGTATCGCGCTCCCGCGCCGACACCGGCGCGCCTCCATGATGGCGATCTACTCGCCAGTCAGGCTGCGGGAACGCCGCAGGCGCCGTAGAGTAGGGGCGTGGACGCAGACGTCGATGTCGCGGTCGTGGGCGGCGGGGTGGTCGGCTGCGCCGTCGCATCGGTCTTGTCGCGCGCGGGGCGCCGCGTGGTCCTGCTCGAGGCGGGGAAGCGACTCGGGGACGGTGTGACCAGCCGGAACAGCGGCGTCATCCACAGCGGGCTCTATTACTCGCGCGGGAGCCTCAAGGCGGACACCTGCGTGCGCGGCAATGCGCTCTTGTACGAATGGGCGCAACAGCGCGCAGTGCCGCATGCGAAGATCGGCAAGCTCGTGGTCGCGCGGGAGAGGGAAACCGTCGCTGCCCTGGAAGCGCTCGCCGCGAATGCCCGCGGTAACGCGGCGCCTGGTGTGGAGATGGTGTCCGCGGCGTTCGTCCACGCGCGTGAGCCCACCGTACCGGCGGCCGCCGCGCTCTGGTGCCCCGAGAGCGGCATCGTCGATCCGGTCGAACTCACGCGCTCCTTCGCCGCCGACGCGGCGGACAACGGCGCGCTGGTCCTGGTGGAGGCGAAGGTGCACGCGATCGAGCAGGGCGGTGCTTCGTACTTGCTCCACACCGCGCGAGGACCTGTCCGCGCCGAACGCGTCGTCAACGCAGCGGGGCTGCACGCGGATGAAGTCGCGGCGCTGGCGGGCGCCGGCCGGTACACGATCCATCCCTGGCGCGGGGACTGGTTCCGGCTCGCTTCGAGGA
>Ga0209526_10000033_pt1 | contig 78723 bp, 73 predicted proteins | sample JacPinW_OM2H0_M1_FD_188566 | JGI IMG/M metagenome (GOLD analysis project Ga0209526, IMG submission 188566) | Forest soil microbial communities from Algoma, Ontario, Canada - Jack Pine, Ontario site 1_JW_OM2H0_M1 (SPAdes) (version 2) | ecosystem: Environmental > Terrestrial > Soil > Boreal... | reverse complement strand
GTATCGATCGCTGAGACGCCGCCGGGCTGCATGGCCCTGCGCCGCCACGCAGAAAGCGAGCCCGCCGGCGAATCACTTCACGTGAAGCGAGAGACACGGGGCTTCGCGGACAGCGCGACGTATGCTTTCTGATGCGTCGGCGCGAGGGCCATTCACCCCGTCGGCTATCTGCGCGCGGACCCAGTGCACTGGTCCTCTCCGCGCCCCGCGTTGATCTGAGTCGCGAGAGCGAGGGCACGCAAACCCTCACGAGCGCCCTGTACACCGGCGTTCTCGCCCACCGATCTCACGATAAGCTAATGAACGCCGACACGGCGACCGCGAAGGTTACAGACCAACGCGGGCGCGGTGCGCGTTGTGTCGACTGGGCGAGACGCGCGCAGATAGCCGACGGGGTGAATGGCCCTCGCGCCGACGCATCAGAAAGCATACGTCGCGCAGAATGCGCCGCCCCGTGTCTCTCGCTTCACGTGAGGTGCCTCGCCGGCGGGCTCGCTTTCTGCGTGGCGGCGCAGGGCCATGCAGCCCGGCGGCGTCTCAGCGTACGATACACACAGCGTTACGCAGGGCGCGGAGGGATCCTGCGTGGCGGCGCACGGCCATGCAGCCCGGCGGCGTCTCAGCGTTCGATACCCGAAGCGAAGCATGCTACGGCGCGGGTCGCGGCCCGGGCGGGCTGATCGCCGCCGGCGGCGCGGCGGTGAGCTGATCGAGCACCTCGCGCGCGGTCCGCGCCCGTGCCAGCCGAAGGGCGGGGCGCACGAATCCCTCCGCGTTCATGTGCTCGAGGAAGGAGAGGAGCGGACCGTAGTAGCCGTCCGCGTCGAGCAGCCCGATGGGCTTCTCGTGCAGCCCGAGCTGACCCCAGGTGATCGCCTCGAACAGCTCGTCCATGGTCCCGCACCCGCCCGGCAAGGCCACCATCGCGTCGGCGAGAGCGGACATCACCGCCTTGCGCTCGTGCAGCGATCCGACGATGCGCATCTCGGTCAGGCCGGTGTGCGCGATCTCCCTGGTGGTGAGCGCGCGCGGCAGGACGCCGATCACTTCGGCTCCGCCCGCAAGCGCCGCATCCGCGCAGGCGCCCATCAGCCCGCAGGAAGCGCCGCCGTACACCAGCCCGAGCCTGCGCCGGGCGATCTCGGCGCCAAGCTCGCGGGCGGCGATCAGGTACGACTCGCGCGCGCCCGCGTTCGATCCGGCGAAGACGCAGATCCGTCGCATGTCACTTCCCCAGGACGCGCTCGAACACCGCGTCGACGTGGCGGAGCTGGCGGTCGAGATCGAAGCACTCCGCCAGCTCCTTGGGATCGAGCAGCTTCTTGACCTCGGGATCCTGGGCGAGCAGCGCCCGGAACTCGCGGTCCTCTTCCCACACCTTCATCGCGTTCCTCTGCACCACCGCGTAGGCCGCCTGCCGCTCCATTCCTTTCTCGATCAGCTTGAGGAGCACCGGCTGCGAGAAGACCAGCCCGCGCGTCAGCTCCAGGTTCTCCCGCATCCGTTCCGGGTAGACGCGCAGCCCCTCCATCAGCCCCGCGAATCGGTGCAGCATGAAGTCGAGCGTGACGGTCGCGTCGGGGGCGATCACCCGCTCCACGCTGGAATGGCTGATGTCCCGCTCGTGCCAGAGCGGCACGTCTTCCATCGCCGAGAGCGCGTAGCCGCGCAGCACGCGCGCCAGCCCGCTCAGGTTTTCGGAGAGGATCGGGTTCCGCTTGTGCGGCATCGCCGAGGAGCCCTTCTGCCCCTTGCCGAAAGCCTCCTCGGCCTCGCGCACCTCCGTGCGCTGCAGGTGGCGGATCTCGACGGCGAACTTCTCGATCGACGCGCCCACCAGCGCCAGCGCGCTGAAGTACTCCGCATGCCGATCGCGCTGGATGATCTGGGTGGAGGCGGGAGCGGGGGCAAGGCCCAGCGACGCCATCGCCTTCTCCTCGATCGCGGGCGACAGGTGCGCGAAGGTTCCCACCGCGCCGGACAGCTTGCCCACGGAGATGGCCTCCCGCGCGCGCTGGATTCGCGCCTTCGCGCGCGCCAGCTCGTCCACCCACACGGCCAGCTTCCACCCGAACGTGGTCGGCTCCGCGTGGATTCCGTGCGAGCGCCCGATGCAGGGAGTGCGCCGGTGCTCCTTGGCGCGCTTGATCACGGCTTCCCGCGCCTTGTCGATTCCGGCGAGCAGCAGATCGGCCGCCTCGCGGAGCAGGATGCCGAGCGAGGTGTCGAGCACGTCGGAGGAGGTCATCCCGAAATGCAGGTGCCGCGCGGCCGGCCCGATGCGCTCTTCCAGGAAGGTCAGGAACGCGATCACGTCGTGGCGCGTGGTCTTCTCGATCTCGTCGATGCGCGCCGCGTCCGCCGCGCTGAACGTTCCCGCCTTCGCCGCGCACTCCTCGATCGCCTCGCGTGGAACCACGCCCGCCTGCGCCATGGCGCGCCCCGCGGCAAGCTCCACCTCGAGCCAGGTCTGGTAGCGCCGCTCCGGGGTCCAGAGCGCGACCATCTCAGGCCGGCTGTAGCGCGGAATCATGGGGCGCTCTCTATACACCAGGCGCGCGCCGCCGGGCGCGTCCGCCTGAAGCCGCGTGGCCTAGTCTCCTACGCTCGTCCAGCGAAGGGAAGGAAGCGGTCGAGTTGGCAGGACAGTCAGCGACCGAGCCCACGAGGTGGGGTGCCTGCAAATCGTCGAGGATCCCATCGCACAGCTGCGCCGCAGACTCAATCGCTCCTCCGATTCTCCGGAGGATATTACGCCTGCTCATTGCGCGAAATGCCGTCGGATCTCACCACTGCCCACGTAGTGAGAGAGCATGCGGAAATTCTTTCGCTCGAATCGGACCCGCCCCGCTACGATCGCGGGATGAATGTGCAGCTTGGTCGCGAACTGCACGACGGCTATCGGCGTCGGCCGCTCCCGCAGGGAGCTCGACTCCCAGATGTCCCGCGGAATCGCGGCATCGAGGGCCCATTCGTCCGCTTCGGATTCCTTCACGTCGGCCGTCTGTAGATTCAGGTCATCCACGAAGACGGTGTCCTTGCCGCCGTCGAGGTGCCGTCCGACGTGGGCAAGCTCGTGTAGGAGGCAGAACCAGAAGTCGTCGATGCGGTCGTACCGAAGCGTGAGCGCGACGACGGGCGTTCCATCGACGAGCTTGAGCGCCGCACCGTCGAGATACGTGCGCTTGAGGTGCCGCACGGTCACGAGCGCAATGCCAGACTTCGCGAGGAACTGCGCGGCCTGCAGCGGACCGTCGTCCTCTACGCTCAGCTGGACTACCTCACGGAGAAATCTCGGTGTGACTGTCCCGCGCAAGTAAGCCTTCCGCGGCCGGTTCTCGTTAGCCGTAGCGAGGACCTGCCAGCACCACGCTTCGAGCGCCCATGGGTCGCTCTTCGCGTTGCTGCGCGCCTGATCGTTCTTCCTAGAGAGCGCCGCAGGCTGAAGCTGGGCCCAGCCCGCGCGGCGAATCAGGTCGGCCAGGTACTTGCCGGCGCGGCCCGCAGACCTCGCCGCCTTCGGCAGCCAGCCGGCCTTGACCATCTCGCGCACCGGGAATTTGCTCCAGTCGGCGCTCTTCAACTGTCCCATCTCGGGGTCGTACGCCTGTTGAAGGAGCACCTCGGCCGGAATGCCAAGGTGCTCGTGAAGTGCGCGCGCCATGCGTGAACACCCCGAGTGGTCCGATGGCACGCTGCTGACGCCAGCGTGGCTGTGCCACCCCATGCGCAAAGCTTGGCTTCTCGAGACGGCGACGAATGGCGGGAGGGAGCCGATTCGATTTCAGAGATGCTATTCTTGGCTGCGGAACTTCAGCTCGTCCTACTTTGCAGCAGGGACCATGTAGAAGCACAGGGAAAATTGCCATGATTAAAGCCAACCTCTGCGACGTCTACCGAGACTACATTGCCTGCCTGAACAAGCAGGACTGGCCGAAGCTGGAACAATTCGTTCATGATGAAGTGTACTACAACGGTCGGCGGATCGGGATATTGGGTTATCGCGAGATGCTGGAGAGAGACTTTAGTGAAATTCACGACCTTTATTTCGACATTCAGCTGCTGATTTCCGATCCGCCTCATATAGCGAGCCGGCTAGGGTTCAATTGTACGCCAAAGGGAAAGTTCCTGGGCCTTCATGTAAACGGAAAGAGGGTTTTCTTTACCGAAAATGTGTTCTATCAATTTCGGGGAGAAAAGATTGAGCAAGTATGGTCAATCATAGATAAGGCGGCCATTGAAGCTCAGCTTTAGTGCGTGCGAGGCCACCAACGGTCATGGAGGAGCCCTTCCCGTGGACAAGATACCCCGACTGGATCGCGCCGCGCGACGGCGACTGATCCAGCGAGGACGAAAGACCAAGGACCCGTACGCCGCCCTCCGGTTCCTCATGATCGCCAGGCTCGGACAGGGACTCTCTTGCCAGCAGGTCGCTCGCGACCTCGCTTGGTCTGGCTCGACCTGCACGCCAACGTAACGCGCAACCATCGCTGCAAGTCGATCGAGGACTTGATAACCCACGTCTTCACCTTCCTGCGCGCCTTCAACCGGCGCTCGAAGCTCAAGCCCGCGGCCGGTGTTTCCGGATCGCGATCGGTCGTTTAGCCGAACAGCGCCAGTTGTCGCGCCCTCCGCAGCGGCACCGCGCGCGCCGGCTCGAGCAGCACGGGGTCGAGCGCTCGGGCCTGCGACCCGATGCAGATCCGGGCGCGGCTCCCGTGTTTCTCCAGCACCCGCTCCGCGGCGCGCCGCGCGTGCGCCTCGGTGTTGTTGTGCTCGGAGAGGTGCGCGAGCACCAGGTACCGGAGCCCGCCGTGCAGAGTATCTTGTAGCAGTCGCGCGCCCTGCTCGTTGGAGAGGTGGCCCCGATCGCCGCGGATGCGCTGTTTCAAGGACCAGGGGTAGGGCCCTTCGATCAGCATCCGCACATCGTGGTTCATCTCCAGCACCAGCGCGTCCAGGCCCTGCAGCGCACGGACGATGGCGGCGGTGACGCTGCCGAGGTCGGTGACGATCGCCGCCCTGGTGGCGCCGTCGTCGACCACGTAGGCCACCGGCTCCCAGGCGTCGTGGGGCAAGCCCACGGGGGTGACGGTCAGCCCCTCCAGGCGGACAGGGACCCCGGCGCGGACGGCGCGGCGCGATTCCTCCGGCGGTGGATCCCGCAAGGCGCGCAGGGTCCCGCGCGTCGCGTGCACGCGCACGCCGAGCTTGCGGCCGAGGACGCCGGCTGCGCCCGCGTGGTCGGCGTGCTCGTGCGTGAGGAAGACGTCGGTCAGCTCGCGGACGTCGAGCCCCGCGCTCTTGCACCGGCGCGCCGTCTCGCGCAGCGGGAGCCCGGCATCGATCAGGATGCGCGCCGCGCCCGCGTCCACCCAGAGGGAGTTGCCGCCGCTGCCGCTGGACAGGACGCACAGGCGCACTGAACGGATGTAGCAGCACGGCTCGGCCGCTTGCAAGAGCGCCGCGAGCGCTGCTGCTTTTTGCGCGCGGCGCGGTGTGCTACACACCGCGCCATGCCCCGCACGAAAAAGTCCATCAAGAACCGCAGCAAGGTGAAGAGGCAGGCGCTGAAGCGGAAGCGGGCCCGGCGCAAGAAAAGCCTGCGCCGCGGAATGCGCGCGCGGTAGGCCGGCGGATCAGCGGACCCTCATCGAGATGCCGTTGCGCGGCCGGAGCGTGATGCTGGGCTGCAGCTCGACGGGCGCTCCCGGAACCAGCTCGAAGGCGATCCGCTGCGCGATCGTCGCCAGCACCAGCTCCGCTTCCATGCTCGCGAAGGCGTTGCCGATGCACATGCGCGGGCCGGCGCCGAAGGGCAGGTACGCCCCGCGCGGCGGCTCCTTCGCGAATCGGCCCGGATCGAATCCCTCCGGGTCGGACCAGAAGCGCGGGTGCCGGTGCATCACGTACGGGCTGACGAAGACGATCGATCGCGCGGGGATCTCGTGGCCGCCGATCTCGTCGGCGCCATTGGCTGACCGCGCGATGATCCACGCCGGCGGGTACAGGCGCATCGATTCCTGCAGGGTCCAGCGCGTCAGGGTGAGCCGCGGCAAGTCCTCGAAGGTCGGACTGCGCCCTCCCAGCACCTGCGAGAGCTCGGCGCGCAGCTCGCGCAAGGCCGCCGGGTAGCGCGAGAGCAGGAGGAAGGTGTACGTCAGCGCGTTCGCGGTGGTCTCATGCCCGGCGAGAAGGATCGTCATCGCCTCGTCGCGCAGCTGCCGGTCGTCCATCGACTCGCCGGTCTCCGCGTCCCGCGCCTCGATCAGCATGGAGAGCAGGTCGCCCCGGTCCCCTGGATCCTGCCGCCGCTCCGCGATCATCCGCAGCACGACCGAGTCCAGGGTCGCGAGCTGCCGGCGGAACTTCCTGTTCTCGCGCGTCGGAACCACCGGCGGGACGTCGAACAGGCGGCTCGAACGCTCGTTGGCGAGCGGCAACAGGTACGCGAGGGCCGCCCCCACCTCGTCGGCGGCATTGGTCGGGTCGTATGCGAGCAGCGTCTCGCCGACGATCCGCAGGGTGAGCCGCATCATCTCCTGGTGCAGGTCGAGGATCTCGCCGCGCCGCAGGGAGAGCGAGTCCGCGGCGTCCTCCGCCGCGCGCACCATGGTCCGGCCGAACCCCGCGATGCGCTGCCGGTGGAACGCCGGCTGCGCGATCCGCCGCTGCCTCTTCCACACCTCTCCTTCGCTGGTGAGCAGCCCGTTGCCCAGGACGTAGCGCAGGTTCCGGTAACCGCGCGTCTGCTTGCCGTAGTTCTTGTTGTTTTCGGCAAGGACATGGTTCGCCCCGGCCGGCGAGCTGACCAGGTGGGCGATCATGGGCCCGAAGTGGAAGCGCACCACTTCGCCGTATCGCTGGAACGACTCGAGGAACAGGCGGATGGGGTCGCGCCTGACCTCCGGCAAGCTGCCGAGCAGCGGGTGCCCCCGCGGGCCGGGAGCAGGGTTGCGGGCACCGCGATCGAGCAGGTCCGCGAGGGTCAGCATGCCGGCTATCCGCGGCCGGTGTGGCCGAAGCCGCCTTCGCCCCGGCCGGTCGGCGGCAGGGAAGCGCTCTCGACCAGGGCAGCGCGCTCGACGCGGGCGATCACCAGCTGCGCGATCCGGTCGCCGCGCTGGAGCGTCACCGTGCTCTGCCCGAGGTTGGCGAGGATCACGCCCACCTCGCCGCGGTAATCGCTGTCGATGGTGCCCGGGCTGTTCAGGCAAGTGACGCCCTCGCGCAGCGCGAGGCCCGAGCGCGGCCGGACCTGACCCTCGAATCCCCGCGGGATGGCCACGGCAATGCCGGTGGGCACCAGCGCCCGCTCCCCTGGAGCGAGCGTCACCTTGGCGTCCGCCCGGAGGTCCACGCCCGCGGAACCGTCTGTCGCATAGGAGGGCAGGGCGAGCGGCTCGCCGCGCGCTGGCGAGATGCGCATCACATCGATTCGGAGGGCCATGGACGTTGGCAAAACTGTACCCTCTCTGGCGGCCGATCTGGCCCCTTTTCTTCCAGATCGTTAAAGTACGCCACCCGATCCCGCGGCAGGAGACCCCATCATGGCTGAGAAAAGCGGAGAGCGCTTCATCTACCCCCCTCCGGAGTTCTCGAAGAAGGCCCGGATCAAGAGCCTGGATCAGTACCGCGCGCTCTACGACCGCTCGATCTCCAACTCCGACGGCTTCTGGGCGGAGCAGGCGGAGCGGATCACCTGGTTCAAGAAGTGGGACAAGGTCTCGAAGTGGGACTTCAACACCGCGAAGATCGAGTGGTTCATCGGCGGCAAGCTCAACGCCTCGGTCAATTGCCTGGACCGCCACCTGACCGGCCCGCGCAGGAACAAGGCCGCGCTGGTCTGGGAGGGCGACTCGCCCGAGGAGTCGCGCACGCTGACCTACGCCGACGTGCACCGCGAGACGTGCAAGTTCGCAAATGCGCTGCGCAAGCTCGGCGTCAAGAAGGGCGATCGCGTCACCATCTACCTGCCCATGGTCCCCGAGCTTCCCATCGCGATGCTGGCCTGCGCGCGCATCGGCGCGATCCACAGCGTGGTATTCGGCGGCTTCTCCGCCGAGTCGCTCAAGAACCGCATCCTGGATTGCAAGAGCGACATCGTGATCACCGCGGACGGCGGGTACCGCGGCGGACGCATCGTTCCGCTCAAACAGACCACCGACGAGGCCTTGAAGGAGTGCCCCGACGTGAGGACGGTAGTGGTGCTGAAGCGGACCGGAAAGGACGTTGGCTTCGTCGCCGGTCGCGACAAGTGGTGGCACGACGTCGTGCGCGGTCTCCCGCTCGAGTGCGAGCCCGAGCAGATGGACGCCGAGGATCCGCTGTTCATCCTCTACACGTCGGGCTCCACCGGAAAGCCCAAGGGCGTCCTGCATACGACCGGCGGGTACATGGTCTTCGGGTCTCTCACGCACGAGTTGGTCTTCGACATCCGGGACGAGGACACCTACTGGTGCACGGCGGACTGCGGCTGGGTGACCGGCCACACCTACGTCGTCTACGGCCCGCTCTCGAACGGGGCGACCAGCCTGATGTTCGAAGGCGTCCCGCAGTATCCGGACTGGGGCCGCTTCTGGGACATCGTCGACAAGTACGGCGTCTCCATCCTCTACACCGCTCCCACCGCCATCCGGGCTATCGCCCGCGAGGGCGAGGCGCCGGTCAAGGCGCGCAGCCGCAAGAGCCTGCGCCTGCTGGGGACGGTGGGCGAGCCGATCAATCCCGAAGTCTGGCTCTGGTACTACAACGTGGTGGGCGACGGGCGTTGCCCGGTGGTCGACACCTGGTGGCAGACGGAGACGGGCGGCATCCTGATCACGCCGCTGCCGGGCGCGACGCCGATGAAGCCGGGCTCGGCGACGCTTCCGTTCTTCGGTGTCGAGCCCACCGTGGTGGACGATCAGGGGAAGGTGCTCGAGGGGCCCTGCAGCGGCAACCTCTGCATCTCCCGGCCCTGGCCCGGCATCATGCGCAGCGTGTACGGCGATCCTGAGCGCTTCCGCAAGACATACTTCACCACCTTCCCTGGCCGCTACTTCACCGGCGACGGCTGCCGCCGCGACGAGGACGGCTACTACTGGATCACCGGCCGCGTCGACGACGTCATCAACGTCAGCGGCCACCGGCTGGGAACCGCCGAAGTCGAGAGCGCCCTGGTGTCGCATCACTCGGTCGCCGAGGCGGCCGTGGTGGGCTTCCCGCACGACATCAAGGGGCAGGGCATCTACGCATACGTGACCCTGAAGCAGGGCGTGGAAGCGAACGCCTCCCTGCGCACCGAGCTGATCCAGCACGTCCGCAAGGGTATCGGGCCGCTCGCCCAGCCGGACGTGATCCACTGGGCGCCGGGGCTCCCCAAGACGCGCTCCGGCAAGATCATGCGGCGCATCCTGCGCAAGATCGCGGCGGACGAGTTCGACACGCTCGGCGATACCTCGACGCTCGCCGATCCCACCGTGGTCGACAACCTGGTCAAGGAAAAGAAGGCCCGCTCCGGAAAGTGATGGAGCGGGACCGCTTCGAGGCGTAGCCGATCCTTACTGTTCGCCGACGCGGCGGGCGAGGTCGTCCGCCGCGTTCTGATTCTGGCGCTCCAGGTCTTTCGCCTTCTCGCGGACGTTGTCGAGCTGGCGGCGCGGCGCACTGTGGGCCGAAGTGTCGCGGCCTGCCGTGCCGGTCAGCGCCAACCGCACGGAGAACGCCACTGCGGCAAGGCCGAGCACGAGGACGAGAAGCTTTCCCAAGCCCATGCCGGTAAACCTCGCACTCCGGCGAGGTTGCCGCAAGTAAGTGGAACGGACCCGGAGTGCGCGGCGGCCGCACGTCCGCTGGTTAGGATGCCCTGATGGCCGATCAGGCCGACATGAAAGTCCCCGCCGTTCCCGCTTCGCCGCGCGGCCGGTTCTGGTCCGACGTCCGCGAGGCCCTGCGCGGCTCGGAGCAGGACTACACGCAGGGCCCGATCGGGCGCGCCATCCTCCTGCTCGCCGTCCCCATGGTGCTGGAGATGGCGATGGAGAGCGTCTTCGCCGTCACCGATGTCTTCTTCGTCGGGCGGCTCGGCCCGGACGCGGTCGCCGCCGTCGGGCTGACCGAGTCGATGCTCACGCTCGTTTACGCCCTGGCGATGGGTCTGGGCATCGGGACCACCGCGGTCGTCGCGCGGCGCATCGGGGAGATGGACCGCGAAGGGGCCGCGCGGTCCGCCGTCCAGGCGATCGCGCTCGGCGTGGCCGGCGCTGTTTTCCTCGGCGCTCTCGGCGTCGCCTTCGCGCCGCGTCTGCTCGCCCTGATGGGCGCTTCACCGGCCGTGCTCCGGATCGGCTCGGGCTACACGCGCGTGATGCTGGGCGGCGAGGCCACCATCGTGGTCCTGTTCGTGGTCAACGCGGTCTTCCGCGGCGCCGGCGACGCCGCCATCGCCATGCGGGTCCTCTGGCTGGCGAACGCTATCAACATCGTGCTTGGCCCTTGCTTCATCTTCGGGCTGGGCCCGTTTCCGGAGCTGGGCGTCACCGGCGCCGCGGTGGCAACGACCATTGGCCGGGGAACTGGCGCGATCTATGCCATCAGCCGGCTGTTCAGGGCTGGATCGCGGATCGCGGTGGGCAGGCGCCATCTGCGCCCCGACCTGGCGGTGATGCGGACCGTGGCGCGGCTCTCGGGCTCGGGCGCGCTCCAGTCGATCGTCGGGATGGCGAGCTGGATCGGCCTGGTCCGGATCGTCGCTACCTTCGGGTCGCAGGCGCTCGCCGGGTACACCATCGGCATCCGCGTCATCGTCTTCGCGCTCCTGCCTTCTTTCGGGATGAGCAACGCGGCCGCGACCATGGTGGGGCAGTCCCTGGGCGCGCGCGACCCCGAGCGCGGGGAGAAGTCGGTCTGGCGCGCTTGCCTCTACGATCTCGCGTTCCTCTCGGCCATCGGTCTCTGCTTCGTGCTGTTCGCGCGACCGATCGTTTCCGCCTTCACCTCCGACCCGGTGGTGCTGGCGTACGGCACCGACTGCCTGCGCATCATCGCCGCCGGCTTTCCCTTCTACGCCTACGGAATGGTGCTCTCGCAGTCGTTCAACGGGGCGGGCGACACCTTCACGCCGACGATGCTCAACCTGGTCATCTTCTGGCTTTGGGAGCTCCCTCTCGCCTGGGTGCTCGCCGTCCCGCTCGGCATGGGGCCCCGGGGCGCTTTCCTCGCGGTCGCCATCTCCTTCTCGGCCCTGGCATTGGCCGCAGGAGCGATCTTCCGGCGCGGCCGGTGGAAGCGGATTATGGTTTGAGCCAGGTTCGCGCCAGGGAGCCCGCCATGTGCCGAAACATCCGAACGCTGTTCAACTTCAAACCGCCGGCGTCCGACGAGGAGATCCGCGCCTCCTCGATCCAGTTCGTTCGCAAGCTGAGCGGCTTCTCGCACCCCTCGAAGGCCAACACGGAGGCCTTCGATCGCGCGGTCGAGGAGGTGACGGCAGCCGCCCGCCGGCTGGTAGATTCGCTCGTCACCAACGCCCCACCCCGCGATCGCGAGGAAGTCGCCGCGCTCGCGCGGGCCCGCTCCGCGAAGCGTTTCCCGCGCGCAGGCACTTAGCGCGGCCGCGTCTTGGTCTTCCTCGCGGTATTCCTGATGGCGATCGGATCCTCGGACGACCGGCATAAGGACCAGCACGGCAATCCGGCCGATCTGGAGGGCTACGTCGCGCGGATGGAGGAGCCCACCCGCGCCGCCTGGCAGAAGCCAGACGAGGTGGTGCGCGCGCTCGGCCTGCGCCCGGGGCAGGCCGCCTGCGATGTCGGCGCCGGCCCCGGATACTTCGCGCTGCGGCTGGCACGCGCCGTCGGCGGAGCCGGGCACGTCTACGCCGTCGACGTCGAGCCGCGCATCCTCGCCGTACTGCGGGAGCGCGTAGGGAGCTCCGACGCGCGCAACGTCACGCCGGTGCTCGCGCTGCCGGACGACGCGCTCCTGCCCGCGGCGAGCTGCGACCTCATCCTCATCGTCGACACGTACCACCACTTTCCGGACGGCCCGGCGTACCTGCGCCGGCTCGCGCATGCGCTGAGGGCGGGCGGCCGCATCGCCAACGTGGACTTCCACAAGCGCGAGCTGCCGGTGGGTCCTCCGCCAGAGCACAAGGTCGCGCGCGAAGCGTTCCTCGCCGATGCGGCGGCGGCCGGGCTCCGGCTGATCCAGGAGCACACGTTCCTGCCCTACCAGTACTTCGTCGTGCTGGCTCCCTCGGAAAGCGGGCAGCGCTGACCGTGGGCGTCCCAGGCATCGAGGGGAAGCCGCGGCGCGCCTTGGTCCTCTCCGGCGGCGGAAGCAAGGGGGCATTCGAGGTAGGCGTGCTGCAGCGCCTGATGGGCGACGAGCAGATCGACTACGACTTGCTCTGCGGCACCTCAGTGGGCGCGATCAACGCTGCGTACCTGGCGCAGACGCCGCTTGGGCAGCCGCGCGAGGCCGCTGCGAAGCTGCGGGCGCTGTGGGACACGGTGAGCACCGAGAAGGTGCGCAAACGCTGGTTCCCGTTCGGCAATGTCGAAGCGTTCTGGAAGACCTCCGTGTACGACTCCGAACCCCTCCACAAGTGGATCCGCGCGGGTCTGGACGTCGGCGCCGTGCGCGCCTCCGGCCGCCGGCTTCGGATCGTCTCGGTCTCGCTCGGCACCGGCGAAACCTTCGTTGCGAACGAGCAGACTCCCGATCTCCCGGAATGGGTGATCGCGTCGTCGGCCTTCCCGGTGATGCTGACGCCCGCTTCGATCGGCGGCGATTTGTGGACCGACGGCGGGCTCCGCAACGTGACGCCGCTGGGCGAGGCGATCCGGGCGGGCGCCGACGACATCGACGTGGTGCTGTCCTCGGATCCCTTCGCCAAGTTGCCTTTCGACGTCCAGGGTGCGCACGCGATCCCGCAGATCCTGCTGCGCTCGATCGACATCATGAACGGCGAGGTGAGCCGCGCGGACCTCCGCATCGCCGGCCTCAAGAACGACCTGTCACAGCTCCGGCCGGAGTACCGGAAGGTGAAGATCCGCCTCTTCCAGCCCACCGAGCCTTTGCCATTCGACTCGCTCGACTTCGATCCCGGCAATCTGCGCAAGATGATCGACGCGGGGTATGCCCAGTCCGCAGTCTCCGCCGTCCTGTAGTTGCCCTATGCCGCGGTGGATCTCTGCCGGAGGTTGTCGAAGCAGGCGCTGGGAGATCGTGGTCTGATGAGCCGCGTGACGGGTGGATGGTGCTAGGTGAATGCGAGTGGATCAATCCCCAATCAACCGTGCGTCACACCTATTCCGCTCAGGAGGGTAGGTACATGGCAGCCCGCAAGAGTTCAGGCAAGGCCGTAGCTCGGTCTAGAACGGAGTTCCTCAACATCGATCTCGATCTCGTCGGAGCGGCCGACCTGGACGAGCTAGCGCGTGCTCTGTTCCCGACTCTTATTGTCGTTCATCAGGAACCTGGGCGGATCAGTCTAGAGTTGTCGCACCAACCAAAGGACGCGGACGGGGGTATCGTTGAACTCGCTGGTGTGCTGACGCGGTTGGCACCGGAGGCGCAAGCAATCTGGAGCAACTGCGCGTCGAGGGAGATCAATATCGGCATTCAGGCGGGCACTGAGCCGCACGAGGCGAGATTCACGATTTCGCGGAAGGCGATTTCCCTCCTTGGTGGCCTCCGAGCGGACGTTATCGTCACGGTTTACGCCAAGGAAGGACGAAGGACCGGTTGACGACAGGCCGACCCTCCGACATCAGGTTTGCCTTGACAAAGCTTCCGACCCAGAAGGCTTCACGCCGTTGCACCAATGGAGCAATCTCAAGTTGTGACGGTTGCGGCGTCGACTACATTCGCACACGGCGGCCGATGCGCGGTGTAGTCGCAGTTCGGGGGACACCATACGCAACCCGTGCCAGCATGATGCGCCCTGTCCTACTCGTCGACATCCGCCCGCAGTACCCTTGTCGCGACGTTAGCTGTCCCCACTGGCGTTGGAACAGAGTTGCGTATGGTGTCCCCGAATCCGGGGCCACCACCGATCATTGTTCCGTTTCCGTTTCCAGTGCCAATTCCGGTCATTCTATAAAGGGGCCCCCATGGATGAAGCGCTGCGCGCGGCAGTTCTCGCAGGTTCGGTACAAGACATTGTGGCTTCAGTACAGGGTGGCGCCGACGTGAACGCCCGCGATGAGGACGGTGAGACGGTTCTTACGTTGGCAACCGGGATTGAACTCGGCCCCGAGCGCGCCGAGGCTTGCGTCCGATGCTTGCTCCGTCTACGCGCTCGCGTGTCCGAGGAGCAACCTCAAGGCGGATTGGGCACATCAGTGCATTTGGCCGCCGCGCATGGCTACACCGGAGCACTGAAGGAGTTGCTTTCCGCAGACGGGAAGGTCTCGCTCAACGCGTTTGACGACCTGAGTCGCACGCCGCTCATTTGCGCTGCGCAAAATGGACACATCGCAGAAGCGTCCATGCTTCTGGAAGCTAGCGCTGATGTAGATGCGCATGATGACCGAAGAATCGGAAACACCGCTCTAAATGAGTCCGTTCAAAGCGGAAATGAAGCGATGGTGCGGCTATTGCTCAAGTACGGCGCAGACCCAACGGTTCCGGGGTGGATGCAACTCTCCGCGCTAGATCGCGCTCGCGATTGGGCCGCGGCTGACTCAGCTCCAGAGTTGCGACAAATTTACGAGCTGCTCGAACAGAAGGCCGGGAGCTCGAGGAAGAAGCGCTCGTAGTCGAGCCTCGTTTGGTTGCTGCGATGTCTCAGTTTAGATGCGATCCAATTCATGACATCACACACAACTTATAATAGTTTCGATCGTCGCATTGGCCCGGGTGACCTGCCCCCAAAAACTGGAGCAACATCGACGCAGTCCATTCGCAGCCGGCGTCTCCGCCGAGGTGCAGCGACCTGTCCCGTGCCTAGGCGCGCATGAGTGCCGCGCCCCGGTGGAAGCCAGACCCCAGCCCGACGAAACACACCAATTGACCGGACTGGATGCGCCCGCTCTTGCGGCATTCGTCGAGCGCGATCGGGATCGTCGCCGTCGTCGTGTTCCCATATTTCTGGATGTTGTTGTACACGCGCTCGTCCGGCAGCCCCAGCGCCTTCTGCACTGCCTCGCTGATGGGCAGGTTGGCTTGGTGCGACGATGAGCAGGTCGATGTCCCCCACCGTGAGGTGCTGCTTCGCCGCGCGGCCGTTCATCTCCGGGACGTGACGCCACTTGCGGACCTGCTCCTCGTCGACGAACGGCCGGTGCGCGAACCCGACCCCTGGGCCTGTACAGGTCCTTGAGGTTCGATCCGTCGTGTGGAGCTGGAACCCGAGCATGCCGCGCTCGCCCTCGCCGGCCCGGAGCACCAGCGCGCCGCCCGCGTCGCCGAACAGCACGGTGCGATCGCGGAAGCGCGTGCCGCCAGCGACGAGCCGGCGGGACTCCGCCGAGGATGCTCGCCCCGTAAGAATAAGCTGACAAACAAGGAAGATCGCGCGCGCGGCCAGAAGTCTGGCCTCGCCGGCTCAAATTCAGGCCGGTTGACTGCTGAACAACATGCAACCGACTGTGCGCCCCTTGGTCCGGAGGGGCACACATGCAATTGAGGTCGTCGGTCGGCGTGTCATTCGCGCTCGCGTTCCTTCTCTACGGCTCGGAAGCGTGGGCTGCTGCATGCAACGGGGGTAACTGCCCCGCAGCAAATTTCCTCGTCACCGGCATCGTTTCACCCCAGGTCGCCGGAACGGTGAGTAGCGTCACCGTGGAAGTGCGTACTTCCGCCGGCGCGCGGGCGACCGGTTACACCGGGACGATCCGCTTCACCTCGACCGACGCGCAGGCGCTGCTGCCAGCGAACTACACCTTCAAGTCATCCACCGCCTCGACTCCGAATTGCACCACCGGGTGCGACCAAGGAATCCACACCTTCACCAACGGTGTCGTGCTCAAGACTGCCGCTACCCAGTCGGTCACCGCGACCGACACCTCCACGCCGACGGTGACCGGCAGTCAAACGGGCATCGTCGTCCGGGCTCAGGCGCCATCGCGGCTCGTCGTGAGCGGGATTGCCTCCCCGAGAACTGCCGGCACCGCCAGCTCGGTCACTGTCGAGGTGAAGGACGCGTACGGAAACCGCGTCACGAGCTACACCGGCACCATCAGCTTCTCTTCGTCCGACCCTCAGGCTGTCCTGCCGGCGAACTACACATTCAGGCCGACCGCCGCCGGGACGGACAATGGGCTCCACACCTTCACCAACGGCGTGACGCTGAAGACAGTGGGCTCACACTCCGTGACGGCGAAGGACACCACGAACGGGTCCGTGGTGGGCTCTCAATCGTCCATCCAGGTGAACTCCGGATCGGCGAGCGTGCTGGTCGTGAGCGGGATCCCCTCGCCACAGAGCCAGAACACGGCGGCGCCCTTCACGGTGGAAGCGCGCGACCTCTACGGCAACCGCGCGACGGCGTACGCAGGTACCGTGAAATTTACCTCGACGGACGCGCAGGCCGTCCTGCCGGCAAACTACAAGTTCACGACCGGCACGGGGTTGGACAATGGCATTCACACGTTCACGCCCGGCGTCACGCTGAAAACCTTGGGGACGCAGTCGGTCACCGCCACCGACACGGTGACCGCCAGCATCCAAGGCGCGCAGACCGGCATCATGGTGATCTCGAGTGCCGCGACGACACTCGTCGTGGGCGGAGTCAGCTCACCGCAGGTGGCCGGGACGACGAGCAGCATCCGGGTGGAAGCGCGCGACTCGGCCGGCAGGATCGCGACCGGCTACACCGGCACAGTGCGGATCTCGACGACAGACAGACAGGCGACGCGACCGGCGGACCATGCCTTCACGTCATCCGACGCTGGAGTCTTCACCTTCACGGGTCTGGTCCTCCGGACGGCTGCCACGCACGAGGTGACTGCGACGGACATCGTGAACGCCTCGATCGCCGGTAAGCAGAGCGGCGTGGTGGTCACGCCGGCGGCAGCGACGAGATTGCTCGTCGCAGCGCCACCGCCCGGGGTCACCGCAGGCGTTCCGACCGAAAGCACCGTGACCGCCATCGATCCGTACGGAAACGTGGCGACGTCGTACGCCGGTACCATTCACTTCACGGCTTCCGATCCCCTGGTTTCGCTGACGCCGACAGATTACCAATTCGTCAGTACCGATCTGGGCTCCCACAGGTTTTCGGGTCTGGTCACCTACCGGACTGCCGGGCCCCAATCGCTGACAGCCACCGACACGGTATCGGCGACGATCAATGGATCGTCGAGCGGCATCACGGTCGCGCCGGGACCCGCTGCCACCCTGATCGTCGGCGGAATCGTTGCGCCCCTCACCGCCGGTACGCCGAGCGCGTTCACGATCGAAGCGAAGGACGCGTTTGGAAACCGCGCGACCGGCTATTCGGGAACCGTCGCGTTCAGCACTTCGGACCCGCAGGGCACCGTCCCCGCACCGCATTCGTTCACCACGGGCGACGGCGGCTTCTATCCGGGAACGGTCCTGCTCCGGACGGCGGGGTCACAGTCCCTCTCCGCCGCCGACACGGTCAACGGCGCGATCATGGGCTCGCTCGCGGGAATCGCCGTGAACCCTGCTTCTGCCGTTACCCTGACGCTCAACGGGGTTCCGGCTGTGGTCACGGCGGGTGACTCCGAGGCGGCCACGGTGACCGCTCATGACCCGTACAACAACGTCGCCACGGGCTACGTCGGTACGGTCCATTTCAGCTCGTCCGATCTCCGTGCCTCACTCCCGCCCGATCGCGCCTTCCTTCCGGGTGACCTCGGTCGTGCGACAGTCACTGGCGTCGTGCTGACGACGGCCGGGAGCCAGAGCGTCACGGCGGCGGATACGTTGACGCCCTCGTTGCAGGCGACGCAAGCGATCTCGGTCGCGCCCGGGCCGGCCTCGTCGCTGACCGTAGGCGGGTTCCCCACCACCACGACGGCCGGTTCCGCTGGGGCCTTGACGGTCACCGCTTACGACCTGTACGGCAACGTCGCGATCGGCTACGCCGGCACGGTCTCCTTTTCCTCCTCTGACGCGCAGGCGACCCTGCCGCCGCCGACGACGTTCACCAGCGCGGACGCCGGCTCCCGCTCCTTCTCGATCGCGCTGAAAACGGCGGGGCTCCAGTCCGTCACGGCCAGCGATGGCGCGAGGTCCAATTCGCAGCCCGGGATCTCGGTCATCCCCGGTCCCGCAGCGCAGCTCGTCGTCAGCGGCATCACGAGCCCGATTCCGAGCGGCCAGCCGACGTCGGTCACCGTCGAGGCCCGCGATGCCTGGTCGAACCGTGCGACCGGCTATGCGGGGACCGTGTCGTTTACATCTACCGATGCGCAGGCGAGCCTGCCGGCGCCGTATCCGTTCACCGCCTCGGACTCAGGCATTCACGTCTTCTCCAACGCGATCATGTTCGTCACGTACGGGACGCAGTCCGTCACCGCCACTGATGGCACCATCTCGGGGGTGCAGCCGGGGATCTCGGTGACGGACAGCGTCGCGCCGACATGGCCTGCCGGAAGCGCGCTCAACGCGGTCGCCACATCCATGTCGACTGCGCACCTCAGCTGGACGGCGGCGACCGACAACGTCGGTGTGACCGGGTACCGGCTGTACCGGAACGGTACGCTCGATCAGACGCTCTCTGGATCGACGCTGGCGACCGACGTCGGCGGACTGACGGTGGGCGTTTCAACATCGTTCCAGCTTCAGGCGGGCGACGCAGCGGGAAACTGGTCCGCGGGCGGGCCGATCGCGAGCGTCACCCCGACCCCGCCCGATCCACAGTTGGTCGCTCCGCCGATCGACCTCACTGTCTCGACCACCCTTGCGAGCGCCACGTCGTTCCTCTACACGGGACCGAACGCGATCCAGATGGGCGTGGCGCCAGGCACCATCGCGCCGACGCGGGCCGCGGTCGTGCGCGGCCTCGTGCGGGACCGTGCGTCCCAGCCGTTGCCGGGAGTGAAGATCTCCGTTCTCAATCATCCGGAGTACGGCAACACCTGGTCGCGGGCGGATGGCCGATACGACCTCGCCGTCAACGGAGGTGACCGGCTCACGGTCAAGTACGACCGCTCTGATCTCGTCCCCGTCCAGCGTCCGACGACACCCGCTTGGCAGGACTACACGCCGTTGTCGGACGTGGTGATGATGCCGTACGACGGTCTCGCGACGCTTCTGACCAGCGGCAGCTCACAGGCGCAGGTCGCCCGGGGCAGCCTTTCGTTCGATGACATCGGCTCGCGCCAGGCCACGGTCATCGTACCTCCGGGAACTACCGCGACCATGGTGATGCCGGATGGCTCGACACAGAGCTTGTCGACGTTCCACTTCCGCGCGACGGAGGCGACGGTCGGCGCTGATGGTCCCAGGGCAATGCCGGGTCCGCTCCCCGCGATGAGCGCGTATACGTATGCCGTAGCGTTCACCGCCGATGAGGCAGTGGCCGCCGGTGCTTCTCACGTCCAGTTCAGCCAACCCGTCTACGGGTACGTTGAGAACTTCCTCTCGTTCCCGGTTGGCATGACAATGCCGAACGGGTCGTACGACAGCGTGACTGGTCGTTGGCTGCCGGAGAGCAACGGGCGGGTGATCCAGATCCTGAGCGTGACAGGCGGCTCGGCCGTCGTCGACACCAACGGCGATGGGCAACCAGACGACGCCAGTACGCTGGCTGCGCTGGAGATTTCGAACTCCGAACTGGCCGTCCTCGCGTCTACGTATCAGGCCGGGCAGACACTCTGGCGGGTGCCGATGCTGCACTTCAGCTGGGAGGATTGGAACGTGGGCTCCGGATTGCCGCCGGGAGCTTCACCCCCAGAACCACCACCCTACGACTCCGACCCGCCCATTCCGGATCCGGCTTGTTATTTAGGCTGCATCGTCGACGTTCAGAACCAGGCGCTTGGAGAGAACGTTTCCATCGTCGGCACGCCTTATGAGTTGAACTACCACAGCGATCGCGTGCCCGGACGACGTGCCGCCTACCGACTAAATCTGACCGTTCCTGCTGCCCGCCAGCTGGTGTTGCCGCCCAACACCACCGTCTGCCTTCCGAATCGGCACCCGGAATGTCAACCCGCAGCGGGCAACCCAATCCCCGTCCCGGCAACCGTCACAGTTCGTGTGGCCGGCAAGACTTACCAAACAACCAACAACCTCAATGCCGCGATTGACTGGCGGTTCGAATGGGACGGCAAAGATGTTTATGGCCGCGCGCTGCAGGGCGAACAGGACGTCACGCTGACGGCTTGTTACAACTACCCTGGCATCGGATACGGCACGCCTGATCAGGTCGTCGCGTCATTTGGACAGCCCTCGATCTCTGGTTCGCTGACTGCGTGGCGTTGGGTTGGTGAGTACACCCAGGTGTTCGACCTTTGCCAATCGACATCGACGCGGATCGGGACCTGGAACGTCGTACCGGAAGCGTTGGGCGGGTGGACGTTGTCCACCCATCACGTGCTCGACGTGCCGAACAAGACGATCTACAGGGGCAACGGCGGGATCCAGAGGGTCGATGACCTGAACCGCTATGTGGTCAACCTGTTCGCCGGCGGCGGATCCGGTGCTCCAGTCGATGGTGTGCCGGCGAGCAGCATTGGTCTATCTCCCGGCGGAGGGGTGCTGGCTGCTCCCGACGGGTCCGTGTACTTCTCCGGTCTGGCATTCAATTCCTACATCGGCCGGATCACGCCAGACGGGATCTTTCACCGGATCGCCGGAAGAGGGCCAAGCGATCCGAAGGGATCGTTTGCAGAAGGGATCCCTGCACTGCAAGCAGGAATGAACAACCCGTCCGCGCTCGCGCTCGGGCCCGACGGAAGCCTGTACTTCGCCGACGTCGGCGTCATCCGGCGGGTCAGCCCGGACGGCTACATCTATACCGTTGCAGGTAGCGCAGCGCCGTCTGGGAGCGTTGTGACCGGTTACACCCCTGACGGCGTCCAGGCGGTAGGAGTGCGTATCGCGGTCATCGGCGGGTCGATCGCGGTTGGTCCGGATGGATCGGTCTACTTCGCCGAAGACATCAATTACCGGATCCGGAAAGTCGGATCAGACGGCATCCTGAGAACGGTCGCTGGAAGTGGCCCCACGGGTCAGTACAATCTCGGAGCCTTCTCGGGTGACAACGGACCCGCGACATCAGCCCGGTTGAACCTCCCTGCAGGCGTCACCATCAGCCCGGACGGCTCATTCCTCGTCGCCGACTCTTGCAACCAGCGGATCCGCCGCATTACGTCCAACGGGGTGATTACGACCGTAGCAGGAACGGGCGGCACTGTTTGTTACGGATATGGCTTTCCCTACGGCGGCGATGGCGGCCTGGCGACTCAGGCCGTGATCGCACAGGTGATGTCACTCGCCGTCTCTCCTGAAGGCGACGTGTACCTCTCGGACATGCAGAACACGAGGGTGCGTCGGTTCGCGATAGGTGGAAACATCGACACTATCGCCGGGAATCCGACTGGAGCCTGTACCGGAGCAGATTGCCCCGCCACCCAAGTGAGTTGGGGGTCGACCTCGGGCATTTCGTTCGGACCCGCTGGCGACATGTATCTCGTCGCCAACAACAGAATCTATCACCTGACCTCCGCCCAGAGTGCGCAGCAGATCGGACTCGGCAACATCACCGTGCCCTCGCGTGACGCTAGCGAGGTCTACGTCTTCGATCTGAGCGGCCGGCATCTGAAGACGTTGGACGCGCTCACCAACGCGCAGACGCAGCTCTTCGGATACGACGGTGCTGGCAAGCTGGTTTCGGTCACCGATCGGGACAGCAACGTCACGACGATCCAGCGCGATGGCCAGGAGAATCCGACCGCGATCGTGGGTCCGTACGGGCAGCAGACGTCGCTGGAGCTGGATTCGGACGGCTACTTGCACACCATCACGAATCCGAACGCCGAGATGGTTCAGCTGCTGTACAAGCCCGTCGTCCCGGCTGACGCGCACACCGGCGGCCTGCTTTCGCAGTACACCGATGCGCGAAACGGCTCGGCATTCTATCAGTACGACAGTGACGGATTCCTGACGAAGAATACCGAACCCGACGGCAGCTATCACACGTACTCGCGCGGCGGCTACCTGGCGTCCACCAGCGTAACGCGGACCAGTGCGCTTGGGCGGACGCAGGTGTTCGGGCTGTCGCAGTCCAGGAACAATGACGCCCAGACGCGAGTGACGCAGGGTGCTGATGGCCTCACGACCACGCAGCGCCGGAACCCTGACCACTCGGGCTCGATCACATATCCAGACGGCACGATGATCACCACGGCCGGGCTCGCCGACCCCCGCTTCGGCATCCAGTCGGCATACACGTCGAGGACGACGATCACGACGCCGTCTGGATTGACGCGTAGCGAGTTGCGTTCACGAAGCGTCACCCTGTCCAACCCGCAGGATCCCCTGAGCTTGACCTCACTGATTGAGTCGGTAACCGTGAACGGCCGTACTTCGCAGAGGTCGTACAACGCCTCGACGAGGCGAATGACCCTGACCAGTGCCGCCGGCCGGGTGACGACCATGGACTACGACGCGCTCGGCCACCTCGTCTCCATCGCGCCGCCCGGTGTGCAGCCGCTGCAGCTTCACTACGACGCGCGCGGCCGCAACGACACCCTCACGCAGGGTGCGCGCGTGACGAAGCTCACCTACCGTTCGGATGGTTTTCTGGGTAGTGTCCTGGACCCGCTGCAGCACGCGACCTCGTTCGGCTACGACCTGGTCGGGAGACCGACCAGCCAGACGCTGCCGGACTTGAGCGCCTTCGGCATCGGGTACGACCCGAACGGCAACCTGATTTTGGTGACCCCTCCCGGACGGCCGGATCACGCGTTCGCGTATACTCAGGCAGACTTGGAAAAGGACTACACGCCTCCCGATGTCCGTCAGCCTCGCACCACGCATACGGACTACAATCTCGACCAGCAGGTCAGCAACGTCTCTCGCCCGGACGGTGACTTCACCACTCCAACCTACGATCTTGCGAAGGGCCGTCTGACCGCGCTGACCACCAGCCGGGGAACCAACACCTACGGCTACAGCGCGAGCACGGGCCAGCTGACCAGCGTCACCACCTTCGACGGCGTGGGTCTCACCTACGCCTACGACGGTTCGCTGCTCAAGGACATCACCTGGAGCGGCCCCGTTTCCGGCAACGTGCACAAGACGTATGACTCCAGCTTCCGGCTCCAAAGCGAGAGCGTGACCGGAGGGCAGAGCATCAACTTCGGCTACAACAATGACGACATGGTCACGAGCGTTGGAGCGATGACCATTACTCGCGACCCAGGGACCGGCTTCGTGACCGGTACCACGCTCGGAGCCGTCAGTGAGTCGCGCACTTACGACAACTACGGCGCGCAGCAGAGCTACACCGTCACCGCGAGCGGGACGACTCTATACTCAGTAAACTACGGCACGCGCGACGTCTTGGGCCGCATCGTCAACAAGACGGAAACGATCCAAAGCGAGACGAACACCTACGGGTACATGTACGATGCCAACGGCCGCTTAACAGATGTGACCAAGAACGGCGTGGCGACTTCGCACTACGAATACGACGCGAACGGGAATCGGCTGGTGGGGCCGGGCGTCACGGCGTCGCCGGTGTACGACGCTCAGGATCGGCTCTTAAGTTATGGGAATTGCTCGTACTCGTACAAGCCTGACGGCTCGCTGCAAACGAAGACTTGTTCCGACAGTACCGTCACGTACGACTACGACGCCTTCGGCAACCTGCGTCACGTCACGTTACCGAACGGAACGAACATCGACTACCTTGTCGACGGGCTGAACCGCCCCATCGGCAAGAAGGTCAACGGCGCGCTCGTCGAGGGCTTCCTCTACCGCAGTCGGCTCCAGCCGGCGGCTTGGCTCAATCCCGATGGCTCGATCAAGGCGACGTTCGTCTACGGCCTGCACCCGAACGTGCCGGAGTACATGGTCCAAGGCGGCACGACCTACAGAATGATCACCGACCAGCCGGGCAGCGTACGGCTGGTCGTGAACACCTCGACCGGCACGGTGGCTGAGCGCATCGACTACGACGAGTTTGGGAACGTTCTCTCGGACACGGGGGCCGGAATGCAACCATTTGGCTTCGCGGGCGGCCTTCGCGACCTCGATACACGACTGACGAGATTCGGGTCGCGGGACTACGATCCAGTGACCGGAAGGTGGATGGCGAAGGATCCGCTGCGGTTCGGGGGCGGGCTCACGAACTTGTACGCATATGTCGCAAATGACCCGCTGAATCTGTTCGACCCTGATGGTCTCTTCAACATTCTCTTCGGCGGTGGCGCAACCGCTGCCGCTCCGACTGGGGCGGAAGTGGCCGCTGGCATTGTCTTCAACCCTGGGCTTTTCGGGCAACGCGCGGATGTCGGAGTGTTTGCATCGGTAGGGCCGACGGTGGGAGTCAATATTTCCGCCGACGTATTTATAGGTTTCGTGAAGGGCGAGATCGAAAACGTGAGTGGCACGAGCATAAATCAGAATATATCAATAGGGCCTGTAAGTATTTCTCTCTTCCACGATCCGGACACAGGAGATGTGATGGGCGGAACGTTTGGCCTAGGGCCAGGAGCAACCCCTGTGGGCTATTCCGTCGCTTACGACCAGACCGGGACGTTGACAATCCGTGACTTGATAAAATTCTTCAAATCTGGCTGCGATTGAGCCAGACCGTGATTTCAAGGGCATATTCTCCAGGGAGCCCATCGTGTCTCTTAGAAAGCGCGCGATTGTCGCCATCTTTGTTGCAGGCGTGAATTTTCTTGGTTTCCTTGCTCTGACGACAACTGTTGACGCTCGTTTCATTTGGCCAACCATATTCATTCCATTGATAGGAGGTGCTTATCTCCTGTCGCTTCGCTGTCCCAGATGCGGAACACCGATCTATAAGAGAAAGGCTACTATTTTAGGCCAAACGTTTTCGTACTGGGGTGGCTTTGTTCCGCGCCGGTGTTCTGCATGCGGATACGAGTTGTCCTGCTAAGCGCCGGACACTGCTCCAAGCCATGCGCTGGCGCTATCCCGGGTGATCGCGTCGTCGGCCTTCCCGGTCATGCTGACGCCCGCCTCGATCGGCGGCGACCTGTGGACCGACGGCGGGCTCCGCAACGTGACGCCGCTGGGCGAGGCGATCCGCGCGGGCGCCGACGACGTCGACGTGGTGCTCTCCTCGGATCCCTTCGCCAAGTCGCCCTTCGACGTCCAGGGAGCGCATGCGATCCCGCCGATCCTGCTGCGCTCGATCGACATCATGAACGGCGAGGTGAGCCGCGCGGACCTCCGCATCGCCGGCCTCAAGAACGACCTGTCGCAGCTCCGGCCGGAGTTCCAACCCACCGAGCCGTTGCCGTTTGACTCGCTCGACTTCGACCTCGGCAACCTGCGCAAGATGATCGACGCGGGATATGCCCAGTCTGCGGTCTCCGCCGTCCTGTAGCCTATTTGAAGACCAGGTGAGCGACGGTGGATTCGAGATCCCAGTAGATGATCGCGAGCGCGGTCAGATCGAAAGCGGTGTGCGCAAGGATCAGCATCCAGATCCGGCGCGTGACGGAGAAGATCGTTCTGAAGACGAGCCCGAAGATCGTGCCCTGTTCGGCGCCAGCGACCCCTTGGACAGCATAGTGGTCCAGTCCGAACCATCCGGCGGTGAGAAGCACGATCAATGTCTTTGCCGACACGCCGGAGCCGAAAAGCTTGCCCAGGCGTTCGAACATGTACCCTCGGAACAAGGTCTCTTCGCCAAAGCCTGCGCCGATGATCACGGCATACAGCGCTGCCGGGACTGCGGCCCGGTTTCCTGCCAGGTAGTGGTACGCTGGGTTGATCGGAGGGGCGCCGAGAAGCGGCATCACGATCATCTTCATGAGGAGCTTGAACGCGCTGCCAAAAGCGATGCCGATGGCCAGGGTGCCGATCCAGCTCTCGGGCCGCACGTAGCCGATCTCGCGACATGGTGTTCGTGACCACCGGGCCCACACCAGCACCAGGATCGCGCTGAGGGGCACAGCGACCAGATTGCCCGCCAGGATGACGACAATCGCGAGGATTCCGACCGGGCCGAATCCGCGTAGGGCCGCGGCGAAGCGATCGTCCATCGCGGCGACGACTACGCGCGCATCAGCGCCGCGCCCCAATGGAACCCAGACCCCAGCCCGACGAAGCACACCAGCTGCCCGGGCCGGATGCGGCCGCTCTTGCGGCATTCGTCGAGCGCGATGGGAATCGTCGCTGCCGTCGTGTTCCCGTATTTCTGGATGTTGTTGTACACGCGCTCGTCCGGCAGCCCCAGCGCCTTCTGCACCCCCTCGCTGATGCGCAGGTTGGCTTGGTGCGCGATGAGCAAGTCGATGTCCCCCACCGTCAGGTGCTGCTTGGCGCACAGCTCGCGCACCGCCTGCGGCATGCGTGAGACCGCCAGCTTGAACACGGCGCGGCCGTTCATCTCCGGGACGTGACGCCACTCGCGGACCTGCTCCTCGTCCACGAACGGCCGGTGCGCGAAACCGACCCCGGGCACGTACAGGTCCTTGAAGTTCGCGCCGTCGGAGTGCAGCTGGAACCCGAGGATGCCGCGCTCGCCCTCGCCGGCCCGGAGGACCACCGCGCCCCCCGCGTCGCCGAACAGCACGGTGCGATCGCGGAAGCGCGTCACCACCGCTTTCTCCTCCTCGGTGGGCGGCTCGCCGCCCCGACCGAAAAGGAAGTCCCAGGCCGTCCAGGGCATGAATCCGGAATGGACCTCGGCACCCACCAGCAGCACCGTGCGCGCCTGGCCCGCCTTGAGCAGCGCGTCGGAGACTTGAAGTCCGTAGATGAACCCGGTGCACTGCTGCCGGATGTCGAGCGCGGGGATGTGCGCGATGCCCAGCTTGTCCTGGAGGATGGCGCCGCACCCGGGAAAGTAATGGTCGGGCGTCATCGTGGCGAACACGATGTAGTCGACCTCGTCCTTGGCGACACCGGCGTCCTCGAGCGCCTTCTTCGCCGCGCCCACGCCCAGGTCGCTGGTCGCGGTGCCCTTCTCGACGTAGTAGCGCGTCTCCACGCCGCTGCGCTCGCGGATCCAGGCGTCCGACGTATCCATGACCTGGGCGAGCTGGTCGTTGGTGACGAGGTTTTCGCCGGTGACGAAGCCGCTTCCGATGATCTGACTCTGCATTAGACCTCCGGTCGAGTTTTTCTAGCAGAGGTCGGGCGATCCGTCGCGCCCCCTGCGCAGCCGACCTCTGTCACACAACCGCAGCGGCCTCCGCGGCACGCGCCTCCCGCTGGCCGGCGCCGACGTCGACGAGGAGAAGGAGGAGGGCGCCCACGGCGAAGAAGCCGATGACCGAGAGCACCGCCAGGCGAGAGGAGCCGGTCACGGCGATGGTGGCGGCGAACACAGCCGGCCCGAAGATGCCGGCGAACTTGTCGGCCACCCCGAAGAAGGCGAAGAATTCGCCCGAGAGGTGGCGCGGCACGAGCGAGGCGAACAAGGAGCGGGAGAGCGCTTGCGTCCCGCCCTGCACCATGGCTACCAGGAGCGCGAGGGCGAAGAAGTGGGCCTCCGTCCGGGTGAAGTAGGCGAGGACCGCGATGCCCGTGTACACCACCAATCCGGCCAGTACCGCCCGCTTCGCGCCGACCTTCCCCGCGATCGACCCGAACAGGAAGGAGAACGGGATCCCGACGAACTGCACCAGCAGGATCGCCGCGATCAGCGCGCCACTCTCCAGCCCGATCTCCGTTCCGAACGCCGCGGCCATGCGGATGATGGTGCCGATGCCGTCGTTGTAGAGCAGGAAGGCGATCAGCATCAGGGTGGCCTGGCGGTGGCGCGCCAGGGCGCGGAGCGTACCGCGCAGGCGCGACAGCGTGGCGCGGAAGCTAAGCGTCGCCCCGGCGCCGTGCGGCCCGGGCGCGATCTTGGGCTCAGGCACGCGGCGAAGGAGAGGAATGGTGAACGCAACCCACCAGATCGCGGTGGTGACGAAGGCGAGCCGGGCAGGAAAGGTCGCTTGGTCCGCGGTCGCCTCCGCGCCGGCCGGCAGCCCGAGGAGCCCGGGGCGGAGGATGAGGGCGAGTTGGAGCGCGAGCAGGAGCCCGCCGCCGGCGTAGCCGATCGCATACCCGGCGGCGGAAACGCGGTCGAGCTCGTCCTCGCGGGCGACGTGCGGGAGGAGCGCATCGTAGAAGACGAAGCTCCCGTTCAGGCCGACGTTTATGACAACCAGCAGCGCCGTCGCGGCCAACCAGTCGCCGCGGCCGACGAAGAAGAGCGCCGCGCAGCCGGACGCTCCGAGCGCCATGAAGGCGGCGAGCATCCGCTTCTTCACGGGCCGTACGTCCGCGATCGCGCCCAGGAACGGCGCGAGCACCGCCACGATCACCAGGCTGGCGGTGGTCGCGAGGGCGTAGCGTTGCGTGGCCAGCGCCGGAGGGAGATCGCCGGCGGCGACGCTCACGAAGTAGATGGGAAAGATGGCGGTGAGGACCGAGGTGACCGCCGCCGAGTTCGCGCAGTCGTAGAGCGCCCAGGCCCGCAGCTCGGGCGTACCGAGACCGAGCCGCGCGAGCAGCCCTGGGCGCAGGCCGGGCACGCGAAGAGGCTACGCGGAGCGCGCCCGCCTCGCAACGATGGAGTTCTACGCCTTCGGCACCGACGCCGCCTGGTGGCGTCCGTCGCCGCCGCCCTGCTCCGCCAGCGCTTCCTTGCGCGACAGCCGGATCTTCCCCGACCGATCCACGGAGACCACCTTCACCAGGACCTCGTCGCCTTCCTTGAGCACGTCCTCCACCTTCTTCACCCGCGTGTTGGCGAGATCCGAGATGTGCACGAGCCCGTCGGTGCCGGGGAAGATCTCCACGAACGCGCCGAACTCCATGATGCGCCGCACGGTGCCGAGATAGGTCTTCCCCACCTCCGCCTCCTGCGTCAACGCGCGGATCATCTTGATCGCCTGCTCCACGCCCTCGCTGTTCGGCGAGGCGATGGCCACTTGCCCGTCGTCCTGGATGTCGATGGTGGCGCCGGTACGGGCGATGATGTCCTTGATCACCTTTCCTCCCGGCCCGATCACGTCCTTGATGCGGCTGACCGGGATGCGGATGGTGGTGATCTTCGGCGCGTACTTGGAGATGTCGCTGCGTGGCGCCGCCAGCGCCTTGCCCATCTCGCCGAGGATGTGGAGGCGGCCCTCGCGCGCCTGGTTGAGCGCGTCGGTGAGGATCTGCTTGTCCACACCGGTGATCTTGATGTCCATCTGGATCGAGGTGATGCCCTTCGCGGTGCCGCACACCTTGAAGTCCATGTCGCCCAGGTGGTCCTCGTCCCCGAGGATGTCGGAGAGGATGGCGATCTTGCCGTCTTCCTTGATCAGGCCCATGGCGATGCCCGCCACCGGCGCGCTGATCGGCACGCCCGCGTCCATCAGGGAGAGCGCGCCACCACAGACCGTCGCCATCGACGAGGAGCCGTTCGACTCGAGGATGTCGCTGACCACCCGGATCGTGTAGGGGAACTTGTCGTCCGCGGGCAGCATCGAGCGCAGCGCGCGCTCCGCCAGCATCCCGTGGCCGATCTCGCGCCGGCCGGCCCCGCGCAGCGGCTTCACCTCACCGACCGAGTAGGGCGGGAAGTTGTAGTGCAGCATGAACTTGCGGAAGGACTGCCCCTTGAGGCTCTCCATCCGCTGCTCGTCCTCGCTGGTGCCCAGCGTGGTGGTCACCAGGCCCTGCGTCTCGCCGCGCGTGAAGAGGGCCGAGCCGTGCGCACGGGGCAGCAAGCCCACCTCGCAGGAGATGGCCCGCACCTGCGCCGTGCCGCGGCCGCCGATGCGCTTGCCCTCGTGCGTGATCATCCGGCGCATGTACTCGTACTTGAGGTCTTCCAGCGCCTGCTTGACGTCCTTGTCCTTGCCGAAGAAAGGCTGGCCCTCGGCGCAGAGCTGCGCCACCAGGTCTTTCTTGATCTTCGAGAGCTGCCCGTACCGCTCGTGCTTGTCGTGCTGCGTGTAGGCGTTGCGCACCAGCTCGCGGGCGAGCTCGCGCACCTTCTCCACCACTCCTCCGGCGAGCGGCGCCTTCTCGACGGCGCGCTTTTCCTTGCTCACGGCCTTGGCGAGCTTCTCCTGGGCTTGCAGCAGCGGCTCGATCGCGCGCTGGCCGAACAGCAGCGCCTCGATCATGTCGGCCTCGCTCACTTCCTTGCCGCCGCCCTCGACCATGAAGATGGAGTCGCGGTTCGCGGCCATGATCACGTCGATGTCGGACTGCGCGCGCTCCTCCTCGCTGGGGTTGGCCACCAACTGGCCGTTCACCCGGCCGACGCGCACGCCGGCGAACTGGAAGGGAAAGGGGATGTCGCTGACCGCCATGGCGAAGGAGGCGCCGGTGAGCGCCAGCACGTCGGTGTCGTTCACCGGGTCGGCGGAGAAGACCGTCGCGATCACCTGGGTGTCGTTCTGGTATCCCTCCGGAAAGAGCGGCCGCAGCGAGCGGTCGATCAAGCGGGAGATCAGCGTCTCGCGTTCCGTCAGCCGGCCCTCGCGGCGGAAGAAGCTGCCCGGGATCCGGCCCGCAGCCGAGAGCCGCTCCTGGTAATCCACCGTGAGCGGGAAGAAATCGAAGCCCGGCTTCGGCTCCCTCTGCGACACCGCGGTGACCAGCACCATGCTGTCGCCGCTGCGCACCACCACCGAGCCGTCGGCCTGCTTGGCCAGCCTGCCCGTATCGAAGGAGATGTTCTGGTTCCCGACCTTGGCGGAGACCGTGATTGCTTCTGCCATGTGCAACGTCCTTTCGCGCGGGTCCGTACCCGCGCCTCGCTCTTGCGTCGTTTGTCAGGGGTTGGATCCGGGGACCGTTGGATCCAGATCGCAGGAGCGAAATCGCTTTCGCTGCTCCGATGAGGGTCCGGCGCGGCTCCCGGGTGCAACCCGCGGTTTCAAAACAACCGGGGGGCACCCATCGATGCCCCCCGGAAATCCTCTGGTTCTTACTTGCGAATTCCGAGACCGTCGATCAGCTTGCGGTACCGGGTCGTATCCTTGGACTTGAGGTAGTCGAGCAGCCGCCGGCGCTGGCCGACCAGCTTCAAGAGACCCCGGCGCGAATGGTGGTCCTTCTTGTGCGTCTTGAAGTGCTCAGTGAGGTAATGGATCCGCTCGGTGAGCAGCGCGACCTGCACCTCGGGCGAGCCCGTATCGCGCTCATGCGTGCGGAACTTTTCGACGACAGATGGCTTCCTGGTTTCGTAATGCAACGGCCCTTGCGACATCGTGTTTCCTTCGTGTTTCCCCCCACTTTCCGCCGGCCAGGCGGGAAAGCGAGCGGGCGCCTTGAATCCGGGCGGAATTGCCTGGAGGGCGCGGGAACCTACAGTGTCGGCCCCTGCTGGTCAAGGGAAACGCCCTGCAAGGTGATGACCACCGACTTGGAGGCCGGGGTGTTGCTGGTGTGCGCCACGTGCCGGGCGGGGACCAGGGCGTTCGCCTCCGGGAAATAGGTGCAGGCGCAGCCGCGCGGGATGTCGTAGGCCACCGCGACGAAGCGGCGCGCGGTCCGCGTCTCGCCCCGGAAATGGCTGGTGATGTCCACCGTCTGGCCGTCCTCGAGCCCCAGCTCGCGGAGGTCCTCGCCGTTGACGAGCACCACCCGGCGGTCGCCCTTGATCCCGCGGTAGCGGTCCTCGAGGCCGTAGATGGTCGTGTTGTACTGGTCGTGGCTGCGCACCGTCATCATCAGCAATTCGCCCTTCCGCAGCCGATTCGGCGGCAGCGAGTGGACGGTGAACCTCGCCTTTCCGCTCGGCGTGGTGAAGTTGCCTTCGCGCGGCCCGTTGGGGAGATAAAACCCCCCGGGCTTTCGCACCCGCTCGTTGTAGCCGGCGGTGCCCGGGACGACGCGGCTGATCAGGTCGCGGATGCGGTCGTAGTCCTCGGCGAGCCAGCCCCAGCGGACCTTGCTGCGCGGGCCGAGCGTGGCCTCGGCCAGGCGGGCGACGATCTCCGGCTCCGGAAGCAGGTGCGCGCTGGCCGGCTTCATCCGGCCGCGGGACATCTGCACCACCCCCATCGAGTTCTCGGTGGTCACGGAGCGGCCTCGGTCGTCTTCGGTCCGCCCCAGGCAGGGCAGGATGAGCGCGGTCCGGCCCGCGACCAGATGCGCGCGGTTGAGCTTGGTGGAGACGTGGGCGGTGAGCCGGGCCCGCCGCAGGGACGTCGCAGTATATTCAGTGTCGGGCGCAGCCGAGAGGAAGTTTCCGCCGAGGGCGAAGAACACCTTGGCGGATCCTTCCTGCAGGGCGTGGATTGCCTCCACGGTGTCCAGGCCGTGCTTGCGAGGGGCAGTAATCCCGGTCGCCCGCTCCAGCGCGTCGAGGAACATGGGGCCGGGCTTCTCCCAGATGCCCATCGTGCGGTCACCCTGCACGTTGCTGTGGCCGCGCACCGGGCAGACACCAGCGCCGGGCTTGCCGAGGCTCCCCCGCGAAAGGAGGACGTTGACGATCTCGCGGACGTTGTCGACCGCGTTCGCGTGCTGCGTCAGCCCCATCGCCCAGCAGACCACGATGCGCTGGTGGTCGATGAAGAGGCGGGCGGCCGCGCGGACCTGGTCCTCGGCGATCCCGGAGGCTGTTGCAACCTCGGCCCACGACACGCGCGCGAGGTTTTCCTTCCAGGCAAGAAAGTTCTCGGTGCGCTCGCGAACGAAGGCCTCGTCGACCGCGCCGGCCTCGAGAATCGCCTTCCCGATGCCCTGGAGGAGCGCGACGTCCCCGTTGATCTTCACTTGCAGGAACAGGTCCGCGAGCGGCGTGGCGCGGCGCAGGAGGTGCTGGGGATGCTTGAACGCGAGCAGGCCCGCTTCGCGCAAGGGGTTGATGGCGAGGATCTTCGCGCCGGCGCGCTTGGCGTCCTCCAGCGCGGAGAGCATGCGGGGATGATTGGTTCCGGGGTTCTGCCCCGCGACCACGATCACCTGTGCCTTGTCGAAATCGTCGAGCCGGACGGTGCCTTTCCCGATCCCGATCGTCTCGCCCAGGCCGCTGCCGCTCGACTCGTGGCACAGGTTGGAGCAGTCCGGCAGGTTGTTGGTCCCGAATTCGCGGACGAAGAGCTGATAGAGAAAGGCCGCCTCGTTGCTGGTCCGCCCGCTGGTGTAGAAGACGGCCTCGTCGGGGCCGGCGAGCGCGTTCAGCTCGCGCGCCACCAGCGCGAAGGCCTCGTCCCAGGAGATGGGCTCGTAGTGCGTCGCGCCGGACCGCAGCGCCATCGGGACGGTGAGCCGGCCCTGCTTCCCCAGCCAGTGATCGCTTTGCCGGGAGAGCTCGGCGACGCTGTGCCGTGCGAAGAAGTCGGGGCCGATGCGGGCGGCCGTGCCCTCTTCGGCGACTGCCTTGGCGCCGTTCTCGCAAAACTCGAACGTGCTGCGGTGGCCGTCCGGCTCTGGCCAGGCGCAGCCGGGACAGTCGAACCCGTCGAACTGGTTCAACGCCAGGAGCAGCCGGGTGCCGCGGATCGTTCCGGCCTCGCCGAATGCGTGGCGAATGGAGGAGACCACCGCCGGGAGGCCGCCTGCGGTGCGCGCCGGCGCTTCGCGCTGCAGCGGCACCGGCCCTTCCGGGGGCTGCGCGCGAGCGTCGCGGGCATCACCCGGCTCGCGCGGCGCGGTCCTGGGAACGCTCTCGGCCATCGCTGCGACGCTACCACGTCAAGCGCTGCGCAAGCCGGCCACCCGCGGCGGCGCTTCGGAGGCAGGCGCCTCGTCCAGCTCGAACCAGAACAAGGCGCCTCCTCGTTCTCCGGTGCGGACGCCGAGCGATCCGCCGTGCGACTCAACCAGCCGCTTGACCGTCGCGAGACCGAGCCCGATGCCGGGGGCTGAGGTATTGGGTCCCCGGATGTACGGTTCGAAGATCAGTGGGCCCAGCGAGGCGGGGATCCCTGGCCCGGTATCTTCCACCTCGAAGACCACGCGCCCGCGGCGCTGCCGGACGCGCAGGAGCACCTCGCGGAACTCCGCGTTGCCCAGGTACTTGAGCCCGTTGCGCAGCAGGTTGCCGAGGAGGCTGAGGAGGACGCCGGGGCTGCAGGCCACCGTGCAGTCCGCGACCTCGCCGACGCGGAGCGAGGCATGCCGCTGGGTCGCGAACGGGCCCAGCTCTTCCAGCAGCCCGGCGGCGACGGCGCGCACCTCCGCCCGCGATCCCGCTTCGGGCCGCGCGCCGGCGCGCGCGAACTCGAGCAGGCCATCGACGATCCGGCGCACGCGCGAGAGGCTGGAGCGCGCGCGCTCCAGTGTGTCCGACGCCTGGGTCGGGCTTCGCTCCGCGACGTCGAGCGCCATGCTCACCGCCGAGAGCGGACTGAGGATGTCGTGGGCTACGCGGCCGGCGAACTGCTCCAGCTCCTCCGCCTTGCGCTGCACCAGCCTGTGATGCTCCTGCTGCACCCGCTGGGCCTGCCGCGTGGCGCGAACGGTCGCCCAGGCCGCCAGCACGGCGATCAGCGCGCAGAACCCGTCGAGCTGCCAAGAGAACCGGTTTCCCCTGGCCCGGGCGGCCTCGATGCGCTGGGCAGCGCTCTCGGCGGCTCTAACGTTGTAGGACACGAGCTCGTGCGCTGCCTGGCCCGCGGAGTCGCCGCGCAGCCGCACCTCGGTCCGCACCGTTTCGTGCGCCAGCTCGGGGTGTCCGCCGCGCGCCTGCTCCAGGGCCCTCTCCGCCGCCTCGTCGAAGGCGCGGATGGCGCTGTGCAGCTTTCCCAGCATGACCGCTTCCGGAGGGTCGGTCGGGAGCGCCACCGCCTCCTCGAGCAGCTGGTCGACGCGCTTGCGCGATTCCGTCACGTCGTCCGATGTCGAGCGGTCATCGATGGCGCGCATCACGCGCGTCTGGAGCTCCCGAAGCTCCGAGCGGAGGTCGCTGACCACCTGGATGCCGGGCGCCGCATCGCGCGAGATGCGGAGCGCGTCAGCGTCGATCACGCGCGCTGATCGCCGCACGAGAACGGAGGAGCCGATGAAGGCGGCCACTACGGCCACGAACGCCACTGCCAGCACTCGAGTGGAGGTCGTCATGTTTGGACGAACACATACCCTTTCCGACTTCATCCCACACGGCCGGTGTGCCGCCAGGCGAGCCCCTTCTCAACCGCCCGAGCTGCTCGACGGCACAGCCGAGGCTCCTTGCGCGGGCGGGCCGCCGCGGGCAAGCATGCGCCGGTGCTCGTCGACGCGCACGTCCATCTGCACCCGGGCCGGCTCGCCGAAGCGATCCGGCGCTGGTTCGACACGCACGCCTGGAACATCCGGTACCGCTCGGGAGTCGACGAGGCCGTGCAGACCCTGGTGGGCGGCGGGGTGGACCGGATGGTGGCGCTGCCCTACGTCCACAAGCCGGGTCTTGCTCGCGCCCTCAACGATTTCACGCTCGACGTGTCCAGGCGCCACCCCGAGGTCTTGCCCTGCTGCACGGTCTTTCCCGGCGAGGAAGGCGCGGAGGACATCCTCGAGCAGGCGCTTTCGGGGCCGTTCCGGGGCGTGAAGATCCATTCCCACGTGATGAAGATCGCTCCCGACGATCCGCGTCTCGACGCCGTGTGGCGCGCTTCCGCGCGCTGGAGGAAGCCGGTGGTGATCCACTGCGGACCCGAGCCCGCGCTGCACGGTTACGGCGTGGACCCCCGTGCCGTGTCGGGCGCCGACCGGCTGCAGCGCGCCCTCGACCGGCATCCGGACGCCATCGTCGTCGTGCCGCACCTCGGGTTCGACGACACGCCCCGGTTCGAGGCGATGCTGCCGGCGTATCCGAACCTGTACCTGGACACCACCATGGTGGTGGGCGGGTACTTCGAGCGGCAGCCCGACGTGGACATCCTGCGCCGCCATCCCGACCGCATCCTGTACGGGACCGATTTTCCCAACATCCCTTACGAGTGGGACCGAGAGCTGCGCGCGCTGCGCGCGATGCAGTTGCCCGCGCAGGATGAAGCGAAGATCCTCGCCCACAACGCGCTCCGCCTGTTCGGCGCGTGACCTAATACTGCGGAACGGAAGGGTCGATCAGGCGCGACCAGAGATCGATCCCGCCAGCCAGCGACACTGCGCCGTCGAACCCTGCCTCGCGGAGGATGGCGGCTGCCCCCAGCGAGCGTACCCCGTGGTGGCAGTAGCAGACGATCTGGGCGCCCGGACCGGGCTGCACCTCGTCGAGCCGGGAGGGCAGATCGGGCAACGGGATCAGCGCCTGGTCCGGCAGGCGCGCCAGCTCATGCTCCCAGCCGTTGCGAACGTCGAGGAGCCAGACGGGCTCGCCCCGGCGGAGCTTGTCGGCGAGCTGCTGCGGCGAGATCTCCATCGGCCAGAAAGCGCGGCGTTTACTGGGGCCGCAGCCGCTTGTGCATGGTGCGCCGGATGGTCTCGTAGCCGAGGTCCTTGAACAGGTCCCGGGCGCGGCGGCTGTTTCCCGCCACTTCCAGGGCGATCACCTCGATGCCGCGCTCCTTCGCTTCCTGCTCGGCTTTGTGCATCAGCAGCCGGCCGTAGTTCTTGCCGCGCGCCTCGCGCACGATCCCGAGCGTGGTGACCTGCAGGGTGCGCGTCCCGTGGCGGGGGTTGTCGCGCTCCGAAAGCCAGAGATGGCCCAGGTACTTTCCGTCATCGCCTTCCAGCACCCAGAGCTGCGCCCCGGGGCGGCGAAACCCGTTGCGGGAGAAGCCCATCTTCACGTCGAGCAGTGCGGTGAAGCGTTCCTTGAAGATATCGCGTTCCTGCTCGGTGGAGTCGCCCAGCGAATCGAGCTGGGTCTCCAGCTCCAGCTCGACGAACCGCGACCAGTCTTTCGGGGCATATGGGCGGAGGTGAGGCATGGGCGCGTGTTAGCGAAATGTGGGCCGGCCAGCAAGGTGGGTCTTGCATCTCTCGTCGGTTTCCGCTTGAAGAGGCGTTCGATCCCGAGGAGGCGGCGTGGCGCGCAAGAAGGGCAGGGGAACAGGGCAGGGCGGCGGGCAGCCGCAGAAACCAGGTCCCGGCGGAGCCGGGAGTAGCGGCGGCGGGGGCTGGGCCCCCCTGCGCGATGCCATCCGCCGCGACGTCGAGCAGGCGGTCTCCGCGCTCGCCTTCGCGGAGCGGCTGCACCAGAAGCTGGACACGCAGCGCCGCGCATTCCTGGATTTCCCCCGCGTGATGGAGCAGCTCCGTTCCGGAGCCGTGGAGCGCCTGACGGCTTCGCTCTCCCGTCTCTACGAAGGAGGTCAGGGCTTCGATCTCCAGCGCTTCCTCCGCGACCTGCCCCTCGCCCTCGGTCAGCTTGCCGTCGCGGACAAGAACAAGTCCCGGCCTCCTCCGGCGGATCCGCAGGCTGCGGCTGCGACCCCCACTCCGGTGGAACAGGCCACGCCCTCCGAGACCGCTCCGGCGGCGGAACCCGAGGCCGCGCCCGCCGAGCCGGCCGCTCCCGCCACCGCGCCCGCCGCCGCGACTGCCGAGCCGGCCGCCCCGGTGAGCCCCCGCCTGGAGCTCCGCGCAAAGCTGCTCGCCGCCGCGCCGAACCTCGCCAAGGCGGCGCAGACCTACCGCCGCAACGTGGCGACGCTCCGCCGCGCCGCCGCGCCCCGCCGCTCTCCGGGACCGTGGCGCGCGGACCGCGAGGTCCTCGAGGAAGCCCGCCGCGCGGTCGAGTTCGTGCAAAAGCTCTATGACGCCTACGCGGACGCCTGGGCCGATCAGCCGCTGCCGAAGGATCTGGGCGATCAGACTGCGGCGGAGCTGGATCGGTTCCTGGCCTGGACCCAGCTCGACCGGTACGTGGAGCTCGCAGTGCTCGCGTCCACCAGCGCCGCGCGGCCGACCCGTCCGGGGCAGCAGGTCATCGTCGGGCGCAAGGAGACGGCGACGCCTCCGGAACCGGTCACCGAAGCTTCCCCCGGGGCCGTGGTCTCCGACTCGGAACCGGAACCCGCTGGGGAGCCGGAGGAGGAGCGCGCCACACCCGACGAAGCGGACGCGGCACCGGAGCAACCAGCGGCTGAGCCGGAGCCCGGCCGGGCCTGATGCGCGCTCTCGCCGTCGCAGCGGCGATGGCGATCGCCCCTCTGGCGGCTGGCGCCGAGGAGCAGGGTCCGTTTCACTTCCAGGCCACGGTCGCGACGCAGGCGCACCCGGCGTTCCACGCGGCCTATTCGGGCAAGAACAGCCTCCGATCGGACGCGGAGTCGGCCACTTCGGTGGTGATCGATCTCTCCCTCACCCTGCACCCCTGGGCGGGGGCCGAGCTGGTGTTCCAGCCGGAGCTGGCCGGGGGACGCGGCCTCAGCTCCACGCTCGGCGTTGCCGCCTTCCCTAGCGGCGAGGTGTACCGCGTGGGCGATCCCGATCCGACCATCATCGTCGCGCGCGCCGCGGTGAAACAGGCGGTCGGACCGCTGACCTTCACCGCGGGCAAGTACGCCATCCCCGAGATCTTCGACAACGTCCCTTTCGCGAACGACCCGCACACGCGATTCATGAGTTGGGGCCTGTGGGCGTCCGCCGCCTACGACTACCCGGCCGACGTGCGCGGCTACACCTGGGGCCTCGCGGCGGACTTCACCAGAGACTGGTGGTCGGTCCGCGCAGGGATCTTCCTCGAGCCGAGGGTTGCGAACGGCGCAAGGCTCGAGACGGACATCCTGAGAGCCCGCGGGCTGGTCGTGGAGGTCGAGGCGCGCTCGGGACCTGGCGCCGTCCGGGTGCTGGGCTTCCTGAATACCGCCGACATGGGCAGCTATGCGAAGGCGATTGCGAGCCATCTCCAGATCGAAGACACCCGGGCGCAGGGGCGCACCAAGGCGGGGATGGCCGCAAGCGCGAATTACGATTTCGGGCGCGGCCTCGGCGCGTTCGTTCGGGCCAGCTTCAACGACGGCAAGAACGAGACCTGGGCCTTCACGGAGATCGACCGCTCCCTGGCGGTGGGCGCGGTGCAGTCCGGCGCCCGCTGGGGCCGGGAGCGCGACGAGGCAGGCGCCGGGCTGGTCGTGTCGGGGCTGTCCGGGCCGCACCGGGCCTACCTGGAAGGCGGCGGATACGGCTTCATCATCGGCGATGGCGCAATGCGCTATGGGGCCGAACTGCTTGGCGAGCTGTTCTATCGCGCGGGGGTGACCGAGCAGGTCTCGCTTGGAGTCAACTACCAGCCAATCCTTCATCCGGCCTTCAACCGCGACCGGGGGCCGGTGCACGTCTTTACCGGGCGTGCGCACATAGCGTTCTGAGGTGGCTTGCGCTAAAGAAGCGCCGCAAAAGGAGACCCGCTAGTGAGCACCAGCCTGCGTCCAGTCCGGACGCCCCCCGCATCGGAGCTCTCGCCCGACCTTCTGCTCCAGATGCACTCGCTGATGGTGAAGGCGCGCGTCCTCGAGGAACGCCTCATCCAGATGTACAAGCAGGGCGACGGCTACTTCTGGATCGGCGGGCCCGGCGAGGAAGCCTTCAACGTCCCGCTCGGATTGCTCATCCATAAAGGGCAGGGGCCCCAATACGATTACTGCCACTTCCATTACCGACAGTCCGGCACGCTCCTGGCGATGGGGACCGATCCGGTGGACGCGATGAGGCAGATGAAGAACACCGCGACCGATCCCTACTCCGGTGGTCGGAACTTCGTCGGACATTTCTCGATCAGGGAGTGGAACGTCGTCCCCGTCTCCAGCCCGATCGAGGTGCAGTACTCGATGGCCCCGGGCACCGCCATCGCGAACAAGCGGGCGGGCGGGCGCGGCATCACCATCGTCACGGGCGGCGACGCGGGCACGGCGGAGGGGGATTTCTCCACCTGCCTGATCTGGTCGTCGCGTCCGGCCAACCCGCTGCCGATCCTGATGATCGTCACCAACAACAAGTGGGGCATCTCCACCCACTACCAGGGGCAGCACGGGGAGAAGCGGATCAGCGACCGGGGCAAGGCCTTCGGGATCGAGAGCAAGACCATCGACGGCAACGATCCGGAGGTGGCCTACCGCGAGCTCTCCGCGGCGATGGAGTACGTGCGCACGGAGCGCAAGCCATTCCTGCTCGAGGCGGTGGTCAGCCGGCTGTACGGGCACAGCTCCGCCTCCGGCGCCAACCGCCTGAACGACGAGGCGGACTGCATCGTCGGCTTCGAGCGGCGCCTGGAGGAGCGCGGCCTGCTCACGCGCCAGCAGATGGACGGGCTGCGCGCGACATTCGCCGCCGAGTTGCTGGCCGCGCACAAGCAGGTCAAGGAGGAACCGCAGCCAGATCCGAAGTCCATCCACGATCACGTCTTCAGCGAGCGCGACCTGGTGCGCGGCGACTCATGAGCAACATGGTCCAGGCCATTCGCATGGCCCTCCACGTCGGCGAGGAACGCCACGGAGTCACCGACGTCTTCGGCGAGGACGTCGGTCCGCCGCTGGGCGGCGCGTTCACCGCCACGCAGGGGCTGAAGACCGCCTGGAACTCGCCGCTCGACGAGCGCGGCGTGGTCGGCACCAGCATCGGACTGGGGCTGGCAGGCTGCCGCAACGTGGCGGAGATCCAGTTCTGCGACTACGCCTTCAACACCATCGACTTGCTGAAGCTCGCCGGCATGCAGCACTGGGTCTCCAACGGCGACTGGAATTGCCCCATCACCATCATGACGCCCGTGGGATCGGGGATCCGCGGCAGCATCTACCACTCGCATTCGTTCGACGCGACGGCGACGCACATCCCGGGGTTCAAGATCGCCGTGCCCTCCACGCCCCGGGACGCCTACGGCCTTCTGCTCTCCTGCATCGTCGATCCCAATCCCTGCTTCTTCCTGGTCCCGAAGGCCTTGATGCGGGTGCGCTCCTTGCCGGGCGAGGAGATCCCGGGCGAGCCGGACGACGATCGGAAGCTGTCGAAGATGATCGACGCGCCGCTGGGGGAACGGAGCAACTGGAAGCCGCAGTGGCCCGATACGCCCGATCATTTCGTGCCCTTCGGGGAAGGCCGGACCGTCCGGCCGGGGCGGGACCTGACGGTGGTGAGCTACGGCCGCACGCTGCCCCTGTGCGTCAAGGCGGCGGAGAGCCTGGCGCCGGAGGGAATCGACGCGGAGGTGATCGACCTGCGCTCGCTGTATCCGTACGACTGGGAGCGGATCGCGCAGTCCGTGCGCCGCACCGGCCGCGTGCTGTACGTCAACGAGGACACCGAGATCACCAACTTCGGCGAGCACCTCATCCGGCGCACCGTGGAGGAGCTGTTCTACGAGCTGGCGGCGCCGCCCAGGCTGCTGGCCGGCGCGCACCTCCCCGGCATCGGGTTGGCCGACAGCCTCGAGATGGCGTCGGTGCCGCAGCTTCCTTCGATCACCGAGAGCATCCGCTCTCTCGCAAAGGTGGAGCCATGACGCTGCTGTTCGCGATCCTGCTCGCCCAGGCCGCGCAGCACCCCTGCCTGGACGATGCGAAGAAGCTCTGCCCCGGCGTGGAGCCCGGGCAGGGGCGCGTCGCCGCGTGCTTGAAGGAGCACAAGGAGCAGCTCTCGCAGGCGTGCAAGTCGCGGATCGCGGAGTTCCGCGAAGGCGCGCAGGCCTGCGAGGCGGACGCGCAGAAGCTCTGTCCCGGGATGAAGCCCGGCGCCGAGCGCCGCCAGTGCATGCAGGAGCACAAAGACCAGGTCTCGCCCGAATGCCGCGAGTTCTTCGGTCGCGTTGCCGAGCCCCACGGGGCGGTGGGCGAGGCGATGCGCGCATGCCGCGCTGACGCGAAGACGTTCTGCAAGGACGTGAAGCCGGGGGAAGGGCGGATCGCGGAATGCCTGAAGCAGCACAAGGCTGAGCTGTCGCCCGACTGCGCTGCACGGATCCCTTGATCCACCAGAACGCACCTCATGAGTCGTGCTCGCGAGTCACCGCGCTCAGGCGTAGTCGCTAAGCGCCTCCGGCGGCCGGCCGTGTCTGACGCTCAAGCGTAGCCGCTAAGCCACCTTCGGTGGCCGCGGCTAGGACTTGTGGCCGGGCACCGCGCAGGCGCGCATCCCGAGCGCCTCCGAGATACGGTGGCGGTTCCGTGCAAACCTGTCGTAGACCCAGTTCGCCACCCGGCGGATTCCCGGCGCGCGCAGCACGGCGCCCGCCGCCGCCCATCCCGGCAGCTCGCCCAGGATGCGGGCCACTGCCTCGGCGCGCACCAGCTTGCGCGCTCCGTCCAGCACGATCACCGTGTGCCCGGTCTCCTCGCGCGAAACGCCGGGCGGCAGGTCCGGGACGTCGTTTCCGACGAGCTCGAAGACGCCCCTGCGATCGCGCTCCTTCACCCAGGCCACCGAGGCCTGGCACACGCCGCAGTCCGCGTCGTAAACCACCACCATGCACGAAGCATAAGAGGCCCGGGGCGCCGAGACTACCGGCGAGCGGCAGTCCTCGGTTAGGGTCTGCGCAGTGCACCCGCTGATCGCGGCATTCCTCGCTCTGGGGCCCCACGCGGCGGAAGCGCTCGCCCATGCGCACGACGCGCCGGCCGCCTGGGTCTCGATGCCGGCCCTCTCCATGCGCGCCACCGCGACCGCGGCGCCGCCGAAGCGGGTCTACGGCTACCTCCCGTACTGGGAGAACATCGATCTGGGCGCGTTCCGCTGGGACCTGGTCAGCGACGTGGTGGCCTTCTCGGCGGAGATCGCGGCCGACGGCAGCGTGTCCAATCCACACGCCTTGCCTGGCGCCGCGCTCCTCTCCGCGGCGCACGCCCACGGCGCGCGCGTGCACCTCTGCGCCACGCTGTACAACTCGGCGGGTGGCACCGAGGTGTCGGCGTTCCTCGCCAATCCGGTGGCGCGCGCGACCGCGCTGCTCCAGCTGGTTCTCCTGGCTCCCGACGGGATGAATCTCGACTTCGAGTTCGTGCCCGCCGGCTCGCGGGACGCGTTCACGGCGTTTGCCCAACAGCTCCGGGCGGCGCTCCCGCCCTCCACCGAGCTCACGCTGGCGATGCCCGCCACCACCGGGTATTCCGGCTACGACGTCCCGGCGCTCGCCGCCTCGACGGACCGGCTGCTGCTGATGGAGTACAACTGGCACTGGAGCACGGGCCCGAGCGCCGGGGCCGTCGCGCCGCTGGCCAGCGTGCAGGACGCGGTCGACGGCTACCTGGCGCGAGCGCCTCCCGCGTCGATCGCCATGGGCGTCCCGTACTGCGGCTACGAATGGCCGACGACGTCCGCCAGCGCCGGCGCGGCGACCATGGGCGCAGGCAGCGCCGTCCTGTTCGAGTCGGCTTTCGCGAAGTTCTCCGCTTACGGCCGGATCTGGGACGCGGCTGCGCAATCGCCCTGGTATGGGTTCGCGGCGGGCGGACAGACGCGCCAGGGCTGGGTAGAGGACGGCGATTCGCTCGCGCTCAAGTACCGGTTCGCCCGATCGCGGGACCTTGCCGGCGTGATGATCTGGGCGCTCGGCTACGACGGCACGCGAAGCGAGGCGTGGACCGCGCTCGAGTCCTCGTTCCTCTCCGGCTCCGGAAACGGCGCGCCGCCCACGGTTCCGGCGCAAGGCTGCTCGCAGGCGGGCGCTCCGCCCGGATGGCTCTTGCTGCTGGCGCTCCTCGGCCGGCGCCGGGCCGGACCCTACCCCGGGGTGCATGCTAGAAAGTCGTCATGGTTCCGGAGAAGTACCGCCTGGCGGCGGTAGGCCGTTTCCTCCTCGAGCAATTCGAGCTGCGGCGCCCTGGCTTCCGGGAGTGGTCGCCGCAGATCGAGGCCGCGCTCAGGCAGGATGCCGAGGGCGAGCTGCAGCTGATGGAGAAGCAGCTGCGCGAGCTGGGGGTCGACGACGCGGGCTACTGGCAGCGCGTGCGGCGCGCCCTGGACGAGATCCTGCTGCCCCGGTACGCCGCGCTCGCGACCGGGGAGATCGCGCTGGCGAAGCGAGACTACGGCATCTGGCGCGGAGGCGATCTGGTGGCCCGCGCCAGCTTCGCCCTGGCCGGGTTCATCCTCGGCATCATCTGCGTCGAGGTTCCGTACATCCCCATCCAGGCAAAGTGGTTCCCGGCCCTGCTCCTGGTCCTGGGCCCGCTGTTTCCCGACGCGGTGATGTGGCTGCACCGGCGGCGCTGGCGGAGGAGGCTCGAGGCGCTGGTCGCGGACCTGCACCACGCCAGCGAGACCCTCGACACCTACCGGCCGCTGTCCGAGCTGACCCGCGCGCTGGGCATGCCTTCCGAAGTCTCCGAGCTTTCCGAGGCGCCGCGCGCGGCGCGAGAGAGGGGCTGAGTGGCCTTCGACCTGAACGTTCCCCGCGTGCGCATGCCCCAAGGTCGGAGGATGCGCTTCCTCTGGGTCGCGGGCGCGTCGCTGATCGTCCTGCTCTTCGGCTACAACTCCTGCACCACCTACGTGAAGCCGGGCGAGGCGGGCGTCAAGCAGATCAATTTCGGCATCGGGAAGGGCATCGAGCCGTACGTGTATGGCACCGGCCTCCACTACGTCGGGGTGGGGGAGACGATGCACCGGTTCCCCGTGCGCCTCCAGGTCCTCGAGCTGAGCAACTCTCGCAGCGAAGAGGACCTGGAAGGGCACCGAATCGCGCCGGGCGTGAACATCCAGACCAGCGAAGGCTACGCGGTGCAGCTGGACCTCACGGTCCTCTACCGGATCGCGGACCCGCTCAAAGTCATGCAGACCATCGGGCCCGGCCGCCTGTTCGAGGACAGCGCCGTGATCCCGCGCGCCCAGCAGGATTTGCGACGGGCGCTCGGCGAGCTGGACGCGGAGGACTTCTACCGCGGCGACAAGCGCGTGCAGAAAGCGCGCGCGGCGCATCAGGCGCTGGAGGCGGAGCTGAAGGACAAGGGGATCGAGGTCGTCCAGGTCCTGATCCGGCGCTACACCTACGATCAGCGCTACCAGCAGGCCATCGAGCAGCGGAAGATCCAGGACCAGACCGTCTACAAGAACGAGGCGGAAGCAAAGTCGGCGTCGGCGGCGGCGGCGAAGAACAAGATCGTGGCCGAGGGCGCGGCCGCGGTGCAGGTCGAGCTCGCGCGCGGCGAGGCCGAGGTGAAGAAGCTGGAAGCGGACGCGGCCCTCTACCGGCGGAAGAAGGCGGCGGACGGAGATCTCTTGGTCAAGCTGGCCGAAGCGCAGGGCGCCGAGCTGGAGAACCAGGCCCTGCGCGGTGCGGGAAGCGAGAACATGGTGGGGCTGCGCATGGCGGATGCGCTGCGGGGAACGCGCGTGATCGTGCTCCCGACCGACGGCGAAGGCGCCATGAACCCGCTCGATCTGAAGACGCTGCTCAAGCGCTTCGATGTGAAGGAGTGACCGTGCGCAAGCTCGCGTTGCTGTTGCTCTTCACGGCGGGATGCACCTTCCACAGCACGGACTCCACTGAAGTGGGCGTGCTCACCCGCAAGATCGCGCTCTTCGGCAAGGCAGGCGTGCAGCAGGAGACGTATCCCCCGGGCGCCACGTACACCTTCCCGGCATTCGTCACCGACTGGAACGTCTACAACGTCGCGCTGCAAAATCTGGCGATGGTCCGCACGGTGCAGAAGGAGCGCCGCGCCGCGAACGACGACGTGGAGTTCAAGACCCACGACGGCAACGACATCGCGGTGGACGTCACGGTGGCCTGGCGCATCGACACGGCGAAGACCCCCTGGATCCTGGAGCACGTGGGCGGATCCACCGCGGAGGTGAAGGAGAACCTGGTGCGCCCCGCTTGCCGCAGCATCGTGCGGGACGTGCTGAACACGATGACCAGCGAGGAGTTCTACGTCTCGGAGAAGCGCTTCCTCAAGGCGGAGGAGGCCCGTGAGAAGCTCGCCAAGGTGCTGGCCCTGGAAGGCGTGATCGTCGAGCGCGTGATCCTGGGCGAGCACCACTTCCATCCCGACTACGAGAAGGTGATCCACGACAAGAAGCTCGCGGAGCAGACCGCGGAGCGGATGGTGAGCGAGGGCCACGCCGCGCAGCAGGAGGCGCTGCGCAACCTGGAAACCGCCAAGGGACAGGTCGCCCAGAAGATCGCCGGCGCCCGAGGCTCGCTCGACCAGGTGAAGCTGCACGCCGACGCGGATTTCTTCGCGTCCCAGCGCGAGGCCGAGGCCATCCTGGCCGAGAAGAAGGCGCGCGCCAAGGGCGTGGAGAAGACGAACCAGGCGATGAGCGGGGCGGGCGGACGCGCCATGGTCAAGCTGAGCGTCGCCGAGGCGCTGAAGGGCAAGCAGATCATCTTCCTCCCCTCGGGTGGCAAGGCGGGCGGCCTGCAGACCCTGAACCTCAACGACCTGCTGGCGCGGTTCGCGTACGCCGAAGCGTCTTCCAAGCCCGTGGTGAAGGTTCAAGACGATTCGAAGTGACCTCCCTCAAGCTCACCCTCGAGTACGACGGCACGGACTTCGTCGGGTGGCAGGTCCAGCCCGACGGACGCAGCGTGCAGGAGGAGCTGGAGAAGGGGATCGCGCGGCTCTGCGGCGTTCCAGTGCGCGTGACGGGCGCGGGCAGGACGGACGCGGGCGTGCACGCGCGGGGGCAGGTGGCCTCCCTGCAAGTCGAGCGCGACCTGCCGGTGAAAGCGTGGACGGCAGGGCTGAACGCGCTTCTTCCCGAAGACCTGGCGTGCCTTCGGGCCGAGGTGGCCCCGGAAGGGTTCGATGCCCGCCGCTGGGCGCGCGGCAAGCGGTACACGTACACAATCCTGGAAACTCCGGTGCGCGCTCCGCTGCTCCGCGGGCGTGCTTGGGAGATCCGGCGGCCCCTCGACCTGGATGCCATGCGCCGTGCCGCCCCCGCGCTGCTCGGGACGCATGACTTCTCCGCGCTGCGGGCGGCGGACTGCCCCGCGCGCACCGCCGTGCGGGAGATCCGGGCGCTGCATGTCCGCCAGAGCGGCGCCCGCATCGACCTGGTGGTCGAGGCGAGCGCGTTTCTCAAGCACATGGTGCGCAACATCGTCGGCACGCTGGTCGAGGTCGGTCACGGCCGCCGCGACCCGGGCTCGCTGGCCGCGCTGCTCGAGGGACGCGATCGGACCCAGGCCGGCCCCACGGCCCCCGCGCACGGCCTGGTCCTCGACGAGGTGTTCTACCTGCCCGGAAACGTCAACCCCCATCCACAGGGGCGGGAATGACCAGGGGACTGTGGGCGGTGGCCATCGGCGTCCTCGGCGTCGCGCTGGCGGCGGCCCTGTTCCGCTTGCTGAACGCTCCCAGCGCCGTGTTCGTGCTGCTGCTGATCTGGAGCGTCGGTCTGGTGGCCGGCCTGGTGGCGCTGGTCGCGGACGTCTCGCCGGGTACCGGAGCGGCGGGAGGCCTGGTGGCCGCCCTGCTGGTCGCCGCGGTCCTGGCGCTGACCATCGCCGCGGCGCCGCTGGCGCCCGGCGCGACGCGTCCCGGCCTTCGCGATCTGCTCTGGACTCCGCTGCTCGCGCTGGTTGCCGTGCTCGCGCTCTGCGCGCTGTCCGGCTGGTCAGGCATCCGCGCGGGCCTGTTCCTCGCTCGCCGGCGCAAGGTCTGAGCGGGACCGCTCAGGATGCCGGCCGCACCGGCTCCGGTCCGCTGTCCTGACCGATGCGGAATCCGCGCTCGCCGAGCTGCAGCAGGAAGCCCTGCCCGTCCTCGCGCAAGTGATCGCTGAGCGAGAGCTGCGCATCGCGAGTCAGGCGCGCGCGTTCGCCGCGGACACGCGCGTAGAGCGCATCGTCGGCGCCCGCCGCCAGCGTCGCGGGATCGACCTCGACCCACTCGTCCGAGGCGAGCTGCGCCCTCAGCGACGTGCCCGCAAGCTCGATGCGCCGCACCCAGAGCGCCGCATCCTCCACCTCCAAGTACCCCCAGTCCTTTCCGATGCGCGTTGCCCAGCGCCCGTCGGCAGCCCGATGAACGCCCTGGTGCAGCACGGCGACGGTGCGCGCATGCTCGACGAGCCCGCCGCGGTGCCAGAAGCGGCCTTCCTTGTCGAGGCGGAGGCCGCTCTGCTCGCGGAGCTGTCGCAGGGTGGCCGGGTCCATCTTCCAAGTCTACTTCATCGATCGAGCTGCGCGTCGCTGGAGCCCGTTCATCCGCGCTCGAGGGCCGTCCTGCCCTGATAGTAGTCGAGAGCCCCCGGATGAAACGGGATGGGCGAAGGCCCCCGCAGTGGAGGCTTCTCGGCCAGCGGCCCCTTGTCGCGGGATTCGACCAGGGCCTGCGCCAGTTCGTGCGCGCGCACTAGCGGGTAGCTGTCGAGCACCACGAGCAAGTCGCTGCCGACGACCGCCACCGCGCGCAGCGGCACCTTGCCCTCGCCGGCGAAGCTGCCGCGGCCCTCGAGCGCCTGGACGGCGTCGGCCGCGGGAAGCAGCCCGACCTGGAGTTGACCGCTGCTCAAGAGCTTCACCACCTCCACGGGCGTCCTGGCCGCCGCCGGAACCGCCTTGGTTTCGGGCCAGCGAGCCGCGATGGCCGACGCGATGGCGGTGGCGATGGCAAGCGCGCCCGGGCGCGCCTCGTCCGTCACGACGACGAGGTGCTTCGCCCGGTACGCGTACCACTGGCGGTACGGGGAGTGGCCGGGCAGGAGGGCCGCGGCCGCCCCCAGAAGAGCCAGTGTCAGGAGCCTGCGGTCAGTGGTCATTCTCATCCTGGCGCCGATTGAAGACGTCGAGTTGGAGGAAGTTCGACACCACGTAATTGGGCACGTCCACCAGGTTGCTGATCCGGAGATCGCAGGCGACGCTGCAGAGGAGGTACGCCTGCTCCGCGGTCAGCGGCGATGGCGCCGGCGAAGTCGGCCCGGTCAGCAGGGCGATCATCTTGAGCAGCGCGTCGCGCGCCGCCAGCGTCACGTCCTCCGACTCGTTCCTGAGCGGGCGCAGGAGGTGGTTGGAGTTCACGTCGATCCACAGTTCCGGCGCCATCACGACGCCGGCTGGCTTGACCGGAATGCCCATGGTGGCGACGAAGTGGTCCGGCTCGAGCTCCTTGAGGACGCCGGCGCGGTTGCTCTCGAACCGGGGCCAGTTGCCGAAAGCCGCGGCCTGGGCCTTGCGGACCTCGACCTTCACCGTGACGATCGCGTTCATCTCGATGGCAGTGCCGGAAACCTCGCCGTCCCCCTGCGCCCAGTGCACGTCCCCGATGGAGAGCCCGCAGCCGTCGATGAAGCAGGGGAAAAGAAGGGTCGTTCCGTTCACCATCTGCTTCACGTCCGTGTTCCCCCCGTTCTCGCGCGGGGGAATGGTCCGCAGGCAGCGGTCTCTGTAGCGTCCCTTGGGACCGCAGAGGCTGGCCGGCACCGCGTCAGTCGGTTCGGGAGGCAGCACGAATCCCTGCTTCGCTCGAAGCTCCTCCTCACGGGTGAAAGCGTTTTCGATCTCGTCGTGGCCCAGCTCCACACCGATGGTGCCCGCAAACCCGTGCAGCGGCAGCCGCACGCCCGGGAGATCGCGCGAGGTCGCGAAGCGCGTCCCGTTGATGGCGGGGGCGCCCAGCTCCCAGTGCACGATGGCAGGGTCGGTGAAGACGTCGCGGAGGAAGCCGAAACCTGGGACCGCCACCGTGTACCCGAAGTTGTCGGGCCCGGGACCGACGTCGATCATGGTTACCGCGAGCACGTCGCCCTGCTTGGCGCCCCTGACGTGCAGGGGGCCGGTGAGCGGATGGATCAGGTTCAGGTTGGCGGCTGCGACGGTCGCCCGCGTCGACTTGCGGTTGAACGGATTGTCGAACGCGTCGCGCGTCTCGAAGATGACGGTGTCGCCGGGGTCGGCCTGGGCCGCCGCAGGGATGTAGGGGTGCCAGCGGTTGTGACAGGTGTTCATCGGATCCTCGCCGCACGGCACGGGCACCCCACCGGCCCCGCGCGAGACGGAGATGCGGACTGTCTTTGCAAACGAAGGCCCGGCTGCAGCGGCGACCATCGCAGCCGTGATCAGGACGCTCTTCATGGGTCCCCCTTTCCGCGCGAGATTGCGCGGCCGGGCGGTGTCGACGCGGGAGTGTTCGGGAGAAAAGGTTCTTCGCCCGTGTCCGCCCCAGGCGAAGCTGAGCGGCCCATACGCCCCTGCGGCTTCCGTTGTCAACGGACCTGCGGAACGCCGTCGTGCTACGCTCGGCCGGCGCCTTGGACGTCCAAGGAGGGCGAGCATGGCGACTGCAGAACGGCGCGGTGCGTTGCCCGCGGCGCTTGCCAGACTCACGATCCGCGGGCTCAGCACCCGGTCAGTCCGCGTTCCGATGCGCCGGCCGCTCGGGACGAGCGGTGGGTCCATCACGCAGGCGCCCATGGTCCTCATCGATCTCGATACCGACGAAGGCGTCCCCGGCCGGGCCTACCTCTTCGCCTACTCGGAGCTCGGAGCCCGAACGCTCCGGCAGCTCCTGGCAGGGATTTTGGAGATGGTCCGAGGCGACGTGGTAGCGCCCGTGGCGATCGCGAAGAAGCTCCACTCCCGCTTCACGCTGATTGGCCGCGAAGGGCTGCCGACCATCGCCATGTCCGGACTGGATGTCGCCCTCTGGGACGCCCTGGCCCGCGCGACGGGGCTTCCGTTGGCGCGGTTGCTCGGTGGCGAGCTTCATCCCGTCCCTGCGTACAACAGCAACGCGCTGGGCCTGGATCCGCCCGAGAGGGTCGCGGAGGAGGCGCTGGAGCTCCTGGCCGAGGGGTTTCATGCCGTCAAGCTCCGCCTTGGGCGCAAGACGCTGTGGGACGACGTCCTGGCCACCCGCGCGGTCCGCGGCAGGATCCCGGCGGAAGCCCTGCTGATGACGGATTTCAACCAGGCCCTCACGGTCGCGGAGGCGCTCGCCCGTGGACGTGCGCTCGATCGGGAGGGGGTTTACTGGATCGAGGAGCCGGTGCGGCACGACGATTACGCCGGGTCGGCGCGGCTCGCGCGCGAGTTGGAGACTCCGATCCAGATCGGCGAGAATTTCCTCGGGACGCGGGCGATGGCTACGGCCATCGCGGCGGGCGCGGCGGACTACGTCATGCCCGACCTCGCGCGGATCGGCGGGGTGACGGGCTGGCTGAGGGCGGCGGCGCTGGCCGACGCGGCAGGGATCGAGATGTCGTCGCACCTCTATCCCGAGGTGAGCGCGCAGCTGCTCGCCGTCACGCCGTCGGCCCACTTCCTGGAGTACGTCGACTGGGCGGCGCCCATCCTCGCGCGGCCGCTCCAGATCAGGGACGGATTGGCGCAGCCCGGTGAGTCTCCGGGTGTCGGCCTCGACTGGAACGACGAGGCGGTCGCCCGTTTCGCTCTCGAATGAGCTCCGGTTGGCTGAAGGCGCTGCTCCCACTCTGGGGCCTGTGCGCCACCACTACACGATCGGTCACGGTAGGCGGGAGAGCGCCAGCGCCACACCGGGTCGCAGGGAATCGGCGCGCGCGGTCCGGTACATTGGAAGCATGGACACACCAACTTCCGTCGAGGGGTGCACGAGCTGCGGCGCTTTGTATACGCCCGACCCCGGGGACCAGGGTGTCTGCTCGATGTGCCGCAGCCTCCTTCCAGCCCAGCCGGCCGCGCGGACCAGCGGGACGAGCCCGCGTCCGATGTCCGGGGCGGTCAGCAAGCGACCCAGCGCGATGCGCCGGATCTCCCTGGGAGGGCGCGCTCTGCGTCGCATCGCGATCGGCGCGGGTGGCGCGCTGCTTGTCGCCGGTCTGGGCGCTTGGTGGATGAGGAGCTCGGGACATACGCCGTCGACCGTGTGGACCGCCATCCGGCGCCACTCTCCATCCGATGCGTGGAGCGGCATCAAGCGCCACTCGTCGGAAGCATGGGTCGCAATCCGGCGCCACTCCTCGGATGCCTGGATCGCCATCCGCCGCCACACGCCGTTCGACGTGCCGGACGCCAAACCCAGCGGGGCGGTTGCGTCGGCGACCCCTCCGTCGCACACCGTGGTTCGAGATGCGACCGCAACGCGCGGAACGCACCGGCGTACTGGCGCTGGTAAATCGAGCCATCGGAAGTAGCTACCGCGTCGGCGACACCCCGGGGTAAACGCCAGCGCGCGCACGCGACTGCATGTCGCGGAGCGCACCGCCCACCCACGCGCACGGCAGCGCGATCGCGATGATCGCAAGCGCATACCACCTGGGCCCGAACTCCGGTCCGCGACCAGGCCCGCGAGCACGGCGCCGATGCTCCGAAGCATGCGGCGTGGACGAGGCGTCTCGCTCATGTCCGCTCTCTCCTCTGGCTCTCCCCCGACGCCAGCAGCTCGGCGAGCTTGTCGTAGCTCTTGGCGACTCCACTCTCCATGGGGGACTTGATGACGGCGTCGCGGGCCTCCGTCGACTCGTAGCGCATGGTGGCCGTAAGCGTGGTCTTGCCGCCCTGCTCGATGAAGGTGGCCGTGATCAGCGACTCACCGGGGTACCAGGCGTCGTCGAACTTCTCGGTGTTCACCAGTCGCTCGGGCCGCACCACCTCGCGGTAGACGCCGCGCACTCCCATCTCTCTTCCGTCGGTGTTCCGCCACACCCAGCGATATTTGCCTCCCACCCGGAGGTCGACCTCGCAGACCGGCATCGACCAGCCGCCGAACACCCCGAGCCACCGCTTGAGCAGCTCGGGCTTGGTGTAGGCATCGAAGACCAGGTTGCGCGGAGCATCGAAGACGCGCGTCATCACGATCTCCCGGTCGGACTGGGCAGTCACTTGCAGGGCCCCGCTGTTCTTCATGGTTCGGTCTCCTCTATCGCTTGCTGCGTCCATGCTTCTTCGCGGCCTTCAGCTCCTCGAGCACGGCGTCGAGGCGCTCGAAATTTTCTTCCCAGAGTCTGCGGTAGGCTTCCAGCCACCCGGTGGCTTCCGCGAGAGGCCTGGGCTCCAGCCGGCGGGGCCTTCGCTGGGCGTCGCGCCCGCGCGAGACGAGGCCTGCGCGCTCCAGCACCTTGAGGTGCTTGGAGACCGCCGGCTGGCTCATGTCGAAGGGGGCGGCCAGCTCCATCACCGACGCCTCACCCGTTGCCAGGCGGGCGAGGATCGCCCGCCGCGTGGGATCGGCCAGCGCCGCGAAGGTGGCGTCGAGCCGGTCAGGGGTCGTTCGTCTATAGCCTGATGGTTGCATAACCTAAAGGTGATATACATTCCGATGCGCAGACTGTCAAGCAGATAGGTCGATGACAGGTCGAGCGGCGCGCCGCGCGTTTCCAGAGACAATCGGCGCGTTGTGGTAGGCGTCCCTCGAAAGGATGCGCGTGGCTCTCCTCGTGGCGTTGCTCTCCGCCGTGGTCTACGGGACGGCCGATTTCCTCGGCGGTCTGGCGGCGCGCCGCGCGGCGGCCCTGTCCGCCACCGTGGTGTCCCAGGGCATCGGGCTATTGCTGGTGGCGCTCGCGCTGCCGCTCTTTCCGGCCGAACCGCCTTCCCTCATCGGCGGGCTTTGGGCGGTGGGTGCCGGCGCGACCGGCGGAATGGGCGTAGGGCTGCTTTACTACGGCCTCGCGGTGGGCCGGGTGAGCGTGGTCGCGCCGGTCACCGCTGTCTGCTCCATCACCATTCCGGTGCTGGTAGCGATCAGCCTCGGAGAACGGCCGGGCCATCTGGCGCTCGCGGGCATCGCGGTCGCCGTTGCCTCGGTCGCGCTGATCAGCCGCCATGACGACCCGGCTGGCAAGCCTGAGGGCCACGATCGCTCGCTCGCCATCGCGCTCGCCTCGGGCGTCGCTATCGGCGCGTTCTTCGTCTGCCTCGCGCGCGCCGGCAACGCGTCCGGCCTCTGGCCGCTCCTGATCGCCCGCGCCGTGTCCACGGTCGCGCTCGCGGCCGCCGCCCGTCTGGCCAGGGTTCCCCTCGTCGTTCCCCGCGCGGTGGTGCCTGTAGTCGTCGCCTGTGGAGCGCTCGACATGTTGGCGAACGCGCTCTATCTCATCGCGGTACGCGAGGGACCGCTCGGCCTCGTGGCCACGCTCGCCTCGCTCTATCCCGCCAGCACCGTGCTCCTCGCCAGGGTGGTGCTCGGCGAACGCCTGCGGCCCGTGCAGTCGATCGGGCTCGCGTGCGCAGCGGCCGCTATCGTGATGATCACCAGTCGCTGAGAAGCGCAGCTTGCGGCGGCAGTCACGGAGACCTGCCGCCGTACAGGACGGCTGACGGCGGACGTCAGCTCAGCGGCACTGGGAGCGAACCTGGTCCTCCGCTTTCCGCGACTTGGACCACCGCTCGTCGCTCGGGTTGAACACCTGCGGCACCAGGAAGTCGTTCGGGTCGATCTGCAAGCGGAATTCCGGCCACTCGCTCTGCGGGAAACCCATGTTGTACGCCGTGTCACGCCAGCTGAGCTTGTGATAGAGCGCGGAGCCCGCCTGCGCGACGTCCGTCAAGTGGCCCGGATAGTAGACCTTAGGCTTGAGGTGCTGGGTGTACTGGATGATATCGCGCTGCTGGTTGTTCGCCGCCCCGAGGCTGACGATCGAGCCCAGGAGGACGTCGGGGTGAGGCAGGTTGTCCATGATCGAGAACAGGCCCTTGCCGATTTCCGCGGCAAGCGCGATCGGCGTGCGGCGTTTGTCCAAGGGCGTCGTCGGCAGCTCCGGACGATTGATGTAGCTGTCGAGCAGCAGGACGCGCCCCGCGGCCGAGACGACGCTGACTTCGGGCATGACTTGCCGCCGGGTACACTTCCCCCTTCCTGCGGCCGCTGACCATTGGCCTTGCGTCCAACCGCGAACTCTTCGGGGGCGACTCGTCCGCGCCCGGGTCGGTGAGGCGACTACTTCTTCTGCGGTCGCTGGGGCGGCTTCGCCTGCCAGAGCGCGATCGCGGCGCCCGTCGGATCGATGATCACGCTCATGAAGCCGAAATCGCCGACCTCGGTCTTGTCCATCATGACCTTCGCGCCCAGTTCCTTCGCCTTGCGAGTGGACGCAGCCACGTCGTCCACGCCCACGTAAGCCTGCCAGCGTGGGGGCGAACCGGGAGGCTGGGCCGTCATCATCCCGCCGCCGGTTCCTTCGCCGACTTCGATCATGGTGTAGCTGTCAGCACCTCCGGGCATGGGCATGTCCTTCAGCTTCCAGCCGAACAGCTTCGAGTAGAAGGTCTTGGCCTTCGCGAGGTCATTGGTGTGCAGCTCGACGTGAACGAAGGGATTGGCCATGAGCGCCTCCTTTGGGCAGCGGGGGAGCCTGCACCGCGCTTTCCAGGCAGTCAACGCAACTTCGTGTGACAGCATCGGCTCCGCGAACGAAACCGTCTTGCAATGCAACACCGGGATAAGATTGAGACTTCCGTCCGACCCAAGGCCGTGTTAACTGCCAGTGCGTGTTGGGCACCTCTCCTTCCTCGCATGCGCCGCAGCTGCCGGACCTCGCGGAGCGGAGGTTCCGTGCCCTGCAGCAGGCGATCCCGGAGATCGTCTGGTCGGCATCGGCCTCGGGCGACCTTCTGCGCGACGCGCCGGCCTGGCGGGAATTGACCGGCCAGACGGAGGAGCAGCTTCTGGCGCCCCTCGGCTGGTTGGAGGTCGTGCACCCCGAGGATCGGGAGCGGACGCTCCAGACGTTCCTCGCTGCCGCGAACGAGAGGAAAGCGTGGTCCGTGGAGCACCGCCTCCGGCTTGCCGACCAGACGTTCTGCCGGATGCGCGCCCGCGGAGCGCCTGTCCTCGACGACTCCGGGCGCGTCCTCGAGATCATCGTCGTACATGCGGTGGGCAGGCCGCAGCGGGAGAGCCAGTCCGAGCTGCTCATGCGCACCCTGGCGGAGTCCATTCCCGCCCTGGTGTGGAGGACCGGGGCCGATGGCCGCTCCGAGTTCCTCAACGGCATGGCGCGCCGGTTCTTCGGTCCAGAAGGCGGAATCGTCCGCGATGCCTGGGTGGAACGCCTGCACCCCGACGACCGCGAGAGAGCGATGCACGAGCGGGCGCGCGGGGTGCACCGGGAGGAGCTCTTCGATCTGCAGTACCGGATGCGGGACGACAGCGGAGAGTACCGGGTGTTCTACACGCGTACCGCTCCCGTGCGCGAAAACGGGAAGACCATCGGCTGGGTGGGAACGGCGCTGGACGTGACCGATCGGACTCGCGTCGAGAGCGAGGTCCGGCGCGTCGCGGCCTTCACCGAGGAGCTGCTCGCCATCGTCGGCCACGACCTGCGCGATCCGCTGAACATCGTGTTGCTGGCCACCACCCTGCTGCGCATGACCGAGCTCCGCGACGAGCAGCGCAAACCCGTCGCACGCATCGCTGCGGCGGCCGAGCGCGCCGCACGCATGCTGGAAACGCTGCTCGATTTCACGCAGGCGCGCATCGGCGGGGGCATCAAGCTCCGCCGTGCTCCCACCGACCTGGCGCGGCTTTGCACGGACCTCGCGGCCGAACAGGAGCGAATCCAGGTCGAGGTGAGCGCCACAGGCGACTGCAGCGGGTCCTGGGACCGGGCCCGGCTCGAGCAGTTGATTGGAAACCTCCTCCGGAACGCCGCGGAACACGGAGCGCCGGGACGGGCGGTCGAGCTGCGTTGCACGGCGGAGGCGGATCGGGTGGTGCTCTCGGTCCGCAATGCCGGCGCGCCCATCGCGCCCGAGATGATGCCAACGCTGTTCGAGCCCTTCAAGCGGGGCGCGCGCGGGCCGGGGTCGCGCAATCTGGGTCTCGGGCTCTACATCGTGCGCCAGATCGCGGTGGCGCACGGCGGCAGCGTGGAGGCGCGGAGCTCCGCCGAAGAGGGCACCGAGGTCCGCGTGCTCCTGCCGCGCTGAGCCCCTCCGCGGCTGGCCGAGCGCGTGGCAACGTGCTTTCTTCACCTGACGCCCACGTCCGCTCGCGGCCCACGCGAGGACCGCGAACCCACGCTCGCCCGAAACGGAGAATGACATGAAGCTCATCGCCGTCGCCCTCGTCTTCACGGTCTGTCCCGTCCAGGCGCAGCAGAAGTCGGTGAAGCTCTCCATCGCTACCGGGGGAACGGGCGGTGTGTACTACCCACTCGGTGGCGGGCTCGCCAACGTGCTCAGCAAGAACCTCCCTGCCGTGGAGGCGACCGCGGAGGTGACCAGCGCCTCGGTGGACAACATCAAGCTGATCGGGGCCAGAAAGGCGGACGTGGCCTTCAGCCTGGCGGATACGGCGAGTGACGGCTTCAACGGCACCGGCAAGTTCAAGGAGAAGGTCCCCATCCGTTCGATCGCCGTGCTCTACGCGAACAAGAGCCAGTGGGTGACGGAGGAGGGCCGCGGCATCGAGAAGATGCAAGATCTCAAGGGCAAGCGCATTTCCACCGGCGCGCCCGGGAGCGGCACCGAGACCATCGCCATACGCATCCTGGAGGCCTACGGGATCGATCCCGAGAAGGACGTCAAGCGCGAGAAGCTCTCGGTCGCGGAGTCGGTGAACGCTCTCAAGGACAGGAAGATCGACGCGTTCTTCTGGTCGGGCGGCGTGCCCACCGCCGCCGTGACCGATCTGGCCGCCACTCCCGGAACGAAGATCAAGCTTCTCGACCACGACGAGGCGATCCCGAACCTCGTCAAGAAGTACGGGTCTCTCTATGTGAAGGGCGTCATCCCCGCGAAATCCTATCCGAGGCAGGACCAGGACGCCCATGTCGCGGACGTGTGGAACGTCCTCGTCGTGCACGAAGGGATGGACGAGAAGCTCGTCCACGACATCGTGAAGACCCTGTTCGAGAAGAAGGCGGACCTCGCCGCGGTCCATTCGGAGGCGGCCAACCTGGACCTCGCGAGCCAGTACGAGGGAGGCTCGCCCATCCCGTTCCACCCGGGTGCAGCCAGGTACTTCGCCGAGAAGGGCCTCAAGCCCAAGTGATCACGACGGGCCGGAGGGCGCACCGATGCATCTCCGGTTGCGGCGCGGCCGCGCTCGCGGCTGCTGCGGCGCTGAACCCCGTGACGGTGCTCGAATTGGAGAACGGCGCGCGGGGTGAGGCGGCATGCGTCGGCCTTGGCGAGGGAGAGTCGTTCTCGGTGACCTCTCACCACTCGATGTACGACTGGCCGGTCACCGAGGAGTTCATGGTGGACCCGGAGCGGCGCATCGTCTTGAAATCGGTGTCCAGCCCGAGCGCGGCGGTGCGCGAGTACCTCGGGATCTCCGCGGCGGGAGAGCGTCATGCCGTGGAGCGCGAGATGCGGGAGATCGTCTTCCGGGTGGCCGCCGGGACGCCGCAGCGGCTCCAGGTCGGCGGGCTGGAACGGTCGTTCCTGGAGTTCGGCGATCACGGGGACCGCCTGGTGATGCGGGCCGTGCGCAGGCCTGCCGTGGTTCACTGGCTCTGGGCCTGTTTCGCTCGCACGAGCGATCAGCTGCGCGTGCATTCATGACACCCGGCGAGCCTCTCATCGATCACGGCGCTGTCGTCGACGAGGATGCCCGGCAAAAGGCCGAACAGTTCATCGAGCAGGAGGAGGGCGCAGCCCGCCATTTCAAGGGTTGGACCGACGGCGCCCTCACCGCGGTCGCGGTAGCGATGTCCTTGTTCCATTTGTACGCCGCCCGTGCGGTCATCCCCGCGCAGATCCTCCGCGCGATCCACGTCGGGTTCGTGCTGTTCCTCTGCTTCCTCTTGTTCCCCGCGGCGAAGCGGTTCCGCGACCGGGTCCAGTGGTTCGACGTGGTGCTGTCGCTGCTGGGGGTAGCGGTGGTCGCCTACCTCCTCATCGACTTCGACGAGTTCATCGAGCGCGCCGTCACCCCGACGAGGTGGGATCTGTTCTTCGGCGTGACCCTGATCGTGTTGGTGCTCGAGGCCACGCGCCGCACCTCCGGGTGGATCCTCACGCTGGTGGTGGTCGCGTTCGTCGCCTACGCGTTCGCCGGCCCGTGGCTGCCGCCGCCCTGGACCCACCGGGGGTACGACGTGGAGCGGCTGGTCGGCCACATGTACATGACCCTGGAGGGCATCTTCGGAACTGCCATCGACGTCTCGGCCACGTTCATCATCCTGTTCACCATCTATGGCGCGATCTTGAAATACTCGGGCGCTGGCGAGTTCTTCATCGATTTCTCGTTTGCGGTGACCGGCGGCAGCCGCGCCGCCGCCGGCCGCACCATCGTGCTCTCGTCGTTCCTGCTGGGCGGGCCGTCGGGGAGCGGCGTCGCCACCACCGTGACCATCGGGTCGGTCGCCTATCCGATGCTCGCGAAGGCGGGCTACGGCAAGGAGGCCGCGGGCGGTCTGCTCGCCGCGGGCGGCCTGGGCGCGATCATCTCGCCGCCGGTACTCGGCGCAGCCGCCTTCCTGATCGCCGAGTACCTCAAGATCTCGTACATGGACGTCATCTGGATGGCGACCATCCCGACGGTCCTCTACTACCTGGGCCTGTTCCTGATGGTCGAGCTGGATTCGCGCAAGCTCGGCACGCGCGAGGTCGAGGTCCGGCCGCGCCAGAACGTGTGGCGGATGGTCAAGGAGCGCGGGTTCCATTTCACGTCGCTCATCGCGGTGGTCGTTTTCATGGTGCTCGGCTTCAGCGCGATCACGGCAGTCTTCTGGGCGACCATCGTTGCGGCCGCCCTCTCGTTCTTGCGCAGGGATACCGCCCTGAGCTTCCTACCCGGTCCGGGCAGACCGCTCCGCCAGGCACGGATGGTCCAGGCGCTGAAGGCTGGCTCGGTGGGCGTTCTCGCGGTCGCGGCGACCTGCGCCGCCGCCGGGATCATCGTCGGCGTGGTCACGCTCACCGGCCTGGGGCTCAAGTTCAGCTCCATCGTCATCGACCTCGCCGGCGGGAATCTCCTGCTTACCGCCGTCTTGACCGCGTTGGTCGTCTGGGTGGTCGGACTCGCGGTCCCGGTCACGGCCAGCTACATCATCTGCGCCGTGATCGCGGCGCCCGCCTTGACGAAGCTCGGCGTGCCCGATTTCGCCGCGCACATGTTCATCTTCTACTACGCGGTGCTCTCCGAGGTGTCGCCGCCCACCGCCCTCTCGCCGTTCGCCGCGGCGGCGATCACCGGTGGCGATCCGTACCGGACCACCCTCCAGTCCTGGAAGTACACCCTTCCCGCGTTTCTGGTGCCGTTCGCGTTCGTGCTCGATCCCGCGGGGGTCGGATTGCTGCTCAAGGGCAGCGCGGCAAACGTGATCCGTGTCACCGCGACCGCCGTTCTGGGCATCGCCGCGCTCGCGTGCGGCGTGCAGGGATGGATGCTCCAGCGGACCGGCTGGCTGGAGCGCGCGATGTTGATCGCCGCCGGGCTCTTGCTGATGCATCCCGCGAGCGCCAGCGACCTGGCCGGCCTGGTGCTGGTGGTCGTGGCAGCGGCGATCCAGTGGCGGAAGCGGCGAGCCGCCTTCGGTGACCGGATGTGACTGGCGCTCAAGCGTAGCCCCTGAGCCGCCTTCGGCTAGTGCAGCGTCGCGGGGCGCTCTTTGCCGCCGGTTCCATTGACGCGCGAGAACGAGAGCACGTCGTCCGACGCGCTCGCGTCCACGCGGATGGTGTCGCCGGGCTTGAAGTCGCCCTTCAGCACCTTCATCGCCAGCGGGTCCAGCACCAGCCGTTGCAGCGCGCGCTTCAGCGGCCGCGCGCCGTACACCGGGTCGTACCCGGCCTTGCCTACCGCCTGCTTCGCGCGGTCGGTCAGCTCCAGCTTGAGCTGCTTGTCCGAGAGCAGCTTCGACAGCCGTCCCAGCTGGATCTCCACGATGCGCGCCAGCTCCTCGCGGCCGAGGCTGTGGAACACCACGATCTCGTCGATGCGGTTGAGCAGCTCCGGCCGCAACTCCGCGCGGATGGCTTCCCGCACCCGCAGCTCCTCCGTCTGCGAGTCTCCACCGGTCACGTGCTGCGAGCCGAGGTTCGAGGTGAGGATGATCACCGCGTTGCGGAAGTCGACCGTGCGGCCCTGGCCGTCGGTCAGGCGGCCGTCGTCGAGGATCTGGAGGAGGACGTTGAACACGTCGCGGTGCGCCTTCTCGATCTCATCGAAGAGCACCACCGTGTATGGACGCCGCCGCACCGCCTCGGTGAGCTGGCCGCCTTCGTCGTAGCCCACGTACCCGGGAGGGGCGCCGATCAAGCGCGCCACCGAGTGCTTCTCCATGTACTCGCTCATGTCGAGCCGGACCATCGCCTGCTCGTCATCGAAGAGGAACTCGGCCAGAGCGCGCGCCAGCTCGGTCTTGCCCACGCCGGTCGGGCCGGCGAAGAGGAAGCTGCCGATGGGCCGGTTCGGGTCCTGCAGGCCGCTGCGGGCTCGCCGGACGGCGTTGGAGACGGCGCGCACCGCCTCCTCCTGTCCGATGACGCGCTCGCGCAGGCGCTCCTCCATGTGGACGAGCTTCTGCATCTCGGCCTCGAGCAGCTTGGAGACGGGGATGCCGGTCCACTTGGACACCACGTGCGCGATGTCCTCCGCGTCCACCTCTTCCTTCAGCATGCGCCGCTGCGTCTGCAGCTGGTTCAGCTTCTGGTTCTGGGCATCCAATTCCTTCTGGAGCGTGGGCAGGACGCCGTACTTCAGCTCCGCGGCGCGCCCCAGGTCGCCCTTGCGCTCGGCCTCGGCCATCTGCTGGTGCGCATCCTCGATCTTCTGCTTCACCTCGCGGATGTTCTGGATGGCCTTCTTCTCGTTCTCCCAGTGCGCCTTGAGCGCGCTCATCTCCTCGGTGAGGCGGGCGATCTCGCGGCTGATCTCGTCCAACCGGCCCTTGGAGAGCGAGTCGGTCTCCTTCTTCAGCGCCTGCTCCTCGATCTGGAGCTGCATCAGCTTGCGCCGCACCTCGTCCATCTCGGCGGGCATGGAGTCGATCTCCATGCGCAGGCGGGAAGCCGCCTCGTCGATCAGGTCGATGGCCTTGTCGGGCAGGAAGCGATCGCTGATGTAGCGGTTCGAGAGCGTGGCGGCGGCCACGATGGCGCTGTCCTGGATGCGCACACCGTGGTGCAGCTCGTAGCGCTCCTTCAGCCCGCGCAGGATCGAGATGGTGTCCTCCACGCTGGGCTCCCCGACCTGGACCGGCTGGAAGCGCCGCTCCAAAGCTGGGTCCTTCTCGATGTACTTGCGGTACTCGTTGACCGTGGTCGCGCCGATGCAGTGCAGCTCGCCGCGCGCCAGGGCCGGCTTGAGCATGTTGCCGGCGTCCATCGCGCCCTCGGCCGCTCCCGCGCCCACGATGGTGTGCAGCTCGTCGATGAAGAGGATCACCTGTCCTTCGGAAGCGGTCACTTCCTTCAGCACGGCCTTCAGGCGCTCCTCGAACTCGCCGCGGAACTTGGTGCCGGCGATGAGCTGGCCCATGTCCAGGGCGACGATGCGCTTGTCCTTCAGTCCTTCGGGAACGTCGCCGTCCACCACGCGGCGGGCGAGTCCTTCCACGATGGCCGTCTTGCCCACCCCAGGGTCCCCGATCAGCACCGGGTTGTTCTTCGTGCGCCGCGAGAGGACCTGGATCACGCGCCGGATCTCCTCATCGCGCCCGATCACCGGGTCGAGCTTGCCCTTGCGGGCACGGTCAGTCAGGTCGATGGCGTACTTCTCGAGGGCGCGGTACTGCGACTCGGGGTCGTTCGAAGTGATCCGCTGCGAGCCGCGGACCGCGGTCAGCGCCTGGGCGATGCGGTCGCGCGTGGCCCCGACGCTCTTCAGCGCCTCGGCCGCGGGCCCCCGCTTTTCCGAGGCGAGCGCCAGCAGGATGTGCTCGGTCGAGACGTATTCGTCCTTCATCTTGCCGGCTTCCGCCTCGGCCGCGTCCAGGACCTTGAGGGTGCGCTGGGAGAGGTGTCCTCCCTCGCCGCCGTGCACCTGCGAGACCTTCTGCAACTCCTCGTCCAGCCGCTGCTCCACGAGCTTGGGCTCGGCCCCGACACGCTGGAGCAGGGGAGCGACCAGCCCGTCCTGCTGCTGGAGCAAGGCAGCGAGCAGGTGCTCGGGCAGGATTTCCTGGTGATCGCGCTTGCGGGCGACCGCCTGCGACTCCTGCAAGGCCTCCTGTGCCTTGACGGTGAACTTGTCGATTTTCATGGCCGCCAAAGTAACGCAGGAAGACAAGCTGGCAAGGGCCGTTCCGAGGAGTGATTTTTGAGTCTGCCAGCCCGAAACGAGCCCTTCAAAGTTCCCGGGGGCTGCCGCAGACCAGGTGGGCGGGCAGGCGATTTACCTGTTGCTCAGATCGCGCTCGGCGAACCACAGGTCGTACTTCGTTTGAAGGTTCATCCAGAACTCAGCCGTGGTCTCGAAAAAACGAGAGAGAAGAACAGCCGTCTCGGGAGTGACGCCGCGCTTGCCGTTGATGATCGAGTTTACCCGCTGGATCGGGATCTCTAGCTTCTCGGAGAGCGCGACCTGTGTCATGTCGCGTGGCCTGAGGAACTCTTCAAGCAGGATCTCGCCCGGGTGCGTCGGTGGCCGGTTCTTGGGCAGCATGACGAGTCTCCCTTAGTGGTAATCCACGATCCGCACTTCATCCGCGTTGCCGTTCGCGAACCTGAAGATCACTCGGTACTGCTCGTTCACTCTGACGCTCCAGAACCCTGCGAGCTGACCCTTCAGCTTCTCCAGGTGGTTGGACGGAGGAGCCTTCAGATCCATCAAGTCCCGTGCCGCATCCAGCATGTCTAGTTTTCTGTGGGCTACCCTCCACAGCTGCTTGGGGATCGATCTAGCGTCCTTCGAGTCGGTACCGTCAAAAAGGTCGCGAGTTGCCTTGTCTCCAAAGCTCGCGATCACCAAGGCAGGTTAATAGCTGCACGACTGCCGTGCAAGTGTGCAAGACAGGCCGGGAAACACACTCCCATGGTGCAACCCCGAGATATTGCTCGCCCGTGGGCGAAACCAGCCTCCTTCCCGCCGGGCGGGATCGCTCCGATGCAGGCGCCTGCGGCGTGGCGTCCCTCCCCGGCCAACGTCGGGCCAGGGGCTCGCGCGATTTCAGACCTGGTGAGCCGCATGACGCAGTGCGGCCCGTCCAGAACGAGTTCAAAATGGGACTTGCCCTCCGGAATGAAACCCGGGCGTTCCGGGTGCCGTGCGCGGGCCCGCTGGAAGGTCTGCCCAAACCAATGTCCGTGTTGACAGCCTGCTCGTCGTGCCGGCCGCACGTGGCTCGCTGCGGTTGTTCAACTTGTCCCGGACAAGTTGCCCAGCACATCGGCTTGCCCTCGCCCCCGGAAAGCCCCAAAAACGGATCGGGTCGGCAGAGGCCTCGGAGTCAAGACGCGAGAGATCATCGTCACTTCCTCGGTGCTCCTGCCCTGCATGATATTCCCCCCGCGTGGACGAACTGGCCGCAGTGCTCCAGCAAGCGCGTGCTGCACTCAAGTCTGGCGAGACGGAGAGCGCTGTGCGGCTCTACCGGCGCGCCCAAGAGTTGTCTCCGCGCGATCCGGAGATTCCGCACGAACGCGGGATCGCGTTGCTCGAGACCGGCGACGTCGGGCTCGCCGCATTGGCTCAGGCGGAAGCGCTCGCGCTTGATTCGGCACACATCGGAGCAAGGGCACAGCGGGCGGCGGCGCTCGAAGCGCTCGGCGACGACGAGGGTGCCGCTCGGGAGCTCCGCGATCTTCTCTCCCGGATCGGCCCTCAGCCGGCGCTCTCCGCGCGGCTGTCCTCGCTGGAGCAGTCGGCGCAGCGCGCCGCTTCCCGGCGCCTGCTCGGGGCCTCTCCCGCGCGCCTGAACACAAGCCCGCTGGTCGGGTCCGCGCTGGCGCGGAACATATCGGATCCATTGACGTTTCGCGCGCCGTTCGCAGAGCTGCGGGTGGAGCTGCGCCAGGGCGTCGTCGCCCGCCTCGACTTCGTGTTCGACTCCATGGACGCCTCGCTGGGCCGCAGCGACCTCACCTACGGCGGCAGCACCGAAGACGAGCACGGCCGCCGCGTGCCGCTCGACGAATTCACCGCGGCGGGAATCGTGTTTCTCAGCGAGTCGCTCGGAACGGAACCGTTGCGGGCGCGCCGCATGCTCTCGTTCCTGCTCGCTCCCGATTGCGGCCTCGGCCCGCATCGCTTCGCGGGAGCGAACGTGGGCTGGACCATCTCCGGCGCGAACGGCGCAAGGCGCTACGGTCTTTCGGCGGAGATTTGAGCGATCACGGCCCCTTCTCGGGCCCGCTCTGACGCTTCGATACCTGCACGAACAGCATCCGCAGGTCGAAGAGCATGTTGTCCAGGAACCGGGCCTCCTCGGCGGTCAGGTTCCCGCGCGTCTTCTCCTGCAGCATCGCCAGCAGATCGATGCTCTGCTGCGCCATCCCGAATTCCGGCTGCTCGCGCTTCTGCTCGGTGGTCGGGTCCGGCGCCTCCCCGAGATGCACGATGGCGCTCGAACCGAGGGAGAGCACGAGCGCGTTGAAGTCGAGGGTCGGACCCTTCTTCTGGTCGGAGGACGCCATGGCTCACCCCAGATCGAATGCGAACTCCTGCAGCCGGTAACCGCGCTGGACCAGCAGGACCGCCTGGCCGCTCTTGCGCGCCTGGGCGATGGCCTTCTGGAATTCCTTCATCGTATCCACCTCGGCGCTGTTCACGGCCAGCACCAGGTCGCCCGGCCGGAGGCCGACGCGCGACGCGGCGGAGCTGCGGGAAACCTCGCGCACCGCTAGCACCTGCTTCTGCACGTCGTACCCCGCCGCGCGCGCTTCGCGCACGGACAGCTCGGCCACGGTGAGCCCGCTGCGCGCCTCGAAGATACCGTGGGCGCGCTCCGCCGTGAGCGGGACGGCCGAGATCTGCGCGTCCAGCTTGTGTTTCCCGCGCACGACGCCCAGCGTGACGCGGGTGCCCAGGGGCACGTCCCGCAGGAGGAACCGCAGCTCGTCCGCGTCGCGCACCGGGGATCCTTCGAGGCGCACGATCGCGTCCCCCCGACGCAATCCCGCCGCCGAGGCAGGCGAGCCGTCCTCGACCGAGGTGACCAGCGCGCCCACTTTGGCCCCGAGCGCCGCGGCCGCCTCCTTGTCCAGGGACTCCGCATCGAATCCCCACCACGAATCGGCCAGCGCGCCGCTCTTCTGCAGCTCGCGGGCGACGCGCAGCGCGCGGTCGATGGGGATGGCGAAACCGATGCCCTGTCCGGTGGCCAGCACCGCCGAGCAGACCCCGATCACGTTCCCGTCGGCATTGAGGAGCGGCCCGCCGGAGTTCCCGGGGTTGATCGACGCGTCGGTCTGGATGAAGTCGTAATAGCTGCGGCCCTCGGCGTGGACGGGCCGGTGCAGCGCCGAGACCACGCCCATGCTCACGCTCTGGTTCAGCCCGAAGGGGTTGCCGATGGCGATGGTCGGCTCGCCCAGCAGCAGATCCGCCGAGCTTCCCAACGGTGCGGCCGGGAACTTCTTCTCGCCCTGGATCTTCAGGACGGCCAGATCGCCTCCGGGGTCGGTTCCCACCACCCGGGCGGTGTAGTCGGAGCCGTCCTCGAAGCCGACCTGGATGCGGCTGCCCCGCGCCACCACGTGGTAGTTCGTCAGCACGAATCCGCGCTCGTCGAAGACGAAGCCCGAACCGAGCGAGGTGCGCACCTGGTCCCGGCCGCGACCGCCGCGAAAGAAGAGGCTCCAGGGGTCGTCCGCGGCAGGGGCGCGCACCACTTCCTGCGCGTTGATGTTCACCACCGCCGCCCGGGCCCGCTCCACCGCCAGCACGAGCGGCGTGCGGCGGGCCACGCTCGGCCCGGTGGTCAGGGTGGCGAGGAGGAGGAGCGGAACCACTCAGCGGGTGGGGCCCAGCTCACCGATGGAGGTGAACTCCGTTTCCACCGAGCCGGCCTTCTCGGACAGGTCCTCGAGCGACTTGAGGTGCCTCTGGTACTCCTTCTCGTCCAGGATTCCCTTCTTCATGTAGCGTTCGACGACCCGGCGATCGAGGTACTTGAGGGGGATCTCATCCTTCTTCTCGGCCACTGCGCAGCTCCTTCGGTGGGGGCGCGGCTTCTAGCACACCCCTGGGTTATTGTCAGCCCGTGCCTTCCCTGCCTTCGGGGGTGTACGCCATCGTGGATGGCTCGGCTACCCGGCCACCGCTCGACCTGGTGGGCGCTTTCGTCCGGGGCGGGGCCGCCATGGTGCAGCTCCGGCTCAAGGAGGCGGGAGCGGGGGAGCTTCTAAGGTTGGCGCGCGAGGCGCGCAAGCTCTGCGCCGGGCGGGCGCTGCTGCTGGTCAATGACCGCCCCGACGTCGCCCGCCTCGCCGAGGCGGACGGGGTCCACCTCGGGCAAGAGGATCTGCCCTGGCCGGCCGCGCGGGCCATCCTGGGGCCTCACGCGTTGATCGGCGTCAGCACCCATTCCGACGCGGAGATCGACGCGGCGCAGGGGGCGGACTACATCGGCTTCGGTCCCATCTTCGCCACTTCCTCGAAGCCAGGACGGCCGCTCCCGCCACCTCACGGGATCGAGGGCCTCCGGCGAGCGGTACGGCGCTCCCGGATCCCCCTGGTCGCGATTGGCGGCATCACCATCGAGAGAGTGCCCGAGGTGGCGGGCGCAGGCGCGCGATGCGTGGGGGCCATCGCCCAGCTCTGCGGCGCACCGGATCCTGAGGCGGCGACGCGAGAGATGGCGAAGGCGTTTGCGCGATGAGGCCGGTGATCGGCATCACCCCCGACTTCGGGACCACCAGCGCGCGCCCCGGCCGGCCCTCGTTGCCGCAGTACGAGCTGAAGCAGGCCTATTCCGACGCGGTGCTCGCTGCCGGCGGCTTCCCCATCGTGCTTCCCTACAGCGAGGACGACGCGGCGTCCGAGGAGGCGATCGAGCTCTGCGACGGTCTGGTCATCACCGGCGGCGCATTCGACGTCCCGCCCGAGCTCTACGGAGCGAAGGCTGGCAGCCGCTTGGGTCCGCTCAAGCCCGGACGCACCGCGTACGAGCAGCGCGTCCTTCGGGCAGCCTTGGCCGCCGGCGTACCGGTGCTCGGGCTCTGCGGCGGCATGCAGCTTCTGGCGGTCGAGCTGGGCGGCACTCTCTACCAGGACATCGGCCACGAGGTGCCGGGCGCGTTCGACCACGAGCAAAAGAGCGACCCGCGCAAGCCGGGCCACGCCGCCAAGGTGCTTCCCGGGTCGGATCTCGCCGCCATTGTCGGCGCGGTCGAGATCCAGGTGAACTCGACGCATCATCAGGCCGTCAAGGACGCGGGGCGGGCGCGGGTCTGCGCGGTCGCTCCCGACCAGGTCGTGGAGGCCATCGAGCTGCCGGGGACATTTGCGCTGGGCGTCCAGTGGCATCCCGAGCTGCTCTCGGGTCCCGAGCATCACGCCCTCTACCAGGCCCTGGTGGACCGAGCGCGGCGATGAGCTCCCCGTGCGTGCTGGTGCTGGCGGGTCTCGATCCGAGCGGAGGCGCGGGGCTGCTGGCGGACGCCGAGGCCGTGCGGGCGATGGGGGCCAGGCCGCTCTGCGTCGCTACCGCCCTCACGGTCCAGACCACTCGCGCGGCGCGGGGGTTCGAGGCTGTCAAGCCGGCCCTGGTGGCCGAGTCGATGGAGGCGCTGCTCGAGGAAGAGGACGTGCGCGCGATCAAGATCGGCATGGTGGGCAACCGCGCCGTCGCCATGGAGATCGCAGCGCTGCTCCAAGCCCGTCCCCGATTGCCGCTGGTGGTTGATCCCGTCCTTGCCGCGTCGAGCGGGGCGAGGCTGTTCGAGGGATCTTCCTCCGACGCCAGGGATGTGTACCTCCGGCTCGCCCAGGGCGCAGTCCTCACCCCCAATGCCGCGGAGGCGGAGGCCCTTCTCGGCGCGAAGCTCGAAGACCCCCTGCTGGCTGCAGCGCTGCTCGGTGAGGGGGCCGGCGCCGTGCTGCTCAAAGGTGGGCATCTCCCCGGGCACCCGACGGATTTCCTCTTCCAACGGGACGGAGAGGAGCGCTTTTCGGCGCCGCGCATTGCGGCGGTGGCCCGCGGAACCGGATGCCGCCTGGCGAGCGGCATTGCCGCGGGCCTTGCGCGCGGTCTATCGGTTCGCGACGCGGTAGTGGCGGCCCGTCAGCTGGTGCGCGACTACCTCCAGGCACACGTTTCGGTTTGAAGGCGCACACCGGGCCGCGTGTTAAACTCGTCGAGAGGGAGATCCACAATGCGCTTGCGTAAGTACGCCCCGATCCTCATCGTCGCGCTGGCCGCCGGCTGCGGCCCGTGCGGGTACAACCGCATCGTCTCCGAGGAGCAGCAGGTCGAGGCCGCGTGGAGCCAGGTGGAGAACCAGCTGCAGCGCCGCGCCGATCTGATCCCCAACCTGGTCGAGACGGTGAAGGGCTACGCGCGCCACGAGAAGGGCGTGTTCGACGACATCGCCAACGCGCGCACGGCCATGCTGGGCGCCTCGTCGCGGGCCGACAAGATCCAGAGCGCCAACCAGCTCGAGAGCGCCATTGGCAAGCTGATCTCCCTGACCGAGAACTACCCGCAGCTCAAGGCCGACTCGACCTTCCAGCGTCTGATGGACGAGCTGGCGGGCACCGAGAACAGGCTGGCGGTGGAGCGCAAGCGCTACAACGAGGCAGTGCAGCAGTACAACACGGACATCAAGCGCATCCCGGGCGCGTGGTGGGCGAAGATTGGCGGCTTCCAGCCCAAGGAATACTTCAAGGCGGAGGGCGGGGCGAAAGCGGTTCCCAAGGTGTCGTTCCAGTAGAGGGTCGAGATGCGCACCAGCGGAATCCTCACCATCGGCGGAGCGTTCGTCGCCATCCTCGGCAGCGCGTTCGCGCTGCTCATGCTGAGGGCCTTCTTCGTCGACAAGGGACAGGGCTTCGTGGATCTCTCCGGCCTGGTGGTCGGCGGCGTGGTGGCCGCGGTCGGGCTGGGCCTGGTCGCCGCGGGGCGGAAGCGCGCCCGGATGGAGCACGAGCACGACGAGCTTCACTTCTCCGAGATGGCGCTCGCTCTGGCGAAGAAGAACGGCGGCCAGGTGCAGGTCGAGCAGGTGGTGAAGGCCAGCGGGCTCACGCGTGACGAGGCCACGGCCCGGATGCGCCAGCTCACCGGCCGCGGCCTGTTCGACCTCGACTTCGACGCGAACGGGCAGATGGTGTGGAAGCTCTCCCCGGACGCGGGCCGCGCCCAGCTCGCCGAGACTGCCGGCCGGAGCGGATGACCCGCCGCCGCGCCGCCTCGCGCATCGAGCTGCCGGCGCTGGCCGCGTGCAAGGCGGGAGCGTTTCCTTCATGAGGTGGGTGGCCTTCGCACTGCTGGCGGTGTCCTGCGCCCATTCGCGACAGTCCCGCTTGTCGCCTCATCCGCCAGCGGAAGGGGCGGCCGAGGATACCGACAGCGAGGTGGTGCAGCCGCGCGCCAGCCCCCGCGCATACCGCCACTATCTGGACGCCTTGCTGGCCAAGAACGCGGACGATTTCACCACCGCCGCCTCGGAGCTGCGCGAGGCGTTGCTGTACGATCCGGAGTCGCCGCACCTCCATAGCGTCCTGGCGGAAGTCCTGATCAAGCAAGGGCGCTTGAACGACGCGGAAGAGGAGCTGCAGACCGCGCTGGCCCTCGATCCGAAGCACGCGCCGGCACAGCTGTTGAGCGCGCGGATCGCCGTGGCCCGCGGCAACCTGCCCGAGGCGCGCGAACACTTCCAGATCGCCATCGAGGGCCAGCCCGACGACGCGGAGGCGTACCACGACCTGGTGCGGCTGCTTCTCGCCGCCGGCGACGCCCCGGCCGCCGAAGCGATGGCGGAGCGCCTCGCCACCCGGCTGCGCGGCGCGCAGGAGCGCGCCGGCGATGACGCGGACGCGCTGGTGACGGTGGATCGGCTCCGCGAACAGAGTGCGGCGGTCTGGGTCGAGCTGGGGCGCTGGTGGTCCCAGCATGGCGACGACGACGCCGTGCGGCGCGCGCTTGCGCGAGCCCGGAGTGCGTCCCCCTCCGATCCCGATGCGCTGGCGGCGGAGGCCGCCTGGCTGGAGACGAAGCGCCGGTTCGCGGACGCGCGCGAGCGGTACCTCCGGCTGCTTTCCCAGCGCCCCGAGGCGCCGGAGGTGCTCGCCGCGCTGGCGCGGGTGGCGCTCGCCGAGGGCGACGTCGACACCGTGTCGGCGCACTCGCGCAAGCTCCTGGCGCTCGCGGCGAACGCGGAGCGGGAGGATAGCGCCGGCGATCACGACGAGGACCGGCGCGATCTGGCCGCGGCCCTGCTGCGGGTCGCCGTGGCGCTCCTGGGCGCGCACCGGAGCGCCGAGGCGCAGCACGCGCTCGACGGCGCGTTGCGCCTCTATCCCCATCATCCGGAGCTCTCGTTCTATCGGGCAGTGGCGCTCGTGCAGCGCGGGCACCCCCGCGACGGGGCGCTGGCGTTCGAGGCGATCGAGCGGCGGATCGCCGCCGCCGGGGAGCTGGAGTCGCCGGTATTCCTGGGCATGGAGCCCGATGCCTTCGTGCTCGACGCGCGCGTCCAGGCGGCGCTGGCGCGGGGAAGGGCGGGGGAGACGCAGGAATCGATGCGGCGGCTCCGCCTCCTGTTCACCGAGCATCCCGCGGAAGAGGAGGTGGCGCTCGCGCTGCTCGAGTCGTTCGATCGCGCCGGCAAGGCCGGCGAAGCGGAGCAGATCCTTGCCGCCGCCGTCCAGGCACATCCCGACACCCAAGGGCTCTTGTACGCGCTGGCCAACGCGGAGGATCGCGCCGGAATGCAGTCCAAGGCGCTCACCACCATGCGCAAGGTCCTTTCGGGGCAGCCACAACACGCCGGAGCCCTGAATTACATTGGATATACTTTGACCGAGCGCGGCGGGTCGATGGATCTGCGCGAAGCCGAGCCCATGCTCGCGCGGGCGGTGGAGCTGAGGCCGGATGACGGCGCCATCGCCGACTCGTACGGGCTCTGCCTGCTCAAGCTCGGCCGCGCAGCCGAGGCGCTGGCCGAGCTTCGCCGCGCGGACAAGCTCTCGCCCGGCGACCCGGTGATCCTCAGCCATCTCGGCGACGCGCTGATCGCGGCGGGTCGCCGCGACGAAGCGCGGTCGGTGTTCAGGCGGGCGCTGGCGCCGCGGGCCCCGTCCCGTCGGCACCCGCTGGCGGAGGCACAGGCGATGATCGATCCGCGCGACCGCACCGACCGGGATGACGCGAAGGTCCGCGCGGAGATTGAGAAAAAACTGAGGTCGCTCGCGCCTTGACTGCGCGTCCATGCCGTGGTCTTTCCCGGCGCGGCGAGGAGGCAGTCAGCGTGACGGATCGCACCGACGAGGGCTTCTTCAGCGCGCGCGACAGCGTTCGATTGTTCTGGCGGATCGAGCGCTCTTCCGCTCCGGCCGGTCATGTCGCCCTCATCCACGGATATGCCGAGCACCTGGGCCGGCATGTCGAAGTCACGCGCGCGCTGGCCGGCGCGGGATACACCGTGCACTTGCTCGACTGCCGTGGACATGGCCAGAGCGGGGGAAAGCGTGCGCACGTCGACCGGTTCGACGAGTATCTCTCGGACCTGGAGATCTTCCTCGCGCGGGTGAAGGAGCAGGCCGCCGGCGTGCCCATGTTTCTGCTCGGGCACAGCCACGGCGCGCTGATCGCGGCGCGTTACCTGCTCGATCGGCCCGACGCGGTCCGCGGGGTGGTCTTTTCCTCGCCGTATTTCAGGCGAAAACTCTACGTTTCCCCGCTGAAGATCCTGGCCGGTAAGCTGGTGGGCAACGTCCTGCCCAGCCTGCCCATGAACAATGCGCTCAAGCCGGAGCAGCTCACCCGCGACGTCGAGATCCAGAACGCCACTCGCGCCGACCCGCTCTACCAGCGGATCGCCACTCCCCGCTGGTTCAACGAGAGCAACGCCGCGCAGGAGACGGTGATGCGCCGGGCGACCGAGTTCGTCACCCCGTTCCTGCTCCTCTCCGGCGCGGCCGATCCCATCGCCGATCCCGCCGCGGGCCGCGACTTCTTCGAGCACGCCACTTCCAAGGACAAGCAGCACAAGCAGTACGACGGTCTCCTGCACGAGCTCTTCCACGAGCCGGAGCGCGAGGCCGTGTTCCGCGACGTGGTGGGCTGGCTGGACGAGCGGGCGCGAGGGGCGTCGGCGCGGGCGGCGGGCGCGAGATGAGCGATCGGAACCGCCTGCTGGAGCTGCTCATCGAGCTCGCCTACGAGAAGCGCAAGGTGGTCCTTTCCTCCGGCAAGGAGAGCAACTTCTACATCGACACCAAGCAGGCCTCCCTGACCGCGGAAGGCCACTACCTGGTGGGACGCCTGGTGCTGGCTGAGATTCGCGCGCATTTCTCTCGGGCGCAGGCGGTGGGCGGAATGACCATGGGCGCCGACCCCATCGCCAGCGCCGTCTCGCTGACGAGCTGGCTGCAGGCCAGCCCGCTTCCGGCGTTCTACGTCCGCAAGGAGCCCAAGGGTCACGGGACCAACCAGTGGTTGGAGGGAAAGAAGGGTTTGCCTTCCCCCGCGCAGGTGGTGGTGGTGGAGGACGTGCTGACCACCGGCGCCTCGGCGCTCAAGGCCATCGAGCGGTGCCGCAGCGAAGGGCTGCAGGTCCTCGGGGTGGTGGCGCTGGTCGATCGCGAGGAGGGAGGGCGCGAGGCGGTGGAGAAGGCGGGCGTCGAGCTGCGCTCGTTGTTCCGGCGGAGCGACTTTCCGTGAGGCGATTGCTTGCGTTCGCAACGATTGCGCTCGCAACCGCGTGCCGCTCGCTGCCGTTCCCCGATCCGCAGCTCGAGGGCGAGTACGGGCTGGCGCTGAAGAAGTGGACCCGCAAGGTGGCGGTGTACAGCGGGCTGGAGACGCGCGCCTTCGTGCGGATGGTCTATCTCTCCCCGGAGTTCGTCAATGCGCAGGCGCTGGAGCTTTCGCGCATGCGGGCGGAGCTGCCCGAGCAGGCGGCGGCGACACTCGCGCGCATGCGCGCGGACTACCGGCAGCCCAGCTTCTTCGCGGTGGTGTACATCCCGGACAAGACGGCCAACGACTGGAACCAGTCGGACTCCGTCTGGCGGCTGGCGCTGAACATGGGGATTGGCGAACGCCCGCCCGATCGCATCCGGCGCTACGAGGTCCCGTTCAATGCGGAGATCCGGGCGCTGTACCCGTACCTGGACGACTACTCGGTGGGGTACCTGATCCGCTTTCCCGATCCCGCCCCGTCGCCGTCGTCGCAGGCGGCCGCGGAGCGCTTCATGCCGGTGGAGGCGCAATTCATCGCTGCCGGCGCGCTGGGGAAGATGATGTTCCGCTGGCGGCTGGACGGCGGCCCGGAGGCGCCGCCGTCCGCGGAACCCGGGCCCGAGCAGAAGCCCGCGACAACGCCCAAGCAGTAGCGCAGGCTTCACCGCGGCCACGCCGAGGGTGAAGGCTTTCCGCGCACCAGCACGGTATCTCGCGGCGCCGCCGTCGCGGGCCAGGACAGGGTGTAGTGCAGCCCCCGGCTCTCCTTCCGCTCCTGGGCGCAAGCGACGATCAGCCGCGCCACGTCTGCAAGGTTGCGCAGCTCGAGCAGGTCGCGATCGACCAGGTAGCCCCAGTAGTACTCCTGGATCTCGCCGACCAGGTTGTCGAGCCGCCGCTGCGCGCGCGCCAGGCGCTTGTCGGTGCGCACGATGCCGACGTAGTTCCACATCAGTTGGCGGATCTCGTCCCAGTTCTGTTTCACGATCACGCCTTCGTCGGAGGGGACGGCGCGGCCGGGGTCCCAGTCCGGAACGGAGGGAGCGCGGGGCGACTCGGCGGCGATCCCGCGCACCGCCTCCGCCGCGCGGTGCCCGAAGACCAGCCCTTCCAGGAGCGAATTCGAGGCCAGCCGGTTTGCACCGTGCAGGCCCGTGCAGGCGACCTCCCCGATGGCGAGCAATCCGGGCAGCGAGGTGCGCCCTTGCAGATCGGTGCACACCCCGCCGCAGACATAGTGGGCCGCGGGAACGACCGGGATTGGCGAGACCGCCATGTCGATCCCGAAGGCCTGGCAGGTCGCATAGATGTGCGGGAAGTGGTCCACCAGGAACGTCTTCCCGAGATGCGTCATGTCGAGGTAGGCGCAGTCGTCACCGCGCCGCTTCAGCTCGCTGTCGATGCTGCGCGCGACCACATCGCGCGGGGCAAGCTCCTTGCGCGGGTCGTAACGCTCCATGAACGAGTCGCCGGCGCGGTTGCGCAGGATCCCGCCTTCCCCGCGCAGGGCTTCGCTGATCAGGAAGCTTTTCGCCTGCGGATGGTAGAGGCAGGTGGGATGGAACTGGATGAACTCCAGATTCGCGATGGCGGCGCCCGCGCGGTGGGCCATGGCCAGCCCGTCGCCGGTGGCGACGTCCGGGTTCGACGTATAGAGGTAGACCTTGCCGGCGCCGCCGGTTGCCAGGACCACGGCCTTGCCGAGAAAGCTGTGCACCGCGGAGGACTTCGTGTCGAGCGCGTAGACGCCGAGCACGCGTTCGGCTTGCGCGCCCTGCCGCGAAGCCAGGATCAGATCGATGGCGTGGTGCTCTTCGAAGAACTGCACCCCGGCGCGTGCCGCCGCGTTCAGGAGCGTCCGTTCCACCTCCATGCCGGTGAGGTCGGCCGCGTGCACCACGCGCCGCTGTGAATGTCCGCCCTCGCGGGTGAGGTGATAGCCGAAGGGCGTCGTGTCCCGGGTGAACTCCGCGCCCATCTCGATCAGCTCGCGCACCCGCACCGGGCCTTCGGTGACCGTCACCCGGACCGCTTCCTCCCGGCAGAGACCCGCCCCGGCGACCACCGTGTCCTGGATGTGCTGGTCGAAGCTGTCCTGGGGTCCGAACACGGCCGCGATGCCGCCCTGGGCGTACGCGGTGTTGGTCTCGGACCTGCCCCGTTTCGCGAGCAAGGCGACGGACCCGTGCCTGGCCGCCTGCAGCGCGAAGGAAAGTCCTGCAATTCCGGTCCCGAGCACGAGGTAGTCGAACTGATGCCGCATGTCGGATAAATACCAGAAAGCAGGCGTGCGAAGATTTGCCCCCCGGGATGGCGAGGGGTTATCGTTCCACTCTGAATATGGTCCGTTTTCTCCTCCTCTCGGCGCTTCTTGCGCTGCCCGCTGCGGCGCGACCGCCGCTGCACACCTGGACCGACAAGGACGGCGTGCTCCACGTCGAGGACGTTCCGCCGCCGCGGCGGGCCCGTGCCGCGCCCCGCAAGCCGGCCGCGCCCGCAACCGTCGGGGCGCCGGAGCACACCGGGAACTGGTGGGAGAAGCGCTCCGATGCGCCCCCGGACGAGATCGATCGAGCGGCCGCCCACTACAAGGTCCCCGCCGAGCTAGTGCGGGCGGTGATCTGGGCGGAGAGCGCAGGGGACGCGGGCGCGATCTCGACCGCCGGCGCCATCGGGCTGATGCAGCTGATGCCGCGGACGGCCGGCGAGATGTTCGTGGAAGACCCGGTCGATCCGGCGCAGAACATCATGGGGGGCACGCGGTATCTGCGCTGGCTCGCCAACCAGTTCAACGGCGACATGATCCTCACGCTCGCCGCCTACAACGCCGGGCCCGACGCGGTCCGCAAGTATGGCGGCGTGCCGCCGTTCGAAGAGACGCGGGTGTACGTGAGGCGCGTCGTCGCCTATTACCAGCAGCTGCGGGCGCAGCGAAAGCTGGCGCAGAAGAAGGTCGTAGCAGAGGCGGCGAAGTGATCGACCCGCGCAGGGGCACAACCGAGCGCCCCATCTTCGACGAGGACGACTCCGATATCGCCGACAACCAGGAGTTCGATCGCGCGCTCTCCGCCGGAACCGAGCTGCTCTCCCAGGGAAACCCCACCGACGCGCGCATCGCGCTGGAGAAGGCGCTGCGCTACAAGCCGCGCAACCAGCGAGCGCGCAATCTGTTGGGGCTGTCCCTGTTCAAGATGGGCGAGCTCCCTCGCGCCGAGGAGATCTACCGCTCCCTGATCGAGGACCACCCCGCCGATCCCACGCTGCGCGTGAACCTCGGGCTGGTGTTCCTCAAGCAGAATGCGTCGGCCGATGCGGTGCGCTGCTTCGAGACCGCGCTTGATCTCTCTCCGGACCACCAGAAGGCGCAGAACTATCTCGGCCTGGCGCTGTCGCAGAAGGGCGAGCTGGCGCGCGCGAGGGAGTGGTTCCTCAAGGCCGGCAACGACGCGATGGCGGATCGAATGGGCCAGGCCCTGCGGCAAAGCCCGATCCGCGGTGTGGCTGACAGCGCCGCCGACGCCCTGGCCAAGGAGCAGCCGTTCACGCCGGCTCTCGAGGAGAAGCCGCCGAAGAAGGGCGACACGTTGGAGACGGCCAAGCCCAAGGGGCTCGATGGCGCGCTCAATGCGCGGCAGAGGGCGCAGTGGGTCGCGACCGATCCGGGACTGCCCGCCGCGCCGCCCGTCGCACCCGAGCTGGCGCGGACCGCTAAGGGAGCGATCGTCGCCAACGCTCCGGAGCCATCGGTGCCCGTCACGACCGAGTTGCCGGAGCCGTCGTTCGAACCGCCGCCCTCGATGGCGCAGTACGCTTCGGCCACGCGGCTGGCGATCCCGGATGGATCGGCCGGTTTTGCCATCGGCGCCTCCGAGGTGCTGATCCACGTCCGCGGGGAAATGCTCACGCGGCTCGACGGCCTGGTGGCGTCCTGGGGATCGGTCACCATGAAGCCGGAGCTGAAGCGGTTCCGCGGCAAGGCCACCGACAAGCCGTTCGGCGACGGCCCGCGGCGGATGTTGCGCGCCAGCGGCGAAGGAAGGTACGTGATCTCGCGCGAGGGCCGCCAGTTCACCGCGCTCGAGCTCGCCGACGAGCCGGCCTACTTCCGCGAGGAGATCCTGTTCGCGTTCGAGGAGTCGATCCTGTTCGAGAACGGCCGGGTGCCCGCGAAGAGCGGGGCCGACCTGCACCTGGTCCACCTGCGCGGCCGCGGCAAGCTGCTCCTCGTCACGCACGGTACGCCGAGGGCCGTGGACGTGCGCAAGGGCGAGCCGCTCCGGATCCCGATGGAGCAGCTGGTCGGATGGCACGGGCCGCTGATCCAGCCGAGACTGGTCTCGATCGTCGAGGAAGCGCCCGAGCTCGGCACGGCGCTGGAGCTGGCCGGCGAAGGGCGCGCGCTCGTCGACGTCCTCCCAGGTCGTTGAGATGACGCGGCGCGAGCGCCTGCGCGACGAGCTGCTCAACGCGCCCAATCTGATGACGCTGGGGCGCGTCGCGCTCATTCCCGTATTCCTGTATCTGCTGTCGTACGAGAGCCGCCGGAACAGCTTCCTCGCCGCGGCCGTCTACGCGGTCTGCGCGCTGACCGATTGGTTCGACGGATGGCTGGCGCGCATCTCGAACAAGGTGACCACGCTGGGGAAGTTCCTCGATCCGCTGGCGGACAAGGTGATCGTGGTTTCCGCGCTGGTGATGCTGGTGCGGCTCGGGCGCGTGCCGGTGTGGGTGGTGGTGGTGATCATCACGCGGGAGTTCCTCATCTCAGGAGTGCGAACGATCGCGGCCACCGAGGGTCTGGTGATCCCGGCCTCGCAGGGCGGCAAGTGGAAGACGTCGCTTCAGCTCTGCGGGATCATCTGCCTGATGCTCCACTACCACTACGCGATCGACTACGGATTGGGGACGTTGGTGACTGACTTCCAGACGGTCGGCAGCATGCTGCTGTACCTGTCGTTGGTGCCGCTGATCGCCTCGGCCATCGACTATGTGCGCGCTTTCTACACTCTTGACACAGGGGAACAGCGGGGCTAATTCCAGCCTCCACTTCGCGGAACTAGCTCAGCTGGTAGAGCGTCGCCTTGCCAAGGCGAAGGTCGCCGGTTCGAACCCGGTGTTCCGCTCCAATAAGCCCGGATTCCACGCACTTGGTGGATCCGGGCTCTTTCATGGCCGTCGCCTTTCATGGCGACGCCACCGGTT
>Ga0209526_10000032_pt1 | contig 78836 bp, 80 predicted proteins | sample JacPinW_OM2H0_M1_FD_188566 | JGI IMG/M metagenome (GOLD analysis project Ga0209526, IMG submission 188566) | Forest soil microbial communities from Algoma, Ontario, Canada - Jack Pine, Ontario site 1_JW_OM2H0_M1 (SPAdes) (version 2) | ecosystem: Environmental > Terrestrial > Soil > Boreal... | reverse complement strand
GGCGGCAAGCTGGAGAACATCGTCAACGGCATCCAGATGGTGCACGAGATGGGCTTCTGGCTGGAGATCGTGACGCTGATCATCCCGGGCTTCAACGACAGCGACGAGGAGCTGGGCGATATCGCCCGGTTCCTGAGCGGCCTGTCGCCCAGCATTCCCTGGCATGTGACCGCCTTCCACAAGGATTACAAGATGCAGGATCCCGACAACACCACGCCCGACACCCTGCTTCGGGCTGCCCGGATTGGGGAGGCCGCCGGCCTCCAGTTCATCTACGCCGGCAACCTCCCCGGCCGGGTGGGCCGGTACGAAGACACCCGCTGTCCCAAGTGCCAGACCACCCTGATCCGGCGAACCGGCTACCGGATCCTGGACGATCGGCTCACCGGCCGCGGAAGCTGTTTCAAGTGCGGCCAACCGATCCCGGGGGTCTGGCGCGCGACAGCCACATCCTAGTTTCGGGCGCTGCACTAGAATCAACGCTGGTCGTGCCAACTGAACTCAGCCGCCAGGAATTTTCCTGGGTCCTCGGCGGCCCCCAGGGTGGAGGCATCAATGCCTCAGCCGAGATCTACGCCAAGGCCCTGAGCCACGGCGGTCTCCACGTCTTCGCCAACATCGAGTTCCACTCCAACATCATGGGCAAGCACAGCTACTACCGGGTCACGGCGGCGCCGGTGCCGGTCCATTCCCACGTCGACGACATCCACATGCTGGTGGCGCTGGACCAGGAGTCGCTGTTCGGCGACGCCCCCGAGCGCAAGCACTATCCCAGCCACACGGGTCATGTCCACCAGGTGGCGCGCGGTGGCGGCGTCATCTACGACGCCGACCTCAAAATCGACCCGGGCCAATTCGGCCGGGACGACATCAACCTTTATCCGATCCCCTTTTTCGAGGTCCTGGAAGAGGCTCTCAAGGAGGTCGGAAAGGGCGGTCAGTCGCGCAAGTACATCGTCATGCGCAATACCGTGGCCCTGGGCGCGTCGATCGGCATCTCCGGTTACGACGAGGAGTTGCTTTTCGAGGCGATCCGCAACGAGTTCAAGGGGCGAAAGGCCGAAGCCGCCGAGATGAACGTGGCGGCGGTCCGCGCCGCGGCCGCCTACGCGCGCAGCCATTTCACCACTCTCCCGGAGCGCCGGCTGCTCCCGGTCCCTGAGGCCAAACGCAAAGCCCGGATGCTGATCAAGGGATTCCAGGCGGTCGGCATCGCCAAGCTGAAGGCGGGCCTCGGCATGCAGACCTACTACCCGATCAGCCCCGCGACCGACGAGAGCGTCTACCTGGAGCAGAAGGGCCCGCAGTATCAGTGCACCGTCGTCCAGTGCGAGGACGAGATCTCGAGCATCAACATGGCGATCGGTGCGGCGCACATGGGCGTACGCGCGGCGACATCGACGGCGGGTCCGGGCTTTGCGTTGATGTCAGAGGGGTTCGGCTTCGCCGCCATCACGGAGGCGCCGGGACCGGTCGTCTTCCTCTGGCAGCGTGGCGGGCCGAGCACGGGTCTCCCGACCCGCACCGAGCAGGCGGATCTGCAATTCGCGCTGCATCCCGCGCACGGTGACTTCCCGCACATCGTGGTGGCGCCGGGTGACATCGACGAAGCCTTCACCGATAGTTTCGAGAGCTTCAACTGGGCGGATCGCTACCAGATGCCGGTCATCGTGCTGCTCGAGAAGTTTCTGGCCTCATCGATGTTCACCAACGATGGCATCGACATGAGCAAGCTCAAGATCGACCGCGGACTGATCCATCAACCGGCCGACGCTGACGGTGACGGCTACCGCCGCCACGCCATCACCGCCGACGGCATCAGTCCCCGGACCCTGCCCGGGATGCCGGGCGGGATCTTCTCGACCACCAGCGACGAACATGACCCCGAGGGTCACATCACCGAAGGCATCGAAAATCGCATCGCGATGATGCGCAAACGGATGGCGAAGCTTCAGACGGCCGCCCGCGAGATTCCGGCGTCGTCCAAGTTCACCTTGCACGGTCCGCGCCAGGCCGACCTGACGCTGGTGGCCTGGGGCGCGACCAAGGGCGCCATCCTCGACGCCATGAGCGAGCTCGAGACCGACGGCCGCTCGGTGAACTTCCTGCAGATTCGCCTGATGCGCCCATTCCCGGCGGATGCCGTGTCCGCGATTCTTCGGAACGCGAGGCTGACGGTTCTGATCGAGAACAACTACTCGGCGCAGCTCGGCGCCGTCATTGCCGAGCAGACGGGCGTCGTCCTCGACCACCACGTGCTGAAGTACGATGGCCGGCCGTTTTCGCGCAATGAGATCGTCGAAGGCGTCCGGTCGGCCCTGTCCGAGCAAAAGAAGGAGGTCATGGTGTCGCATGCCTGAGGCGCCGGCGGCCCCCGCCCCAAAGAAGTTCGCGCTGCAGCAGTACAAGACTGAAGTCCATGTCGACTGGTGTCCGGGCTGCGGCGATTTCGGCATCCTGAGCTCCATCCAGCAGGCCTTGTTCCAACTCCAGATCCCGCCCTACAAGATCGCGATGATCTCGGGCATCGGCTGCTCCGGCAAGACGCCGCACTATATCGACACCTACGGGCTGCATACACTGCACGGACGGGCGCTCCCGGTCGCGACCGGCGCCAAGCTGGCCAACAACCAGCTCACGGTGGTGGCGGTGGGCGGCGATGGGGACGGATACGGGATCGGCGCCGGCTACTTCGTCAACAGCGGCCGCCGGAACGTCGACATGACCTACATCGTCTTCAACAATGGCGTCTACGGTCTCACCAAGGGCCAGGCCTCACCCACGCTGGCGAAAGGGTTGAAGACGAAATCGATGCCGGAAGCATCGATCCAGGAAGGCGTCAACCCGATCGCCCTGGCGCTGGGCGCCGGCTACACCTGGATCGGACGGGGGTACGCGCTCGACGTAAAGAACCTCGTCTCGCTGATGGTCCAGGCGATCAGCCATAAGGGAACCTCGTTCCTGGATGTCTTTCAGACGTGCCCCGTCTACAACGACCTGCGCACCAAGGAGTGGTACGCGGGCGAGGACATCGGTCGGGCCCGCATTCGGCGGCTGGAGGCGGACCCGGGGTGGGATCCAGTCGTGAAAGACCCGACGAGCGTCGACGAGATCGTGGAGAAGAAAACGCGCGCCCTACGCGCCTCGTATGAGACCTCAGACAGCATGGCGGTGGGCGTCTTCTACTCGGTGCAGATGCCAACCTATGACGAGCAGCTGGCCGCCAAGGTCCCTGCTCTCAAAGATCACCCACTGGTAGACCTTCCTCTCTACGACCGCGACGTCGACCCCCTCTTCGCCGAGCTGGCGTAGCGTCTCGGCCGGGCTCCGGTGGACGTGCGCCTGCTGGCCGTCAGCGATGAGGTGGAGCCTCAGCTGCTGGACCAGCGCACGGTGGCGGCCCTGGGTCGGATCGACCTGCTGATCGGTTGCGGCGATCTGCCGGCCGACTATCTCGACGGTCTAGGCACGCTGTACAACGTGCCGCTGCTCTTTGTGCGTGGCAACCACGATCCGCCTGGGCGTCAGGGTGATTACCCGCCGGGCGGCGAGATCGATGGGCGCATCGTGAGGGAAAAGGAGCTGCTGATCGCCGGCCTCGAGGGCTCGATCCGCTACAGCGACGGGGCACATCAGTACGGCGAGCGGCAGATGATGGCCAAGGTGCTGGCCCTGCGTGCCCGGCTTGGCCTGCGGCGCCTGGATATCCTGATCAGCCACGGACCACCAGCCGGTGCGAATGAAGGCACGGATGCGCCGCATCAGGGGCTCAGGGCGGTTCGCCGCGCCGTCGAGTGGATGCGCCCGCGACTCTTTCTGCATGGTCACATCCATCCGTATGGGCGCGACATCACGCGTGAGACCCAGCTGGGTGAGACCCGCGTGATCAACGTTGTCGGTCACCGGCTGATCGAGCTCGGGTCCCGATGAAACAGCTGCGGGCGCGCACCGACTTCGAGACCGCCCGCCTCCAGGCCTTCCTGCGCGACGCGGGCGCCGTCATCCGCGGCGATACCAGGCCCTTGCTCTCCTTCGACGAGGTCCGGCGCGCCGCCCGGCTCGAGGGACAGACCGACCGCGGCCTCAAGGACGTTCCCATTGCCGCAATTCGAGGCTCCGTGGGACGTCCCAACGATTTCGACGCTTCGTTTCTTCCGGTGCGGCCCCAGATGCGAAAGCGCTGGGCGCAACTCGATGCGGCGATGCGGCGGGGCGAGGCGGTGCCGCCGATCGAGGTCTACCACCTCGGAGGCGTCTACTTCGTCAAGGATGGGCACCACCGGGTGTCCGTTGCCCGTCACCTGGGCTGGAAAACGATCCCGGCTCGGGTCATCGAGGTTCGAACCCGGGCCCCACTCACCGGTGAGATGGATGCCGCGGCTCTGCTCCAGGCCCGCGAGTATGTCGACTTCCTCGAGCGCACCCAACTCGATCGGGTGCGTCCGCAGGCCTCGATTGCCGTCAGCCGCCTCGGACGCTACGACCGAATTCTGGAGGACATCCTCGGCCATCGCTACTTCATGGGGCTGCAACAGTACCGCGAGGTCGGCATGGCCGAGGCCAGCGCGAGCTGGTACGACAACGTCTACAAGCCGATCGCTGACCTGATCCGTGAGTACGACATCCTGTCGCACTTCCCCGGGCGAACGGAGGCGGACCTCTACCTGTGGATCACGGCACGATGGCTCGAGCTGAGCCGCGCCCAAAAGCCGGCGGGCCCGGCCGAGGCGATTGCCGACATCCTGTTCGAGAAAGAGGGGGCCGGCGCTCCACCCCCATCACCGCAGCTGCTCGCCGTGCTGCGGCGCTGGCTGGGCCCGCCGCGCCGCGTGATCGACATCCCGGTCCGGCTGATCCGTGCCGCCACCACGCTGAGCGGTGAGCCGAGGCCCCCTCTCGAGCCGGTCTGAGGCTCAGAGCTCGGTCTTTCGCTTCTCCGGGTAGGCGGCGTTGATCTCGGCGCGCACCCGCGCCTTGTCGGCGTCGCTCTTGAAATAGTCGAAGTTCCAGGCGATGAACTTCTTCTGCTCGGGCGGGACCTCATCCTCCGGGTAGATCGCGGCAACCGGGCACGGATCGACGCAGGCGCCGCAATCGATGCACTCGTCGGGATTGATGTAGAGCATGCGGTCTTCCGCGCCGCCGTCGATGATGCAGTCGACCGGGCAGACGTCGACGCAGGATTTGTCCTTGAGGTCAACGCAGGTTTCGGTGATGATGTAAGCCATTTCGTCCGCGAAAATTCACTCTAGCACAGGGTTCCAGTTGGGCCGTCGCCCTGTTAAGGGTGAGCCGCGGCCCGGTTGGAGCTCCGCCACAGGACCGTCACAAATCGGTGAGGCGACACCTTCCTGCGGTGGCAAGAGGAGGGTTGCGGCCAGCGTTACGTCTTCGTGGCCCTCCCCAGACCGGTTTCTCCGCGGCGCGTGTTCCGCCCAGCTCGCCGGGTCTCGTGGGGGACCTGGATCTTCGCGATCCTGGTGCTCGTGCTCGCCGGTGGCGCCGTCGGCGCCTTCCTGGAAGTCGTGCTGCCGCAGCGGGTGGCGGCGCTCGCCCAATCAGAAGGTAGCGAGCTCGCACTCGGACGGAAGGGGGCGACCGACGCGAACGTGGCGGTGATCGCCCTCTGGACCGAAATCGGCGCCAAGGGCGGCATCAGCCTTCCGGATGACCGGCTTGCCGAGGACCTGGCGATCGCGAAGGCCACGGAAAAGTCGGCCGATGACGCGCTCGGCCACGTTCAGAACGCCGAGAGCTACATGACGCAGGCCGACGGTCTGCCCTTCCAGCTGCACTCGCCGTCGTTCATCGCCACCGATCGTCCCACCCTCCAACATCTCGACAAGGCTCTGCAAGCCACCATCAGGCTGACGCACGCCGCCACCCTCCAGCTCACCCTCGCTCAGCACTTGAACCAGGATGCGCAGAAGATCGCCGGCAGCCTCGACCCCAGCCTGAACGCCCGGTCGTGGACCGACGCGGCCCGGACGGCATCGGCGCTGATGACGGACCTCAAGGGGCAGCAGGCTCCAGTCAGTGATCCGGAGGCGCTGGTCGATCCCCTCTGGAGCAAATGGGTCGATTCGATGCTCTCGGTGGTCACCAACGCGCAGCAGCTGAGCCTGGCGTCGGCGGCCAACCAGACCCAAATGGCGCAGCAGGCGAGCCGCAATCTGGCCGCGGCCCGAGCGCAGCAAGTCGCGACCTTCGCCGCCGCCCAGAACGGCTCGGCGGCGTGGCAGACAAAGAGCGTCCAGCCTTTGCTCGACACCGTCGCCAAAGAGACCTCGGCAGCCGGCGGCTAGGCCCGCTGTCGGCCGGTAGTATCGTGGGTGGACACCGGAGCCCAGCGTGAGCAAGGGGACACCATGAGCACACTAGCGAACCGCCCGAACACCGCCCTCCTCGTCGTCGACGTGCAGAACGGCGTCGTCGGCGGGGCTCACGAGCGCGACACGGTCGTCGCGAACGTCGGCAGCCTTATTGAGAAAGCGCGGCGGGAACAGGTCCCCGTTGTCTGGGTCCAGCACTCCGACAAGGGGCTTGCGAGGGGGAGCGACGACTGGCGGATCGTCCCGGAGCTGGCTCCAGCCGACGCCGAGCCGCTGGTCGAGAAGAACTACGGCGACTCCTTCGAGGACACCACCCTCGAGACCGTGCTGTCGGGCCTCGGAGTCGGGCGACTCGTGGTGGTCGGAGCAGAGACCGATGCCTGCATCCGTTCGACGCTTCACGGCGCGTTCGTCAGGGGCTATGACGCGACCCTTGTCGGCGACGCGCACACGACGAGTGACCAGACGGAATGGGGGGCGCCGCCGCCGGACCAGGTCATTGCGCACACGAACCTCTACTGGAAATACCAGAGAGCCCCGGGGCGGACGGCCGGGACGGTCGAGACGAAGGATGTCGACTTCGGCGGAACGTCCTAGCTAGACCCGCGTCACCAGGTCGCGGCTCAGCTCGCTGAGGCGACCGACGCCGAGCAGGCTCATCGACACCTCGATCTCGTCATGCAGCATGGCGAGCATTCGGCGAACGCCATCGGCCCCACCGACCGCGAGCGCCCACAGGTATGGTCGTCCGACCAGCACGCCGGAAGCGCCAAGACAGAGCGCCTTCAAGACATCGGTGCCGCGGCGGACCCCACCATCGAGCAGCACCGGGACGCGGCCGCCGACCGCTTCCACCACCTCTGGCAAGGCGTCAAGGCTGGCGATCGAGTAGTCGAGTTGGCGGCCACCGTGGTTGCTGACGACCAGGCCGCGGGCGCCGAGCTCGACCGCGTGGCGGGCGTCATCGGCGCGCACCACGCCTTTGACGATCACCGGAAGCGAGGTCTTGGCCACCAGCCACTCGAGATCGTTCCAGCTCAGGGACGGATTCGTCTGAGCATTGACATCCTGGGCAAACGGATCCGGACCGTCGGCCCTCTCCGTGCCCGTCCGGCCGCTGAGATTCGCATAGCGAACGCCCTCCGGCAAGCTGAAGGCGTTGCGGATGTCGCGCTCGCGCCGCCCGGCTTTTGGCAGGTCGACCGTCAGCAGGATGGCGGCATAGCCGGCATCGACGGCACGCTCGACAAAACTGGCGCTGACCGCTCGCTCCGGGTGCATGTACAGCTGAAACCAACGGGCGCCGCCGGCGGCCGCGGCGACGTCTTCGATCGAGAGGCTGGATAGCGTACTCAGGCAATAGGCGACCCCGGACTCGGTCGCAGCCCGGTAGGCGGCCGCTTCGCCGTCCGGATGGGCCATCCGCTGGATCGCCGTCGGCGCCAGGTGGACCGGTATCTGAAAGCGCTGGCCGAGGACCTCGCTGCTCAAGTCGGGCCGATCCACCGACCCCAGGATCTTGAAGCGGAAGCGATACCGGGCAAACGCGTCCCGGTTGCCCTTGATCGCGGCCTCGTCCTCGGAACCACCGGCGATGTAGTCGTAGATGCCGCGGGGTAGGAGCGCCCGGGCCGCCGGCTCGAAGTCATCGAGTTTGAGCGGAGCTGCCGAGCGGGTGGACGGGCGCGTTAGCGAATTGGCCATGCCGCCAATTGTGGCGTTTTGAGAGGCAATGTGTAACGCTTACGGGACAACCGAAGCGGGAGGGAAGGGAGGTTTCGTCCGTATGAGCGGAGCCGTTGCATTCCTGGCGTTTCATCAGGTCTACCAGCCCCTCGGGGGCAGCATTCTTGTCTCGGCGATCGTGGCCGGAATTCCTCTTTATGTCTTGTTCGTCATGTTGGCCGTGCTCCGGCTGCCGGCCTGGCTATCGGCGCTGACGGCGATGCTCTCGGCGGCGGTGCTCGCGGCGCTGGTCTGGGGCATGCCGCTGGGGCTCGATGTCTCGGCCACCACCGAAGGCATGGCGAACGGGTTGTGGCCAATCAGCTGGATCGTGCTCAACGCGGTCTTTTTCCACAACCTGACCATCGCCAGTGGTGACTTCGACGTGATCCGCCGTTCGCTGACCCGGCTGACCGGGGATCGGCGGGTGCAGGCGCTGCTGGTGGCGTTCTGTTTCGGCGCGTTGATGGAGGGCATCGCCGGGTTTGGTGCCCCGGTTGCCATCTCCGCGGCGATCCTCGCCAGCCTCGGGTTCGAGCCGATCAGCGCGGCGGTGCTGGCGCTGCTGGCCAACACGGCGCCGGTCGCGTTCGGTTCGATCGGCATCCCCGTCGTCACGCTCGGCCTGCTCACTGCGCCCATCATCGGCCACAGCGCGAACGATCAGACGCAGGTCACCCTGGCCCTCTCCGCCATGGTTGGCCGGCAACTTCCCATCTTCTCGATCATCATCCCCGGCTTTCTTATCGTGGTGCTCGCCGGGTGGAAGCGCATGGTCGAGGTCCTGCCCGCCGTTCTGACGGCGGGCGTCGTCTTCGCGGTCGTCCAGTTCCTGGTCTCGAACTTCATCGGCCCGGAGCTGACCGACGTGCTCGCCGCGCTGGTCTCGATGGCGGCGGTCGCGCTGCTGCTTCGGGTCTGGAAGCCGCGAACCCTCTGGGGCTTTGCCGCCGATCGCGTTACGGCACCCGTGGGCGCCGTCCCGAGGTTTCGAAGCGTCGGCGCCGCTGTCGCCCAGGTCGTCGATCCGCCAGGCCGGGTGGTGCGCGCCTACATGATGTACGTGATCCTCGTGGTGGTCATCCTGATCGGCCAGATGGGCAACCTGCCGTTCTTCTCAGGCAGTCCCGCGGGGAACGTGAAGAACGCGCTGCACACGCCGGCGAACATTACCGCCGACCTCAAGTGCGGCCAGCCCGGCTTCAAGCTCTGTCCCAATCCGTGGATCGGTCCCAATCCGACGGTGGATGCTGGGGCCTTCAAATTCCCGTTCTGGCGGTTCCAGTGGCCCGGCAGCTACAGTGGCACCTCGGCCAAGCCCAAGGCCCTGATCACTCAGGAACCGACGATCGTGCCCGCGTCCACGCCATACCCCATCACGTTCACGTGGGACTTCCTGTCGGCAGCCGGCAGCCTCGTGCTTTTCGCGTCGATCATCGCGTTCATGGTGATGGCGATCCGAGGTGCGCCGCTCCGCCTCTTCTTTACGACCTATGGACGGACGTTGCGTCAGCTCGCCTTGCCGATCATGACTATCGCGTTCATCCTCGGCATCGCCGCCGTGATGAACTTCTCCGGCATGACGTCGACGCTGGCGTTATTGATGGCGAAAACCGGGGCCGTATTCCCCTTCTTCTCCGCGGTCATCGGCGCGCTGGGCGTCTTCTTGACCGGAAGTGACACCGCATCCAACACGCTGTTCGGCCCGATGCAGGCATTCACCGCCAAGCAGATCGTGATTGGTGGGCATCACCTGAATCCCATCCTGACGGCGGGCACCAACTCGTCAGGCGGGGTCATGGGCAAGATGATCAGCCCGCAGAATCTGTCGGTCGGAGCCGCGGGCGTCAATCGCGTGGGTTCCGAAGGCGAGATCTTCCGCCGCACGATCGGATACAGCCTGATCCTCACCGCCGCCGTGGGCGTCGTCGCGATGATCGAGGTCTACCTGATCCCGGGGATCATCCCAACGTTCAATTAGTGGCGGGCCTCCTCAATCACCCTCCCCCTCGTGGGGAGGGTGAGGATAGGGGCTCGGGGTGGGGGGTAGGCTTTAACCCAATGGAGCGCGCAGATCGCGACGGCTTGCTGCTCCGATTACGGGGCGTGGTCGGCGACCGCTACGCATTTGCCGACCCCTATGAAGTGCGGCTCTACCAGTACGATGCCAGCCCGGAGACGGCGCTGCCGGACATCGTCGTCATTCCCGGGACGGCGAAGGAGGTGGCGCAGGTCGTCAAGATTTGCGCCGAGGCGCGCGTGCCAATCACGGCCCGTTCCGCGGCGAGCAGCCTCGCGGGTGGCACCGTTCCGGTGGAGGGAGGCGTCGTCATCACCTTCGCGCGGATGGACAGCATCCTCGAGATCGACATCGATAATTTGCGGGCGGTGGTCCAGCCCGGGGTCGTCAACCTGTCGCTCAGCCAGGCGCTCAAGCCGCACGGCTACTACTACGTCCCGGACCCGTCCAGCCAGGGGGCCTGCACCATCGGCGGAAACGTCGGCACCAACGCCGGTGGTCCGCACACGCTGCTTTATGGCGTGACGGTCAACCACGTCACCGGTCTCGAGATTGCCCTGCCCAGCGGCGAGCTCGTGCAGGTCGGCGGGCGCAACGCGGCTGAGGCCATCGGCTACGACCTGACCGGCCTCCTGGTCGGATCGGAGGGCACACTGGGTGTCGTCACCCGGGTCTGGGTGAAGATCCAACCGCTGCCGCCCGTGCAGAAGACGCTGCTGGCGGTGTATCCCGACGTGGCGACCGCGAGCAACGCGGTATCCGCGATCGTTGGCACCGGCATCCTTCCGGCCGCCATCGAGATGATGGACAAGCTCTCCATCCAGGCGATCGAAGCCGCCTCCCACGCCGGCTATCCGCTGGACGCCGGCGCCGTGCTCCTGCTCGAAGTCGATGGCACGCCCGCGGTCGCCGAGGAGCTCGGCGAGCGGATGGCGAAGGTCTGCCGCGAGAACGGAGCCAGCGAGGTCCGGGTCGCCCGCAACGAGGCGGAGCGCCAGGCGCTCTGGAAGGGCCGGAAGGGGGCGTTCTCGGCGATGGGCCGCCTGTCGTCGGACTTCTACGTGATGGATGGCGTGGTGCCGCGCACGAAGCTCCCCGAGACACTGGCCAAAATCGATGCGATCAGCGCCCGGACCGGGTTCAAGATCTGCAACGTCTTCCACGCCGGCGACGGCAACCTGCACCCGCTCGTGCTCTTCGATGCCTTTGAGCCGGGCCAGTACGAAACCGTCCTCCGCATTGGTGATGAGATCTTGAAGCTATGCGCCGACGCGGGTGGTTCCGTGACCGGGGAACATGGCATCGGTCTGGAGAAGCGGGAGAACATCCGGTACGTCTTCTCCGATGACGACCTGGAAGTCATGGACCGCATCCGTCGGGTGTTCGATCCCCACGGTCTGATGAACCCCGGGAAGGTCTTCCCGGGCAAAGGGCTGAAACCGTCCGCCCTCCGGCTTCCGCCGGGCCACCTGCCTCGCGCCGCGGCGGCGCTGGGCGCGAAGGACGACCTGTGGGTGTAAAAGCGCGAACCGAGGTGCTACCCGGTCAGCAGATCAGCGTCGAGCAGCAGCAGCGCTTGAGCGTCGATGGTCTGCTGCCTTCGAAGATCATGCGACCGGTCGACGCCGAGGACGCGGCCCGCGGACTCCGCGTCTGCGACCTCACGCCGGCCGCGGTCGTGGTCTGGGGCGGCGGCACCCAGATGCGACTGGGGTCCGTGCCGCGGCGCTATGACGTCGCATTCTCGACCGACGCCATGACCCGCTTGCTGGAGTACGAGCCCGCCGACCTCACGTGCCGGGTCGAGGCCGGTATGCCGCTGAAGGACCTCCAGGCCGCCCTGCGGGCGCACGGTCAACGCCTCCCCCTCGACCCTCCCCACCCCGAACGGGCGACCGTCGGCGGAATGCTGGCGGCCAACGCCAACGGCCTCAGCCGCGCCCGCTATGGCACCGTCCGGGACTGGGTGATCGGGATCGCGGTGGCCTACCCCTCCGGCAAGGTTGCACGCGCCGGCGGCAAAGTGGTGAAGAACGTTGCCGGCTACGACCTCATGAAGCTGCACGTGGGCGCGCTTGGCACCCTGGGGGTCCTGGCGGAGGCGAACTTCAAGGTCCAGGCCATTCCCGAAGCGGCGGCGACCGTACTGGGCCACTTCGAAGCACCGATGCCGGCCATCGATGCGGCGATCCGCCTCGCCCACCAGTACCTGGCACCATCCGCGTCGATCGTGCTGAACCGCGACGCCTTGTGGGCATGCGGCATGACGGCAGACTGGCGCTGGACCCTGGCGCTCAAGTTGGAAGGCTATGGCCGCGAAGTCGAAGCCGCGCGCGACCTCGCGATCCGGTTCGTGCGTGAGGCTGGCGGTCGGGTCGAAGGGCAGGACATACCGGCGGCCTTTTGGGATGCCGCCCGCGATTGGTCGGCGCCCGATGGCGACATCGTTCTGCTTCGCGCGATCACGCCCCTGCAGGCCATGCAACCGGTCGTCGATCAACTTCCCGCTGACGCGTCCGTGATCGCCCAGCCGGCGTCCGGCCTGATCGATCTGCGCCTCGCGCCGAGCGCGACCGCAGGCGTCCTCGAGCGGCTACGCGCCGCGGCGGGGGGTGAGGGTCAGGTGGTCGTCCTGGCGGCGCCCCCTTCGGTGAAACCGGCGATCGACGTCTGGGGGCCGCCACCGCCAGGCTTCCCCATCATGCGCGCCCTGAAGCAAGCGCTCGACCCAAATGGCATCCTGAACCCCGGCCGTTTCGTTGGCGGGATCTAGGCCGGCGATGAGACAACCAGCGTCCCTCGACTTCAAGCGTCAGCTCGAACGCGATGGCGTCCCGGCCGCCGTCCCCGGCATCGACATGGACCTGGTCCGCGACTGCATCCACTGCGGACTCTGTCTGCCCAAGTGCCCGACCTTCCGAGCCCTTCACCATGAGGGTGACAGTCCGCGCGGGCGGATGTGGCAGATCAAGGAGGCGACGCTCGGCCTGGTGGCCTTTGACGACCCGCGCTTTCAGGCGCATATCTACCAGTGCTTCAACTGCCGGGCGTGCGAAACCGCCTGCCCCTCGGGCGTGCAGTTCGGCTCGGTGATGGAGATGGCGCGGGCGAAGACGCCACCGCAGAATCGCCGCGATCGAATGGTTCGGGCGGTGCTCTTGAAGGGGCTGCTGCCCCATCCGCTCCGGCTGCGCACCGCCGGCTGGCTCTATCGCGCGACGCGCGCGGTCCGACTGCCCGGACTCCTGCGCCGCAGCGGCGCGTGGAAGGTCCTGCCGCTCGGCAAGTTTGCCGCGTTCCCGCCGGTCGGCGACACGAGCCCGCGCCAGGCCCCGCTGCCGGCGGTGACGCCCGCGCAAGGTACCCGCCGTGCCCGGGTCGGCCTGCTGACGGGTTGCATCCAGGACGAGATGTTTCATGGCACGAACCGGCGGACTGCCCTGGCCCTGTCCGTGAACGGCTGTGATGTCGTTCTGCCGTCGTCGCGCGTGTGCTGCGGCGCCCTTGCCTCCCACGCCGGCGAGGCGAGAACGGCTGAGCGCCTGGCCGCCGCGACGATGGACGCCTTCAGCGGTCGCGGCCTGGATGCGGTCGTGGTCAACGCCGCCGGCTGCGGCTCCAACATGAAGGAATACGAGGTCCAGCTCCGCAACGATGCTCCACGCCGGGAGGCCGGCGCCGCGTTCTCCCGGACCGTCAAGGATGCCTCCGAGTTCCTCATCGACATGGGGCTCCGGCCGCCCACGCGCCGCATCCGCCTGCGGGTCGCCTACCAGGACCCCTGTCATCTGGTGCACGGCCAGAAGGTTTACCAGCAGCCGCGTCAGGTCCTCACGATGATTCCCGGCATCGAGCTGGTGGAGATGAAGGAGTCCGACTGGTGTTGCGGCTCGGCGGGTGTCTACAACCTGACCCATCCCGACATCTCCGAGGAGGCGCTCGGATGGAAGGTGCGGCATATCGTCGACTCCGGTGCGCAAGTGATCGCCTCCGCCAATCCGGGCTGCGTCCTTCAGGTTGGAATGGGCCTGCAGCGCGCCGGCCACGACATTCCCGTCGTTCATGTCATGGACCTGCTTGGCTGGGCCTACGGCGACGAGGCGCAGCGCCCGCCGATCGTGCGGCGAGCGATGGCGTGAGCGAACCCGCCTACGCGCAGGCTGGGGCACTCGAAGACCCCTGGCTCGATCAGCTGGCGTCCGGGATCTGGTCCAAGCCGGAGTTCTCGATGGTGCCGATCGACGCCCAGGAGGTGCCGCGCGCGCCGTACGCCGGACCGCGCCTCGATGAACGCGGCCCGCGCGTCGTCTTTTTCGGGATCCCCTCCGACTATGGGACGGCATTCCTGCTCCACCTGATCGAGAAGCGCGTCAACCTGGTGGCGGTGGTGTGCAGCACGCGCTGGCAGCGGACGCATCCCAAGGCTGACCTGATCGCGCGCATCGCGGGTCACCTCGGGCGCCCGGTCGAGGTGACGGCCGATGCCAACGCCGAGCCGTTCGTTCGCTCGCTGAGCGCGTACGACCCCGACATCGTCGTGATGGCCAGCTTCGACCAGATCCTGATGGCGAAAACCCTGGCAGTGCCCACCCGCGGATGGCTCAACGTTCACCCCTCGCTCCTCCCCCGCCATCGTGGCCCGGAGCCCATCTACTGGACGATCGCCAATGGCGATCGGGAGGCGGGCATCACGGTTCATCTGACCGTACCGCGGATCGACGCCGGGCCGATTCTCGCGCAGCGGCGGATCGAGGTCCACGAGGAGGACACGGCCGGCACCCTCAGCAAGCGACTGGTCGCCGAGGGCCTCAATGCCCTCGACGAGACGCTGGCGCGGCTGCAGGACGGCCCAACCGAGACCCTGCCGGCCGAGGTCGGGGGCGGCACCTACGAGCCACCCGTGCGCCAGGTGGGCATCGACTGGGACCAGCCCTTCCAGCAGATCGAACGGCTGGTGCGGGCGGGGGACCCCGACCAGCCTCCCTTTTTCACCTACCGGGGCCGGCGGCGCTACGTCTACGCCGTCAGGTTGGTTAGCCCAGATTCGGTCAACACGGAACGCCTCAAACGCTCGCACGGCAGCAAAGCGCCGCTCGCGTGGGCCGGCGGCCCCGCAGACGAGATGCTGGTCGCGGTTCGCGATGCTGTGGTTGCGATCCGCTGGCGGCCGGTCGGGCACACCCATGCCGTCCGCCCGCTCGCCGGACAGCAGTTTCCTTAGAGGCGTCACCACCCCGTTACAATTCGAATCCGGCGTATTTGGGGAAGTCACGCCGTATAATGGGGTTCAAATGGCTCAGGAAATGATCGAACAGGATACGGAACTCATCACCATCACCGACTCAGCGCTCACCCAGTTGCGCGACCTCCTGCAGAAGCAGGGACGCGCCGAGATGGGCCTGCGCGTCTTCGTCCAGCCCGGCGGCTGCTCAGGGATGTCCTATGGCATGGGTTTCGAGGATCAGCCCGAGGAAGGCGATGCCGTGACGGAAGTCGGCGGCGTCCGCCTGTTCGTCGACTCGGTCAGCGCCCGCTATATCAAAGGCGCCGAGATCGACTTCGTGGACAGCCTCATGGGTGGCGGCTTCACGGTCCATAATCCCAACGCCGTCTCGAGCTGCTCATGCGGTAGCTCATTCGACACCGGCGCTGACGCCGGCACCGCCCACGGCTGCAGCCACTAACAGCCCAGGGCTCGCCACTCGTCGCGCCCGACTCCGCGCGTAATGGGGTGGAAAGATGAGTGCTGTTTTGGAACGTTTGTCCCCGTAACTGATGGCTTGACCCCTTTGCCAGGCGGCGCTACTCTGATTTCCCCTGAGGGAGATGATGCCACCGCAGCCCCGCGTCCTGATGGTCGAGGATCATCCGGATATTGCCGACCTCTACCAGCTGAAGCTGCAGCTCGAAGGCTATCGGGTCGCGGTAGCGTCGGACGGTGTGGCCGGCCTCGAGCTGGCCCGGTCCCTCAAGCCTGACCTGATCCTGCTCGATATCCATGTCCCCCAGCTCGACGGGCTGCAGGTGCTCGCCGCCCTTCGCGAGGACGAGGCGACCCGCGACCAACTGGTCGTCATCTGCAGCGAGGACGACAACCCGCAGCTGATCAAGGCGGCGGAACGACTCAGCGTGGCCGCCTATCTGATCAAGGCCCATCTCTTACCCAGTCGCCTCAGCCGGACCGTGGGTGAGGTCCTGCGGAATCGGGGCAGCGACGGCATCTTCGAGGCCGACGGCGTCGCGGTGCGCCGCGCCTCCTAACGCCGCAAAAGTCTTAGTGCTCTCTTAGCCGCCCGTCATCCTAGCGTAAGGTTGCATCCTGCATGATGAGACCATGATCGCGGAGCCGCTGGACCAGGGGCCGACCGGACCGACCGAGCCGCCTGCTCCGCCGACGGCACCATCCGCGCAGGCATCGCCGGCTGCGCCGCAGGGTGGCGGACGCCCCCGGATACGGACGGCCATCGCGGTCCTGTTGCTGCTGATCGGGGGCGTGGCCGGCGGAGCGCTGGGCGCCCAGGCGGTCATCAGCCGCCTGCCGGCGGCAACGACCTCATCGACCTCCACGACGAGCTCCTCCCCGGTGAGCAGCGCCTCGGCGGCGCAGCCGCTCTCGGCGGCCGCCGTCTACAAGCAGTCCGCGCCCGGAGTGGTGACGATCACGACCGAGATTGCCCGCCGTGGCCAGGTCGGGGAAGGAACCGGTTCAGGCATCGTCCTCGACCAGAACGGGAACATCCTGACGAACGCTCACGTCATCGCCGGGGCCAGTCAGATCCAGGTGACCTTTAGCGACGGGAAAACGGTTTCGGGTACGGTCGCCGGGTCGAGCACCAGCGCGGACCTCGCCGTCGTTCACGTCTCGGTGGCGGCGTCCACCCTGCACCCGCTGCCGTTGGGGGATTCGAGCGCGGTTCGGGTCGGGGACGCCGTGTACGCGATCGGTTCACCATTCGGACTCGCCGAGACGATGACCGCCGGGATCGTTTCCGGGCTCAACCGCAGCAATCAGTCGTCGGGTCTCACCGGCTTGATCCAGACCGACGCGCCGATCAACCCGGGGAACTCGGGCGGCGCGCTGATCAACACCCTGGGCCAGGTGATCGGTGTCAATGACTCGATCGAGAGCCCGGTGGCCGGCAATGTAGGCGTTGGCTTTGCGATCCCGATCAACGTCGTCAAGCAACTGCTCAGCTCCCTCGAGGGCGGCGCGAACCAGTAACCGGGCTACGGTTCCAGGATGTGCACGGCGCTGAGATTTCGATACAGCTCGTCATAGTCGAGGCCATATCCGACGACGAACTGGTTGGGGATGTCGAACCCTTTGTAGGCGATCGGGACGGGCGTGATGCGGCGTTCTTCCTTATTGAGGAGGACGCACAGTTTGAGCGATGCCGGCCGGTGGCGTTGGACGTGCTCGAAGAGGAACGAGGTCGTCAGCCCCGTGTCGATGATGTCCTCGACCATCAAGACGTCGCGCCCGGTGACGTCCATCGTGAGGTCCTTGAGCAGCTGCACGTGTCCCGATGACTCGGTCCCGGAGCCGTAGCTGCTGACCGCGACGTAGTCGAAGTTGACGGGGACCGTGATGTGACGGCTGAGATCAGTCGTGAAACAGACGGAGCCCTTGAGGACCGAAAGCAGGATGAGCGGCTTCTCGGCTTTCTGATAATCGCGGGAGATTTCCGCCGCCATCTCGCGCACGCGCTGCTGGATGGCATCGGCGCCGATGAGTTCCCGACCCAGTTTCAATTGTGTCTCGAGGATGGCACCACTTTAACCGGTCGGTGCGATCAGGAAGATCCAGATATCCCAGGCGACGTGGCTGATGATCATCGGGGCCATCCGTTGGTCGCGCGCATAGACGGCGCCCCAGTAGAGGCCGGCAGTGCCTGCCGCCCCGGTAAGCGTGAGATTCCCCGAAACCAGGTGGATGCCGCCATAGATTGAGGAGGCGATGAGCGTTCCACGGAGCCGGCCGAAGCGTTGCATCAGGCGGCGCTGGATGAGACCCCGCCAGAACAGCTCCTCGCCCGGGCCGATCGCCAGGGCCAGGGCGGTGGCGATGGCGCCGCGTGCGGCCGCGCTGCGCAGCTCGTAAATCCGGGCAATCTCGCGGTCGCCAGCCGGCATGATCCGCCGCGCCATCCGGTCGCCGACCTGGAAGATCGTGTACAGGCCGACGGCCGAGCCGAGCCCGGCAGCGACGTCCCTGGGCCGAAACCGTTCGCGGCGTAGGGCCGGTTCGGTGGCCAGGGCGTAGGCGCCCAGACCCCCCACCCCGAGCGTCATCCGTAGCCAGAACTGCGACCGTGGCCCGCGGAAGGCCGCCGTCCAGACGGCCGCGGCCAGACCGAGGCCGGTGATGAGCCGCTTCAGCGGACCGCCGATCCCGCGACCAGCCCGACCAGGAGGAGCGCGCCAAAAGCGCCGTGGAGCCGGGCCGTCATCAGGTCGATCATCGCGATCGCCCGCAGGTGGCCCTCGGCCCCGCGCTCCGCGTCCCGCAAAATCCACGCCACCAGCGGGAGGCTGAGCAGCGTGAGGAGCGCGAGCGTGGGCAACGCCCCGACCATCACGGCGAGGCCGACCGCGACGTAGGCGCCGAGGATCAGCATCACATAGACCCAGTGGGCGGTCTCCCGGCCAACCTGGGCCGAGAAGGTGGTAAAGCCGTGCCGGGTGTCCTCCGCGACGTCGCGCCACTCGTTCCCGTGCAGGATCGCGGTCACCAGCAGCCCGACGGGCAGCGAGACGATTAACACGTTGGGGTCAAAGGTTCCGCTCACAGCAAAGTACGAGCCGGCTACCATCAACGGCCCCATCAAGAGAAAGACGAGCGGCAAGCCGAGCGCCCGGTACTTGTACTGGAAGGGTGGCGCGGTATAGAAGTAGCCACCGATGAAGCCGATCAACCCGAGGACCACGATCGGCCAGCCCCGCTGCAGCAGCAAGAAGATCCCCATCAAGAGCGCAACGACGAATCCCGACCAGGCGACGACGAACGCGTCGCGCTCACTGATCCGGCCTTTCAGGATCGCCATCGACATCCGCGGCGAGGTGATCGAGTCGATGCCGTGCCGAACGTCATAGATCTCGTTGATCACGTTGGTGCCGATATGCAGGCCGAGCGCCCCGAGCAGCGCCGCGATGAAGAGCGGCCAGTGCATGCGACCCTGGCTGAGCGCGATCGCGCCACCCACTGAGACCGGCAGGAGCGACGCGGTGAAGCTGAACGGCCGAACCACCTCCCAGGCCCCCGCCAGCCGGCGGCCGATCGCTGGCCCTTGTTTCCCTCCCCCTACGGGAACGAGCCTTGGTTTCCCTCCCCCCTCGGGGGAGGGTAGGGTGGGGGCGATCGAAGGGCGGGAGGCGTAGGCGACGGCGGCGTCGAGGACGGCGTCGATCTGGGCTTCTTCTTGCAGGATCGGCTGGAGGAGCGGGACATCCATTCCGGCGTCGTGATAGGCGCCGGCGCTGGCGGCAACCTCCGGCACGGTGCCACACAGAATGAAGGCATCGAGCAGCTCATCCGGGATCAGTTCTCCAGCCCGGTGATAGTCCTCCGCCCGCCAGGCGGTCGCGATCTGGCTGCGCAACGCCGGGTCGAATCCCGCGCGCTTCATCGAGATGTCGCTGAGGACCGACATCATGTAGATCACGAACGGCTCGCGCTTGGCCCGGTTTAGCGCTTCCTGACGGCTGCTGTCGAACAGGCAAAGCAGGTAGCCGCGGAAGTCGATGTCGCCGGCCGGCCGTCCGTGAGCCGCGGCACTCTCGAGGACGCGGGCGCGCATCTTCTGGAAGGCGGGCAGCGATTCGGCCGGCCGGGCGAGGTATCCGTCCGCTTTTTCCCCGCACAGATCCAGAAATGGCGTGCGGTAGGCGGCGATGTAGATCGGGATCCGATGCGGCGGCTGGAACATCGGCTGCAACGGCGGCACCTTGTCATTGAGCTTGAGGGGCTCGCCCTTCCAGAGGCGGCGGATCTGGTCGATGGCTTCCGAGACGCGAGCGACCGTGTCGTCGTATGGGATGGCCATCTGGGAAAGGCGCAGCGGGAGGCCACTCCCCAGGGCCAGTGTCACGCGGCGCGGCGCCAGGTCATCGAGTGCCGACATCGTCATCGCCACCACCACCGGATGTCGGGTATAAGGGTTGAGGGCGCCGGCGCCCAGTCCGATCCGGCGGGTTTCCATCCCGATGGCGCTCAGATACGTGATGGGATCACGCTCGAAATAGCTGTCGTGGACCCAGATGGAATCGAGGCCGAGGTCCTCCGCCCGACGGGCCCAACCAGCGACTTCCCGGACGTCGCCCCGGGCGGCAAGCCCCAGACCTACGCGGCGCCCGAGCTCAGCCATCCAGATATCACCGTACTAGAGCTTAGAGGGCCTCGCAATCGGGGTCGCACCTGAACGCATAATCGTGTCGTGGGGCAGCAGGCGCGGGCGGAACGGATCCGCCAGATGTTCGACCAGGTGGCGGCCCGCTACGACGCACGCAACCGCCTGTTCAGCGCGGACCGCGACCGCGCCTGGCGCCGGCGCGCGGCACGGCGGGCCGGACTGCGCCCGGGCCAGACGGCGCTCGACCTCTGTACGGGCACCGGGAGGCTAGCCCATGAGCTCCTACCGTTCGTGGGGCCTTCCGGCCGGGTGATCGGGGTCGATTTCTCGCCGGCCATGCTCGAGCTGGCCCGTAAACGGGAGCCCAGCGTCGAGTTCCGCCAGGGTGATGTCACCCAGCTCAGCGAGGCCGATGCCAGCGTCGATGCCGTCACGATCGGGTTCGGCCTGCGCAATCTCGTCGACCGCCACGCCGCGTTGCGCGAGATGTTTCGGGTCCTGCGGCCGGGCGGCCGGCTTGTCATCCTGGAGTTCGCTCCGCCGCCGGCGGGCTGGCTGATGCGCGCCTACGGCTTTTATCTCAGCCGTGTGATGCCGGCGGTCGCTGGGTTGCGCAACGGGGCCGAAGGTTCCGCATACCGGTATCTGGCCGAGACCGTGCAGGCGTTCCCGCAACCACAGGCGCTGGCGCGCCAGCTGGAGTCGCTCGGCTTTTCGGTGTCGGTGGAGCGCATGACCTTCGGCATCGTGGCGCTGCACGTCGCGCAGCGACCCGGCTGACCGCCGTGCCGTCGCTGTGGTCGGCGCCCAACCTGCTCAGCTTTTCTCGGATCGTGGCTACCCCAATCCTCTATTGGCTCGTGGTATCGGGTGGCCGCTACGGTTTTCTCGCTGCCGCGGTACTGTTCGTGGCGGCTTCGGTCACGGACACGCTCGACGGACAGATCGCGCGACGCCGCCACCTGGTATCGCCGCTCGGCGTCTACCTCGATACCACCTCGGACAAGATCCTGGTCGCCGTGCTGCTCATCGCGCTTGCGGTGGCCGGCCTTGCCCCAGGCTGGATGGTGGCGGTCATCATCGCCCGTGAGATCCTGGTGACCGGGCTACGAAGCTACGGCGCTGCCCTCGGAATCGTCATCCCGGCAGGCGGTTGGGGCAAAGCCAAGACGATGATCACGATCGTCGCCCTCTTCCTCGTTCTGCTCGAAGGGGATGCGCGCCAGGGCGGGTTGCTGAGCAGTCACGCGGCGCCGGGGAGTCTCCTGGTGACGTCGTTGGGACCCTTCACCGTGGCGGTCTGGGGGCTGCTGATTGCCGTGATCTGGACCGTGGGCTCCGGGGCCGAGTATATCCGTGAGGCGATCCCGCTGTTGACCCAACCGTCACCGCCGGTGCCTGACCTTCTCGATCGCGCTGGCGAGGAGCCCTGAGCTCTCAGGCGGGCGGCTTCGGGAAGAACTCGACCCGCTCTTCCCGGCCTTTCCAGGTAAGGAGGTGCTGGGCCGGCTCGGTGCGGGCGACGACCTTGCCGCCGCGGATGACCAGCCGCCGTGGCGCCATCAGCCGGATGGCGTCGCTCTCGGTCGGCGCGTCGAAGAGGACCAGGTCCGCCCGGCAGCCGGGCTCCAGCCCGTAGTCCCGCAGCCCAAGCGCGCGGGCCCCGTTGACCGTGATCATGTCGATCAAGGTCCGTAACTCCTCGAAGCCCGACATCTGGCCGTAGTGCGCGAGGGTGAAGGCCGCCTGCAGCGGGTCGGCCTTCCCGAGCGGGTACCAGGGGTCCATCACGGAGTCGTGGCCGAGACAGACATTAACGCCGGCGGCGAGCAGTTCCTTGACCCGCGTGTGCCCCCGACGGATCGGATAGTGGTCGAAGCGGCCCTGGAGGACAGCGTTATCGAGCGGGTTGGTCACCATGTGCAACCCGGCCCGGCGAACGTTGACGATCAGCCGGCCCGCGTACGCGTTGTTGTAGGAATGCATCGCCGTCGTGTGGCTGGCCGTCACACGCCCTTGCATGTTCAAACGGATCGTCTCCGCGGCAAGCACTTCGAGAAAGCGTGAATGCTCGTCGTCGGTCTCATCGCAATGAATGTCGACCTGCCTGTTGAACTCGTGCGCGAGCGCCACCGCAAACTTCACCGACTGTTCGCCATACTCCCGCGTCAGCTCGAAATGCGGGATCCCACCGACGACGTCGGCGCCCAGTTCCACCGCCTGCCGCATCAGCGCCTCGCCGTCCGGGAACGATTGGATGCCTTGCTGTGGGAACGCGACTAACTGCAGCGTGATTTGATCCGCGAACTCTTGCTTGACCTCGAGCAGTGCCCGCAGCGCAGTCAGCTTGGGATCGCAGACGTCGACGTGGCTCCGCACGAACAGCACGCCGTTGGCGACCTGCCATCGCAGTACCTGGGTGACCCGGCGCTTGACGTCGTCAGCGGTCAGGTCCTTGACTCGCTCGCCCCAGATCGCGATGCCTTCGAAGAGCGAGCCGCTGAGATTCTGCCGCGGCTGGCCGACCGTGAGCACCGCATCGAGATGGATGTGTGGCTCGACGAGCGCTGGGGTGAGCAGGCCGCCTTTGGCGTCGATCACGTTGGCCGTGGGCGCCGTTCCGGCGGCAGGGGGCATCGTGATCCGTCCGCCCTCGATGGCCACCGAAACGAGCGAGGCCGATCGGGGCAGCCGGGCGTTGTTGATCAGCAGATCGAGCACGTTGGAAGTGTAAAACGACGCGCTGGACACGGGGTGGTCGACGACCTAGAATTCGCTCGAAGCCGGCAATCAGTGAAGTGGGGAATGGGGAGAGACTGTGGCGACAACCACTGACATAGACGCGCACGTACCCGTTCGCGAGGGGGAATACGGTTCGAAGGTCACGGCCGTCGAGCCGGGTGGCATCGAGTACATCTCGGACCGTGAGCGGCACGGCAGTCCGATTCGGCTGTTCTGGACCTGGATGTCGCCCAACATGGAGTTCGCGACCGTGTTCGTCGGCGTCCTTCCGATCGCCGTGTTTGGCGGCGGCTTTTGGCCGACGGTGTTCGGGGTCACGCTGGGCAGCCTGATGGGCTCGATCACGCACGCCATCCTCTCCACCATGGGCCCACGCTTCGGTGTCCCGCAGATGGTAGAAGGTCGGGCTGCTTTCGGTTTCCGCGGGAACTTCCTACCAGCGGGGCTGAGCTGGCTGACCGCGAGCTTCGGCTGGTTCATCGTCAACAGCGTGAGTGGCACGTTCGCCCTCGTTACCTTGGTTGGGGTCGTGAGCAACCACAGTGCCTCACTCGATTTCCGGGTGGCCTTCGTCGTCGTCGTCGTTGCTCAGGTCCTGATCGCCTTCATCGGCCACAACATGATCCACCAGTTCGAGCGGATCATCTTCCCCTACCTGACCGCCGTCTTCGGGCTCGCCACCATCATCATCCTGCTAAAGGCCAACCCTGGAGTCGGGTTCAATGGGAGCGCACCGGTGCCGTTTGGCGGTGCGTCCGGCGCCTTCATTCTGGCGGTCTTCATCTCGTTCGGCTACGCGATCGGGTGGAACCCGTTCGCCTCCGACTACAGCCGCTACCTGCCCAGGAGCTCCAACCCGAGAAGTGTCGCGCTGGCGGCAGGCCTGGGTGTCTTCGTTTCCTGCACCGTGCTCGAGATCGCTGGCGCGGCTGCTGCCACTATCTCGAAGTTGGGCGCCAATCCTACCGAGCAGTTCACCAATCCGCTTCCGGTCTGGCTCCAGGTTCTGGTCCTGCTCGGCATCGCCCTCGGAGCGGTCGCTGCCAACGTGCTGAACATCTACTCCGGATCGATGGCGTTCCTTACGCTGGGCATCAACCTGGCGGTCCAGTGGCGGCGGGCGATCTCCGCCCTGGTCTTCGGCGTGATCGGACTGGTGATCGGACTTGCGCTTCAGGCGAACGTTGGGCCGGGGACCAAGTACGAGAACTTCCTGCTGCTGATCACCTACTGGATCACGCCCTGGCTGGCCGTGGTCATCACCGACTTCGTCCTGCACCGCGGCCGCTACCCGGAACAGGTCTTCTACGACACGGGCTGGGCCAACTGGAAAGGGTTTGTTGCCATGCTTGCCGGGATCATCGCCACCTATCCGTTCTGGGACCAGGCCGATCCCATCCCGCTCGGCTGGGTTCCCAAGAACTACCCGCAATTCGGCGACCTCAGCTTCTTTGCCGGAGCGATTGTGGCTACGATCGTTTATCTGGTTCTCTACCAGGTGGGGCGGCAGTCGTCCGGTGCGCGAACGCCGGCGCGAACCTAGACCCGATCCGACGCTAGAGCTTTGACGCCGTTCGAAGGAGCGCTTTCAGCCGGTCGGGTTGCCGGCGATAGCGCTCCCACTCCGACGGAAGCTTCGTCGACTTCTCGACGATGGCCCAGAGCACGGAGTTGACCGGCGTCGGCACGTCGTAGCGACGGCCGGCATCGACGACGGCGCCGTTGAGATAGGCGGCCTCCGTCCTGCCCTTGCCGCGGCTCAGGTCCCACCACAGGGACGGCATCTTGTTGCCCCGGGCGCCGCCCAGCCGGGGCTCCAGCAGCATCTGGGCGAGCAGCGGTGGCAAGCTCATGGCCCGCCGCAAGCTGGCCGCTGGCAAGCCCGGAAGTGAGACGACGGCCAGCCGCATCCGGCTCATGACGGCGGTGGCCTCCCGAAAGGCGGCCCGCTCGTAGCGGAACAGCTCGCTGTCGGCGAAGACGTGACTCGGGGGCAGGTCGAGGATGGCGCTCTGCGCATTGCCGAGGATGTTGAACAGCAGCTTCGACCATTTCATCGCGCGAAAGTCCGTGTAGCGGCGAGCTTTGAAGCCGGCGTCGCGCAGCTTGCGCACCAGCGGGGCGACATTGACTTCAGGTGAAACAGGAGCGAGCGCCAACCCGCCGCGCCGCGAGTGCAATTGGATGGTCCCGGGCTCGTCCAGGCTGACGGGCACCATAAGGCTGCCGGCAACCAGGGCCTGCTCAGGCAATGCCAGCGCGATCGCTTCCTCGTTGCCGACGCCATTCTGAAAACTGCCGAGGATCGTCCCGGGCCGCAGCACGGGTTGAAGCTGCTCGATCGCGTCGAGCGTGTCATAGCTCTTGACCGTGAGAAATACGTAATCGAAGGGACCGCCCGCCTCCGCGATGCTCGGCCGCGCTGCCCTGACCGATTGGCTGCTGACCTTGCCGGCCAGGACCATTCGCACCCCGTCGCGGGCGACCGCCTCGACGTGAGGCGGCCGTCCCACCAGCGTGACCTCGCTGCCGGTCTGTGCCAGGCGGGCGCCGAGCAAGGAGCCGACCGCGCCGGCGCCAAAGAATAGGAACCGTAGGGGCGGCGCCGCTGCTGGTCGCTCCGGCATCAGTGCGTCGTGATCTTCAGCTCTCGGCCGCTGGCGAGCCGCTCGATGTTGGTCCGGTGCCGGATAAGGACCAGGGCGGCGAGAGTGACCCCGAGGATGATCACCGGCCAGCCCACCGGGCGCCACGCCTGCCAGCCGATAAGGTGGAGCACGATCAAGCTGACGAAGCCGACGGCGACCGCGCTCAATGACGCGACCGACGCCACCTTGGTGAGGCGGATGATCAGGAACCAGGTCAGCAAGGCGAGGACGAGCGCCACCGGGGCGAGTGCCAGCAGCACGCCGCCCGACGTCGCGACGCCCTTCCCGCCCTTGAAGCGCAGGTACAGGGGCCAGTTGTGCCCGATCACGGCCGCCAGTCCGATCGCCGCCAGGGCGATCTCGTTGTCACCCAGGCCAAGAGCGATGCCGATCATGACCGGGATGAAGCCCTTCAGCCCGTCGGCGATCAGCGTCGTCGCAAAGGCGCCCGGACCGCCCGCGCGGAGTACGTTGGCCGCCCCGATGTTGCCGCTGCCCAGCTTGCGGACGTCCTGGTTGCGATAGACCTTCATCACAAGCCAGCCGGAAGGAACGGAACCGAGCAAATAGCCGAAGGCCACCAACACGAGCACTTTCAGCATGGGGGACGTCCTAAAGGACGCCTCAACTATAGATCGCGGCCTTTCGGGTTGTCACTCAGGTCGGCTATCACCTTGTCGCCCGAAGGCAATTCGAGCATGAATTCACTTCCGACCCCCGGGCGGCTATCCACCAGCACCCGGCCGCCATGGGCGCGGGCGACCTCCTGGACGATGTAAAGGCCGATCCCCATACCGACCAGGTGGCGGTTGGCATCGGTCTCGATGCGCGCGAATCGCTTGAAGAGCTGCCCCTGGTTCTGCGGCTCGATCCCGAAACCGTCATCGAGCACGCTGATCCGCCAGTTGCCGTCAACCTCGGAGAGGCTGACGTCGATCCGTCCTGTGGGGCCGGGCCGGAAGCGGACGGCATTGTCCAGCAGTTCGCGGATCGCCAGCCTGAGCCAGTACCCGTTCCCCCGGACCGGCGCCCTGAGCGCCTCGAACTCGAATTCGATGGCCAGGTCGGCGAAGCGCCGCTGCTGGTCTTTGAGGATGTCCTCGAGGAGGCCGACCAGGTCGATCGCCTGGCGCGTCATCGACGATCCCAGCTCGTCGAAGCGGCCGACCAGGCTCATGTCCATGATCAGTCGGCTGAGCTGCCGCGTCTTCTCGTAAATTCGTGCACCGGCCAGCTTCTGGTGTTCCTCACTCAGCCCACCCTGGGCCAGTAGGGAGCCGTAGCCGAGGATTACGCTCAACGGGGTTCGCAATTCGTGCGCCGCCATGTTCAAGAACTCGGTCTTGGCGGCATTCATGTCGCGAAGCCGGGCGACGTCGAGGTCAAGTGGCGCCGCCGGGCTCGCGACCAGACCGGTCACGAAGTGCTCGACCGCCCGGCCCGGTCCCTTGAGCGGGCGGATGAACCACTCCCAGGTCTGGCCATCGATGACCACGATGCTGGCAAAGGGCTCGCCGCTGGTGGCCACCGAGTGGAACGGCCGAGGGTCCGAAAGGGGATGAGCTGGAGGGAGGATGGCGGAGAGGGTGAGGCCCGCCGGGTCGGGACGGTGCAACACCCCGGCCATAGATTCATTGACCGCGAGGGCGCGAAGATCCCCAGCCTCAATCACGGCAACGGGGATCGGCATGGCCTGCAGCAACTCGATGACGGGCGTGGCGAAGCGTTCCGAGAGCGCGGTCTCCAGGAGTTGCGCAATCGCTTCAGACCGCCGGTTCACTGCTCGGGCTCCCTCCAGATCGGCTGATAAACTGGTCGGCGGCCGTGCAAGACCCCGACAAACTCAATGATGAAACAACATACCAGCGGTGCTTCGCCTGCGGCCATCGCAACGAGTCCGGTCTGAAATTGACCTTCCGGCGAGACGGCGACCGCATCGTCGCCGACTACAAGCCGGCTCAGCGCTTCCAGGGATTCCCTGGCGTCCTGCACGGCGGGATCCTGGCGACGATGCTCGATGAAACGATGAGCCGTACCGGTGCGCTCCGCAAGGAATGGTTGGTCACGGGCAAGCTCGATATCCGCTATCGACGCCCCGCCCCCATCGACCAGCCGCTCCGGGTCTGGGGGGAAGTGGCCCGTGAGCGGGATGGTGCCATCGATACGATCGGCGCGGTGGAGTTGATGGACGGCACGGTACTCGCCGAGGCGCGCGGCATGTTCGTGCGGCTACCGGACGAGGTGGCAACGGCGGCGGTCGCCGAATACCCGGAGTTCATCAACTACTGGCAAACGTAAGCGTGCCCCGTTCGCACCTCTTCGCGCCGGAGCACGAGGAGTTCAGGGGCACCGTCCGCCGCTTCATCGAGAACGAGGTCCGCCCTCACGTCGACGCGTGGGAGGCGGCGCAGCAGTTTCCGCGGGAGCTCTTCGCTCGCTTCGCCGCGCTCGACCTGCTCGGACTGAAGTACCCCGAGGAATACGGGGGGACGAATGCCGGTGTCATTTACGAGGCCATCCTCTTCGAGGAGCTCGCCCGCTGTGGCTCCGGAGGAGTGGCTGCGGGGATTGGCGCTCATGTCGCGATTGCCACACCGCCGATCAATGAGTTCGGCAACGACGCGCAGCGCGAGCGCTGGTTGCCTCCCGCCATCAAGGGCGAGAAGATCGTCGCGCTCGGTGTGACGGAGCCGTCGGGCGGCTCGGACATCGCGCACGTCCAGACCATCGCTCGTCGCGATGGTGACGCCTACATCGTCAGCGGCACCAAGATGTTCATCACCAACGGCGTCAACGCCGACCTGGTCGTCATCCTGGTGCGGACGAAGCCGGAGGGCGGCCATCAGGGGTTGTCAGTCCTGGTCGTCGAACGAGGGACGCCCGGCTACAGCGTCGGACGCAAGTTGGACAAGTTGGGCTGGCGCGCGTCGGACACCGCGGAGTTGGTGTTCCAGGACTGCCGCGTGCCGGTTGAGAACCGACTCGGCGACGAGAACGGGGGCTTTTACCAGGCCGTGGGGAACTTTCAATGGGAGCGGCTCTGGATCGCCATTTCAGCGGTGGCGTCGGCGCAGCGGAGCCTGGAGCTTGCGGTCGACTACGCCGCCAACCGTACCCAGTTTGGAAAGACGCTGACCTCGATGCAGGTGATCCGGCATGAGATCGCCGACATGGCGCTGATGATCGAGCAGGCGCGCCAGCTGACCTACTACGCGCTCTGGCTCCATTCACAGAAGCTAGCGTGCACGAAGGAAGTCTCCATGGCGAAGATCGCCGCGACCGAAGCCGACGTGAAGGTCGCCGACCGGGCGCTCCAGATCCACGGCGGCTACGGCTACATGATGGAGTACCCGATCCAGCGCGCCTGGCGCGACGCACGGCTCGGCCCGATCGGCGCAGGCACCAACGAAATCATGCGCGAGATCATCGCCAAAGAACTCGATCTGTAGCTCCCCTAACCCGCATCGCCAAGCGGGAGGTTTTCATCAAGCGGCCGCTGGCTAGTATCTAACCGTGCCGTTCCAATTGACGCTGCCGTTCTCCGCCATCGTGGGCCAGGAGCAGATGAAGAAGGCGCTCCTGCTCAATGCTGTCGATCCAGCCATCGGCGGGGTGCTGATCCGCGGCGACCGCGGCACCGCGAAATCATCGGCGGTGCGCGCGCTCGCCCGATTACTGCCGGATTACGACGCGGTCGAGAGCTGCCCGTACCGCTGCGACCCGGCGATTCCCTCCCGATACTGCGACGACTGCCGGCGGCGCGCCACGGCAGGGGCCCTGCCTGTCACGCGGCTGCCGATGCGGATCGTCGACCTGCCCATCAACGCCTCCGAAGACCGGCTGGTCGGCTCGATCGACATCGAGGCGGCGGTCCGCGCCGGGACCCGGCGGTTTCAGCCCGGCGTGCTCGCCGAGGCGAACCGCAACCTTCTCTATGTCGATGAGGTCAACCTGTTAGACGACCACCTTGTCGACGTCCTGCTCGATGCCGCGGCGATGGGCGTCAACGTGGTCGAACGGGAGGGAATGTCCGTGGTTCACCCCTCCCACTTCATCCTGGTCGGCACCATGAACCCCGAGGAGGGTGAGCTCCGGCCGCAGCTGCTGGACCGGTTTGGGCTATGTGTCGACGTCGTCACGCCGACCGACATCGACCAGCGGCTGCGCGTCATGGAGTTGGAGCGCGATTTCCTCCAGGACCCGCTGGCCGTTCACGGTGTCTGGGCGGAGCGGGAAGCGCAACTTCGCGGACTGCTGCAGGAGGCAACCCGCCGCCTGTCGGCGGTCGAGCTCCCGGATCCGATCCGCACGCTGATCGCTCGGCTCTGCCTTGATGGTTCGGTGGCCGGCCATCGCGCCGACCTGGTGGTCGCCCGAACGGCTCGGGCCATTTGCGCGCTGCGCGGCGGATCAGTTGTCGAGCTGCCGGACGTGCTCGAAGCTCTCGAGCTTGCGCTGGCGCACCGTCGGCGGGAGCCGTTCAGCGACAAGCAGGTACAGGTGCAGGAGCTCGCGTCGCGCGCAGCCGAGCAGCTGGCGCAGATCCAGGCCGCCTCGCCGACCGAGACGACCAAGGCGGTTCGCTCCGACGTGACGCAGCAGGAAGGCGCGTCCGGCGGCGAGTCCAACGAAGGGTGGACGACCTCCGAGTCGCGTGAGTCCCCGACCAACGAGACCGTCGACGCCGAGGCGGACGCGGTCATCCAACTGCGGACCTTCGCCGTCAAGAAGCTGGACCTGCCCCGAGAACGGCAGGCACGACGCGCGGCCGGGAAGCGGACCTCCACGAAAAGTCAGACGAAACGCGGCCGATATGTGCGAAGCTCGCAGGCGGAGAAGGTCACCGATGTGGCCTTCGATGCGACCGTGCGGGCGGCTGCGCCCTACCAGCTCAGCCGCCGGCAAACGGCGCCTGATGCCACCAACCAGCTCCAGCTGGAAAGCCAGGACCTTCGTCAGAAAGTTCGGGAGCGAAAGACCGGGAACCTGATCGTCTTCGTGGTCGATGCATCCGCCTCGATGGATGCCGAACAGCGGATGCTGGCTACCAAAGGAGCCATTCTGTCGCTGCTCCGCCATGCCTACGTCCGTCGCGACAAGGTGGCGCTCGTCGCCTTCAGCGGGCGCAACGCCCGCGTCGTGTTGCGGCCGACATCGAGCGTGGATCTCGCCGAGCGCCGCTTGGAGCGGCTCAGCATCGGGGGGACCACGCCACTGACCCACGGGTTGATGACCGGGTTGAAATTGGTCAAGACGGAGCGGTTGCGAGATCCGCAGGTCTATCCGTTGTTAGTGCTGATCAGCGATGGGCGAGGGAACATCAGCCTCTTCGGCGAAGAGCCGCTCCTCGAGGCCCAGCGAATGGCCGGGCAGATCAAGCAAGAGGGCATTCGAGCAATGGTGATCGACTCCACCCGGGACTTTGGCAGCCAGCCGGGCTATCCCCGCAATCGAGTGACGAGTCTCTATGGTGCCTATGCGTTCAACGTCTGTGGCGACCTGGCCGAGCGCCTTGGCGGCCGCTACTACGGGTTGTTCGATCTCTCGCAAAGTGCGATCGTCGACAGCGTCCAGCGTGAGATGCTAAGGACAGGGTCAGCCTGATGGAACGGTTTGTCTATCCCTTCAGCGCCATCGTCGGCCAGGACAAGATGAAGCTTGCCCTGGTCTTGAACGCGATCCATCCGGCGATCGGGGGCGTCCTGATTCGAGGCGAGAAGGGTACCGGCAAGTCGACGGCGGTGCGGGCCCTGGCCCGCCTGCTTCCGGAGCTGACCGTCGTCGCGGACTGTCCTTACCGGTGCGACCCGGACGCGACCGAGTCGCTCTGCTCGGATTGCCAGGACCGGTTGGCCCGCGGCGAGACGCTCCCGCGCGCTCGCCGCCGGATGCGCGTCGTCGAGCTGCCCATCAATGCCTCAGAGGACAGGGTGGTCGGGGCGATCGACATCGAGGCGGCGATCAAAAGCGGTGAGCGCCGGTTCGAGCCCGGCGTCCTGGCCGAGGCGAACCGAAACATCCTCTACGTCGACGAGGTGAACCTGCTCGACGACCATCTGGTCGACGTGCTGCTCGATGCCGCCGCGATGGGCGTCAACGTGGTGGAACGCGAGGGCATTTCGATCTGGCATCCGGCGCGCTTCATCCTGGTCGGGACGATGAACCCGGAAGAGGGGGACCTGCGGCCCCAGCTGCTCGATCGATTCGGTCTGACGGTCGATGTCGAAGGCATCAAGGACATCGGGCAGCGGGTCCAGATCGTGGAGCGTCGCGAAGAGTGGGAGTCCAATCCGGCCGCCTTCAGCAAGCGGTTCGCCGGGCAGGATGCCGAGATTGGTACCCGGATCGCCGAGGCCATCGTGCGCTTCCCGCATGTGGTGATGCCGCCCGGGATCCTCCGGGCGCTCGCCGAGCTCAATGTCAGCCTCCAGGTGGACGGGCATCGCGCCGATTTGGTCGGCCGGAAGGCCTCCCAGGCGCTGGCCGCCTACCGAGGGGTGCCCGAGGTCGGCGTCCCCGAGGTCAATGAGGTGGCGGAGATGGTCCTGGCGCACCGGGTAAAGGCTGCCGGCCGCCGGGAGCTCGGTAGCATCGCCCAGAACCTTCCCAGCGCCTCCAGGGCCTCCCGCAGCTAATCGGCCTCACCCGGGGCCTCCGCCGGTCGGGGGAGGGGATAAAGGCCCGAGTGCCCGATAAACTCCGTTGGTGTCCACGCCGACCCATCTGACGCGCGCCATCTCCGTCATCGCGCACGTCGATCACGGAAAGACCACGCTCTCCGACCGCCTGCTCGAGTACACGGGCACGGTGGCGCCGCGGGATATGGTCGAGCAGGTACTTGACCAACTCGATCTCGAGCGCGAGCGGGGGATCACCATCAAGGCGCAGGCCGTCCGGATGCTGTACAAGGCCGACGACGGCAACACGTACCAGATCAACTTGATCGACACCCCCGGCCACGTCGACTTCTCCTATGAAGTCTCGCGGGCGCTGGCCGCCTGCGACGGCGCCATCCTGGTGGTCGACGCCTCGCAGGGGATCGAGGCGCAGACGCTGGCGAATGTGCACCAGGCTCTTGACCACAATCTGACGATCATCCCGGTCGTCAACAAGATCGACCTCCCGCAGGGGAACCCCGAGCTGGTTCGCGAAGAGATCGAGAAGGTGATCGGCTTACCGGCCGAAACGGTCATCTTCGCCAGCGCCCGCCAGGGGATCGGGACCAAGGAGATCCTGGAGGCGGTCGTCCATCGGGTCCCGCCACCAACGGGAGACTCCGCCGCGCCCCTGCGCGCACTGATCTTCGACGCCAAGTTCGACGCCTACCGAGGGGTCGTGACCTACATCCGGGTACTCGAGGGCACGCTGCGCCCCGGCATGCGCATCCAGATGATGCAGACCGGAAAGTCGTTCGAAGTCGATGAGGTTGGCATCTTCCGCCCAGAACGCACGCCTGTCGATGACCTGACCGCCGGCGAGGTCGGCTACCTGATCGCCAACATCCGCAACGTCCGCGACTCACGCGTGGGCGACACGGTGACCGACGAGGCCCGGCCCGCCGCAGCGCCGCTGCCCGGGTACCGTCATGTCACCCCCATGGTGTTCGCCGGTCTGTTCCCCACCGACACCGAGCAGTACCAGCAGCTCAAGGACGCGCTCGAGAAACTTCAGCTGAACGATGCTGCCCTCATCTACGAGCCGGAGACGTCAGCGGCGCTGGGCTTCGGGTTTCGATGCGGCTTCCTGGGCCTGCTACACATGGAGATCGTCCAGGAGCGCCTCGAGCGCGAGTTCAACCTGACCCTGCTCGGCACGGCGCCCACCGTCGAGTACCGAGTCAAGCTGCGCAACGGTGAGGAGGTGCCGGTCGACAATCCGGATCATCTCCCCGATCCCGGCGAGATCGAGGCGATCAGTGAGCCGATGGTGCTCGCGACCATCGTCGTGCCGAGCACCTACGTCGGCAACATGATGGAGCTCAGCCAGGAGCGGCGCGGTCAGTTCCTCAATATGGAGTACGAACCGGGCGACCGGGTCGTCATCACCTACCGGATGCCGCTGGCCGAGATCATCCACGACTACTACGACCAGCTCAAGTCGCGCAGCAAGGGATATGCCTCACTCAACTACGAGCTGGTCGGTTTCGAGGAAGCGAATCTCGTCAAGCTCGACGTGCTCGTTGCGGGCTCGCCCGTCGACGCGCTGTCGATGATCGTCGATCGCAGCAAGGCGCAGCAGCAAGGGCGTCGCCTGGCGGAAAAGCTCAAGACCCTCATTCCCCGCCAGCTCTTCGAGGTTCCGATCCAGGCCGCGATCGGCGGCAAGATCGTCGCCCGGGAAACCGTGCCGGCGATGCGCAAAGACGTCACCGCCAAGTGCTACGGCGGCGACGTGACCCGGAAGCGGAAGCTGCTCGAGAAGCAGAAGGAAGGAAAGAAGCGCCTGAAACGCGTCGGCAACGTCGAGATCCCGCAGGAGGCCTTCATGGCGGTGTTGAGCCTGGACTGATGGAACGCATTCACAGCCTCTACCTGCACGTGCCGTTCTGCACCTGGGTCTGCAAGTACTGCGACTTCAACGCCTATGCCGTCCTGGAGGGACTGATCTCTCCCTACGTCGACGCGCTCAGCCACGAAATCGACCGCGCGGTCGCCCAAGTTCCCATCGGGCCGGTCGACACGGTCTTCATCGGTGGTGGCACGCCCAGCTTGCTGACGACCCCTCAGGTAGGCCAGATCCTTGACCGCGTGCGCGCCGTCGGCCTCGCGCCCGGAGCCGAGATCACGCTCGAAGCGAACCCAAGCAACGTGACGAGCGAGACCGTTGATGGCTGGCTGCAGGCCGGCGTCAATCGGCTCAGCATCGGCGTACAGAGCCTGCAACCCGACGCACTGCGCTTCCTGGAACGGCTCCATTCCGGCCCGGATGCGATCGGCGCGATCCGCACGGCGCGTGCCGGCGGGTTCGCGAACGTCAGCGCCGACTTGCTGTTCGGGGTGCCCGGGGTGGATCTCGCCACCTGGCACGAGACGCTCGACGCGGTGCTTGCCGAAGGCGTCCAGCATCTGTCGGCCTATGAGCTGACGGTTGAGTCGGGGACCCGGCTCGGCCAGGAGGTCAGGACCGGCCTGGTCCGCATGCCCGGCGCCGACGATCAGCTCGAGCAGTACTGGGGCGCGGCAGCGCGACTGGAGGCCGCCGGCTATGACCACTACGAAATCTCGAACTGGTCGCGACCCGGATTCGCCTGCCGGCATAACCTGGCCGCCTGGAACTACCAGCCATACCTCGGCTGCGGGGCCGGCGCGCATTCGATGTTCCGGCTGGACGACTCGAGCACCGAGCGGCGGTGGAACCTGAAGGGGCCGCACGCGTACATCAGGAAGGTTTCCGCAACGGGCCATGCGCTGGACGGCAGCGAGACATTGTCGCCGGCGCGTGCCCGCGGCGAGGCGGCCATGATCGGCGTCCGACTCCTGGCGGGAACCGGCTCGGCGCATGACTTCCCCGTTCAACGCCAAGAGCTCGTCTCTGCGGGTCTGCTGGTCGAGGAGGCTGGCCAGGTGCGCCTGACGCGCCGCGGCGTCGAATTAGCCAATCAGGTCGGCGCCGCGTTCCTCGGGTAACTCAGGTATCGAGCAGCGCCCGGGTGCGGCCGAAGATGAGCTCGATCACCTCGTCGTCTTCGAGGAAGCTGCGCGGAAAGCCGAGCCGGAACTCGGCTGCCTCGTCCAGCCGGCGGATGGCCTGGTCATCGAGCTGAACCTCGAGCCCGCCCAAGTTCTCTCGCAGCTGCACCTCGTTGCGAGCGCCGAGGATCGGGATGATGTTCCATCCAGTCTTTCTCCGGCCCAGCACCCAGGCGAGACATGCCTGGGCCGCCGTGGCGCCATGCTCGCGGCCGATGTCTCCGACCACCGAGGCAATCCGAGCATGTCGCGCGGACACGGGGGCGTTCCCGTAGCGGCGGGGTCGATCCCCTCCCGCGGCATACTTGCCGGTCAGCACACCGCCGTCCATGGCGCCCCAGGTGAGCGCGGCCATCCCGTGCGCCGCGGCCATCGGCAGCAACTCGCGTTCGATGTCGCGGGCCGAGGCACTATACGGCGCTTGCACCGCGACCGCTAACGACCAGCCTGCTGCTCGCGCCACCTCGCATGCCTGGCTGACAATCCAGGCCGGCGTATCGGAGAAGGCGATGTGCAGCACCTTCCCGGAACGCACCTGGACGTCCAGTGCCTGCATCAGCTGCTCGACGGAGGTCAGCCCGTCCCACATGTGGAGCCATAAGAGGTCGATGTAGTCCGTGCGCAGGCGCCGCAAGCTCTGCTCCACGATCCGCCGAAGGCTCTTGCGGTGATTGCCACCTGCATTGGGATCAGCGCGGTCGACCGTGAGCGTGTATTTAGTCGCCAGCACGAACTGATCTCGCCGGCCCTGCAGGAGCTCGCCGACGATCGCCTCCGACTCACCGTCGGTGTAGTTGCAGGCAGTGTCGATGAAGTTGCCGCCCGCATCGGCGTACGCAGCGACGATGCGCGCGCATTCATCGGGCGCAGCGCCCCACCCCCAGGCCGTACCGAAGGTCATGGTCCCCAGCGCGAGCTCGCTCACCCTGATGCCGGAATCGCCTAACAGCCGGTAACGCATCCGCTGCACCTCCTGAAATGCGAAAGACTAGGCATGGTCGGACGCGGTGTCGGGTCTCAGATCGAAGCCGTTTCCTCGGAGCAGGGCTAGCGCTGAGCTGCCGGCGACGAGGGATGCGACCGCGAGGGCGATCGCCAGGCCGCGTCGCTCTCCCATCTGGGTAGAAAACGCTTGGCCCAATAGGCCCCCGAGCAACGATCCGACGGGCAAGGCTCCGTAGCCGACCACCCGCCCCGCTGCGCTGACTCGGCCAAGCAACTGTGGCGCCACCCGGGTCTGGCGGAAGGTCGTGACGCTGACGTTCCAGGTGGTGTTGAAGAAGCCGCTCAGGACCAATGCGGCGATCAAGAGCGGAATCACGGGTGCGAGGACCCCTGCGGGAATGAGCACGTAGGAAATACCCTCAACGAACGTCGAGAGCAAGAGCGTGCGGTGGATCCCAAGTCGGGCCATGATCCGCCGGTTGTAAACCGCTCCCACCAGGCTGGCCAGGCTTCCCAACGCAAAGCACACGCCGACCACCGCAGGCGATAGGTGCATCACCCGGTACAGGAAGATGAGCTGCAGCGCCAGTCCCATCAAGAGCCCCACATTCGAGACCGCGGCGCAGATGGTGATCCGGACCAGGGCCGGATCGCGCAGGAGAAATCGGACGCCCTCGGCCGCCTCCGCCGCGAGGCTAGGTCGGCGGTTCGCGGCTAGCGGCGGCGGACCCGGTTCGGTTGCCGCGACCAGCATGCCGGAGACGAGGAACGAGACCGCGTCGAACACGATGGCGAAGGGCGCCGACAACCATGTGATGAGGAGACCGGCCAGGCCGGGCGCCCCGGTGGCGACGGCCTGCTGGGCCACCTCGAGCTTCGCGTTCGCGTCGGCCCAATCGGTGCGCGGCACCAGGGACGGCACATGAGCCGTGGCGGCGAGGTCGAAGAAGACAGTCATCCCGCCCACCAGGCCGGCGACCGCGATCAGTTGGGGAAAGGTAAGGTGGCCGAGTGCGAAGGCCAACGGAATGGAGCCGACCAGGACCGCCCGGCCGAGGTCTGTGGCCACCAGGATGCGACGCCGCCGAATCCGATCCACCCACACCCCCGCAAACAACGCGAGCGCGGGCCAGGCGAGCGTCCCGATCGCGTTGAGGATGCCGACCTGCGCCGACGAAGCCCCCAGCACCAGGATCGCGACGGTCGGTAGGGCCAGTAAGGAAATGCGGTCGCCCGCGACGCTGATGGCCCGCGCCGCCCAGAAGAGACGAAAGTCGCGGTATCGGAGGGCCCCCACCCTGCCCTCCCCCGAAGACGAAGGGTTCAACAGATTGGAGGCTCCCTCACCACGTTCGTCTTTCACCGAACGCAGCGTATCATGACTACCGAATAGATGGCCAATCCCCGCTTGCGGCAGACCGTCAGCGCCCCGCCGCCGTTCGCCGCGTCCCTCGAGTGGGGGACGGCCTACGAGGCGCTGCTGGGCCTCTCGATGTTCACCGGCGATGAGCCACAGGAGTCGTACGAAGTCGGCAAGGCATGGTTCGCACGGGCGCGGGCGGCGGCCTCGAGCGAGCTGGTCACTGCGCTTCGGAGGCTGGCGGGCACCGACGGTCCACGATGGTTCCTCCTGCTCGGAATGGTCAACGAAGCGGGAGGCGCGCATGACCTCGAGCGCCTGCTGACCCATCTACGCGCCACGTCCGCGGTCGATGTGCTGATCGCTTTGATCGGCGGCCGTCTCCCGGCGTTGCGGACGGCCGAGGGTCAGGCGCTTATCAAAGCGGCACTCGCGGGTGAGCCGAAGGCGGCCGCCGCGCTGGCGACACGCGGCCACGCCAGCGACTCGACGACCGTCAAACGCCTGCTCGGGTTGGGTGCGCGGGAGGTCAAGCGGCTCACGATCGAGGTGGTCAGCCGTTTCAACCTCGAGGTCTTCATCCCGATGGGCGACGGTGTGGAGGCGCTGGCCGCCGACGTCACCGCCAAGTCGAAAGCCGCGCGCCGGATGTCACCCCACCAGCTCGTGGATTTTGCCACCGGCGGCATCAACTATGAAGGCGAAGCCGGCATCGACCGAGTGCTCCTCGTTCCGTCCATCGTCACCCGACCGTGGATCACGATCTCGGATTGGGAGAGCACCAAGATCATTTGCTATCGGGCCGGCGCGACGGCTTCGGGGGAGCCCGAGCGAGATCTCGTTCTCATGTACCGGGCGCTGGGGGATGAGACCCGCCTGCGGCTGCTGCGCGAGCTCGCGGTGGGCGACCGGCGTTTGGCCGACCTCGTCCAGTCCCTCGGCTTGTCCAAATCCACGCTCCATGGCCACCTTGCGGTCCTACGCTCCGCCGGGCTGATTCGCCTCAGCCTCGGCGCGGAGAAGAGGTATGGCCTTCGACCCGGGCTCCCGGACCTCAACCGTCTTCTCGCCGACTACATCGGACGAGAATAGCGCGCGCTACTCCAAGGCTGAGCGCCGAGCGCGACTGGGGCGGCGATGCCGATGGTGAAGAACAGCAGTTCTGGAATGTTGGTCCAATAGCCGACTACGGCCTGGAATAGGCATAGGAGCGCGACGAACCCACCGAAGAAGGGGACCATTGCGACAGGTAGCGGCCCGCGGTGGGTGCGGGCCCACCGCGTCGCGGTGGCCAGCAAGGCGGCCCCGGTTGCGTAGAGCGTTGCGGCGGTGCCAAGTCCTCGAAGCGTCTCATCGAGAGGATTTCGCCCGTATGGGTTGAGCCCGAGTGCTGGGAGACCGACCGCCAGCGCGACGAATAACCCGGCCGCCGCCAAGAGGACGCCCACCACGGCAATCACGAGGGCGAGCCGCGCCATGCGGTCAGTCTAGCCCGGTGCGACGGCGTTCGCCAGCGCCCAAATGGCCCATTCTGCCTTGGCTATCCTTGGCGGGTGAACACTCGGGTTCTGCTCTCTGCTGTCGCTTTTCTTCTTGCCGGTGCCGCGCTCGGCTACGCGGCACTCGCGGCCGGACCCCTGCCCCTGATCACCGCGATCGTCTTCCTGGTGCTTCTGCTCATCAGGTTCAGAAGCCAACCGGAGCAACCCGGCGCCTACATGGTCGGTGCCGGATTGGCCGGCGCAGCCATTCTTATCAACGTCATCCGCGAATGTGCGACCTGTCGATACGACATGCGGACGCCGTTGGCTGTGACGGTCTTCCTACTGGTGGCGGTCGTCGGCGCCGGCTTACTCGTGCGAGCCGTCCAGCAGCACCGCTTCTCCTAGGCCGCGGCGCCACCGATCACGACGATTCCCCCGCGCGTTTGGGGACGCCGGCTTTGGCCATGACGCGTTCGAACAGGTCGTAGGGCTGCGCGCCCATCACAAGATAGCGATCGGCGATCACGTGGGCCGGGATGCCGTTGATCATCAGGTCCTCCGCCTCGGCGCGACGCGCATCCAGGTAATCACCGAACCGGTTCTCTTCGACCGCCGACTCCATCCCGGCAACGTCGACACCGGTCCGCGCGGCGACCTCCCGCAGAACCTCGATGGCGGAGACGTCGCGCCCCTCATCCCAGTACGCCCTGAACAGCTCCCGGTGCATCGGCGCGAAGCGCCCCTGTTCCCGGGCGAATTCAGCCGCCTGCAGGGCGGGGCGCGAGTTGATGAGCCGGTCGTGCAACTTGAGTCGAAGTCCGACCGCCGTGGCCAGTCGGTTCACGCCCGCCTCGGCCTGGGCCAGGTAGGCCAGCGGCAGCACCTCGTCGCGCGGCCGCCCCTCTGGCGGGATCTCGGGATGCAGCTCGAAGGGCACCCAGTCGATCTCGACGTCGTATTCGCGCTCCAGCCGCTCGACTCCGACCGAGTCGATGTAGCAGAAGGGTCAGACGTAGTCCGAGTAGATTCGGACCGGGGTGGGCATGGAGCGAGAATAGCCGGTACAATCCGATTTAGCACTCGGTGATCGAGACTGCCAACCATGCTGGAACCCACCCCGCTCGACGAGCGTAAGCAGCAGATCCTGAAAGCCGTCGTCTCGGACTACACCGTGACGGGGGTGCCGGTCGGATCTCAGGTGCTGGCGGCCAAGTACTTCATCGCGCTCTCCTCGGCGACGATCCGCAACGAGCTGGCCGACCTGGTGGGGACCGGCTACCTGCACCAGCCGCACACCTCCGCCGGCCGCATTCCCACCGACCGGGGTTACCGCTACTTCGTGGACTTTCTGATGGAGCCGGAGGCGGCCTCAGCGACGGCTCGGCGGACCGTGAAACAGGAGTTCGAAACGGCGCCACGCAGTGTCGACGGGATCCTAGAGAAGGCGGCAATGGTGCTGTCGCAGGTGACCGAGAACGTCTCCCTGGTCACCGCGCCGGAGGTCAGCGAGTCCCGCATCAAGCACATCGACCTGGTCTCGCTCGAGCCCCAGTCGGTCCTGATCATCCTCGTGCTCGAAGGCAACCTGATCAAGCAGCAGGTCGTGCATCTCGAGCGGGCGACCACCCAGGACGACCTCAGCCGAATGGCGGCCATGCTGAATCAGAAGGTCAAGGGGCAGACCGCCGAGGAGCTCGCGGTCCGCTTAGACGAGCTGGGTCCCGAAAAAGCTGAACAGCGCCGCATCATCGAGCGGCTGATCGACTCGATCACCACGCATCAGGCGCAGAGGCAGACGGTGGTCCTGCATGACGGGGTGCGCAATCTGCTCCGTCACCCCGAGTTCGTCGAGGTCAGCCGGTTGGAGGAGCTGATGGAATTGCTCGAGCAGGGCGCCCAGCTGGCCGGCATTCTGCAGCAGGTGGCGTTCGAGAAGGATGTCGAGATCATCATCGGGCGAGAGAACACGAGCAGTGGCCTGCGGGAATGCAGCCTGGTGCTGACCACGTACAAGATGGCTGATCGGGTGCGAGGCACGATCGGGGTGATCGGGCCGACCCGCATGCATTACGGCCAGGTGGTCGCCCGGGTGCGGCTGGTCAGCCACGCAACGTCCGAGGTCCTGGCCCACCTCGGCAACTGATTCGAGGCCATTCTCAATGGGTAAAAAGCAAGACATGCCACCAAAGCATCAATCCCCCGACCAGCCCGAGACGGGCGGTCAGAAGGGCCGCCCCGGTGTCGTCGACGCCAGGGCCAGCTCAGCGGTAGATGCGGAGCAGCCGCGCCAGGATCAACTGCCGGTCGATCCTGACCTTCAGGCGGCGCGCGACGAGGCACAGGCCACCTTCGCCCGTTACCAGCGGCTCGCGGCCGACTTCGACAACTACAAGCGCCGCACTCGGCAGGAACTCGGCGACCGGACCCAGTACGCCAACGAGGAGTTGCTGCGCAAGCTGCTTCCCATCCTCGACAATCTCCGCCGCGCGCTGGACCATGCCCCCGAAGGGGTGGATCCCAACTGGTACAACGGCGTCAAGATGGTCGCGCGCCAATTCGAGGACACCCTCCGGGCCCAGGGCCTTTCGACCATCCCGTCGGTCGGTGAGAAGTTCGACCCTTCGCAGCACGAGGCCATTGCGCAGGAGGAGACCGACGAGCACGAAGAGGGCACGATCGTTGAGGAGATGCAGCCTGGCTACCGGCTTCACGAGCGGGTGCTCCGCCCGACCCTGGTCAAGGTTGCGCACCCGCGCGCGTTAAAGTCCTAGCACCACCGTATGGCGATCAAGCGGGATTACTACGAGGTCCTCGGTGTCGGACGGAATGCCAGCGCCGAAGAATTGAAGCGCGCCTATCGGAAGCTGGCGCTCCAGTTTCACCCCGACCGTAACCCAAACGATCCGCAAGCCGAGGCCCGCTTCAAGGAAGTCAACGAGGCCTACGAGGTCCTGAGCGACCAATCGAAACGGCAGCGCTATGACACCTTTGGCCATGCCGGCACGCAGGGCACGCCGGGATTCGATTTCGGCGGCGCAGGGTTCGGCGGCATCAATGACATCTTCGACATGTTCTTCGGCGCGGCGGCCGCCGGACGGGGCCGCACCGGCCCACGGCGCGGGACTGACCTCAGACTCGACCTGCGGCTCACGTTCGAAGAGGCCGTCTTCGGCGTCGAGCGCGAGCTGACCATCCCCCGGGCCGAGCCCTGCGCGGCCTGTAAGGGAAGCGGCGCGGAAGCCGGCACCTCACCGCAGACCTGTCCGCAGTGCCGCGGCGCCGGCCAGGTGCGGCGGGCCACCCAGTCGATCTTCGGGCAGATCGTCAACGTCGCCAGCTGCCCTCGATGCAACGGGGAGGGCAAGGTCATCGAGCGACCCTGCCGGACCTGCGGCGGCAGCGGCCACCGGCCCGGAGAAAAAAAGGTGCGGGTGACGATTCCCGCCGGCGTCGATGGCGGATCACAGATCCGGCTCGCCGGTGAAGGCGAGGTAGGGCCTCGGGGTGGCGCCGCGGGTGACCTCTACATCGTCATCCACGTCAAGCCGCATGCGGTGCTGAAACGGAACGGCACGGACGTCGTCTACGAGCTGCCATTGAGCATCGCCCAGGCCGCCCTTGGTGACACCGTCGAGATCCCGACGGTCGACGGGCCGGAGCGAGTCGAGATTCCGGCCGGCACCCAATACGGGAAGATGATCCGGATCCACGGCCGCGGCGTCCCCCATGTGCGCTCGGGTCGTCGCGGAGATCAGATCGTCTATGTGCGGGTCGTGATTCCCACCAGCCTGAGCGAGGAACAAAAGGAAGCCCTGCGCACGCTCGGCGGCGTCAGCGGCAAGCCCCAACACATCGAAAAGGGCTTCTTCGATAAGTTCAAGCACGTCATCGGCCTCGAGTAGCGCGCGCTCGATAGACTAGCCCGGTGTCGACGGCGTTCCGTATCGTCCTCGTGATCGCCGCGGCTGCCATCGTGATCGCATTGTTGATCGGCCCCGCATGGCGCGGCAGCTTCTACCGGAGTTGGCTGCGGCCCCGTCTCGTTGCCATGGGCATGATCATCGTGGTGCTGGCCGCCGGCGAATATCTCTTTCGCGTCATTACGGCGATCAAGAGCCGCTGATGGCGCGGTCCTTCCATGTCACCTTCGTCAGAAGCGGAACGACAGTCGAGGTGGCCGAGGATGAAGGCATTCTCGGAGCCGGGCTGCGGGCCGGCCTGCCGCTCGCCTTCGACTGCCGAAAAGGCCGCTGCAAAACGTGCATGGTCAGGGTCGACGGCATCATCGACCAAACCGAGGCGTGGTTGATCAGCAACGAGGAACTGGCCGAAGGCTACGCCCTGATTTGTGTCGGGAAGCCGCGCAGCGACCTTCGAGTCCACGCCTGATGCGCTTCACCTTCATCGACCTCATCATCCTGGTCGCGATCATCTTTGCGGTCGGCAGCGGATATCGCCGCGGGTTCTGGCTCTCCCTGGCGCAATATGCCGGCCTCGTTCTTGGCGTCATCGTGGGCGCCGCCGTGGCGCCGGTCCTAATGGATGCGCTCAAGATCGTCGATTCGACCGTGCGTTCCCTGGGGGCCGTCCTGGTCCTGATCGTCCTTGGCGCGATCGGCAGCAGCCTCGGCTACTGGGTTGGCGAGCCGATCCGTTTGCGACTGCTGGCGCGGCCGGAGAGCGGCCGGGTCGACAGCTTTGCCGGCGCCATCTTCTCCGCTCTCGCGGTGCTCTCGGTGTCCTGGTTCCTGGGGCTGAGCCTCTATCGGGTTCCGAGTCCGCAGCTGTCCAGTGCGATCCAGCGGTCTGCGGTGCTGCGAACGTTGGACGCCATCGCTCCGCGGCCGCCGGCCTTCCTGGCGAGGGTGGAGACCATCATCGCCGGGGTCAACTTCCCCGCCGCGTTTTCGGGACTAGAGCCGGCGCCTTCGGCCTTGCCGCTGCCGTCCAACGCCAACACGCCCGGCGTTCGGGCCGCCGCCGACGAGACCCTGAAGATCCAGGGTTACGGCTGCGGCGGCATTGTCTTCGGCAGCGGTTTCCCTGTGGGACCGGGCCTGGTGCTGACGAACGCGCACGTGGTGGCGGGCACCCAGGGGACGTTGGTGCGTACTCCTGCCGGGCGCGCCTTGAGTGCCCAAATTGTTCTCTTCGACCCGGACCGCGACGTCGCCATCCTCTACGTAAAGTCGCTGCAACTGGCACCGATCCCCCAGGCAATCGCGCATGCCGGGACCCAGGGGGCGGCGATCGGCTACCCGGGTGGTGGTGGTGAGGATGTCGCGCCCGCGGTCGTCAATGGCGAGTATCAGGCGGAGGGTCGCGACATCTACGGACAAAAGCTCGTGGTGCGAAGCATTTGGACCCTGCAAGCGAAGGTCCAGCCCGGCAACTCGGGTGGACCGCTGGTCGACCTGGACGGCCACGTCGTGGGCGTCATCTTCGCCGCGTCGACCAGCCAGCCGGGCCAGGCCTATGCCCTGACCGATGCCGAGGTCCAAACCGACATCGACCAGGCCGAGGGGCGCACGCAGCCGGTGCCCGTCGGGCCCTGCGCCATGTAGGGGCCTCCACCCTGCCCTCCCCCAGAAGGGGAGGGAACGGCGCCCCTAAGGGCTGGACTGCGGCGCCGGCGTCGGCTGGGCCGTCTGGACATTTTGCTGGCCCTGGATGGTCATCTCCCCGGAGATCAGGAAGGGTCCTCGACCGTTCTCCCGGATGAATCCCATGGTGACGATCATCGCCATCGTCAAGACCGCCATCAGCACCAGGATCCGCTGCTCGCCGCGGCGGGCGGTGCCCCAGACGACGCCCGGCAACCCGCGCAGGTACCAGACCACCGCCGCGATCGCGATCAGCGTGTAGAACATCAGCGCCAGCACTTTCCACGGAATCATCGATCCCAGCGGGTTGATCAGGCCACCCTCCCAGAACGGCCGGTTGAGTCCGGCAGCCGCCACCGCGTCGTAGGTGAGGCCGAGGTGGTAGGGCTGGGCGGCCAGCAGCGTGGTCAGCACCATCCCGACCGACATGGCTCTGAGCAATCCCGCTCCGCGTGCCCCGTCGGTCCGCAATCGACGGGCGAAATAAATGGTGGCGGTGAGGAACATGATGCCGAGCAGCGTGATCTGCCAGAGGAACACCGGGCTCAGGGTCCCGAACATCATCTTGTACCAACTGCCATACGCATGGAGCTGGATCTCCTTGGCATAGGAGTAGCCAACCACCGGCTGGAGCAGCGTCATCGAGACGCCCCACAGCAACCCGAAACTGCCCGCCCAGTCGTAGAAGCGCTTGTCCTCGGCGGTCTTTGCCCGCAGATACCGAATGGCGCAGAACCCCCCGAAGGCAAACCCGATGTAGGCGAGGTTGCCGATCGTTCGATGGACCGTCAACGGGTACGACGTCGGATTGAGGGCCAGGCGAATCGGGTTCTGTGGGTTGGTCGGGGTCAGCATGTAGCTGGCGATCACGTCGATCATGTAGACCTGGAGGAAGGAGGCGATCGCCAGCAGGCCGCCGATCGCCATGTGCACCCCCTTGAACGATCGAAGCGGCTCCCAGGTGTAGTACCAGAGATAGGCAAGCGACACCTGGAGAACGAAGGTCCAGGCCTCGATCAAGAGTGGCCAGAAGCCGATCGTCACGATGGTCGTCCAGAAATGGCCCCAAAAACCGACGAGCAGCACGGTGATCAGCAGGATCGCGATCGTCGAGCTGACGCTGAAATAGAGCGTGATGAAGCGACCCAACCCGTGGGCCAGCCGATCGTAGGTGCGACGCTGCCGCATGTAGCCGAGGAACTCGATCGCCGGCCCGAGCTCGCCGGCCCCGCTCACCAGTCCCGCGATCAGGATGTGGAGCGAGAACAGACTGCCGATCGCGACCTGGGCGCCGACGATATTGCGACCTTGCGGGGCCTGTGGGGGCAGTTGGGTGGCGAGCACGTGAAGCGCCGGCCCGATGATCGCGAGCAGCGCGCTCATAGGTTGAAGAGCCGCCCCGAGCCGAGCAAGGTCAGGATGACGACGAAGAGCACGGCGAACGCTCCCGGCACCATCACCGCCGGACGTTCGAACGGGTTGCGCTCCGGGCCGCGATCGATGAAGGGCAGCGCGAGCAGCAGGAGAACCCCTCCCGCGGGGAGCACGAGGACCAGCGGGATCAGTTGTTGCGGGACCAGCACGAGCAGTTCATCGAGCGGCAGGAAGAACCATTCGGGCACGGGCGTGTAGCTCGTCGTGGACGGATCGGCGATCGCCTCGAGGGGGGCGCCGATGGCGACCGCCAGGATGAAGACGAGAACGACCAGCGCCGCCGAAATGACACCGTCCTTGAACGTCTGATGCGGGTAGAAATCCTCGGTCTCGAGGGGAGCGGCCCAGAGCTCATCGGTAGGCACGGCCGGATAGGGCGGCTCGATCGGACGCTGCACCGGCGCCGGCGGCACGTCCACCCCCTCGCGGCTTCGGTAGGCCCCCCGGTAATTGATGTACGAGCCGAATTCGCCATGTTTACGCAGCAGCGCGAGGTGCGCGCCGATCAGCGGGAAGAGGATGGCCGGGATCAGCCAGACATGGATGCCGAAGCTGCGGCTGAGCGTGATCGGACCGACGAAATCTCCACCGCGCCAGAGTGCCCGCAGGAATGGTCCGATCACGGGGGTGTAGGAGGGGACATTCGTGACGACCACGGCAGTCCAATACGCCGCCTGGTCCCACGGAAGAAAGGCGCCGGTGATCGCCATGACCAGGACGAGGAGAAAGAGCCCGACGCCGGTCACCCAGTTGAGTTCCCGCGGGCGCTTATAGGAGCCGGAAAAGAAGGTCCGCACCATGTGGAGGCCGATCACGAACAACAGGATGTAGGCGGACCACAGATGAATCCCGCGGACGATCGAGCCGAAGGCATCGTGCGCTTTCAGGTAGTTCAAGCTCGCCCAGGCCTCCGTGACCGACGGGACGTACAGCAGCGTGAGGAAGATGCCGGTGATCAGCTGGAGGAGGATCAAGACGAGCGTGGCGCTGCCCAGGGTGTAGAACCAGGCCCCGCGAACCGGCACCGCTTCGTACAGGCCCTTCCGCAGCAAGCTGCGGATCGCCGTTCGCTCGTCGAACCAGTTGTAGGCTGCTCCGAGCCGGCGGACCACTAGATCTCCTCGGTGAAGCGGTTCTGGACGAAAAGGGTTGTACCGTCGATCCGGTGCACGAACTGGGGCAGGGGCTTCGGCGGCGGCCCGCCGACGTTCGTGCCGTCCATGTCATAGAGGCCGCCGTGGCAGGGACAAAGAAACTGGCCGAGGGTGGTTTCCCACCGCACCGGACATTGCATGTGGCTGCAGACATTGGAGAAGACCCTGGTGTTGCCGTTACGTTTCACCACGTAGACGGCGGCCTTGATATCCACCTGCGTCCAGGCCTGTTGCGGGAAGGAGACGTCGAACTTGGTCGGCTCCGCATCGGGGACGCGGGCGATGTCGCCCACTTCCCGCCAGACCACCTGCTCGCGCCGGAATAGCGGCGAGATCAAGAAGCCGACGATCGGAATCCCCAGCAGCACTGCCACGACGGCGCCGGCCAACTGGGTACCGAGGACGGCGAACTGCCGGCGGCTCAGCCGCCGCGGGTCACGATGTGCCATAGCGGAGAAAGCCGTAGAGCACGCCCGCGGTGCCGACAAGGATGAAGAGCAGGGCAACCGTAACCGCGCCGCCGGTCAGCCAGAAGGTGAGCGGCGTCTGGCCGTGGGCCTGCCGGTACCACCGGCGCAATCCCCGCAGCACGATGAGCACGAATAGGAGCGTGAGTCCCACCATGATCGCGCTGATCAACGCCAGATAGAAGAAGGTCTGGAGATCACCCATCAGCGCGCCCCCACCCTGGCCCTCCCCCGCATGCGGGGGAGGGAGATTGCTCGCTCATGGGTAGTAGCCGTTCGATGGGCCCTGAAAGATCCCGTAGCTGTCGGACTCTTTCATGACGCCGTAAATCGTGTAGTCGCTACGCGCCGTCGTCCGGATCACACCCATCAGCAAGAAAAGCAGGAGGGCGCTCGCCCCCGTCACCGCGAGCGTCACCTGGCTACTCCGCCGGAGGTCCTGGGTCATGGCCCGCGTTCGCGGTCGCGAGATCAGCCAGTGCAGCAGGCTGAGCAGCACCGCGACGCCGAGCGCTACGTAGCGCAGCCAGAACAGGCCTTTGGGGAACAGCGCGGCCGGCGCCATCGTGATCAGCGACCCCACGACCACGATGGCCGTCAGGATCGGCGCCGGCGGGGTTGGGCGGGACTGCCAGAAGTAGAGGTTGCTGCCCACCAGCAGGATGGCGATAAACGTCGCCTGCACCAGCCAGAGCCAGGCGAAGGGACCCTGGAGTGAATAGTGGAACGCACCGGGCGACCCCTGCTTGATGCTTTCCACGAAGACCGCCCCGAGCACGATCTGTACCACCAGCGTGACAAACCCCACCACCAGGCTGGTCCGCGCCGCCCAATGGAAATAGAGGCGGTTGGCGGGGAGCCGGCTGGCGGCCGCATAGACCGCGGCCACCGCGGCGATGAAGAACGATGCCCAGGACAGATTCCCGACGAACCGATGGCCGAGCTCCGGCCAGTACGACGGGTTGAAGAAGGCACTCGTACCCTGGCCGGACCCGGGTGTCAGCAGATAGCTGTCGAGGGCCACGATGATGAAGAGAAAGATGTGCTCGGTGGCGGCCGTGGCATAACCGATCGCGATGTGGATCCCCTTACGCAGCCGGAAGCGGTCCCAGCGCAGGTTGTAGAGGAGGATGCCGCCCAGTGTCAGGAACCAGATGCTGAAGGCGACCACCGCCGGCCAGAAGAAGAGCGTGATCAGCGTCACGAAGAACCTCGGGTAGAGTGCGGTGACCACGATGACCGCGAACCCGCCGAGGGTCGCGCCAAGGCTGAAGATCTTCAGGTTGACGTTGCCGAGCGCCCGCGCGTAGCGCTCGTACCGGGGGTCCTCGCGTCGAAGGCCGATCCACTCGAACGTGGGCCCGAGCACCAGGGCACCCATGGTGAACGAGCCAAAGATGATGTGGACCAGGAAGAAAAATCCGACCGCCCAGCGGTTGGTGACGAAGGGCAGTTGGATGCCAGGCTGGTCGATAGAGAACGACGCGGCGATAACCGTGGTTGTCACGGAGTGTCAGTCCGACTCGAGAACGCGCCGTCCCAGCCGGCCGGTCAGACCGGCGGCGCCGACGAGGAAGCCGAAACCGCCGAGCAACGTCTCCCACGGCAGGAGGTTGGGCTGACCCCCGAGCGCCCCAAGCAGTGACTCGTGCAGGTAACTGAACGGAAGCAGGCGCGAAACGACGAGCAGTGCCGGCTGCGTGAGCGGGGTAAAGACGCCGGCCAGGTAGAGCAGCGGCAGCAGCGGGATGATGACGTAGAGCATCACCTCGCCGGGTGAATCGGAAAGGGTGCTGGCGACCGCGCCCATCAGATTGCCGATCAGCAGCACGCCGGCCACGCTCAGCAGGAGCGCCGGCCACCAGGCGAACTGGCCGGGATGTCGGAGGGCGATCAAGGCCAGGACGGGAAGCACCTGGAGGAAATCGATGGCTGCGTTGGTGCCCAGACGCTCGATGAGCAGACGGCCGGGGGTCACCGGCAGCGTTCGATAGCGCAGCACCAGGCCGTTCTGCCGCTCGCGGGTGAGGACGGCGCCCGCGCCAAGGGGGCCGATGATCGCGACCAGCATCGTCAGGGTCGTGGCGGCATAGACCGCGGGGACATTGCTGAGAACCAGCGGCACGGCAACCAGCAGCGGAAAGACCAGCTTGATGACCAGGGCGCGGCGACGCTGGGCGAACTCGACCAGCTCCCGCTGCCAGACAGTGCCGGCGAGCACTACTTCGGCTCCGCGGGTAAGGCGACTCCGGTCAGCTTCAAAAAGAGATCGCCGAGGTTTGGCCGGCGCACCCGCATGTTGCTCACCAGGTCGGCCGTGCCGTTGAGGACGGCCAGCACCTGGGCGGGGTTCGCGCCGCGAGCCAGGATGATGTGGACGGTGTCGCCTTCGACGGTTGCGGCCTGGACTTCAGGCAGTGAACGGAGGTTCTCGAGACCGACCGGCGAGTTGACCTGCAGCTGCACCTCTTTGGAGCCGGCAAGTTCCGTCAAGAGTTCTGGAGGGCGCCCTTCCCGGATGGCGCGCCCCTGGTGCAGGAAGACGACATAGTCGCAGATGCGCTCCGCCAGGTGCACGTCGTTGGTTGCGAGCACCACCCCGATGCCGGTCAGCGTGAGCAGCCGCAGACGTTCGATCAGATCGAGCTCGGCCCGATAGTCCAGCGCCAGCGTCGGCTCATCGAGCAGAAGGATCGCGGGACGGTGCACGAGGGCCTCGACCAGGTTGAGCTTGCGCCTCATGCCGAGCGAGTATTCTCGGACCAGCTGGTCGCGCGCGTCCCAGAGTCCGCACCAGCGAAGCAGCTCCTCCAACCGCTCAGCGGCCAGGATTCGCGGGACGCCGTACTGGCGCGCAAAGAACCAGGCGTTCTGGTAGCCCGTCATCTGGTCGAAATGGGCCGCCTGATCCAGCATGATGCCCAGCCGCCGGCGCACCGACGGATCGCGTCGATTCGCATTGCCGAACCAGGCAACGCGCCCCGCGGTCGGTGCGGCGGCGGTCGCGAGTACCCGAAGGAGCGTGGTCTTTCCGGAGCCGTTCGGGCCCATCAAGCCCAGCACCTCGCCGGGCGCCAGCTTGAGCGTCACGTCGAAGACGCCCTTCCCCCCGCGGTAGGAGCGGCTCAGGGCAACGGCGCTGAGCAGGCTAGGCTCTGAAGCCGTATCGACCTTCATGGAAATCGCCCGTCTCGATCCACTTCTGGATGACGGCGTCCATCACCTTTGTCGTGACTCGCTCTTCGCCGAGCTCCTGGGCATTGCCCTCGACCGCCGCCATCACCTGGCCTTTCACGAAGGGCGGCATGTTCTCGAGCCGCTTCTCCGCCTCCGGCTCCCAGGCCATCTGCGGCCCCTTCTGCTGCAGGGCGTCCGAGACTTCGCCCCACATGTCGAACTTCACGTCCATTACTGCCGGCGTGATCACCGGGCCAAGGCCTTTCTTGGCCGCCGTCCACTCCACGCGCCAGCGGCTCAGCTCGCGGCAGTACGAGGGGAGGTTGGCGAGGCGTGCCTCCGCCTCCGGCGACCAGGTGAAGCGGTGCTCGAAGGTCTTTGGGCTGAGCGGATGACCGTAGCCGATCTTGATCCCCAGCCGCTCCAGGAAGGCCGCATTGATCGCCTCCGAGGTTCGCGCCGCCCGGGATTCGGCGGCGTGCTGCGCGAGTTCACGAGCTCGGGAGGGATCGAATTTTTCCTCGGCGCGGATCTCAACCTCGTTGAGCCGCCGGACTCCATCCTCGGTCCACCCGGGTGAAGGTTCCCGGGGTTCGGCGCCGTTGCCATCGCCGTTATGGCCGTGGACCTGCATCGCGGCCTTCACCACCTCCGGCGAGTGGGCCTTGAGCGCCTGATCCATCATCAGCCTGGCATCGACCAGCCCGCCTTCGACCACGTCGCGGGTGATGGTATTCGCCTGGATCTTGCGGGCAAACTCCTCGACCTTGGTGCGAGCCAGCATCCGCATGAAGCCGCCCGGCACCCGCTCCATCCGCTGCACCGCCTCGTCGGTCCAGATGAGGGGCGTCTCGGCGGTGGGCTTCGGCGCCGGCGGCAGCGTATCGCTGACCACCTCGGCCACCGGCGCGTACGCCTCGTCCAGGTTCGTGTCGGCGAAATCCCTCGTGATGCTCGGCAGGCGTTGGACCCGGGCGATCTTTTCGATCCGCGCCTTGACCCGGCGTCGCTCGTATCCCTTGGGCACGCGGTTGAGGATCTCCTTGGCGTCAGCGGTCCACTTGACCTTGAAGCCGTCGAAGGCCTCCTCTTCCTCCACGCCGCCCTCGCGGGTCGCGGCGGCGGCGATCGCCGCTTTGTCGATCGGCTGAAAGCTGGTGCCCTCGCAGACAGGGCACGACTGCGGTTTCTCCGCCCGGGCCGGACGGCCGCAACGGCGGCAGATCCAGGTCGCGGTGGTTTCCTCGCTGGTGATACGGGCCATCGAGCCAGCCGGCTCGACACCCATGGCGCGAGCGGCATGCTCGGGCATCACCTCCGACACCGCCAGGTCGATGATCGAGGAGCTGATGATCGAGTGCCCGCGTTCCATCGCGTAGCGGCAGATGGCGGTGCGCGTGATCGCGCGAAACCCGGCCGGCACTTTCTCCATGCGTGCCTCCGCCTCCTCGGTCCAGGCAACGCTAGCCTCCGCCTGCACATCAACCGGGGGAACGTAGGTGCGGCTCGACAGCAGGACGCTGACCGGTGCCAGGCGGAGCAAGTTGTCGCTGTTGCTGCCGATGTCCATCTGTGCCGCGGAGTGCACCCCGATCCGGCCGATCACCAGGAGCCAGGGCGGGTCCTGCCGAACGTATTGAAGGACCTTCTTGAAGGCCTTGCCGTCGAGGAGCGTCGTCTTGATCTCGACGCCTTCATCGCGAGCCACCGACTGCGCGACTCGCAGGTGCGATTCATAGATCTTGGCCAGCCCGGTGTCGATGATCTCCTCGTGGAGCTGTTCCTGCTCCTTGAAGCGGAAGATCTTGGAGGCTTCCGCGGAGAGGACGTCGACGATGCCGTTGAACATCGCGTAGTGGAGGTAGGGGTCGTAGACGGAGACCGCCTCAACCTGCTTGCCAAGGGCCCGCGCCAACCCAATCGCCGTCCGAAGGCCGGCGAAGGACTGCGGGCTACCATCGATGGCAACCACGATCCGATCTGACGCGTCATCTCGGAACGGATGCGGATCGCGCACGACGAGCGAGTCGACGCGGATGCGACGCACCACCCGATCGGCGACGCTGCCGATCATGCTGTCCTTGACCGCGCCCATGCCGAGCGCGCCCATGATCACCAGGTCGTAGTCCGACTCGGCGACGTCGTCGACCAGGCATTCCCAATTCTTGCCGTCGAATGTCTTGTACTCGAAGGGAAGACCCGCCCGATCGCAGGCCGCCTTCATGACGTCGAGATAGGAATCCGAGATCAGCTGCAGCCCGCGGGTGATCAGCGAGTCGTGGATCTTCCGTTGACGCTCGAGCTCCTGCTCGTGCTGATATTCCTCCGGGAGCGTGTACTCCATCTGCTTGAAGCGCACGTCGTGCATCCGCGCCGCGTAGACATGGGTCCCAACGAGCTTGGCCTGCGTCGATTTTGCGAGCTGAATGGCGACCTCGATAGCCGCATTGGAATGGTCCGAGTTATCGAGGGGGACGTAAATCTTCCCGTACACCATCAGCTTTCCCTCCATACGGCTACAGCCGAAGCGTGATGTCCTTACCCTGATATTGGCAGACCGACACCGGCTACGTCGAGCCGCCTAAGCTACCGCAAAATCCCCCAACTGCCGCTCCAGGATTGGCCGGGCTGGAGCACCATCAGCCCGTCGCCGGTGCGGAAGGCGTTCGGCGCACAGGTCATCGGTTCGATCGCGATGCTGCGCCGCCGGCGGGCGGGCTGCGGGATCGTGTCCGCCGTAAACACCATCAGGAACTTGTAGACCCCATCCATCCAGAGCGTCACCCGGGGGTCCCCCCCGGGTGCCTGGAGATGAACCCGGATGAGCCCGTCGCTGTCCGGAATCAGATTCGCGAAGGCGGTGTCCATGGTCAACGGCCCGATAGGCCGCAACTCGAGGAAGTCGTATCGCGTTCCCCGATTCGGAAGCAAGCGCCCAGTCGGGATCAGCCGGTCGTTGGCTTCGAGCCGCATCAACGCGGGCAGCTTGAGGAGCGCCTGATCGATGAGCGTGCCGACCGTCAGGTAGGGATGGTGGCCGGCGCCAAAGGGGGCGGCGTGCCTCCCGAGGTTCGTTGCGGTGGTCTGTATGCGGAGACCGCCGGCCGCGACCCGGTACTCGACGTCAAAACGGAGCGTGAACGGGTAGCCGTCCTGAGGATGCAGCACCAGCGACAGCAGCACGCGGTCGGGTGCCTGCTCCAGGGCGGTCCAGTTCACCCAGCGGGTCAGTCCGTGCAGCGCGTTGTACCGCGCCGGCTCGCTGAGCGGCAACTGATGGAGTGCGCCCGCAAATTCGTACCGGCCGTCCTCGATCCGGTTCGGCCACGGCAAGAGCAACTGGCCGCGGGCGATGCTGCACATCTCGTCCTCTCCAAAACCATCGATGACGTCGCGCCCGTCGACCGCATAGGTGCGAAGGCCAGCGCCAACCTCGGTGATGACGGCTTCCTGGTCGCCCGAGGTCAGGACATACTGCCGTCCGGAGGGTGGGGGGGACACTGCCACCGGATAATAGGATGGTGGCCCGCTTGAAGCTCTGCCTGTTTGGCCCTCCTCGCGAGGAGCTGGCCGGGACCGTCGACGGCGAGGTCCCGGAATGGATCGAGCGGCTCTACGAGAGCTACGGAACGACCGCCGACTCGGCGCCGGCCAGCGCGTCCGTGCTGGCGCTCGGGGAATCGCTCGGGTACCGCCTGCGCAAGCTCTCGGTGCTCCTCTCGAAGATGGAAACGCTGGGCTGGTCGATCAAGCCCAGCCGCTGGGACCTGGTCGCCAGCACGGACCTCGACGAGATCGAGGCCCAGACGCAGCTGGAGAAGGCCGGCGTCTGGGTGATCGCGCGGCAGCACGCGCCGGTGGACAAAGAGGGCAACGTCCGCTGGTCGCACGGGTTGCTTCCATAGCGCAGCCGCTGCCGATCCTCGCGGAAGGCAGCGCCGACGCTGATCCGCTGAAACAATTCGCTGCCTGGTTCAAGGAGGCGGTGGCCGCCGGTGAGATCCTCCCGGAGGCGATGACCGTCGCGACCAGCACCCGATCCGGTGAGCCCTCGGCTCGGATGGTGCTCCTGCGAGGCGTCGACGAGCGAGGTTTCGGCTTCTTTACCAACTACGACAGCCACAAAGGGCGCGACCTGGCGGAGAATCCGCGGGCGGCGCTGGTCATCTACTGGCCGAAGCTCGGCCGGCAGGTGCGGGTCGCGGGCGCGGTGGTCAAGCAATCCGCCGAGGAATCGGCCGCCTACTTCCACGGCCGCCCCCTCGCCAGCCAGCTGAGCGCCTGGGCGTCGCCCCAGAGCGCCGTGATTCGCAATCGTGCCGTGCTCGAGGACGCGGTGGCCGCGCTGGCGGCGAAGTACGAGGGCGCGGCCGTACCGCTGCCGCACAACTGGGGCGGGTATCGCGTCGTTCCGCAAACGATCGAATTCTGGGTGCATCGCGAGAACCGGTTGCACGACCGGCTCCGCTACAAGCGGCTGGCCAAAGGTGGCTGGCGCCTCGAGCGGCTGGCGCCGTAACGGAAAGAGCCCCGGTGGGGTGCCGGGGCTCATGGGGAGAAGAGGCGGCTACTTGTTGCGGTAGGCGACGAGCGCGGCGTCGAAGTTGTGGCTCGCGTCGTAGCTGCCGGCCGCGATCAGGCGGGTGCCGGCCTTGATGTCGCCGAGCGAACCAGGCTGACGCTGCTTCTTGCCGATGACCTGGAAGTACTTGGTGCTGGCGTTGACGGTCAGCCTGACGTCCTTCCCGTCACGGGTGCGAATCGTGACGGTGTTGCCATTGACGCTCTGGACTTTGCCGGCGACGTGTGCCCGGCCGATGTGCACGCGCTTGAGGTAGAGCTTGCCGTCGCGGGTTTCGTAGCGAACACTGACGTGACTGTTGACTTCGATCTCCGACCACATGGCCTTCTCATTACGGCCCTTGACGATGACCGTCGCGTCGGTGCGGAGAAACGTCTTGCTGCCGCTCTTGGCGTTCTTGATGGTGATCTGGGTCTCGTTGATCGCCGTCACGGTCCCGCCAAAAAGATCCTTCGCCACCGGCCGCTGCGTTTTGGCCGGGTTCGGCGTTGCCGTCGCCGCCGGCGCCGCCATGGCGCCTGTGGCGAGCACGCCCGCCAGAACGCCCGCTGTCGCGATTCCTGCGAATACCTTGCCGAACATTTGTGAACGACCTCCTGTGTTTTCGACGATTTCGACAGGGCCAGTGTTGCGCCGCCGCATGAGAGCGTCCGCATCACGGCCTTAGACATCCCTGAGAGCCCTCCCGGGATCCGTTCTTTACGGTTGTTGGCCGGTCCGCGACCATTCCCGGACCCGGATTTGACAGTCGGGTTAACGTCCGCGAAAGGCGCGAGTCCTGTTAGGTCTGCCGTAGGCTTGCGGCCGTATCGTCGGCGCGTGGGGTCCGCTGTCACGTTCCATCTGGCCGAGGTGGAATCGCCGGTTGACGGCGACACCCTGGGCCTCGCCGGGCGCGACTACGGCCCGATCACCGCGCTGCTGAACGACGACAGCATCAGCGAGATCATGGTCAACGGGCCCAACCAGGTGTACATCGAACGCAATGGTCAACTGACCCCGGTCGACGTAAAGTTCGCGAGCGACGCCGAGTTGATCCGGGTGATTCGAGAAATCGCCGCCTTTGTCGGACGGCGGATCGACGAGGAATCGCCGATGGTGGACTGTCGGCTCCCAGATGGCTCACGGGTCAACGCGATCATTCCACCGCTGGCGATCGACGGGGCGTCCCTCACCATTCGGAAGTTTGCGCGGGATCCCTACACCGTCCAGGACCTGATCAACTTCGGCACCCTCACGGCCGAGGGGGCGGCGTTCCTGGAGGCCTGCGTCAAGGCCCACTTCAACGTCCTGGTCGCGGGCGGCACCGGTTCGGGCAAGACCACGATGCTCAACGTTTTGTCGTCGTTCATCCCTGACACCGAACGGGTGGTCACCATCGAGGACGCCGCCGAGTTGCAGCTTCGCCAGCCGCATAAGGTCCGCCTCGAATCCCGTCCGTCACGAATCGACGGCACCGGGCGGATCAGTATTCGCGAACTGGTTGCGAATGCCCTCCGCATGCGGCCGGACCGGATCGTGATCGGCGAGTGCCGCAGTGGCGAGGCGCTGGACATGTTGCAGGCGATGAATACGGGTCACGATGGCTCGCTGACGACCATCCATGCCAACTCGCCGCGCGACACGCTCGCCCGGCTGGAGACGCTGGTGCTGATGTCGGGGGTCGACCTTCCACAGCGCGCCATTCGGGAGCAGATCGCCTCGGCGATCCACCTCATCGTCCAGACCTCCCGCCTTCGAGACGGCTCCCGTCGCATCGTGAACATCACCGAAATCGTCGGCCGCGAGGGTGACACGATCACCCTGCAGGATGTCTTCACGTTCGAGGAAACGGGCGTCGACGGGAACGGAAAAATCCAGGGCAAGCTCAGCCCGACGGGGATCCGCCCGAATGCCATGGCCAAGATCTACCTCAAGAAGGTGGCGATCTCGCCGGCGCTCGCCGCCCTCTATCCCGACCGCAAGGCGCCGGACTTTACGCTGGGGGTGCGCCGATGAACGTCGTACAGCCGGAGCCGATCGACTCGGAGATTGTGAAGGACATCGCCGCCGACATGCGAGGCGAGCTCGACCGCGTGCAGGAGCAGATGGCGGAGCTGACCCGGGAGCATCAGCGGGCGCTGACGCTCAAGGCGATCTTCGGCGCGGATCCGCTGACGCGCGACCGCTTCAACCTCTTGCACGCCAACATCGAGCAGTACCCGGGGAAGATGGCCGAGCTACGAGAGGAAGAGCGCCTGCTGACGCGTTGGCTCGACCGCTGCCGGGACCTGCTTCATCTGAAAGCTGCCTGAAAGCGAGCCCCCACCCTGCCCTCCCCCACAGGGGGAGGGGGACATTGGGAACCCTGCCCTCCCCCAGAGGGGGAGGAACGGGCCTGCTCGATAATGGGCTCCATGGAGCCAGCGTCTGGCTTGGAGCGGTTCTTCGCCAGCGCGGAGACGCTGGTGGCGGATCAAGGCCCAGGCCCGACAGCCTTCGCGCGGATTGGAGATCACCTTCGGACGCTGGCCACTGATCGAAATCTGATCGATCAATCCAGGCTGGACGCGTTACACCAGGCCAGCGCGCAGGCGACCATCCTCGGACATGGGCCGAAGGGATCGACGCTGATGCTAGGGCGCTTCTCGGCTGAGGCGCCGACGCCGGTCCACAACCACAACTCCTGGGGTGTCATCTGCGTGATTCGCGGCCGCGACCGGCACATCCTCTGGGCCCGGCAGGACGATGGGTCTCGCCCGGAGCAGGCAACGCTCCGAATCATCGAGACTCGCGAGCTTGGCCCCGGAGACGTCGCCTGGTTTCCCGACGCTCCGGGCGACATTCACAGCCAGCAAGGCTTGGGCGAGGCGGCCTGGGAGCTCGTCTACTTTGGACGTGATCCGAACGTCCGTCCACGGCTGTACTTCGATCCCAATAGCGGCCGGGTCGAGGCACGCGCCGCCGTCTAAAGCTCGTCTAGATCTCGAGCGCGCGGACGATGAAGTCGCGACTGCCATCCCAGGTCCAGCAGGTCTGCAGGGTCAGTGTCGAGGACGAGGTGGCGCCCAGCGGCCACATCTGCGTGTTGCTCACGATTGTCGTCGAGCTGACCCGGTAGGTGTGGACCCGGCCGGTGGCATCCGCGTAGCGAACGAGATCGCCGGCGCGGAGACCGAGGATCGGGGTGAAGATCCCGGGGTTGTGCGCCATGATGTAGATGTTGTTCGCGCCGGCGCAGCTCCAGCGCCAGGTGCCCCACCGGGGTACTGGAGCCCGCCCCAGGCAATCGCTGTACCAGCCGACCGGTTGGTTGAGACCGAGCCGCGGAATGACAATGCTGTTCGCCCGAACGACCGCCGGGGCGGGTGCCGGTGCGGAGCGAGGCGGTGCCGCCGCCTGGTGAACCGCGTTGGCAAGCGGCGCCGAGACCAGCGGCATCGGGGTGGCGGCCGCGGCCAGCAGCTGCTCGGCGGCCATGGCCGCCTGTTGTTCCCGAGCCCGCTGCGCGAATACGAGGCGGTCACCGGCCTCGACGTCGGCCGGCTTGACGCCATACGCGGCTGCCACCGGCGTGATCGAAGCCGGGTGCAACATGAGGAGCGGAAAGCTGAGGACGAAGACGGCGATGCCGCCCAGGAGGGGGGCGCGCCAGCGCCGCAGAAGATCGGCCATGGGTCGCGCAACGCGTCCGCGGCGCCAAGGTTTGCGCCGTTTACACGATCGTCACCCACCGGTCAGACACGGAGAGTGACGGCGCGAATCAGGCGATCTTGGCCTGCGCCTGGGCGGGACCGATGTAGCGCTCGACCAGCGCGATCAATTCGTCCAGCTCGTAAGGCTTCGTCAGGCATTCGGTGCAGCCGGCCGCGATGGCGGTCTCCCGGTCGCCCACCATGGCATGAGCCGTGATGGCCACCACCGGAATCTGGGCGAGCGCTGGGTCCGCCTTGAGCGCCCGGGTCGCCTCCCAGCCGTTCATCTCCGGCAGCGAAAGATCCATCAGGATCAAGCCGGGCTTCAGTGTGGCGGCCATCGTTACCGCCTCCCGGCCGTTGCGCGCGAGCTCGCAGCTGAAGCCGCGCGATCGCAGGATTTTGAGCGCCATCTTTTGCATTGTCGCGTCGTCTTCGACCACGAGGATCAGTTGATTCATGCGGCGGCTCCTTGCGTTTTATTGTCACCGAGCATCTGGCGAACCGCGTTGGTCAAGCCCTCCGGTTCGATCGACCCCTTCGCGACGAATCGCTGGATATGACCATTCAGCGTCAGCACGTCCTCCGCCGTCAGCTCCTTGGCGCTGACGATCATTACCGGGATGCCGGCGACCGCCGGTTGGGCGCGCAAACGCGCGACCATCTCGAAGCCGCTCATCCCGGGCATCATCAGGTCGAGCAGCACGAGGTCGGGTGGTGATTGCGCGATCATGGCCATCGCCTCATCCCCGCTGGCCGCGCCCACCACCTCGGCCCGCTCTTCTTTGAGGATCTTGCCGAGCATCGTCCGCGCCTCCGGATCGTCGTCGACGACCAGGACGCGCTTGCCCTCGAGCGTGGGCAAGAGCCGGTGGATCTTGGCGATCAGGGCACCACGCTCGTACGGCTTGCCGAGGTAGTCCGAGGCGCCCAGCGCGAACACCAGCCGCTGGTCCTCGACGATCGTCACCACCAGCACCGGGATTCCCGCGGTTTGCGGGTCTTCCTTCAATTTTTCCAGCACCCACCACCCGGAGGCGTCCGGCATCATGATGTCGAGCGTGATCAACATCGGCCGGACCTCGCGCGCGAGCTGCAAGGCGTCGGCGGCGTTCGAGGCTTGCACAGTCTTCCAGCCTTCCTGCTCGAGGTGGCGGGCAATCAGTTGCCGGACGCTCGGGTCGTCGTCGACCACCAGGATCGCGGCCCCCGGCAGACCTTGATTGGGGCGGCGGAGCGGCCGTCGTTGAGCCGGGCCAAGCGCGGCTTGACCGGAGGCCCAGGCCGGCACGGTAAAGGTGAACGTGCTGCCCACGCCGGGCTCGCTCACGACCGCGATGGCCCCACCGTGCATCTCCACCAGCTTGCGCACGATACTGAGGCCGAGGCCGGTGCCGCCGTGCCGGCGGGTACTGCTTCCGTCCCCCTGGACGAACTCTTCGAAGATGACTTTCTGCGCCTCGTCCGAGATGCCGATGCCGGTGTCTTTGACCGCGATCCGCACCATCCGGCCCGACGGCTGGGCCACGATCTCGATGTGGCCGCGCTCGGTGAACTTGACGGCGTTGGACAGCAGATTGATGACAATCTGCTTGAGGCGCCCAGGATCGGCCTCGACCGCGGGGAGCCCGAGCGCGAACCGGGTGTCGATTTGCAGCCCCTTCTCCTGGGCCAGCGGGCTGATGCTGTCGAGCACCGAGCCGATCAGGTTGGGCAGGTCGACCCGCTCGAGCGACAGCTCCATCTTGCCGGCCTCGATCTTGCTGAGGTCGAGGATCTGGTTGATCAGGGCGAGCAGGGACTGGCCGCTCTTGTTGACCTGCGAGATGTCCTGCTCCTGTTCCTCGGTGACCGGCCCGTCGATGCCATCGAGCAGGATCTGGGAGAAGCCGATGATCGCCGACAGCGGGGTCCGCAGCTCGTGCGACACGTTAGCCAGGAACTCCGATTTCAGTTTGTTGGCTCGGGCGAGCTCCTGGTTGGCCGCCTGCAGCTCCGAGGTCCGCTGCGACACCTTCTCTTCCAGGGTCTGGTAGGCACCGCTGAGCTGGTGCGCCATCTGGTTGAAGGTGCGGGCTAGCGCTCGCAGTTCCTTGGCCGCGAAACGTTCCGGCACCTTGAGCGGGGTCACGAAGTCGCCCTGGGCGATCCGGCTGGCCGCCCGGTTCAGCTCGTCGACCGGCCGGGTGATCCAGGCGGCGGCGAGGAAGCCCAGCACCAGCGCCAGCACGATGGCCACCAGCAGCCACTCGACCGTGCTCAGGATCAAGGGGGTCAGCTCCGATCGCAGCTCGGCGACCGGCTGCGAGACCCAAACCTTCCAGCCGACCACCGGGACCGTGGCGAAGCCGGCGGCCCGGGGGACGTTCCCGTCGGGGTCCGTGTACCAGCTCACGCCGGTCTCCTGCCCGAGCGACTGCTGGAAGATCGCCGATGAGGAGAGATCCTTGGCTGCGGTCCGCCAGTCGTCACGCGGATGCGCGATCACGCGACCGCGACGGTCGACCACGACCGCCTGGCCGTTGACCCCGATCCGGCTGTAGTTGGACAGCCGCTGCACCTCGGAGAGGTTCACGGTGCCGGCGAGAAAGCCCACCAGGTTGCGACCCGTGTCCAGGATGGGCACGGCGATGACGACGGCGGCCACGCTGGCATCGCCACTTGACCGCACCACGTCGGAGTACTTGGGCCCGATCCGGCGCGGGTTGAGCACGTCCTTGACGTAGTTCCAGTCGCTGTAGTCGACGCCCACACCGGCGGGGGGTGCGGCGGCGATCGCCCGTCCCGCCAGGTTGCCGACGTAGAGCTGGAGGAGGGCCGGTTGGGCGGAGTGGGCGGCGGCCAGCTCCTGGTTCATGTGGGCTGGATTGAAGGTCGAGGTGTTGAGCTTGGGGATGCCGGAATCGTTGTCGGACTCGATCTGGGACGCCGTGCTCTGCAAGGCTGAGGTCTGATCCAGCAGGTAGCCGTAAACCCCCTGCGCCAGGCTCTCCGCCATCGGTTCGTGCTTTTGCTGGATGGTGCTGTTCTGGGTCGTAAACAGCGCCGAGATTCGCTGCGCGCCGAAGAAGATCAAGGGGCCAACCCCGACCATCAGGAAGCCAACGCTGATGTACCAGCGCAGGCTGTGCATCGAGGACCGACCGGCGTCGGCTGAGGGCGCGCCCACATCGCGAGTAACGGCTCGCCAAGATCAACTTTGCGCGCCACCCTAGCCCACCTCGTCACTGAGCTGTTACGGCTAGTCTTGACCTGTGGCCGAGCTGCCAAAGGTACGGATGACCGCGAAGGATCGCGCGCGCCTGGCTGCGGAGCGACTCAAGGCGCTGTACCCGGCGGTCTCCGAACTGGAGCACGGGAACCCGTTCCAGATGTTGATTGCGACGATCCTCTCGGCCCAGACGACGGATCGGTCCGTCAACGCGGTGACACCGAAGCTGTTCGCCAGATATCCAGATGCGGCCGCGCTCGCCCATGCGGATCCCCGGGAGGTCGAGGCGATCATCAAGCCGACCGGGTTCTTCCACGTGAAGGCCAAAACCATCATCGGGGCCAGTGCCGCCCTTCTCGAGCGATTCGGCGGCGAGGTACCACCCCGGATCGAAGATCTCGTCACCCTGCCGGGCGTCGGTCGCAAGACCGCCAATGTCGTGCTCGGCGTCGCCTTCGGCATCCCCGGGTTTGCCGTCGACACGCACGTCAAGCGACTGACGCGGCGCCTGGGTCTTACCAAGAGCACCGATCCGGTGAAGATCGAGGCCGAGGTGACGAAGATGTTGCCGCCCGAGGAGTGGACCGGCTTCAGCCTGCGCCTGATCCTGCACGGACGTCGGATTTGCCTCGCCCGGGCGCCTCGCTGCCCGGAGTGTGTGTTGAACGACTTCTGCCCCTCGTCGACCACCCGAGCGAAGGGGCGGCGGCCAGCCAGCACAGCGACAGCGACACGTGCGGGGGTAAGGTTGGCGCATGGCCGACGGACCGCCGCCAAGCGTTCCCGCCGCCGTCCCGGAACCCCGCCCTAGACCGACGCCGTACCAGCCACGCCGGCAATCGATGGTTCTCGGCGGGCTGCTGGTCGTCATCGGAGCCATCCTGCTGGCCGGTCAGTTCGTGCGGATCGAAATCGGGCACTATGGCTGGCCCTTCTTCGTGATCGCCCCCGGTGTGGTGATCCTCTTCCTCGCGCTGACCGCGAGGGGTGCCGTCAGCGAGGGCCTCGCCATCCTGGGCAGCATCATCACCGTGTCGGGGCTGATCCTGCTCTATCAGAACAGTACCGACCATTTCGAGAGCTGGGCCTACGCCTGGGCGCTCGTCTTTCCGGGCGCGATCGGCGCCGGCATGATCCTCTATGGGCTCAGGGCGAGTCGCCCTGGCAATGTGCGGACTGGCACACGCCTGGCGGGCATCGGACTCGTGCTGTTCCTCGCCGGCGCCGCGTTCTTCGAAGGTGTCATCGGCATCGGCGGCTACCATTTCGACCGCACCGCCGGCGTGGCGGTGGGAGCGCTGATCATTGCCGTGGGTGCGGTCATGCTGATCCTCAATTTGACCTCCGCCGGTCGCGATTCGAGGTAGGCCCGGCTAGACTAGGCGTCGTGCGAATCGGCGTTCTCACCGGCGGTGGCGACGCGCCTGGCCTCAACGCCGCCATCCGTGGGGTGGTGCGCCGCGCCTTCCAGCGTGGGTTCCAGGTCAGCGGCATCAAGAACGGTTGGGCCGGCGTGCTCGGCGAAGGCGATCTCGAAGATCTGACGCCGACATCTGTGCGCGGCATCCTTCCCCTTGGCGGCACGATCCTGGGTACCTCTCGCACCAATCCCCTCAAGGAGAAAGGCGGCGTCGAGAACGTCATCAGCCTGCTGAAGGGCAGCGGTGTCCAGGGTCTGGTGGCGATCGGCGGTGACGACACGCTGTCGGTCGCGGCCGCCATGAGCGACGCCGGCTATCCGGTCGTCGGCGTCCCGAAGACGATCGACAACGACCTCTCGGTTACGGAGTTCTGCATCGGCTTCGATACCGCGGTCGGGGTGGTCGTCGAGGCCCTCGATCGCTTGCACACCACCGCATCAGCGCACCATCGGGTGATGGTGGTGGAGGTGATGGGCCGTGACACCGGTTGGGTCGCGATGGTGGGCGGCCTCGCGGGCGGCGCGGACATGATCCTCATCCCGGAATTCCCGGCCGAGCTCGACGCGGTCGTCGAGCATCTGCACCGCCGTCGCGGCGAAGGCAAGGACTTCAGCATCATCGTCGTGGCCGAGGGTGTGAAGATGCGCGCGCTCCAGCCGGCGATGGCCGCCACGGCCGCCGCCGAGAAGCGGGACGCCTTCGGCCACGTGCAGCTGGCCAAACAAGGCGTCGGTGATTCGCTCAGCACCCGGATCGAGGAGGCGACCGGATTCGAGACGCGGGTGACCGTGCTCGGCCACCTGCAGCGCGGCGGTTCGCCGTCGCCGATCGACCGCATCTGGGCAACCCGGCTGGGCGTTTCGGCGACCGACTTGCTGGCCGATGGGAAGGCAGGGGTGATCCCGATCCGGCGGGACGGGCAGGTCGCGGTGGTGCCGCTGCGCGATGTGATTGCGGAAACCCGCCGGGTGCCGCGCGAGCTGTACGATCTCCAGCAGGTCTTCGGCTAGAACTTTCACGCGCCGGTGCGCCGTCCAGCCTCTCGCGGCGCACTCGGACTTAAGAACGTGTCCTCGTGGGCTCGCGCGAGCGGCATACGGCGCCGCCGCTTTACGCGCGAAAGCGCGGCTCGGCCTGCGGCCTCGCTAACTGCTAATGCGCCGTGCGCCCTGCGCTGCTAGCTTGCCCGGCGCTTGTGTTGGTACAGGGTGGCGTCCGCCGACGCCAGGAGTTCCTCCGCCGTCGCGCCGTCCTTCGGGAAGGTCGCCAGGCCGAAGCTGACCCCAGGGATCTGCAGCAGCTCGCGCCCGGCCATGAAGCGATGACGCGCGATCCCATCCGAGATGCGCTGCGCCACACTGGCCGCGGCCGCCGCCGCCGTAGTCGGCAGCAGGACAACGAACTCGTCACCGCCGTAGCGGGCGACCACATCCTCTCCACGGACCGCGTCCATCAACGCGTTGGACACTTCGCGAAGCAGTGCGTCGCCCGCGAGGTGCCCATAGGTGTCGTTGATCCGTTTCAGATCGTCCACGTCGAGGAAGACGAGAGAGAAGCTCTCACCGGTGCTGGTGGCCTGCATGATCTGCAGCTCGATCCGCTCGAGGAAATGCCGGCGGTTGTTGAGGCGGGTCAGCGGATCATGGCTTGCCTCGCGCTTGAGCGTGTCGTGCAGCTGCGCGACCTCCAGGCAGGATGCCAGCTGGGATCCGACCGCTGACATGAGCGCGACGTCGGCCTCCGAGAAGGCATCGGCCTGCTGGCTCTCGGCATTGAGCACGCCAACCACACGGCCCCGGCTCATCAGCGGAAACGCCAGCTCGGAGTGAACCTGATCGTCGAGCCCGATGTATCGTGGATCGGCCTGGACCGCAGGGATGATTTGCGGAACGCCGTGCGTATACACCCAGCCGGTGATCCCCTGGGCGATCGGGATGGTGAGCCCGGTGATGTCGACCGCGTAGCCGCTATGAGCTCCGACTCTCAACTCGGTCGCCTGGTTCGCCGGCAAGAGGATCGACACCATGTAGTACCCCATCACCTCACGGATGATGGTGACGATGCGGGTCAGCAGGGTATCCAGGTCGAGCACGGCAGTGGTCTCCTGTGCGATCCGATAGATGATGCGGAGCTCGCGCGAGTCCGCCACCGAGAGGATGTCGCGTGGTGCAGTCGGGCGGGTACTCGACTGCGAGGCAAACATCGCCTCGATCAGCGTTTGGAACCATGGGCTCCGGGCCGCCTCGGCTTGGCGGCACATGAGCACGAAGGCCTCGGTCAAACCCGGATCGAGGTTGATGCCGGCGAACCGCGTCAGCTCCTGCAAGCCCTCGGCAACGGTCGTTGGCGTCTTGACCGGCAGGTCGAAGGTGACATTGAAGAATGCGTTGATCACGGACACGATCCGCGTCTCGATCGGAATCGCCTCTGCCTTTAGGCCGTCGGGATACCCCTCGCCGTTGAACCACTCGTGGTGGGACCGGACCAGCGGCGCCAGGTCGGCAAGCGGCTTGAAGCGACCCAGCAGATCCGCCGCGACGACCGGGTGGGTCATCATCAAGGCCCGCTCTTCCGAATCCAGCCGGCCGCGGTTCTTCAAGATCGTGTCGGGGAGCGTGAGCTTGCCCAGGTCCTGCAGCAGTGCCGCGTACCGCACCCGCCGGCGCCGCCCCGGATCGTAGCCGAGATGTTCGGCGAAGCGCTCGGCGAGCTCGGCATGCTCGTAGCCGCGGCTGTGGAGCGCCTCGCGCAGCTCGATGGCGCCGGCCAGCGTCAGGACCATCGCTTCTTCCGTCTGCCGCGACTCCTCGAGCAGCCGCGACGTTTCCAGCGCCGCCGCGGTCTGGTTGGCGAACGCCATCACGGCGGGCAGGTCGGACTCGCGCAGTCCGGGGCCCATCACGGTGATGGCGCCGATGGCCCGCTCGCCGACGACCAGCGGTGCCGAAATCAGGGTGTGCAGCTCCAGCAGCTCGCTCACCCGCCGCGCGTTGCCCGCGGCCTCCGGCGTGAGCGCGATCGCGACCCGTCCGACCAGCTCGTCGTGGTTGCCGACGTAGTGCGGCCGGAGGGTGGAGCACACCTCGCGCAGGATGGGGATGCGCTCAAAGGGGATGAAGTTGCCCACCTCCTCGCGGCCGGTGAGCTTCGAGATCTCGATCGCTGCGTGTAGCGCGTGCCGGAAGGCGACCGTCAGCCCCTTCCCATCCGGCGTTCGATCGAAAAGGTAGGTCGACAGCCCGGCCTCCCCGAGCCGGCTCCCCACCGCCTCGAAAATCGCGGACCGATCCAGGTGCTGGAGGGCCTGGAGGCCGGCCTCGCCGAGCACCCTGACCAGGGGCGTCGCCTGCGGCTCGCCGGGTGGGGCGGCCGTATGGTCGCGGGCCACCTGCGACAGGAACTGGCTGAAGCCGGCTTCGGCCAACCGCTCCGGGCGAAAGAACCAGACCCGGCCGATCTTCTCTCCTGGCAGCCGGCCGTCGCGCGCCTGCCGTCGCACGACTTCGGGGTGCCGGTGGATGGCGGCCGCCACCTCGTCGACGGAGAGGAGGCTGGACGGTTTTATGGTCAGCGGCGCCGCCGGTAGTGTGATGCGACGCTCCACTTTCCGTGCAACGAAGGAAGGTCCGACTTCCTACGTCTTACAGCCAGTGGAAGCCCTCCCCTCCGGGCCGATGCCCGAGCGCCGCACGATCCTCGTCACCGACGACAGCAGTGCCAATCGCGACCTGCTCTGCGGCCAGCTCTCCAACCTCGGTTTTTGGACGGAAGCCGCCAGCAATGGCGAAGAAGCGGTCCGCGTCGCGAACCGGCTCAAGCCCGACCTCATCGTGATGGATATCGAGATGCCGGTGATGAACGGCCACGAGGCGTGTAAGCGATTGAAGTCGGACCCGGCGACCGCCGAGATCCCGGTGTTGATGATGACCGGATTCGATCCCCGGCCGGAGCGGGCGAAGATGGTGGAGGCCGGTGGCGATGACCTGATCGTCAAGCCGATCACGCTGCGCGACCTCCAGGTCCGCGTCCGGGCGCTGCTCCGCCTCAAGGAACTTCGCAAGGACATGATCAGCACGCATGAGAGCCTGCGTCAGCTGGTGAAGCGGGAGAACCCGACCGAGTCGAAGGCGCCCTTCGATGACCGCGTGGCTCTGACCGCGCAGGCCCTGGCTCGGCTCATCGGCCTCGACGCCGAGGACCAGGAAGTCGCCTACCACGCGGGCCTCTTGCATGACATCGGCCAGATCAGCCTCCCGGAAGAGCTGCTCAACAAACAGGGCGCCCTGACACCGGAGGAGTTCGACCGGATCAAACAGCACACGATCCTGGGCGCCGAGATCACCGGGCCCTTTCGCCCGGCCACGGTGCTGGCGCCGGCTATCCGGCACCACCACGAGCGTTGGGACGGGACCGGCTACCCCGACAAATTGCAGGGGCCGGCCATCCCGATCATGGCGCGCATCGTTTCAGTGGCGGACGCCTTCCATGCCATGATCACGGACCGCCCCTACCGGCCCAAGCACACGGTGGCCAAAACCCTCGAGATCCTCGCGGCCGGCTCGGGTTCGCAGTGGGACCCCCGGTTGGTCGCCGCCTTCGCCACGTCGTCGCTCCCCCAGCGAATCGCCGGGACTCAGGACGACGAGGCCAAGATCGCCTAGCTACGATCACCAGGCACGCGATCCGACCCCTGCTGCTGCTCCAGATCCTCGCATCGGTCGGACTCCGACCTCCCCGGGGCCTTTCACGGCTCTGAGGTGATCGACCGGAACAGCGGAAGCGGGAGATGGCAACTCGTCAAGAACGATGGCCCCAGCAGATTCAACTAAGGTTTGAGGGCAGCTACGGGACGCAACTTTACGTGGAAGGCTCGCCCGGCTCCCCATTGCTCTTCTACTTCCTCGGCGATCCAGACCAAGGCCGGAAGATTGAGCCGACGAAGCGATAGCGACTAGGGGTTGTAGGTACAGGCCGCGCCGGCGAGGACCCCGTGGACCGTGCCGTTGCCGTAGTTGGCACCAGTGATGTACGTGAAGGTCTCGGTGGCGGCCGGGCGCTGGTGGAGCAAGTTGCTGGTCAGCAGCTCGGTGACGTTGACGGCGGCGCCGTTCGCGGGGGCGGCCACGTCAGCTGGGAGTACTGGATAGAGGAGACGGTTGTTGTAGTAGAGGTCGGCGGCCCCCTGGACGGTGGCGCCGTCGGTGCGCATGGCGTTGCACGCCGCGCTGGCGTTCACGCCCGAGATGTTGAACAGGACGATCGCCGCCAGGATGCCGAGGATGGCGATGACGACCAGCAGTTCGACCAGCGTGAACCCGGCCTGGCCGCGGCGGGCGCGATGGCGGGCGTCGGCGAGGCGCTTAGAGAGCAGGTTGGCTTTCATGGTCTCCTGAGAGTCAGGTCGAGCGTAGGGCTGTAATCTTGCGGACTCCGTAAAAGTTCGCTCAGCGTCGTCGCAGCCGCGTGACGATCGCGCACGCCCGGGAGGACCTCATTTCCGAGGCAGAAACGAAATCGGCCGGCTGCGAGGCCGGCCGATCCATTCCGGAAGTCGGTTTTACGGGTTGTAGGTGCACGCGGCGCCGGCGAGGACTCCGTGGACGGTCCCGTTGCCATAGTTGGCACCGGTGATGTACGTGAAGGTCTCGGTGGCCGCGGGGCGCTGATGGAGCAAGTTACTGGTCAGGAGTTCGGTGACGTTGACGGCAGCGCCGTTCGCAGGCGCGGCGTTATCGGCGGGCAGCACGGGATAGACGGCCAGGTTGTTGTAGTAGAGGTCGGCAGCGCCCTGGATGGTGGCGCCGTCGGTGCGCATCGCGTTGCAGGCCGCGCTGGCGTTTACGCCGGAGATGTTGAAGAGGACGATCGCTGCCAGGATGCCGAGGATGGCAATGACGACGAGCAGCTCGACGAGCGTGAATCCAGCCTGGCTACGCTGCGAACGGTTGCGTGCCTTGTGGATGAGTTGGAACAGCATCAGTTGTGAACACCTCCTTTGAGTCAGGTCGAGCGTAGGGCCGCAATCTTGCGGACTCCGTAAAAGTTCGCTCAGCGGAGTAGCAGTTGCGTCACGCCAACGACAAGACCGGCGATGAGCACCAGGGCGACGACGGCCGCCGCAATCTGGACCTGACGGCGGCCGGCAGGCGGCGGGGGCGCGAAGTCGATCGCGACGGAGTCATCAGGCTGCGACACGGTTGTCACCTCCCTGTGACGGAGTCAGGCGGGCGTGCCAGCGCTGGGGTGATAGCAGGCCCAATTCAGCAAGGTGCGCCTGCCAGGGGAAGTCAGGCGGGCAGGGGACTTGCTGGATCGGAGGGACGACGGCAAACTCGAACCGGTCGCGCGCGCGCTCGATGCCATGGTCGATGAAGGCAAAGCGCCCGCCCAGTGCTAGCGACGTAGCCGGACCGATTGGCACGTCCGGCTCGGCGCTGCGCATGAACTTGACAAGCGCGTTGAGCGAAAGCACCAGCTCGTCGAACTGGGCGTCGATGTCATCTGCCGGCGCGTCGAGCACAAACGTGCGAAAGAAGCGGGGCCGGCTCGCGACCATCAGGACCAGGGTGGCCTCAGTCGCGTTCCACTCCAGCACGAGGCCATCGCGGACGCCCGCGCCACGCGCGAGGGCCAGCGGCTTCAGGTCCACACGCTCGAGGCGGAGCCCCGCCGCGCTGACCATGGTCGTGATCGCGTCGATCATGTCGCGACGGGCGGCTACCAGGTAGACGCCGTAGCCATAGGAGGTCCTGGTTGCGTGCCAGCCGTAGTAGACATCGCCGGCACTCATCGGGACCAGCCGGCGCCCCTCGAAGGTCACCGCGCGGCTGAGCTCGCTACGCGGCACAGCGGGCAGCGGAAAGTCACGCACGGCCACGCCGCTATCCGGGATGGCGAGCCGTGCGGTCTGAGCGGCGAAGCCTCCGGATTGCACGGCGCGCCTGATCGCGGCGGCCAACTCCGGCGTGGGGATTCCATCGATGAACCCAGCCTCCGAGAGTGGCACTGATGTGTGGCGCGTCAGGCGGCCGTCGTCGAATTGAACCAGCTTCAGCTCGCGCGCGCCGAGGTCCATGGCGATGACCGGCTTCCCCCGTCGGCCTCCCACCGCACCAGCCAGGGACTCGCGCCAGTTGATTGATAGGCCTCCCACCGAACGAGCCAGGGAGTCGCGCCAGTTCATTGATAGGCCTCCCACCGAACAAGCCAGGGATTCGGGCCAACGTTGCTTTGATAGATCTGGGCCTGCACGATTCGCGAGGTGCCGGTCGCCGTCACCCGTAGGTTGTACATCGGGTTGCCGGCGTTGCAACCCGCCGGGATCGTCATGCGGACCGTGACCGTGGTAGCCGGCGGATAGTTGACGGCGAAGTTTGGGGGGTTGACCGCCACGCAGTTGGTGCCGGTCAGGTGGGCGTACTCGAGACCGTAGGCAACGCCGGCGTCGAGCGCGTAGGTGACGTGAGTATCGGTCCGGACGGCGCCCAACCCGAGGAACGCGTCGCTGGCCAGCCGCAGCGATGCCCAGATGAGCACCATGAACGCGGCAAGGAAGACGAGCACCACCAACAGCGCCTGTCCCCGTTGCCGGCGCCGGCGATTAGCCATCAGTAACACCCCTGCGGTCCAACCCGCGTACTAACGTTGAGGGCCACGGCCACGGCGCCGACCGCCGACGGGGTCAGCGTCACGGTGTAGTAGCACGCCGGAGCGGGCGGGGCGATCCTGACGCTCGCCATTCCGCGGGACGCCACCGTGGAGACGCCACCAACGGTCCTGATCAGGTTGTTCCTGGCGTCGATTCGGTAGGTCACCGTCGTCACCGGCGCTGCTCCGTAGGTGATCGTCAGTGTCCCGACGGCGGGCGTGATGGTCCCCTGTGAAATCGTGGTCGCGCTGGTGAGGTCACGCACCATCGGCAGGCTCGCGGTGCTGATCGCCTGGTCGGCGGCGATCTGGCGCGCTTCCTGGCTGATCGTCCGGTATCCGAGAAGGAACGCGCTCGCCAGGGCGAGCGAAACCGCGGTGCCGACCAGCATGCCGACCATCATCTCGACGAGGGTGAACCCAGCCTGTCGATGTCGCCGGGCGATCACGGCCGTACCTTGAAGAAGATCACTTGCTCCGAAGCTCCGCCCGGGGCGGTCGCCGTCAGCGTGATCTGCTGCAGACCGCGCTCGGGGTTCGTCGCGAGAAAGCCGCGCGGTGGCACGGGCCCCGGCGAGTAGTACAGGACCTGGATCGCGAAGGTATAGCCGGCTGGCGCGGGCAGGTTGGCATACGTGCCGGCGGGCGGCGGCTTTGGCACGTAGGCCTGCCGCTTGATGAACTCCGCGTCAGAGCGGACCAGCCGGTCGAGTGTGGTATCCAGCCCGTGCCGGTAGCCGGCGAGGGTGGCGCTCGAGAAAGCGCTCAAGACCGCGACGACGATGATCCCCAGCAGCGCGAGGGCCACCATCGTCTCGATCAGGCTGAAGCCGTGCCGGCCGCGTCTCATTTGAGCGCTCCGATCAGGCCGTACATGGCCGAGATCAACGACACCGCGATGAAGCCAACGACCAGTCCAACCGCCACCGTCATGACCGGCTCGATCAAGGAGGTCATGGCGCGGATGCGGTATTCGAGTTCCTCTTCGTAGAAGTCCGCGGCCTGCTCGAGGTAGGTATCGAGCGTTCCGGTTTCTTCACCCACGCGCACCATCTGGGTCATCATCGGCGGGAACAGGTGGGTGCGGATCAGGGGACCCGCGAAACCCTCGCCACTGGTCATCTGCTCTTTGACGGTCAGGAGGCCGCGCTGGAAGACTTTGTTACCGGTTCCGCCGATCACGGCGTCGAACGTCTGCCCTAACGGGACGCCGGCTTTGAGCACCATCGCCAGGGTGCGGGCAAAGCGATTCAGGATGGCCGACAAGACGATCGCCCCGAAGATCGGCAGCTTCAGCAGGAGCTGGTCCTTCGTGTAGACGCCCCGCTCGGTCCGGAGCGCGAGGACGACGCCGGTCCCTATGGCCGCGATTCCCGCGCCGATCGCCACCACCCAGGTGCGAATGAAATCCACCATGCCGATCAGGATCCTGGTGGGAAGCGGCAGCTCGACGTGGAATTCGGCGAAGATCTTGACGAACGCCGGAAGCGCGAAGAAGACCAGAATGATCACGACCACGGTCGCGACCACCATGATCACGGCCGGATAGATCATGGCGGTTCGCACCCGGCGCATCGTGTTAAGGTCGCGGCGCAGATAACCCGCGAGCTCCTTCAGGGTGGCCTCGAGGTTCCCGGTGAGCTCTGCCACGCGAATCAGGTCGACATAGAGCGCCGGGAAGATATTCGGATGCTTGACGAGCGCTTCAGAAAGGTTTCGGCCCTGCTCGAGGTCTTCGAGGACCGAGAGGACGATCCGCCTGAACAGGGACGACCCCGTTTCCTCCGCGATGGTGCCGAGCGCGCGGCTCATCGGTACTCCGGCCCCCACGAATGTGGCGAGCTGACGCGTGAAGAGGATGATCTCCATCTGCGAGACGTGGAAGAGCGAGGGGAAGTAATCCGCCATCGTCTTTTTGGCCGGCGCGGTGGAGAGTCGAACCACCTTGAGGCCCTGCTTCCAGAGCACCTGTTCGGCCGCCGATGTTCCGGACGCCTCGATCTGTCCATCGCGCCGCTGGCCAGTGTCGGTATAACCGCGGTACGCGTAATTAGGCATTGATGACCTCGCCAACATGCACCGAGCGCATGACCTCGCCGATCGTCGTCAGGCCCTCGTCGATCTTCGCCAAGCCGGACTCGCGCAGGGTGGTCATCCCGCTGTCGACCACGTGTTTGCGCAGCGCCTCCGGCGGCGAATTGCGCACGATCAGCTGCTTGACCGCGTCGTTGACCTTGAGGATCTCGAAGATCCCGATCCGGCCGTGGAAGCCGGTGTGGGAACAATGGGAACAGCCGGTGCCGCGCATGAACACCGACCCCTTGCCGCCGATCGACTCGTAAAACGCGAATTGTTCGAGCGCCGGCCGGTCGGCAACCGCGCACTTCTCGCAAATGCGACGCACGAGTCGCTGCGCCTCCACCCCGATCACGGAGGAGGCGACCATGAAGGGCTCGATGCCCATCTCCAGGAAGCGGTAGATGGCCCCAACCGCGTCCGTGGCGTGCAGGGAGGTAAGAACGAGATGTCCGGTCAGGGCGGATTGCACCGAGATCTCGGCGGTCTCCTTGTCGCGGATCTCGCCGACCAGGATGGCGTCCGGGTCCTGCCGCAGGATGGAGCGAAGCCCATTGGCGAAGGTAATGCCGGCCAGGCGATTGATCTGGATCTGGTTGATGTTCTCGAACGTGTACTCGACGGGATCCTCGATGGTCATGACGTTCTGCTCGACGCTGTCGAGTTCGTTGAGCGCGGCGTAGAGGGTGGTCGTCTTTCCGCTGCCGGTGGGGCCCGTGACCAGGATCATTCCGTAGGGGGACCGGATCAAGTCCATGAAGGTCTCCCTCGTGGTTGGAGAGAACCCGAGGGTGTCGAGCCGAAGGATCGACCGGGACCGTTCCAGCAGCCGGAGGACGACCTTCTCACCCCAGATGGTCTCGATCGTGCCCACCCGAATGTCCAGAGGACGTCCTTCGACGGTGGTTTGGATCTGGCCGTCCTGACTGTGACGCTTGTCCACGATGTCGAGGTTGGCGAGCAATTTGAGGCGCGACGCGATCGGGGCGGCGAGGGTGACCGGGAGTTTGGTCGCGTCGTGCAGCACCCCGTCGATCCGGAAGCGAACCCGGAGATGGTCCTGCTGGGGCTCGATGTGAATGTCGGAGGCGCGCTCCTCGACGCCCTGGGCCACGATCAGGTCCACGATCTGGACGACCGGCGCGTCCTGCTTGACCTCCGCCAGACGGCGTCCGCCGCCGGTCGGCTGGAACGTTTCCTCGAACGAGCGCACGTGGCGGCTGACGCCCGCCTCCAGTTTGTAGTACTGGAGGATCGCCTTGTTGATCTCCGAGCTCACGGCAATGATCGGCTTGATCCGCTTGCGCGTCAGCACCTTCAGTTCTGCCAGCAAGGCCAGGTCCCCCGGGTCGACCGTCGCCACCTCGAGCTCGTCGTTTCGCACGCGGATCGGAAGGATGGTGTTTTCCTGCGCGTACGACTCGGGGATGAGCGCCAGCGCCTCCTTCTCCACCCGGGTGCGAGAAAAATCGATCTGCGGGACCTTGAAATGCAGGCTCAGCACTCCGGCCAGCGCGGCCTCGTCGACCAGCCCTTGGGCAAGAAGCACCTGGCCGAGCGGTAGGTGTTGCCGCTGCTGCTCCATCAGCGCCTGATCGAGCTGCTCCGGCGTGAGGAGGCCGTTCTCGAGGAGCAATTCTCCCAGCCGCTTCTGCTGGCGGGTCGCGAGCTTTCCCGTGCTCTCGGGTTCGACGGCGCTCACGCGACCTCCCCGGCCGGCCCTCGCAGCCGGCGCCGAATCGCGTTGAGATCGTCGACCGTGAAACGCAGGTGCCGGCCGGGGGTGCGAAACGCCGGCTGAATGTCGCCCCGGTTCACCGCGCGGATCAGGGTCGACTTACTGATCCCGAGCCATCGCGCCGCCTCGCTTGTGGAAAGCGCCGGCTTCATATGTTTCCAACCGGAGCAAACGCGTCAACCGGGGCAAACCTGCGGCTAGCCTGGTGGGGTTGCTAAGCTGCCAGCCGGCGCAGTTCGTCGGGATGTTGGGCGCGCGAGGCCGCGACGCTGACGTCGATCAGGCCCGCCTTGATCAGGTCGCCGAGGCTTCGCTCCATCGTGTTCATGTGGTCCTTCGCCCCGGTTTCCAGCACGTTGCGAAGCTGGCGGGTCTTGCCTTCCTTGATCAGGTTCTGGACCGCGATCGTGTTGAGCAGGACCTCGAACGCCGCCACGCGGCCCGGGCCGTCCCGCCTCGGCAGCAGCTGCTGGTAGATCACCGCGGCCAGGGTGTTCGATAGCTGAACCCGCACCTGCTGCTGCTGCTCCGCGGGGAAGACATCGACCATCCGGTCGACCGCCTGGGTCGTGTCGTTGGTGTGGAGCGTGGCCAGCACCAGGTGACCGGTTTCCGCGATCGTGATCGCGGCGGAGATCGTCTCCAGGTCGCGCATCTCACCGACCAGCAGCACGTCCGGTGTTTGCCGCAGCGCTGCCCGCAAGGCATCGGCGAAGGATGGCACGTCCGCGCCGACCTCCCGTTGCTCGACAATACCTCGCTGATGGCGATAGACGTACTCGATCGGGTCCTCGATGGTGATCACGTGGCACGGCCGGGTGGCGACGATATCGTTGACCATCGCGGCCAGCGTCGACGATTTGCCCGAGCCGGTCGGTCCGGTGACGAGGATCAGCCCCTGGTTCAGCCGGGTGAGACCGCGCACGACCATCGGAACGCCGAGCTGGTCGAAGCTCGGAATCTGGTACGGGATCAACCGGAGCGCCAGTCCGACCGATCCTCGCTGTTTGAAGGCGTTGATCCGGAATCGGGCGTGGCCCTTCCAGTTGAAGGAGAAGTCCAGGTCCCCCCGCTCCTGAAACCGTGTCCAGCGCTCCGCAGCCAGGATCTCGTGCCCGATCTGCTCGATTTGCTCCGGGCGAAGAGGGTCGTTGGCAATCGGGAGCAGCAGGCCGTCCTTCCGCATGGTGGGAGGCGCGCCGGCCGTGAGGATCAGGTCGGAGGCCGTCTGGTCGAGCAAGGTCTGGAGGTAGGCGTCGATGATCAATGGAGGCGGGTCGGCCGGCTGGCTTAGAGGTGCCATTGATTGCTTGACATCCTGTGCAACCTGCTCGGAGCGGCCTTCTTGCTTCCGCTCGGGATGGCGCTGGGCAGCTTCTTCGAGGTCGTCCTCGACCGTGTTCCGCGAGGCGAATCGCTGCTCTGGCCGCCATCGCACTGCCGCATCTGCAACCATCGCCTGACCGCCGACGAGCTGGTCCCCGTGATCAGCTACCTGGCGCAACGTGGGCGCTGCCGCGCGTGCGACACGCCGATCGGGCGGGGGGTGCCGATCCGCGAGGCGCTCAGCGGCCTCGCGCTGGGCCTACCCTGGGCGGTCGTCGGATGTGCTTACCCGCTCGTCGCGCTGAGCGCCGGCATCGTCGCGCTGCTGGCGGTCTGGATCGTGCGCGGCGCGATGCAGTGGCGGCAGAGCCGGGGCCGGAGCAATTAGGGCTATAAAACCTCGTTATCGCCTAGGCATGAACGACAGGCTGGCGGTCGCGTGAACCTGGCCGAGCCGGCCCTGCGCAAGGCACTCGGCGTCCGCCGGGTGATGGGGCTCGCCGTCCTCCTGGCCGCGGTCGCCGCCGTCGCCTATCTGGAGCGATCGGTCGCCGGCGACTTCGACCTGCGGCTTGTGTACTTCCTGATCGTGCTCTGCGGCGCGATGCTGCTGCCGCGCGTGATGGCACTGGCGATCGCGGCCGGGGTCGCGATCGTGAGCGTCGGGATCGTTGGGACCACAGGAACGACGCTGATCGTCAACCTCCTGACCCATGTCCTGATGTACGGGTACGCGGCGCTGCTCACGAGCAACTGGGAGCAAGAGCGCCGGCGCCTGATGCGCATGAGCCGGGTCGATGAGCTGACCGGCCTTCACAACCTCCGAGCCCTGCAGGAGCAGCTCCCGACCTGGCTCGGGCCGGCGGCACGGACCGGCCGGCGGATGGCGGTGATGATGATGGACGTCGACGGGTTCAAGCCGGTCAACGACCGGCTGGGCCACGGTGTTGGCAACGAGTTGTTGAAGGAACTTGCCAACTTGCTGCGCTTTGCCGTGCGGGTCGGCGACGAACCCTTCCGCTTCGGCGGTGATGAATTCGTGCTGCTCTTATCGGACGCCGACGGTGCCGGCGCGATGGTGGTCGCCTCGCGAATCCAGGACATCTACCGGTCGATGGGGCAGACGCTCCGCGGCACGAATGTCGATGTCTCGTTCAGCATCGGCATTGCCGTGTTCCCCGATGATGGGACCACGCCGGAGGTGCTGCTGGCGCACGCCGACGAGGCTCTCTATGCGGCCAAGCGCTCGGGTCCGGGAAAGATCATGCGCTATCAGGTCGCCGCCGCCGCCTGAGCCCGCTCTCCGCCGATCCGCCGGATCAGCCGCCGCAGTTGAAGGCTTTCGCTGCCAGCGGGTAGGTCGGGCTGACGAACACCAGCTGCTCACTGCCGGAGCTGCCCGGTGTCCAGACATCGGTGACCACGGCATGGGCGCCGGTGTCGCCCTTCGCGATCGTCAGCGTGTGCTGCGGCTGCGCGTGCGTCCCGGTGTCGTCCTTGCGGACCCAGTAGTAGGTCACCGTGCCGCCGGCGCCATTGGTGGTGACGCTGCCGGTCGCCGTGACCTTGGCGCTCTGGCCGCACTCGCCCCCAGTTTTCGTCACTGACTCAGCGGCGGACGTGATCGCCAGCGGCGCGGGCGTCGGTGTTGGCGTCGGGGTCGGAGTCGGCGTGGGCGTGGGCGTCGGTGTTGGCGTTGGGGTTGGGGTCGGTGTGGGCGTCGGTGTTGGCGTCGGCGTGGGTGTGGGCGTGGGGGTGGGTGTTGGCGTGGGCGTTGGCGTGGGTGTTGGCGTTGGCGTGGGCGTTGGCGTGGGTGTTGGCCTTGGCGTGGGCGTTGGTGTGGGGGTAGGCGTCGGGGTAGGTGCCGGGGTGGGCGTCGGCGTTGGTCCGGCTGTGGGGGTGGGGGAGGCGCTCGGCTGCGCCGACGGAGATGCGGTCGGCCTCGCGGATCCGGACACGGAGGCGCTGCCGGACGGCGCCGGAGACTGGGTCGGCCCGAGGGCGACCGGGCGCGGCGCGCCTGGGCGGGCGG